>Ga0164243_10009237_pt1 | contig 14387 bp, 11 predicted proteins | sample OricompcompostOP_FD_108781 | JGI IMG/M metagenome (GOLD analysis project Ga0164243, IMG submission 108781) | Organic Plus compost microbial communities from Emeryville, California, USA - Original compost - Organic plus compost (OP) | ecosystem: Engineered > Solid waste > Mixed feedstock >... | reverse complement strand
CCGGCCGAGCCGACCCAGCTGCCGGGACCGGCCGAGCCGACCCAGCTGCCGGGACCGGCCGAGCCGACCCAGCCCGCCGGACGGGCCGGAACCAGCTCATCGGTAGACCTCTGCCCCCACCACGGGTCGTTCTCGCGCACCAGCAGCGCGACCTCGCCCGGATCGTCCGCGGACTCCGCAGACCAGATCGAGACACCGATCGACCGGGCTCCGCGGACTCGCCGGACCGGAGCAGGCCCCAGCCGAGCCCGAACCACCCCCGAAAAGCGAGCGGCCCGCCCGACCGCTGAGGTCGAGCGGGCCGCTCGGGAGGGCCTCAGAGCCGCATCACTGCTGCGGCTCGCTGCTGCCGGCCTGGCCGCTGTCCGACTGGTCGCTGAGCCCCTTGATGTCGTTGCGGTCATCGGAGCTCGGCACGTCGCCCGGCAGCTGCACCGTCTTGGTCAGCGGCCCCGGCGACCACATGCCCGAGTGGGTCTCCGTGTGCACCTCCATCGCCGCCTGCGCCGGCAGCGCGTCCGGGGCGTACGGGTCGACCTCGTACAGCGTGCCCCAGTCCCGGCTGAGGTCCCCGCGCATGTAGGTCGGCAGCTCCCGCACGCTGGCCGCGACGTTCAACCAGCCGAACGGCCCGCCCTTGTCCGCCGAGGACCAGCCCTCGCCGATGCCGCGGACCTCGGCACCGCCGGTGACCCGGAACCGCGGCATCTGCGCGATGCCGTCGTGGATCGAGGAGATCTGCAGGCACGGGTGCACCAGCGCCGCGGTCCACTCGATGAACGCCGGCTGCTTGCCGACCACGTCGGTCATGTTGGACAGCTGCGGCGCGCGCGGAGCGCTGACCGCCAGCCAGCCGTCCGGGGCGACCGCCTGGTCCACGCCGACGATGCGCATCTTGGTGGCGCCCTCGGCCTTGCTGCCGGCGATGCTGAACCGGAAGTCGCGCCAACCCGGCGCCGGGCCCTGCACCACCGGCTCGCGGTCCATCACCTCGAAGCCGTTCGGAGTGTCCCGGCCGAACTCCATGGCGATCGAGTTCGCGCCGATCTCCACGCCGGCGATGCTCAGCACCAGCGGCACCTGGCCGTTGGCGGCCCGCTCCGGCAGGTCGTACCACTGGGTGCGCAGCTCGCCGGTGCCGAGCCCGGCCTCGTCGTAGCTGCCCCACACCGGGGCGTCCTTGCCGCCGAACTGGTGCGGCGGGCGCCAGTCCGGCTCGTCCGGGTCGGAGCCGTCGCCGCCGGGCAGGCCGGGCTGGTTGAAGCCCTTCATGTTCGGCCCGAGGTACTGGTCAGGGGTGTTCTCGTCCTTGTCCTGCTCGGGCACCTCCAGGCCGGGCGCGGCCTTGGTGGGCTGCTGCGGGGAGACCGACAGCATCCCGTCCTTCGGGTCGGTCTCCACGTAGACGTAGTCCGACATGCCGCAGCTGGAGCCGGACAGCTGCCGGACGTTGTCCATGCCGAGGCTGTAGCTGGAGACCTGCTTCTGCACCACCTTCGCGGCGGTGGCCAGCTCGGCCAGCACCAGCAGCGCGCACACGATCGCCAGCGGGGCGGTGCCCAGCCGCAGCGCCCGGCTGCGCTGCTCGTCGCCGCCGGTGAGCTTGGGGTTCTTCTCGTCCAGCCGCAGGTGCTCGACGAACGCCACGATCGCCGCGACCGCCGCGATGAGCAGGAACAGCGTGCTCAGGTTGTGCGCGTGGTACGAGGGCTGCTTGTCGAACCACGGCGCGCCCCAGCCGGAGACGTACCAGTAGGCGTTCGGGCCGGTGGCCGCGAACGCGCAGATCACCATCAGCCCGGCGAAGAACCCGGCCCGGTTGCGCCGCGACCGCAGCACCGTGCTGCTGGTCGCCAGCGCCGTCAGCGCGGCCAGCGCACCGCCGACCGCGGCGAAGATCCCGAAGTGGTGGGACCACTTGGTGGGGGTCAGCGCCAGCGCCACGAACGACAGCGCGGTCACCGCCAGCAGCCGCCGGCTCGGCCCCAGCGCGGCACCGCGGATGCGGCCCCGCCGCAGCAGCACGACCGCGCAGGTCACCAGGCACAGGATCACCAGCAGCACCGGGAACCGGCGCGTCAGCGAACCGTCCGGGGTGGGGCTGAACAGCAGGTTGTAGCGGTTCAGCTCCTGGTACCAGTCCTCGCTCGGCCCGAGGTCGGTGCGCAGGTCGGTCGCGTCCATGACCGACTGCCAGGTCTGGTCCGAGAACACCGCGGTCAGGATGATGAACCCGCAGGCCGCGATCGGCGCCAGGATCGGCAGCCAGCCGAACTCCCGGGCGCGCTGCCGCACCAGCCGCAGCAGCGGCTTGAGCGCGGCCACGAACGGCAGCACCGAGACCATGCCGTGCGGGTTCGCGCCGACCGACAGCGCGGCCACCACGAGCCCCAGCGCGGCCGGCATTAAGCGGCCGGTGGCCACCGCCCGCTCCACGGCGCACAGCGCCAGCAGCGAGAACAGCACCACGACCGGCTCCGGCCGCAGGCCGTTGTTGTACGGCATCCAGAACGCCAGGAACACCGCGCCGGCCGCCCAGCCCGCCGCGTTGCTGCGCCGGACCTGCTGGCCGAGCCGCGGCAGCACCTCGCGGCTGATCAGCAGCCAGCTCACCGAGCCCATCAGCAGCGCGGGCAGCCGCACCCACGGCGTGGCCGTGGAGATCTGCACCCACTGCGAGTACAGCTCGTAGAACCAGCCGAACGGCGCCTCCGGCACCGCGAACCAGCGGAAGTAGTTGCTGATGTAGCCAGCGCTCTCGCGCGCCCGCGCGATTGTGAGGATGTAGCCGTCATCGGAGGTCATCGACCCGATGAGCCACCAGACCACGAGCATCCCGATGACCGTGGCGTCGCGCAGCGTCGGCTTCCACCACCCGCGCGGCACCAGCCGCGGCGGTCGTCGCCCGGCGCGCACGTCCAGCCGGCGCAGCGAGATCACCGAGCCGACGAACGACACCAGCGACAGCCCGATCACGACGAGCTTCAGCGTCGTCGGAGAGCTCTCGTAGCGGTTGTCCACCCGCGCGTCGAACGACAGCCCCTGGGTGTTGTCGAGCTTCGCGTCCAGGTCGGAGAAGATCCCGGTCAGCTGCGGGCGCTGGTCGCCGGGCAGCGTGGCCAGCACCTGGTCGCCGAGCTTAACCTCGGTGGCCGCCGCGTCCGAGGAGATCTTCACCGCGCAGTTGCCCGCCGGCACCGGCACCGAGCTGACCTGCTGCCCCTTGGACAGCACGAGCAGCTGCCCGTTGTTGGCCTGCAGGGTCAGCCCGGTGAGGTTGCCGTAGTCCGAGTTCGGCGGGTTCGTGCTGAGCACGTTCGCCACGTCGGGCTTGCGCGCGTCCACGCTGTGGATCGCCGCGCACGGCACCTCCGCCTTCATCCACACCGGTGAGAAGCTCACCAGCGGCGCGGAGACGGGTTTGGTCCCGCCCTGCGGCGTGGGCCAGCGCAGCGTGGTGATCTCGTGGTTCACCGGCAGGAAGGGCACGGAGATCGCGAGCACCGCGCCGAGCAGGCCCAGAACGGAGGCGAACCACCGCAGCTTGCGCGCCGAGGTCGCCGCCGGGCGTGCCGGGGAGTTCGCCGCTGCCGAATCCGCGGACGAGTCGGATGCTTCGTCGTCCTTGCGACTGCTGTCTTCCTGCCCGTTAAGCACGCCAGGAGAATAGTAGTCGCAGGTACGGCGGCTGCGAGCGCGTTCGGCCGGATCCGAATCGAGATCTTCCGCGGCTTTCTGAGCAGGCTCGATCGAGTGACTCTCAGCTGCTTCTCAGCGTCTCGTGACCGGCCGGTGACCGGTCGTCCGCTTCCGATCGACCCCGGCAACTCGGACAACTCCCGCAGCGGTTCCGCTCCGGGGCCGGCGGAACCGCCCGCAGCCTCGGATCGAGCCCTCCCGCGCCGCCTCCGCCCGCGAATGCCGACCACCCGGCCACCGCGCCGGGACAGCACGCGCCACCCGTGCCGAGAACGCGTTCGACCAGCGAAAACGCTCGTGACCGCGGAGATCGCGGTGGCCCGCCGCCCGGCCGCGGGCCGCGCCGGAGAACCGGCGGCGGCGGGAAAACCGTGGAAAAGGATTCACGCCCCGGAAAGCGGAGCGCCATGATCGTCAGCGCCGGTAGAAGTGCTCCCGCTGGCCCTGCCGCACCAGCTTCAGCCATTCCCCGAACGCCTTCGGATCGCGCCGCTGGCCCACGAAGTACAACCCGAACCGCAGCACTTCCAGCGCGCCGATCTTGCGCATCCCCGGCTGCGACATCAGGTAGCCGCGGTTGCGGTAGGTGTAATAGCGCTTGTTCGCGTCCGACGGGTCCTGCGCGTGGAAACGGCCGCCCAGCATCGGCTTGAACTCGTCCGAACCGTCCGGGTGCACGAACCGCGTCTTCAGCGAGGTGCCGAACGGCAGCCCCGAGCGCACCACCCGGCGGTGGATCTCCACCTCGTCGCCGCGGAAGAACAACCGGTAGTCCGGCACCCCCACCACGTCCAGCGCGGACGCGCGGAACAGCGCGCCGTTGAAGAACGACGCGATGCCCGGCAGGAAGTCCGGGTCGCCGTCCGGGGAGGCCAGCTCCTCCGGGCGCCGCTTCCAGGTCAGGCCGCGGCGCAGCGGGAACGCCAGCCGGTCCGGCTTGTCGATGTTGACCACCACCGGCGAGACCACCGCCAGCCGGCGGCTGCGCGCCTCGTCCAGCAGCGTCCGCAGCGCGTGGTCGTCGGCCGGGCGCCCGTCGTCGTCACCGAGCCACACCCACTCCGCGCCCAGCGACAGCGCGTGCAGGATGCCGAGCGCGAACCCGCCGGCCCCGCCGAGGTTGCGGTGCGACGGCAGGTAGGTCGCCGGGATCGGGCACTCGTCCACGACCTCCCGCGCCGAGCGGTCCGGGCCGTTGTCGACGACCACGAGGTGGTCCGGCACCCGCGTCTGGGTCGCGATGACCTTGAGGGATTCCGCCAGCAGCTCGCGACGGTGCCTGGTGACGATCACCGCGACGACGGAGTCGGCGGGCAGGGTGGGCTGCTCGGCGGAATCGCTGGTCATGAGCTCTCTTCGCTCCCGATGGTGGCGCCGGCCGGGTCGACCTTCGCCAGAGTTGCCGGACTGAGGTTCTCGAACGGGTCCTTGCCCTTGTAGGCGGTGAGCACTTCGCGCAGGGGCCCGTGCTGGCGGATGGAGCCCTTGTCCATCCACAGCCCCGTGTTGCACAGCTCCATCAGGAACTCGTCCGAGTGCGATGCGAAGATCAGGATGCCCGATCGCTTCACGAGGTCCTTCAGCCGGTCCCGCACCTTCTCCAGGAAGTCCGCGTCGACCGCGCCGATGCCCTCGTCGAGCACCAGGATCTCCGGGTCGATCGAGGTGACCACGCCGATCGCCAGCCGCACCCGCATACCGGTGGAGTAGGTGCGCAGCGGCATGTCGAGGTAGTCGCCGAGCTCGGTGAACTCGGCGATCTCGTCCATCCGCTTCTCCATCTCCTTGCGGGTCATGCCGAGGAACAGCCCGCGGATCACGATGTTCTCGTAACCGGAGATCTCCGGGTCCATGCCGACGCCGAGGTCGAACACCGGCGCCACCTTGCCGATCACGCGCGCGCTGCCGCGGGTGGGCTCGTAGATGCCCGCCAGCAGGCGCAGCAGCGTGGACTTGCCCGCGCCGTTGTGGCCCACCAGGGCCAGCCGGTCGCCGTGCTCCAGGTGCAGGTCGATGTCGTGCAGCGCCTCGATGATCGGGACCTTCTGGTCGGTGCCGATCTTGCCGCCGGCCTTGCCGAGCACGGCCTTCTTCAGCGACCGGGACTTCGCGTCGAAGATCGGGAAGTCGACCGCCGCGTTCCAGACGTCGATGCTGACCACTGTTCGATCTCCCTTTAGACCCAGTAGGGGACGCGAGCACGGTAGTTGCGCAGCACGATCGCGGCGAGCCCGTAGCCGACCACGGTGCAGCCCAGCACCCAGTACCAGTGGTACAGGTGCTGCGGGAAACCGATCAGCGGGTCCCGGAAGATCGCGATGTAGTGCGACAGCGGGTTCAGGTCGAGGAACGCGCTGCGGAAGGCCGCCTGCTCGTCGTTCTTGTTCTCGAACTCGAACAGGCCCCAGGTGATCGGCGACATGAACAGCGCCATCGTCATCAGGCTCTGGATCACCGGCGGGATGTCCCGGAACCGGGTCGCGATCACGCCGAACAGGGTGGTCACCCAGATCCCGTTGATCATGATCAGCAGCAGTGCCGGGATCGCCACGATCGCCGTCCAGCTCACCGGGATCGGCTCGCCGGCCAGCGCGAAGATGATCAGCAGCAGGAAGTAGATCACCAGGTTGTGCACGAAGAACAACGTCTGGCGCCACACCAGCCGGTAGATGTGCACGCTCAGCGGGGCCGGCAGCTGCTTCATCAGGCCCTCGTTCTTGATGAAGACCTCGGTGCCCTCGGTGATGCAGTTGCGGATGAACTCCCAGATGATGAAGCCGACCGCGAGGTGCGGCAGCTTCTTGCTGAGCTCGGTGCCGAACAGGCTGCCGTACAGGATGCCCAGCCCGGTGACCATCACGCCCATGCTGATGGTGATCCACAACGGCCCGATCACGGACCGGCGGTACCGCTGCTTGATGTCCTGCCAGCCCAGGTGCGCCCACAGCTCGCGCTGCTTGGCGCCCTCGACGAGGTCGTGAACGGCCTTGCGCCAGGTCCGCGACGAGGTTTCGGGCGGCGGAGGGGTCTTCTCGATCGTGCTCGTGGCCTGCACGGTGCGTCAGAGTACCGACTGCGCCCCCGTCGCCGGGCACAGGGCATCGCGCCCGCCGCGGCGGGCGGGCATTACGGACAGCCCGGGCCCGCGGGGGCCGGTCGCGCCTGCGCAGCCCGGGTGACCGGCCCCCGGGCCACCGGCCTCAGAGGTACTGCCCGGTGCCGCGCTGCGGGGTGGCGCCGCCGCGCTCGTCCTCGCCGCCGGCCGGCAGGCCGCGGCGCATCTGCTCCAGCTGCGCCCGGGCCGCCATCTGCTGCGCGAACAGCGCCGTCTGCAGGCCGTGGAACAGGCCCTCCAGCCAGCCGACGAGCTGCGCCTGGGCGATCCGCAGCTCCGCCTCCGAGGGCACCGACTCCTGGGTGAACGGCAGCGACAGCCGTTCCAGCTCCTCGATCAGCTCCGGGGCCAGGCCCTGCTCCAGCTCCCGGATGGAGGACTGGTGGATCTCCTTCAGCCGGCTGCGGCTGGCCTCGTCCAGCGGCGCCGCCCGCACCTCCTCCAGCAGCTGCTTGATCATGGTGCCGATCCGCATCACCTTCGCGGGCTGCTCGACGAGCTCGCCCACGTTCTCCCGATGCTCGCCCTGCTCCTGCTGGGCCAGCGCCTCCGCGTCGCCGATCGGCGCGCCCTCGCCGACGACGAACACCGGGCGCTGCTGGTCGTGCTCGTTCTCGCTCATGACTCCATCCTGGCAGCTCCCGCGCCCCGGGAGTGCCGGACTCGCCACCGGTGCGTCGGACGCCCCCGGACTCGCCCGCAGGCCCGTGCGCGGGGACGACAGCCCCACCCGGCGATCAGCGGCCCCGGCGCGCGCGTACCGTGTGCGCATGGCGTTCGACGTCGCTGCGGTGCGCGGGCTGTTCCCCGCGCTCGGCGACGGGTGGGTGCACCTGGACGCCCCGGCGGGCATGCAGGTTCCCGAGCAGGTCGCCACCGCGGTCTCCACCGCGCTGCGCGCCCCGGTCTCCGGACCCGGCGGGATCTTCCCCGCCTCGCAGCGCGCCGAGGCCATCGTGGATGCCGCCCGTCGCGCACTGGCCGACCTCACCGGGGCCGACCCCGCCGGGGTGGTGCTCGGGGAGAACTCCGGCGTGCTGCTGCACCGGCTCGCCGACGGGCTCGGGGACGGCTGGAAGATCGGCGACGACGTCGTCGTCTCCCGGCTGGACCACCCGGCCAACGTGGTGTGCTGGCAGCGCGCCGCGCAGCGCTCCGGCTGCCAGGTGCGCTGGGCCGAGGTGGACATCGAGACCTGCGAGCTGCCCGCCTGGCAGTACCGCGAGCTGATCACCGACCGGACCGAGGTCGTCGCGCTCACCGCCGCCTCCGGCGCCGTCGGCACCCGCCCCGACGTGCGGCAGGTCGCCGAGGTCGCCGCCGCGCACGGCGCGCTGCTGGTGGTGGACGCGACCGCCGCCGCGCCGTTCCTGCCGTTGGACATCGCCGAGCTCGGCGCCGACGTGCTCGCGCTCAACGCCGCCGCGTGGGGCGGGCCGCCGGTCGGCGCGCTGGTGTTCCGCGACCCGGCGCTGATCGAGCAGCTGCCGCCGGCCGCGCTGGACCCGGGCTCGCGCGGGCCGGCGCGGCTGGAGCTCGGGCCGCACCCGTACCCGCTGCTGGCCGGGCTGATCTCCTCGGTCGACTACCTCGCCGCGCTCGACGACGCCGCGGCCGGCACCCGCCGGGAACGGCTGCTGGCCTCGCTGAGCTCGGTGAAGTCGTACCAGGCGGGGCTGCTGGCCAACCTCACCGGCGGGCTGCGCCGGATGCGGCACGTGATGGTCATCGGCGACGCGATGCGGCGCATCCCGTCGATGGCGTTCACCGTCGACGGGATCAAGGCCGCCGACGCCATCGAGCACCTCGCCGAGCGCGGCGTGTGCGCCTTCGCCGACCCCGGCACGCACGGGGTGTTCGCGGTGCTCGGCGTCGGCGAGGTCGGGGGAGCGGTGCGGGTGGGGCTCACCCACTACACCAACGCCTACGAGGTCGACCAGCTGCTGCGCGCCGTCGCCGAGCTCCGGTGACGGGCCGCCCATCGCCTGCCCCGCGCGGCGGTGGGCGGCCGCCGGTTCACGGCCTGGTCAGCAGGATCTTGCCGTGCACCCCGCCAGCCTCCAGGGTCGCGTGCGCGCGGGAGGCCTCCGGCAGCGGGATCCGCTCGTGCACCAGCGGCCGCACGTGCCCCTGCGAGACCAGCGGCCACAGCCGCTCCCGCACGTCCGAGACGATGCGCGCCTTGCCGTTCGGGCCCTCGATCGGCCGCCCGCGCAGCCCCAGCGCCGACACGCGCAGCCGCTTCACCAGCATCCGCCCGAGGTCGATCTCGGCCTTGCGGCCGCCCTGCATCCCGATCACCGCCAGGTGTCCGTCGGTGGCCAGCGCCGCCAGGTTCCGGTCCAGGTAGGACGCGCCCATGTTGTCCAGCACCACGTCCGCCCCGCCGAGGCCCTTGACCACCTCGACGAAGTCCTCCTCCCGGTAGCTGATCACCGGGTCGGCGCCCAGCGAGCGGCAGAACCGGAGGCTCTCCGGCGCCCCGGCCGTGGCCGCCACCCGCGCGCCGAGCGCCCGGCCGATCTGGATCGCGGCGGTGCCGATGCCGCCCGAGCCGCCGTGCACCAGCAGCAGCTGGCCCTCCGACAGGCCGCCCTCCAGCACCACGTTGGACCACACGGTGCAGCACACCTCCGGCAGCCCGGCCGCGTCGACGAGGTCCACCCCGTCCGGGATCGGCAGCAGCTGCTCGGCCGGCACCGCGACCCGCTCCGCGTAGCCGCCGCCGGCCAGCAGCGCGCACACCCGGTCGCCCGGCTGCCAGCCGGACACGCCCTCGCCGAGCTCGGCGATCGTGCCGGAGCACTCCAGGCCCAGGACCTCGCTGGCGCCCTTCGGCGGCGGGTAGTTGCCCTCCCGCTGCGCGAGGTCGGCGCGGTTCACCCCGGCCGCGGCGACGTCCAGCAGCACTTCGCCCGGCCCCGGTCGCGGGTCGGTCTGCTCGGTCCACTCCAACACGTCCGGGCTGCCCGGTTCGCGGATCGCGATCGCGTACATGGGCCCGACACTAGTACGCGCCCGAACACCGGCAATAACGGGAAAAATCGTTTCCCGGTAACCATTTTCCGGACAATCTTGACGCGACGGTGCCGGGTGCCGAAGCTGATCACCCACCCCTATCCCCGGGAGCAGACCCCCATGAGCGCCGCCAGCCGACCTCCGCGCCGCGCCGCCACCGCGTTCGCCGCGTGCGCGGCCGCCCTGCTGACCGCCGCGCCCGCGAGCGCGGCGCCCGCCGACCTGCCGGACCGGGTCGAGGTCGAGGGGGTGCACCGGCACCTGATCGCGCTGCAGCGCATCGCCGACACCCACGGCGGCAACCGCGCCACCGGGCAGCCCGGCTACGACGCCAGCGTCGACTACGTGGCGGGCAAGCTGCGCGCGGCCGGGTTCGACGTGCGCACGCCGGAGTTCCGCTACCAGGCCTACCACCTGGACTCGTTCGCGCTGGACGTCGCGGGCGCGCCGGTGCAGGGGGAGGCGCTGGAGTACTCCCCGGCCACGCCGAAGGGCGGGATCACCGCGCCGCTGTCGGTCGCCGCGGTCGACGAGACCCCGGGGTGCGAGCCGACCGACTACCCGGCCGACGTGGCGGGCAAGGTCGCGCTCGTGCAGCGCGGCTCCTGCTCGTTCGCGGACAAGCAGCGCGTCGCCGCCGAGCGCGGAGCCGTCGCCGCGATCATCTACAACAACACCGACGGCCCGCTGAACGGCACGCTCGGCGACGCCTCCGCCGCCCGCATCCCCACCGCCGGAGTCCCCGGCGAGGCCGGCAGGCAGCTGGCCGGGCAGGCCGGGGCACCGGTGCACCTCGACGTGCAGTCGCGGCTGGAGAACATCACCGCCCGCAACGTCGTCGCCCAGACCCGCACCGGCCGCGCCGACAACGTCGTCACCGCCGGGGCGCACCTGGACAGCGTCCCGGAAGGACCGGGCATCAACGACGACGGCACCGGCGCGGCCGGACTGCTGGAGACCGCGCTGCAGCTCGGCGGCACCCCGGGCACGCCGAACGCGGTGCGCTTCGCGTTCTGGGGCGCCGAGGAGGCCGGGCTGGTCGGCTCCACCGAGTACGTGCGCAGCCTGACCCCGGAGCAGCGGCTGGACATCGCGCTGTACCTGAACTTCGACATGATCGGCTCGCCGAACGCCGGCTACTTCGCCTACGACGGGGACAACTCCGACAACGTCGGCGCCGGGCCCGGCCCGCACGGCTCGGCGGCCATCGAGCGGGACCTGGCCGCGGCGATGGCCGACGGCGGGATCCGGGTGCAGGGCACCGACTTCGACGGCCGCTCGGACTACGGCGAGTTCATCGCCAACGGCATCCCCTCCGGCGGCCTGTTCACCGGTGCCGAGGACCGCAAGACCGAGCAGCAGGCCGCCGAGTGGGGCGGCACCGCCGGGCAGCCCTACGACCCGAACTACCACTCCCCGAAAGACGACCTGTCCAACGTGGACAGAGTGGCGCTGGGGCGGAACAGCACCGCGCTCGCCAAGGCCATCGCCGCCTACGCGCAGAGCACCGAAGGCGTCAACGGCGCCGGGCCGCGGCCGATGCGCACCGGGGAGCAGCCGCCGATGCTCGGCGACCGCGCCCGGGAGTGACCCCGCTCAGTCCAGCGCCCGCCGCAGGAACAACTTCACGCCCAGCGCCCCGAACAGCGCGCACGCGGCCACCAGCGCCACCAGGCACACCCACGGCGACATGTGCGGCACCTGCGGCAGCAGCGCGCCGCGCATCCCCTCGCTGACGTAGGTCAGCGGGTTGAACGCGCACAGCACCTGGAACCAGCGCAGGCTCCCCAGCTGCGCCCACGGGAACTGGGTCGCGCCGGTGAACATCAGCGGCGCCAGGATCACCGCGAAGATGATGTTGATCCGGCGCGGCGGCACCGCGGTGCCCACCGTCATCCCCACCGTCGCCCCGGTCAGCGAACCGAGCACCATGCACAGCACCGCGAACCACAGGCCGCTGAGCTCCCACCGGATCTCCCCGAGCATCCACATGCCCAGCGGGATCATCAGCAGCGCGGCGAACAGCCCGCGGGCGGCGCCGAACAGCATCTTCTCCACCGCCACCCAGCTCACCGGCATCGGCGCCAGCAGCCGGTCCTCGATCTCCCGCGAGTACGAGAAGTCCAGCACCAGCGGGAACGAGGTGTTCTGCAGCGCCACCAGGAACGCGTTCAGCGCCACCATCCCGGGCAGCAGGATCTGCGCGTAGCCGGGCTGGGTGTAGCCCAGCGAGCCGAGCACCTTGCCGAAGATGAACAGCATCGCCACCGGCTGCACCAGCACCTGCGCCAGGAAGCTGGGCAGCTCGCGGCCGGTGACGAACACGTCCCGGCCCAGCACGGCGGTGAACGCCCGCAGCCGTGCGGCCGCGTTGCTGCGCTGCGCGGTGCGGGTCATCGCAGCTCCCTCCCGGTCAGTTCGATGAACACGTCCTCCAGCGAGGCCGAACCCAGGGACAGGTCGGTGACCGGCAGCCGGTGCTCGTCCAGCACCCGCGCCACCGGGCCGAGCAGCGCCGACGGCTCCCCGTCGCTGTAGAGCCGCAGCCGCAGCTGCCCGTCCGCGCCACCGATCCGCTCGACCTGCTGCACCCCGGCCACCTCGCCGAGCAGCTCGCGCACCCGCTGCTCGTCCGGGCCGTCGGCGCGCACCGCCGCGTCCACCGTCCCGCTGCCCGGCAGCGCCTTGATCAGCGCGCTCGGGGTGTCCAGCGTGAGCAGCCGGCCGTGGTCGACGATGCCGACGCGGTCGGACAGCTTCTCCGCCTCGTCCATGTCGTGCGTGGTCAGCACCACCGTCACGCCCTCGCCGCGCAGCTCCCGCACGCGGTCGTGCACGAACAGCCGCGCCTGCGGGTCGAGGCCCGTGGAGGGTTCGTCGAGGAACAGCACCTCGGGCCGGTGGATCAGCGCGCGGGCGATCATCAGGCGCTGCGCCTGGCCGCCGGAGAGGTCGTCGACCCGCGCCGTGCGCTTGTCCGCCAGGCCCATCCGCTCCAGCAGCTCGTCGGCGAGCCGGTTGCGCTCGCGCCGCGGCAGCCCGTGGTAGCTGGCGTGGAACACCAGGTTCTGCCGCGCGTTCAACCCGCGGTCCAGGTTGACCCGCTGCGGCACCACGGCGACCTTGCGCCGCGCCGACACCGGGTCGGCGGCCACGTCGACCCCGCCGACCTTCGCCGTGCCGCCGGACGGCAGCACCCGCGTGGTGAGCACGCCGACGGTGGTGGTCTTGCCGGCGCCGTTCGGGCCGAGCAGGCCGAAGATCTCGCCCGCTTGCACCTGGAAGCTCAGGTGGTCCACCGCCGGGGCCGGGTTCTTGGGGTAGGACTTGACCAGGTCGGCCACTTCGACGGCGTGCACTCCACCCTCCCTGCTGCGGCCCCTGCGCTGCGACATCGCCGGTGGCGCCGGTCAGCTCCGCGGTCCAGACAACCACGCGGATCGTTGGCGCGGCAAACCATTTCGGCCTCGGCGCGGGCGTGACCTCGCTAACCTGGTGCGGTGATCGACAGCAGCGAGGACGAGGTCCGCTGGCTCGACGCCGGGGAGATGGCGGCGTGGCGCAGCTACGTCGTCAGCAGCGCGTTGCTGGAGCACCGGCTCAACCGCGACCTGCAGGAGGCGCACGACCTGTCGATGGCCGACTACGAGATCCTCGTGCGGCTGTCCGAGCAGGCCGGGCACCGGATGCGGATGACCGAGCTGGCCAAGGAGGTCGCGCACTCCAAGAGCCGCATCTCGCACCAGGTCCGGCGGCTGGAGCGGGCCGGGCTGGTGCGCCGCGAGGAGTGCCCGGAGGACGGCCGCGGCATCTTCGCCGCGCTCACCCCGGCCGGGCACCGGCGGCTGCGCACCGCGGCGCCGACGCACGTGGCCAGCGTCCGGGCGAACCTCATCGACCTGCTCGACCCCGCCGAGCACGAGCTGCTCGCGAAGGTCTTCGACCGCGTCGGCGCCCGCCTCCGCGACGAGTCCTGACCGCGCCGGCTCCCCGCCGGTCTCCGGCCGGGCTCGTCAGCTGCGCACCAAGCTCCGGCTTCGCACCTGGCTCACCGGCTCGGTCCCGGAATCGCCGGCTCCGCACCGCGCTCCGACTTCGCACCGGCTCGCCGACTTCGCACCGGCTCGCCGACTTCGCGCCGGCTCGCCGTCCTCGTGTCGGCTCGCCGGCCTCGCGCAGGGCTCGGTGCTCATCGTCCCGCTCCGGCGCTCGACGCCCGGCTCCGGCACCCGGAGCGCTCCGGCGCCGATCCCGCGGCCCCGCCACCTCGGCCCGGCACCCGCACCGGTGCTGCTCAGCGCGTGCCGGAGGTGCCCCGCGGCCCGGAAGTCCGCCGCTGGCAACGGTTTCCGCGGTCCCGGCCGAGCACCGCGGCGGCACCGCCGACCCGCGGCCCGCCTGTTCCGAGGCCCCCGCCGACGGCTAGGCTCCGCCTTTGGAAGCGTGGCAGAGCGGCCGAATGCACTCGCCTTGAAAGCGAGCGTCCCGCAAGGGACCGCGGGTTCGAATCCCGCCGCTTCCGCGGCGCTGACCAGTGCAGACGGAGCCCGGCGGG
>Ga0164243_10009236_pt1 | contig 14387 bp, 12 predicted proteins | sample OricompcompostOP_FD_108781 | JGI IMG/M metagenome (GOLD analysis project Ga0164243, IMG submission 108781) | Organic Plus compost microbial communities from Emeryville, California, USA - Original compost - Organic plus compost (OP) | ecosystem: Engineered > Solid waste > Mixed feedstock >... | reverse complement strand
TGCCGTATCGACCAGCCAATTGATCCGGACGTTTGGCCGAGAAGCCTGCTGCCGGCACACCCGCTCACTCGCGCGGGCAGCAACGTTGTGTCAGAAAACTTTGTCGATTTCCAGGGCTGGAAACATAATGATTTCTGCTTATGATTTCTGGCCATCTGCGCGCAGAAAAGATAATGGACGCGGAGATATGCATTTTATGCGATTTTTTCAAATCACCGCGAATTGCTTTCTGCTATCGTCGCATACGGCCCGAGCAAAAGACGACAAGTACCTAATAATACAAGCAGTTTAGAAGGCGCGAGGCCACACGAGCAACGTCGATCCATTGTGCTCAGCAAAGCTGTTTGCGTGGCATGTTGTCCAACGAAACAAGAATTGATTTGTCGACACGAAATTGCGGAATTTCCGGCCGCAAACGACGAACATAGCGGCGTTGCAACGTCGCGGTTTCACGACAGCAATACACGTTTCCGGGAAATGGACACAGAAAGTGATGCATTCCAAATGGCATTGAACTTGAATGCAGCAAGGCTCGCGCAATTGGCGATTGGTGAAACTGCGCACACCGCGTGCATCACTGTTTGGCGCGGTAACCAAGCCCGCGCACCGTCTCGATGCGATCGCGGCCGATCTTGGCGCGCAGGTTGTGGATGTGGACCTCGACCGCGTTGCTGTCGACCTCTTCCTGCCAGCCATAGAGCACGGCTTCGAGTTCGGGCTTGGAGTGGATGACGCCCGGACGCTCTACGAGCGTCAGCAGCAGCGCGAACTCCCGTCGCGATAGATTGATCGCCGCCTCGCCCTCGTTCACCGTACGCCGCTCAGGGTCGAGCACGAGACCCTGCCAGGAGATCGTCGCCGTCGCCCGCCCGACGGCACGGCGGCGCAAGGCCCTGAGCCGCGCCGCAAGCTCGTCGAGGTCGAATGGCTTCCCCATGTAGTCGTCGGCGCCGTCGTCGAGGCCACGGACACGATCACTGACGGCATCGCGGGCCGTGAGCAGCAGCACCGGCACCGGATCATTGCGCCGGCGCAGTTCGCGCAGAACGTCGAAACCCGACCCGTCGGGCAGCATGATGTCGAGCACCACGGCATCGAAAGTTGTGCTCGCCAGAGCAGAAAGCGCATCGGCGCACGTCTCGACAGCTTCCGCCGTGAACCCGTGCAGCCCAAGGCCGACCGTCAAGCCGCTGCGCAGCACCGCGTCGTCCTCGACCACCAATAGCCGCATGATGCTTCCTGTCCTATCGGAGCACGCGAACGTGCCTCGCACGCGCCGCATTCCGCCAAAGTGTCGCGCTCACGGCAAGTGCAAGCCAGCTCCTGCTTAAGCCTGCCTTAATGTGGCGAGCTAGCGTGCCTCCTGCCGTCGAGGCCCCAGCGCCGAGACTGCAATTGCAACCGCCATTCCTCGGGGGACGATCCATGTTGCGTGCGCTTGTCGTTGGACTGTCGCTCTTCCTGTCGGGCTGCGCTTCGATGGACCTCGCCTGGATGGGCCTCCCCTATGCGGCAAGCGATGCCGACCGCAGAACCTACGCAGCCCTCCCCAACGAGCGCTTCCCTCTGGCAGCAGTGGATCTCGGTCGCCTCGATCCCCGCTTTCGCCGCCAGCAGGTCACCTATCAAACATCCGAGCCCGCGGGCACCATCGTGGTCGATACCCCCAACCGTTATCTCTATCTCGTCACCGGCGAAGGCCGCGCCATCCGCTACGGCATCGAGGTCGGCCGCGAAGGCTTTGGCTGGAGCGGCAGCGCCAGCATCGCGCGCAAGGCGGATTGGCCAACCTGGACACCGCCCGCCGAGATGGTCGCCCGCGATCCGCGCACCGCACCCTATGCGCGCGGTATGCCTGGCGGGCCCGACAATCCGCTCGGCGCGCGCGCGATGTACCTCTATCAGAACGGCCACGACACGCTCTATCGCATCCACGGCGGTGGCCGCCCAGGCTCGCTCGGCAAAGCGACATCGAGCGGCTGCATCCGGCTGCTCGATCACGACGTGATCGATCTCTTCGACCGCGTTCCTCTCGGCACGCGCACCGTCGTGCTGCCCGATCCCCTCCTCAGCCGTGCACCCGAGAGAGCCGGCCCGCAGGCCTGACGACCGGACAATTGACTGCAGTTTTCGCCCCTTAAGCTTGGCTTAAGCTGGAATGGCTTGGGTCCGGCGCTGGACCTTTCGCCTCAACCTGCGAGGTGCCCATGAAGTCGATGACCGCACGCCTGTTCGGACTGCTGATGCTCGCCACCGGCATCGTCTGGCTGTGCGGCATGATCTGGATCTACGCCGGCAGCCGCAAGGAGCTGGAGCGCGTGCTCGACGTCCGCCTCGAGGAGGCGACGCGGATGGTTTCCTCGCTGATGGATGACGCTGGCGTGCGGGTGACGGGCGACGTCTCCGGCGTACGATTGCTCAATCAAACGGTACCCATCCGCAATATTGATACGAACTTCCGGCTCGCCTGCCAGATCTGGTCGGTCGACGGTCGCCTCGTCGGCAAATCGGGCGACGCTCCGACGACGCAGCTCACCAACGTCTCGAGCGGCTACTCCAACCAGGAGATCAACGGCACGCGCTGGCGGGTGTTTGCGCGCGAGGACCGCGAGCGCGGCATCCGCGTCCTCGTCGGCGACAGCATCTCCCACCGCGAGCGTCTCGTGCGCGAGCTGATGTGGGGGCTTGCCGCCCCGGGCCTCATCGTCTTCGGCGTGTTGGCCGGCCTCATCTGGTTGGCGTTGCGTGAGGGCCTCGAGCCGTTGCGTCGCCTGACGGAAGCACTCGCCGGACGCTCCCCCGACGCTCTTGCCCCGCTCGAGATCGGCCGGACACCGAGCGAGATACGCCCCGTTGTCGATGCCTTGAACGATCTATTCGACAAGGTGGCGGCGGCGCGCGAGCACGAGCGCTCCGTGACGGCGTTCGCCGCCCATGAATTGCGCACCCCGCTCGCCGGTCTGCGCACCCAGGTGCAGATCGCGCTCGCCGCGCCCGACGCATCCATCCGCTACAATGCCCTGCGCAATGCGCTGACGGCCGCCGATCGCACCAATCGCATGGCGACGCAGCTCCTCGCCATGGCGCACGTCGACGCCGCCGAGCTGCACGCGCCGCAAGAGTGGGTCAATGTCGGCACGCGACTGCAGGCCATTTGCGGCGAGCTCAAAGCCGCCGAGCGCGAGCAGCCCCCAATCATCGAGGAAGTCCTCTTCCGCTGCCGCATCCGCGTCAATCCGGACGCCTTCCACATGGCGGCGCGCAACCTGACGGAGAACGCATTGCAGCACACGCCGGGCAGCAGCCTCGTCCGCTGGTCACTGCTGCCGACGACACGCGGCGTACTGCTGACGCTGGACGATTCAGGCCCCGGCATCCCGGAGGACGAGCTGCTCATGGTGACCAAGCGGTTTTTCCGTGGGCGCAACAAGAGTGCCCTCGGCAGCGGGTTAGGTCTCGCCATTGCCGACACGGCATTGGACAAGGACGGCCTCGTCCTGCGCCTCGAAAATCGCACCCAGCCGCCAGGACTCCGGGCTCAGATCTTGATCGCAACCGAACGCGTTGCCATCGACGCCACCGACGAGCGAGCACCGCCGGTGCGCGTCGCAGTCGAGGTGATGTGACACGGGGCGCAAGCTCAAGGCATTCAAAGACCGAACCGGGGCATCGGCCGAGCAATGTGGATCGTCAAATACGCACTGGGCCATCGTCACAGCATCGGCGTGTTGGCCGTCCTGCTTCTGCTGCTCGGTGGCCTCTCCGCACGCCGCATGTCGACCGACATCCTTCCCGCGGTCAACATTCCAGCCATCAACGTCATCTGGACATATCAGGGTCTCAACCCCCAGGAGATGGCCGCAAAGCTGACCTCGTTCAGCGAGCTCGCCATCATGAACAATGTCGACAACCTGCGCGAGGTTCGCTCGGAGACCATCAACGGCGTCGGCATCGTGCGCATCTCTTTCCAGCCAGGCACCAACGTCACCGATGCCTTTGCGCAGGTCACGTCCGTAAGCCAGACGATCCTGCGCCGCATGCCCACGGGCACCAATCCGCCGCTCATCGTGCCCTACGTGCCATCGAGCGTTCCGATCATCCAGCTCGTACTGGCTTCTGATACGCTCACCGACGGGGCACTCTACGACTACGCACGACTGCAGTTGCGTGCCCAGATCCAATCGATCCCCGGTATCCGCCTGACACTTCCCTATGGCGGCGCCTCCCGCCAGGTGATGATCGACCTCAAGCCCGAGGCGCTGCAGGCCTACGGCATCTCGGCGAGCGATATCGCCAGAGCGACCTCCACGCAGAACCTCACGCTTCCCTCAGGCGCACTGCGTGTCGACACGCGCGAGATCACCATCACCACCAACGCCAGCCCGGAGAGCGTCGCCAACTTCGCCGACCTGCCGCTGCGCTCTGTCGACGGCCGCGTCGTGCGCGTATCCGACGTCGCCAGCGTACGCGACGGGCAGGCCGTGCAGAGCAACATCGCGCGCCTCGACGGACAGAATGCCGTCATTGTCTCCATTCTGAAGCTCGGCAATGCCTCTACGCTCGACATCGTCAGTCAGATCAAAGCGCGCATGCCGGAGCTGCAGGCCTCGGCGCCCGAGGGCATCACCATCGCCCCAGTGTTCGATCAGTCGGTGTTCGTCACCCGCGCCATCGACAACGTGATGACCGAGGCCATCGTCGTCGGCTGCCTCGTCGCCTTCGTCGTTCTGGTGTTCCTTGGCAGCTGGCGATCCTCGCTCATCGTGCTGACCTCCATTCCGCTCGCGCTCCTCGCCTCGATCACCGGCCTCGCGCTCACCGGCAATACTTTCAACCTGATGACGCTCGGCGGCTTGATGCTCGCCATCGGCATCCTCGTCGATAACGCACTGGTCGAGATCGAGAACATCAACCGCAACCTCGAATTGGGCCTCGACCTCGACCGGGCCATCCTTCAGAGCGCCAGCGAGGTGGCGTTTCCCGAGTTCGTCTCCACGGTGTCGATCTGCATCGTCTTCTCGCCCTTGTTCTTGCTCACTGGCACGGCGGCGTTCGTGTTCATCCCGCTCGCCCTGTCTGTCGTCTTCGCCATGGCCGCTTCCTACGTGCTCTCGCGCACCCTGGTTCCGACGCTGGCATCGCTCATGCTGTCACCCAGCGCGCATCACGCCGAAAGTGGCTTCTTCGGCCGGCTGACAGGCGTCGTCGATAGCATTCTCGGACAGCTCGAACGCCTTGTCGCCACCCTCGCCGCCCTGCTCTTGCGCTGGAAGGCGCTTCCGCTGCTCGGCCTCGGTGCTGCCTTGTCGCTCGGCGCCTGGTCGACCGTCCACCTCGGGCGCGAGTTCTTCCCCGACACCGATGCCGGCATGATCCGCATCTACCTGCGCGCACCCACCGGCCTGAGGATCGAAGAGACCGCGTCCAAGTTCGCCGACGTCCAGCGCGAGATTCGCGCCCTCATCCCGTCCGATGAGCTGGGCTTCGTCGCCGAGAACATCGGCAGCCCCGAGCCGGTGAACCTCGCCTGGGTCGACAGCGGAGTCGTCGGCACCTTCGACGGAGACATGCTGATCCAGCTCGCCGAGAAACATGCGCCGACCGCCATGTACGTCCGCGGGATCCGCGCCATGTTGAAAGCGAAGTTCCCCGAGCTAGTGACCTACTTCCGGCCCGCCGACGCCACCTCGCAGACCCTCGCCGGCGCTGCGCAGACGGCCGTAGAGGTGCGCCTCATCGGCCGCGACGTACAGGGCAATGCCGAGCTCGCCCGCGAGCTGATGGCACGCATGCATGACGTGCCGGGCGCCGTCGACATAGCCCAGCGCCAGGTGCGCGACCTCACCTCCTACTATCTCGAGATCGATCGGGTGCGTGCGCTGCAGATCGGCGTCACGCCACAGGACGCCGCGACCGCGCTGCTCGCCGCCCTCGGCGCCTCCGGCACCGTCTCGCCGAGCTACTGGGCCGACCCGGCGCAGGGGGCCTCCTACACCGTTCAGGTGGTCGCCCCGCCCGTGAACCTCACCTCTCTCGAGCAGCTCCTCAACACGCCGGTGCGCCCCTCCGCTGGCGGCAGCACCGTCCCGCTTCGTGCGTTCGCCGCGCTCCAGGTGCGCAAGATCGCCGCCAACATCGACCGCACGACATTGGCGCCGACGACGACATTGCTCGCTAACGTGGAAGGCCGCGACCTCGGCGGCGTCTATCGCGACATCCTCTCGCTGGTCAACGAGCTGCGCCCGCGCCTGAAGCCCGGCAACCGTATCGAGTTCGCCGGGCAGGCGCAGTCGATGGATCAGGCATATGCCGAGATGCTCGGCGGCCTCGCCCTGGCATCGATCTTCGTCTATCTCGTCATGGTGGTGAACTTCCAGTCGTGGATCATGCCCGGCATTGCCATGGGTGGCCTCCCCATCGCCATATCCGGTGCCCTGTTCGCGCTTGCTGTCACTGGAACACCCCTGTCCGTTCCCGCGCTGACCGGTCTCATCATGGTGATCGGTGTATCGACCGCCAACAGCGTGCTCGTGACCAGCTTCGCCCGCGACCGCCTCCTGCACGGCGAGACACCTTCGCAGGCGGCAGTCGATGCAGCACGCACACGCTTGCGGCCCGTCTTGATGACAGCGACGGCAATGATCGTCGGTATCCTGCCAATGGCGCTCGGCCACGGTGAGGGCGGCGAGCAGAACGCGCCTCTCGGCCGTGCCGTGATCGGCGGCCTTGTCTTCGGCACCTGCGCCACGTTGACCTTCGTGCCGTTCCTCTTTGCTGCCCTCGCCGGCCTCGGCCGCCGGCACCAGGCCGCCGAGGAGCAGCCAGCCGCCGCACCGTCACTGACCCCAGCAGAATGACCATGGAGCTGTTTGCATGAGCCGCAAGTTCATCGCTCTTGCCGCAGGCACGACCCTGTGCGCCGGCGCGGGCGCCAGCATCTGGGCAACGCAGGCCGATGGCGGTGCCTCGGTTGGCCGACTGCTGAAACTTGCCGGCCTTGCAGAGGTGTCTCCTCCTGTGCTGGTCAAGAAGGATGGCAAACCCGCACCGCGGACCGTGCGCGTCATTGCGCCCGAGGCGGTACCCGGCTCGACCACGCTCACTTTGTCCGGACGCACCGCGCCGGCCGAGCAGGCGCTGCTGTCGTCTCGCGCCAGCGGCATCGTTTCCGACCGGCGCGTCGACATCGGCGACCAGGTCAAGGCGGGAGACATCCTTGTCACCATCGAGGCCCCCGAGGTCGAACAGGAGCTGCGGCGCGCCCGCGCCACCATCGACCAAGTGCGTGCCCGCCTGACGCTTGCCGACGTCAATCTGCAGCGCGGCGAGAACCTCGTCGACAAGGGCCACGTCTCGGTGCAGACGGTGGACGAACGCCGTGCCACCAAGCTGACAGCCGAAGCGGACCTCGCGGCGGCCTTGGCCGAGGTCAAGCGTCTTGAGGAGGTTCAGAGCTTCCAGACTATTCGCGCGCCGTTCGATGGCACCATCGTGGCCCGCCACGTCGAGCGCGGTGACAAGGTTTCCGGCGACGCCACCCAGGAGGGCGGCTATTTGCTGCGCATCGCGCGCCTCAACGAGCTGCGCGTCGAGATCGACGTCCCCCAATCGCACGCGCTTCTGGTGAAGGCCGGCGCTTCTGGCAGGGTGGTGTTCGCCGAAATGCCGGAGCCGCTCACGGCGCGCGTCGTGCGCGTCTCCGGGCAGATCGACCAGACATCCAGCACCATGCGTGCCGAGCTCCTGATGGCGAACCCGGAAAATCGCATTCCCGCTGGCATGAACGGTCAGGTCATGATCGAGGTCGACGAAGGCGGGGCCGCCGTCATGGTTCCCACCAACGCCTTGATGACGCGCAGCGGGCGCCAGATGGTGGCCATCGTCGATGCGGATAACCGCGTTCAATTTCGTCCCGTCGTGCTCGCGCGCGACCTTGGCGAGCGCGTTGTCGTCGCATCCGGTCTCACTGTACATGACCACGTCATCGTCAGCCCCAACGCGCTGCTCCGGGCCGGCGATGAGGTGCAACCCGTTGGTAGCGCTCTACGGTCCGCATCAGCCAAAAGCTGAGACAGAGCGCCAGCGCCGATCCGCGGCAATTGCTCCGTGCTCCAATTTTATGCAAGTCGGACGGAAGGTTCACGCCGCCGCTGGTAAGGCGGCTTCAACGTCGAGGAAGTATCGTATTAGATTGCTACCATAGGGCTAGCATCCATTTTTTATCCTCGCGTCTGTTATGCTCCAGGCCAACCTGAACCGCCGAGTTGTCGTTACTGGCATGGGCGCCGTCACCCCCATCGGCCAAAACGTTGCAGACTATTGGCAGTCCCTCTGCGCCGGCAGGTCCGGCATCACGCCCGTGGAGGGAATTGCCGAGGCGCTTCCTATCGGCATCGCCGCCCGCATCGAGGGGTTCGATCCCGCCAAGCGCTTCTCCAAATGGTCTCGCGACAAGACCATCATGCATTCAAGCCGCTATAGCTGGCTCGCGGCAGCGGCAGCGGACGAAGCCGTCGCGCAGGCGAAGCTTGCCCTGCCGCTGGAGAATGCTCACCGCGCCGCATGCTTCATCGGCTCCGCCGCCGGCGGTCACATCGCCGTCGAGATTGCCGGCAGGGACCGCTACATCGCGGGCAAGCGCGCTGTTCATCCCATGCTGCTGCCACGCATCGTCTCCTCCTCGGCCGCCGCTCATATCGGCATCGAATACGGCATCAAGGGTCCGACCCTCGCGCTGTGCAGCGCCGGGGCGAGCGCCGCTCACGCCATTGGAATGGGATTCGACTACATCCGTCGCGGCCTCGTCGATGTCGCTATCGTCGGTGGCGCCGACAGCACCGTGACCTACAGCGCGCTCCTTGCCTGCGACGCCCTGCATATGCTGTCACCCGATGGCTGCTTCCCCTTCGCCAAGCGCCACAACGGCACGGTCCTCGCCGAGGCGGCGGGCGCACTCGTGCTCGAAGCAGAGAGCCACGCACGCGAGCGCGGCGCGGGCGCACTGGCCGAGGTCGCGGGCTTTGGCATGGCCTCGGGCTCCGACCACATGTTTGGCGTCGACGCCGAGGTGGCCGCGCACGTCATGCGCACCGCGCTCGATGATGCCGGGTTGGACTTCACCGACATCTCGTACGTCAACGCTCACGGCGACGGCATCGTCGAGGACGACGTGCGCGAGACCGCAGCGATCAAGGACGTGTTCGGCCGTCATGTGCCGAACCTCTCCCTTTCATCGACCAAGTCGATGCACGGGCACGCACTCGGTGCCGCCGCGGCCATCGAGGCGATCGCCTGCATCAAGAGCATCGAAAGCGGCATCGTCCCGCCGACGATCGCACTCGATGAGCCTGATCCGCGCTGCGACCTCGACTACACGCCCATCACCCCGCGCAAGCGCCACATAACGCACGCAATGTGTAACAACCTCGCACTGAACGGCACCGCAACGACCGTCGTCTTCGAGGCCGTCGGCGCCTGAGCGAGCTGCCCTCGGTACGCAGGGGATTGCCATGCCCTACGCAAAGAATGCCGATCTTCCTGCGCGTGTGAAGAACCACCTCCCCGAGCACACCCAGGACATCTACCGCGCAGCGTTCAACAATGCCTTCTCTGCGCACGAGCGCGACCCGCGCCAGGAAGAGGCGGCGCACCGCATCGCCTGGGCGGCCGTGAAGCGCTCGTATATGAAGGTCGGCACACAGTGGCTGCCGCGATAGAACGGACCCACGGGAGTACCTGTTGCCAAGGCGCCGCACGCCGCCGCCTTCGCCGCCAGACTTGATCTGCATCACCGAACGCGAGCCCTGAATCGGGCCTCCTGCGAGAGTTCCGCCCATTTCATAGGATCTCGCCGATGGCCCTCAGATTCTCGCTGCGCGCTTGCACCCTGCTCGCTCTCGTTGCTTCGCCCGCGCTGGCTGACGAGACAGGGCTCGCGGCCATTCACACGATGCGCCGCGAGGGCGCGCAGCTCTGCTTCCTCGATCACTTCCACTACGGCAGCAGCGCCGGCCAGGCGACCGAGCGCGCAGCGAAGACCGTCGCCATCCAGTCGTGGGCCGGCTTTGTCGATCTCGAGTACGGCAGCGACTGGGCCCGCTATGGACGCGCGCACTCGCGCTCCATCAAGTGCGAGCGCTCGACGAGCGGCTGGGGCTGCAACGTCGAGGCACGCCCCTGCAAATAGCGACACCGCGAGCTCACGGTGTCGCCGCGGGGAGCGTGCGAAAGCCCATGCCGCCGATCGCCTGATGGCTGACGAGCGTCGTCGTCGCCCAGCCCCCCTCGGGAGGCTGCCCGCTCATCCAGCGCCACGCCTGGTGCCACAGATCGAGCGGCAGCCAACTTCCCTCGCGGTTCTCGAGCGGCGCGCTGTAGGAAGCGGCGGTGAACTTGTATTCGGCGAAATAGGAAAGCCGCGGCACCCGCACCTCGATGCCAATCAGAACCTGCGCCGCCGGCCCGACATACTGGTACTCGTAGGTACGCCCGCGCACGCCCTTGAGCTGCACCTCGGTATGCGGCAGCGCTGCGCCGACACCCACCCCCACATACGGACTGATGAAGGAGCCTAGCGCGGGCAACCGCCACAGCATGTTGAGGGTCAGCATGTTGTGGCCGTGCGTAAACTCGAGCTTGTGGAACAGGTCGCCGATCTTCGCCTGCGGCGGCAGCGCAGCGCCGTCCTTGGTGCCGGAGAGCTTCACCTCTTGCTCCAGCGGCGCGTACGCCTTCGAATGCGTGAAGTCGATCATGGTGCCGATCCGGCTGTCCGTGAACCAGCGCGCGACGCGCACGCCGTAGTAGATCGGATCGTCGAAGGCCTTCCCCTCCCAGTCGATGCCATGCACGGTCATGTCGGTGCCGGGCCGAGCAATGCGCAGGTCGCTCGCGTAGGTATAGGGTGAGCCGGCATAAGCGGCGATCAGCGTCTCGCCGCCTTTGTATTTGACTTGCTCGGCAAGCGCGGCCCGAGCGAGTGCATCCGCATCCTCCTGCGCCTCCGCCGGATCGCGCGGCCCCGGCAGCACCGCCGCTGCGATGATCGCCGCCATGGCCGCGACGGCTGAAAGGCAACGAGCAGACCCCGCGCGCCCGTGTTGCCAATGCTCGTGTGCTGGCCACGCGAGGACGTATGCCAACCTCATGCGGCGGTCACCACAACCAGCCGGACGCAGCGAAGCGTCAGCTCACAGCACATTGTGTGTCCCGTCGCAGAAAGGAGGATTGCCCGTCTCCTTGCAGCCGCAGAGCAGCAGCGTCTCGCTCCGTTCGGCAACGAACAGCATCGGCTCTATGCCAGTCGCGACGTGCGCGCCATCACAGAATGGCTGCACGCGGCTGCGCCCGCATCGGCACCACTTGTATGTACGACCCTCCTCCACCTCGACCTGATAGGGGCTGAGCTGGGCCGCAATCACGTCGGCGCTCATGGGCGTCTCCTTTTCTTGATTAGCTCGCCGGCTTACAGCAACTCGCGCAGCCGGAACTGCAGGCCGCCCTTGGGAATGAGTGTCACGCTGGCAGCGATCGGCGGCGGCAGCCGTCCCAGATACTCGGGCTCGAAGCGCCGCAGGAGCTGGCTCAAGGCGAGCATCGTCTCGATCTGCGAGAGTTGGCCCCCGAGGCAGAAGCGCTTCCCCGCACCGAACGGCAGATAGCTGTACTTCACGCGCTTCTTGGAGTTGGCCGGATCGAACCGCTCCGGATGGAAGACCTCGGGATCATCCCAGTACTTGGGGTCGTGGTGCGCGACGTAGGGGCAAAGGACGATCCGGTCTCCTGCCTTGATCTTGTGGCCGGCGATCTCGTCCTCGCCGACAGCGGTGCGGATCAGCGCCCACGCAGGAGGATAGAGTCGCAACGCCTCGAGCATGACCTGCCGCGTGAATGTCAGCCTCTCGATATCGGCCGCTGTTGGCTCGCGGTCACCGAGCACCTCCCAGCTCTCGCGGCGGATGCGCGCCGCCGCTTCCGGATGACGCGACAGGAGATAGAAGGTCCACCCCAACGTCAGCGCCGTCGTCTCCGTACCGGCCCACAGATACTGCTTGATCTCGTCGAGCACCTGCTGGTGATCCCAGGCCGGCTTGTCGGCGTCCTGCTCTGCATCGAGCATCATGTTGAGCAGCGTCTTCTCGCGCCCCTGCCACGGCGCCGCCGAGATCACCGCCTCCGGCAGCGTCAGCCATGCGCCGATCGCCTTGGCGGGCGGCTCGGCCTCGGTGACATCGCTGAGACCACCGTTCACCTTCTTGAGGCGGATGGAACGGTGATTGGACGTGTCGGTGTAGGCCTTCACCGCACCGAACACGACGTGCGGGTTGAACGGCACCTCGCGGTCGAACAGGGCGCGGCAGATCATGTCCGCCGCCAGTCCCCACGTCTGCTCAAGCATCTCGAAGGCGCTTCCACGCCGCGCCATCTCCGCCCACTCGTCGACCTTCTTGCGCAACGCAACCATCAGGTACGGGATGTAGTCGGCGTACACCGCCGGATGAAAATACGATTGCTGCGGCTGGCGTACCTTCTGCCACAGCGCCCCGTCGACCGTGATCATCGCCTTGCCGAAGATCGGCTTCAGCCCGTCGAAGTACTTGTGATAGTTGTCGACGTTGTCGACCAGCACGCGGCGGAAATGATCGATCTCACTCAAGATGAAGATGCGCTCGCCGCGGAAATTGATGGGGATGCACCCATCATGCCGGGCGGCAAGGCGCATCAATACCGACATCGGATCGTCGGCATTGAGGAAGGGCGAGATCTTGAACCATATGCTCTGCTCCTCGCCCAGCGTCTGCGCATAGGCGTGCGCTTCGCTCGTCATGTCAGCTCCCCGTTGGATTGAGGCCCGGTCGCGCCGCCGCGGCCCCGCCGTCGATCTCCGTCAACTTGCGCAGCATGAAATCCTTGACCGGCCAAAGCGCATCCGCGACCCGTAAAAGCCCTCCGCGGACGAAGCGCGCCGGTACAGTGTTGTCGGTGTAGAGGCGGACGATGGCGTTGGTCGCGAGATAGAGCGGCAGAGTGGCGAGCCGATGCTCGCGCGCGTACCCTTCGAGCACCGACGTCGCACCGATGTCGCCACCCGCCGCCTTCGCCGCGGCGCCGACTCTTGCGGCCAGCGCCTCGGCCCCCCGGAGACCGAAATTGAACCCGTGCGCCGTGACGGGATGCATGCCGACCGCGGCATCACCGACAAGCGCAAATCTATGAGTCGCGAAGCGATCGGCGTAGACGGCAACCAGCGGATAGGCATGCCGTTCGCCGACCAGCGCCATTGTTCCCCAGCGGCCATCAAGCCGCTGCTCGATATCTCGCGCAAAGTCCCCCGGCGAACGCGCGAGCGTGCGCGCGGCGACGCTCGCCGGCTGGGTCAACACTATGGAGGAGGTACGCTCGTTCAGCGGCAGCACCGCCAGCGTCTGGTCGACATCGAACCATTCGTGCGCCGTACCGTCGTGCTCCATCTCGTGCTGCAATCTGCAGACGATGCACAGATGGCCGAAATCGCGCATGTCGGCGCCGATCCCCGCCATATGGCGAAGCTCGGAAAAGCGGCTGTCGGCGGCGACGACGAGCGGCGCCGACAGCACACGGCCCGACGTCGTCTCGACAGCGGCCGCACTTTGGTCCAACAGCAGCTTTGTGACGCTCTCGCCTGCGAACAGCGATATATTCGGCCACCGCGTGGCGGCGCGATAGATCTCGCGGCGCAGGATCTGGTTGCTGACGAGATAGCCGAGCGCATCACGCCCTGCCGACTGCGGATCGAAATTCAGAAGCTGGCTCTGGTTGGCGTTCCTCACCTGCGCGCGGCGGATGGGCGCCATATCGCGCGCGGCGACCTCACCCCATACGCCCATCTCGCTCAAGATGCGCAGCGAGCGGTGCGTCAGTGCGATATCCCTGCCGTCGGCTGGCGGATCGATGAGCACATTCTCTTGCTGGCGGTCGACGACGGCCACATTGAGACCGCGATCAGCGACAAGGCAGGCGAGGCTGAGGCCCGCCGGTCCCCCGCCCACGATCACCATGTCGAATCCAGCGCTCAACGTCGTGCTCAGCCCCACAGAATCTGAGCCGAGCTTGGAGCAACGAAAGCCGCTCTGCTTGATGCACCTCAAGCTGCCGCGTGCGAATTGCCGCGTGTGCGCAACCAGTCCGCAAATCCGCTTCGCAGCGTCAGCAACAATCGAACGCCGGCGAGGAAGCCGTGAGCCGAGTGCTAAGAGATCACTTTAAGAAATGCATCTCAAACACGCAAACCCTAGCGTAATTTGTCGCACTCCGGCTTGCTGTACATCAAGATTGCCTTCGTGTCTCTGGGCAGACTTTCACGCTGAGGCAGGTCAATCGGCTGGCTAGGCAAGCTGGAGTACATGATG
>Ga0164243_10009235_pt1 | contig 14388 bp, 11 predicted proteins | sample OricompcompostOP_FD_108781 | JGI IMG/M metagenome (GOLD analysis project Ga0164243, IMG submission 108781) | Organic Plus compost microbial communities from Emeryville, California, USA - Original compost - Organic plus compost (OP) | ecosystem: Engineered > Solid waste > Mixed feedstock >... | reverse complement strand
TCGACTGCTAGACGCGCTGCTCGACCAGAGTGCGCTCGCCATCGAACGTGTCCACCTCGTCGAGGATATGGACCGCGCCAATCGCTCGATCGAGACCGATCGTCTGCGCTCGGCCTTGCTGACTTCGATCTCCCACGACCTCAAGACTCCCCTCGCCGCCGTGCTGGGATCGGCCGGAACGCTGCGTGACCTAGCTGGGAAACTGAGCGAGACCGAAAAAGCGGATCTGCTCGCGACCATCATCGACGAGTCCGAGCGGCTCAATCGCTTCATCGCCAACCTTCTCGACATGACCAGGCTCGAGTCCGGAGCGATCATGCCGAACCTTGCGCCGCATGATCTCAGCGAGATCGTCGGCAGCGCACTGCGTCGAGCGAGCAAGATCCTCGCTCACCACCGGGTCGACGTTCAATTGGCGCCTAACCTGCCAATGCTCGCATTGGACGCGGTGCTGTTCGAGCAGGTTCTTTTCAACCTGCTCGACAACGCCGCAAAATACGCTCCGCCAGACACAACCATCGGCATTCAAAGTTGGCGAGATGGCGATGGCGTATGTGTTCAAGTCGCCGACGAAGGCGACGGCATCCCCCAAGCTGACCTCGAACATATCTTCGACAAGTTCTACCGCGCGAAGAAGACCGACCAAGTCCGGGCCGGAACCGGACTGGGACTCGCGATTTCGCGCGGCTTCGTCGAGGCGATGCACGGCACAATCGTCGCTGCCAATCGGCCAGACCGATCAGGTGCGGTCTTCACCGTTCGCCTGCCGATTCCCGATCAATCGCAAGTCCTGGACACAGCCGCATGAACGCTCCCACGCCCAAAGTCCTGATCATCGACGACGAACCGCCGATTCGTAAGCTGCTGCGCATGGGATTGACGACACAGGGGTACCAGATCATCGAAGCTCCAAGCGGCAAGACGGCGCTCGAACTATTGAAGCAAAAACCGGATCTCGTCATTCTCGATCTCGGGTTGCCCGATATTCAAGGCCACGAGTTGTTGCGGATGATCCGGGGGCGCAACGAGTCCGTCCCGATCGTGGTCCTGTCGAGTCGTGGCGACGAAGCCGGCAAAGTTCAGGCGCTCGACTACGGCGCCGACGACTACGTGACCAAGCCGTTCGGAATGGAAGAGCTATTGGCGCGCATGCGAGCGGCGCTGCGGCACCAGCTCCAGGTCCAAGGAGAGCGACCGATCTTCAAAGTTGGCGAATTGTCGGTCGACTTGGTCCGCCGCGCCGTGAAGGTCGGTGACAAGGATGTGAAGCTCTCTCCCAAGGAGTACGATCTGCTTCGCGTTCTGGTGCAGCACGCCGGAAAGGTGCTGACCCACAAGTTCCTGCTCAGTGAACTTTGGGATCCGATGACGGACGCCCAATATCTGCGCGTCTATGTCCGTCAGCTCAGGCAGAAGATCGAGAAAGACCCCGAACGCCCGCAATACATCCTGACCGAGACCGGGATCGGCTACCGGCTCCGGTCACCTGATTAATCCCAACAGATCGTTCGCGATTGCCAGCAATGTGGAAGATACGATGCGCCTTTCTGATTTCCTTTCTGTTGACAACGCCCTCATAGACGTTCGAGCTCCGAACAAGACTCGCCTGCTGAACGACCTTTGTGCACGAGCCGCCAAAGAACTTGGATTGGATGCGAATTCCATCTCATGCGCTATAAAAAAAAGGGAGGGACTTGGGTCCACGGGTATGGGTGGAGGCGTAGCCATCCCCCACGCGCGCATTCCAGAACTTAAGAATGCCTTCGGTGTTCTCGCGCGCCTTCAGAAGCCGATCGACTTCGATGCTATCGATGGTCAGCCAGTTGACATCGTGTTTCTACTCCTTCTGCCGACTAGGGCATCCAGTGAGCATCTGAACCTGCTGGCCGCTGTTGCCCGTAAGCTGCGAAACTCCGGAGGGCTCCACGCTCTGCGCGGGGCGCGAGACCGTATTGCCTTGCACAACGCGATGGTATCGCCCTAACCGATTTGGTGCGTCTCTTCCGGCCTTAGAGCATTTCCGCTTTACATTGAAGCGCTGCGGTTGCCGCGTGCTCCGTTCATCTCTCCCCGTTTACGGGGAGAGGTCGGCGCCATAAGCGCGTTCACGCGCGCCTTCGACGCGCTATGGCGCCAAGTGAGGGGCTTGTGCGTTTTCCTCTGCCCCTCATCCCCACCTTCTCCCCGCAAGCGGGGAGAAGGAGCGCGCAGTGCAAGAAGGCCAACGCCTCCGTCAAAATATGAAATGCCCTAGTAAAATTCTCGTAGCGCAAATTGCCTGTCGGTCGATCCATATATCCGAGATGCAGCACAAGAGCTATCACGTAGCCAACCCCTTTTGAACAAGCAGCACTCCAGTCGAACCAGCCGTCAGCCAGAGCGCCTCGTCCCAATGATTGAAGGATTTTGGCTCAAAGCTCTCGCGACTTAGCAACGCGAGCAATGCAGTAATGACAGCATGGAGCGTGAGCCATATCGATAGCCCGAAAACATATCCCGCCTTGCTCAGCGATGCGAGAACGATTGAGACGAATACCTTTGTGAAGAACCGAGCGATTGCTGCGCGCGAAGGTCGAGCGGCATGACCATCATCATTCGCCTCGGGGCTAAGCTGCATGACATGCTTTCGGGGAGGCGAGTTCGTCCTCGGCGATAAGCTGCGGTAAGATCTGAGCCAGCCGATCCATGGTCTCTTTCTTTGCTGGTATCAGTGGGAGTCTCGGCGTCGGATCGCAGAGGCCCAACAGGCCCAGCGCCGCCTTGACGGGAATAGGATTGCTCTCGACGAAAAGCAAATCATGGAGTCGCGCAAGACGCTCGGCGACGCCGAGCGCTTGCTCCACATCGCCAGCATCCCACCGCCCATGTACCGTCGCGCAGAGAGCAGGCACAAGATTCGCCGTTACCGAGATGCACCCGTTGCCTCCTGCCGCACGGTACGCGAGGCTGGTTGCGTCGTCCCCGGAAAGTTGAATGAAGTCGTCGCCGCAAAGCCGCCGGAGCCGTGCAGGCCGCGCCAAGTCTGCTGTCGCGTCCTTCAGTGCATGGATCACGCCTTCGTTTCGCAGACGTCCGATCGTCTCATCGGCAAAGGCTACCCCGGCGCGCGAGGGTACATCATAGAGCACGATCGGCAGCCCGGAGGCGGCGGCGATCGCGCGGACATGCGCGCACAAGCCTTCCTGTGGCGGGCGAACATAGGGCGGCGCCGACACGAGGAGCGCCGCCGCGCCGCTCCGCTCAGCGATAACAGCGAGCGCGACAGCGGCTTCGGTTGACGGCGCGCCAACGCCGGCAATCACTGGCACGCGTCTCCGCAGCGCCTGCACGACAATTCGGACCGCTTCAGTGTGTTCTTCCGCACGCAGTGCTGGCGCCTCGCCGGTGCTTCCACACACGACGACGCCGGATGAACCTCGCTCCACAGCGCGTACTGCAAGGCGTGCAAGCGTTGTGCGATCTAGCGAGGAGCCACGCACGAATGGCGTGACCAGCGCCGGAATTGAACCGCTAAGTGTCAAAGTTGAGACAGCGGACATAACATTACCTCACTTAAGCAATCGCCGATCAAGGCTGCTATGGTAAATTGATCGACAGGTCGGAGAGCCGTGCTGACAGCGGGTTTGAAGCCTGATGTAGACGACGACCTCCGCGTTTTCCCACGAGCCCCACATCTGTTGTTCTTGGGGGCATCGTTGATGGCCCGGCAGCTCGCGCCATTCGCAAGCACGCCGCCATCGCCTGATGCGCCTTCAGGGAGCACGTTATTCGTCGCGTGGCTATCTTGGAGGAAAGGGCCGCTCGGCACCGGCGCGAAGCAAGAGACCTCCCCACGCGAGAGAATGTCAAACGCCACCATAACCACGTGGTACCCAAGAGTATCTTGCGTCGAACCGTTTCACGAGGAGGTAACCTCGTTGGTAGAGGTTTCCTTCCAGAATCAGTTAGATCAGGATGATTGCGCCGTGCCTGCTGAACAAGATGGCAATAAAGAGAGGCGCGCATCGGAAGCGATCCTCGTTTCAATTCGCAGCCACGCAACACACCTACCGATGCGCATACAGGCTGCCTAAAAACAACTTAAGTCGAAACGTGTAGGATTTCGATGAGAGGCGGCGAACGACTTCATAGGAATCGCATAGCGTTTTCTTGATGGTTTCATAGCCGTTCGAAGATGACGGGCATTTATCTGACTTGCGTACACTACCGTGGACCCGACAGCATCCGTCTCCTTTTGCCAATGTGAGTGGCGGGCCCGTCCTGAGTCCGAATGGGAGTGTTCCTACACCAGAGTCGTGCGGCAATGTAGCGCTCGCGCATAGATGCCGACGCATCACTACAGCCCTTCGTGCTTTTTGAAACGCCAGTAAAGGATCACGCAGAGAAAAACGATCACTGCCAGAACGACGTATTAACCATAGGCGGTGCGGAGTTCCGGCATGTTATCGAAGTTCATGCCATAGATCCCAGCGATAGCGGTTGGTACGGCGAGAATGCCGCCCACGTGGCAAGTTGACGGGTGTTGTACCCTGACGCCGCTGTTCAAGCAGATTGCTGGCTTCGAAGACAGAGGTCATGATCTCGCCTAAGCCGTCGACCGTCGTTTCTATGTGCCGGACATGATCGAGCACATCCCGGGTCGACAGCACGACCATTTCACCGAGATAGAGATCGTGCCTGCGGCGCCGAAGATGATCGCGCCCATAACGCCGTATCAGACGATCGACTGAACGATAAGATTGAGAACGAGATCCATGTCTTATCTTCCCTCTCGAACTCAGTGCTGCACGTGGCACGATCCACTTCGTACTCTTTCTCACTTGTCTGTATTTCGGGTGGTTCTTCCGCGGCAAAAGCCACGCGGACTAAGGTAGGACCAGGTCGGCAATGAGGTGCGACGAAAGAATTTGGCTGTTGGCGGGCGCCGCCGGCTGAAGTATTCTTCAATGGTCGAAAACGACAAGAGACGGCATCGGTAAGCCCGTCCCCTTCCGCGAGGAAGCTCCGTATCGCTGTGAGGCGAACCCGCGACAAGCAACTGGTGACAAGCAACTGGCGCAGTGGCGCTGGCGGCTTGGCGCGTTGTGTCTGGAGTTTCCGCGTCCCACGCGAAAATAGAGAGAAAATGGCGCGCCCGAGGGGATTCGAACCTCTGACCTTTGCCTTCGGAGGGCAACGCTCTATCCAGCTGAGCTACGGGCGCGTCGCCATCTAGATAGACGAACCGGAAGCGGGGGGCAACGCCGTAAAGCTTTGCCGCCTCGGCCTCCGGTTTCGCGTAACTACCTGCTTATACAAACACTTATTGTGGGCCCGGCGGAGGCTGACCCGGGCCGGCCTGGCCGGTAAGCAACGGCGTGACCCGGCGCACGGCGACGCGGCGGTTGGCGCGTTCCGGTCCCTGGGTCGGGATGAGCAGGTTTTGCTCCCCGTAACCCTGGGTCGTGAGGTTCTCCGGCGGAACGTTGAACTGTTGCGTCAATGCAATCGCGACAGATTCGGCGCGCCGGTCTGACAGTGAGAGATTGTCGACGTCGTTGCCGACCGCGTCGGTGTACCCTTCGATGAGGAACACTTCGCTCGGGTTTTGCGCTATGGCGCGGTTGAGGCCATCCGCGATCACCGCCAGCTTTTCGATCTGGTCGGGCGTCAGTTCCCACGAACCGGTCTCGAATGTCACCGTGTTGAGATCGACGCGCGGCATACGATCGCGCAATGCCGCGGTGTAGCGGATTTCATCGAGCGTATAGGGACGCTCGATCGCCTCGATCGGCGGCGCAATGAGCGCGTCATAGACATATTCAGGCGGCGCCATGCCGTAATCGACGATGTAGCGCTCGCGCGGAATATGTACGACCGGCGGCTGCATGGCGACGATCAGCGCGCCGATTCCAAGGCCGACACCGATGCCGGCGGCGATTGCGCCGGGCGACGGACCGCGCCGGCGGTTGTCGATGATGATCACTTCGCGGCCGTCTGGCATGAAACGCGAGCGGCGCATCAGGAAGCCGTTCTGGTCCGTGACGTTGACGATGCGGTCGCCGTTCGGCCGGATGATCGTCGCCACATTGTCGTTGCCGCGGCGATCGAACTGCACGTCGCGCGCGCCGTAACGGAAGCGATCGGCGTCGCTGTGACGAATGATGGTCTGGTTGCCTTCGCGAATGATTGTGCGGTCAGGCTCGCGAATGATGGTCTGGTTGCCCTCGCGGATTTCGCGGCGCTCGGCGCGAATATCGTCGATGCGGCGCAGCGGTTGCCCCTGCGCCGATTGCGGCACGATGCCGACACCCGACGCCGCCGGGGGAATCGGTCGTGCTTGCTGCGGGGTCGGTGCGGGCAGGCCGGATGGTGTCAGCGGAGCGGCCTGTGTGTTGGGGACGACGGCTGGGGCCAGCGGCGCTGCCGGTGCGGCATTCTGCTGAGCCGGCGGCACAAGCGGTTGACCTTGCGCGGCAGGCGGCATCACCGGACGGCCGGGTATGCCGGGCCGCAGATTCGGCGGGGCGCCGGGTGCACCGGCTGCCGGCGCCTGTCCAGCAGGTGGTGCTGCAGCGCCAGTGGGTGGCGGCGGCGCGCCGGGTGTTGCGGGCGGCGCTTGTGTCTGAGCTGGCGGTGGTGGGTTTGCAGGCGGAGGAGTTTGAGCCGCGGGAGCGGGCGGTTGGCCAGCCGGCTGGCCTTGCGCGGCAGGCGGAGCAAACGGCCGGCCGGGAATGCCGGGGCGTCGATTGGGTGCGGCTCCCTGCGGCGCAGGTGGAGTTTGTGTCTGCGCCGCCGGAGGCGAAGCTGGGGTCGCAGCTGATGGCGCGGCAGGCGGCTGGCCTTGCGCAGCGGGCGGAACATGCTCCGGTCGTGCGATTGGGCGTTGCTGGGCAGCGGGCGGCGCAAGTTGCGGAGTTGGTCGAATGCGTTCGCGCCCCGGCGGCGGACCAGGAGGAGCGGCCGGTGGCATTGCCTGCGCAGCGGGCGGTGTTGGCGGTGGTGCCGGTGGACGAGCGATAGCGGGCGGAGGCCCTGGTGGGCGCGAGACGACGGGTGGCGGCGGCCGTACAGCCGGTGGTGCCGCGGCGGCAGGTGGTGCGGGGCGTGCGGCGGTGGGCGGAGGGGCCGGGCGCGCGGCGGCGGGTGGCGGGGCCGGACGTGCAGCAGGCGGATGCGGCGGCGCGGGACGGCCCGGCGGTTTCTGCGGCTGTGCGTTCGGATCGGCGGGTGGCTGCGCGGGAGCCTGGGCGAGTTGTACTGGAGCGGCTGTCGACTGCGAGAGGGGCGATGACTGTGCCGGCGTGTAAGCCGGCATTGTCCCGGCGAGCATTGTCCCGGCCATCAGTATTCGAAGCGTCCGTTGCATCTTCCCCTCTCAGGCGCACCGCATGTGCGGTGATGTATCGTCGCGCGCATTCTCATCCGCGCATTCAAGCGGCTGCGTGGCAGCTTCTTGTCAAAAACGCGGGAAGGCGAAATTTCCAAACTTGCGCCGAACAAAATCGTTCCGCACGCTCACGCGTGCGGTGCAATCGTTCGCAAGAAAAAGGAAGCCTGACTATTTCTTCAGAAAGCTGTCGAGAATCCTGAACGTCTCTTCAGTTTTTTCGTATGGCGCCATGTGTGCTGCGTCAGGAATGATGTGTGCTTTCGCGCCGCGAATCTCCGTTACAAATTCGTCGGCATAGATCGCCGGGACAAACTTATCGTCCGCGCCCATCACGACAAGCGTTGGCGCCGTGACACGCGGCAGGCGTCGCCGCAGGTTACGGTCCGGAATCGGCCAGATGAATTTCGCGATGGTGGTCATCGCCTGCGCAAGCTGCACATTCTTCTCCACCGGATCGTTCGGATCGTCGGATGGATCCGACATCTCCGGCGACGGCTTCCCGCTTTTCCAAAGCATGGTGTTGAAGGCCGCATACGGCACTGAAAACAGATCAGCGACTGGGATATCGTCGCGCCACAGGCCGAACGGTGAAAGCAATGCGAGCTTTGCGACGCGCCGTGGATAATGCGCGGCATATTCTGCGGCGATCATCGCGCCGAACGAATGTCCGACAAGCGTCACCCGGTCGAGACCGAGCGCATCGAAGAGGGCATCGTAATGCAGCGCAAGGTCGTGTACCGTATCGATGTCGTAAATCTCGTCGAGATCGTTGAAGCCGGGCGCCAGCGGCGCGACCACATCGTGGTGTTCGGTCAGCGCCGCCAGGACGGGATCGTGGTCGCGCAGGCCGTGCGGTCCATGCAGCCAGACAATGGTTTCGCCTTCGCCGCCGCGCCTCAACTGCGAACTTGCGCCGCCCGGCAAATTGATCGTTTCGCGTTTCAAGATGAATGTCCTATCCCAATTCTACTCGGCCGCGGTGGACAGCGGCGCCGGCTTCTGCACTTCACCCAGCGGCGACTTCGGCCACCACTTGTCCTCATATTCGCTAAAGCGGTTGCGCAGCTTCGGAATCACCTCACGCGCGAAGCGCTGCGTGTTGTAGTAGACCGTCTCGTTCGACATGTTGCCGTAGTGGCACAGCAGCATGACGTGACCGACGTGCAGCTTGTCGGCCATGTCGTTGAGGCGGTCGACAATCGTCTGCGGGCTGCCGGCAACGACGCAACCGGCCTCGATCAGATCCTTCCACTTGACGTTGGCGCCGCGCAGGTTTTGCGAAGCCTTCACCACCTGTCCGGTGAGGCCTTGCCGCATGGTCGCAATGCTGGTGTAGCCCGGCGGATTGTAATACTGCGGCGCGATGTGGAAGCAGCGGTTGTAGAAATATTCCGCGGGCTCCGCGTAAAGCTTCTCCGCTTCGGCATCGTTCTCCGCGACGCCGATGAACTGCAAGAAGCCCGCCCGATACGGATTTCTGTCGCCACCGAGCTTGTCGACGGTTTCCCAAAACCCGTCCATCACCGGACGGCCATTCTCGTAGCCCCAGTACGACAGATGTGCGTAAAGGAAGTCGTTGTTGACGCACCACTCGTAGGTCTCGACGCTGCCGCCACCGGGAATCCACACAGGTGGATGCGGCGTCTGCATCGGTACCGGCCACGGATTGACGTAGCGAAGCTGCGTGTACTTGCCGTTGAAGGCGAACGGCTTGCGTGTCTTCCACGCTTTCACGATGAGTTCGACGCCCTCGCGATACTTGTCGCGCAGCGTCGCCGGGTTGGCGCCGTAGCAGAACGCCGTGTCCATGCCAGTGCCGACAGGGAAGCCCGATACCAGACGTCCGCCGGACATGACATCGAGCATCGCCATTTCCTCGGCGACGCGGATCGGTGGGTTGTAGAGCGCGACCGAGTTGCCGAGGACGACTAGCTTTGCGTTCGTGGTTCGTCGTGTCAGTGCGGCGGCCATCAGGTTGGGCGACGGCATCAGGCCGTAGCCGTTCTGGTGATGCTCGTTCACGCAGATGCCGTCAAAACCAACGCGCTCCGCAAACTCGAGTTGATCGAGATAATCGTTATAGACCTGATGGCCCTTGACCGGATCGTAGACCTCGCCGGCGGGAAGATCGACCCAGACGGATTTGTATTTCTCTTTGAAGTCGTCCGGCAGATGCGGGTACGGCATCAAATGAAACCAGTGAAATTTCATGGCGCGATGCTCCGTGCGTTTCCCTGAAGGTCAGTTTTTTGCTTGTGCGCTGGCGGCAAGAATTTTCGGCAGCCGTTCGTCGACGGCGTCGAAGGCACGCCGGATCTCGTCGAATTTCCGTTCGACGCTGGCGCGCCGGCCGGGCTCGGTGAGAATGTAGAGTTCGTTCTCCTCGATCGCACGGATCACGAGCTCCGCGAGGTCGAGCGGATCGAGGCCGTTCTTCGAGCCGTCGACATATTCCTTGTTGCGTTCCGCAAGCAGCGGATCGGTCCGGAAGTCATAGGCGCCGCCGAAGCGGGCCGGGCGATTGCGGCCGTTGTCCGGCATGTTGGTCTTGGTCCAGCCGGGGCACAGGACGCTGACGCCGATGTTGCTTCCGGCGGTCTCATCCCGCAGCACGTGAGACAGGCCAACGAGCGCAAACTTCGTCGCGCCATACGGACCAGCCAGCGCCTTCGGCGTCAGCCCGGACATCGACGATGTGGTGACGATATGGCTCGGTTCGCCATGCGCGCGCATATGCGGCACGAAGGCACGGATGCCATGGAGCGTGCCGTAAAAGTTGACACCGATCACCCATTCCCAATCGGCGAGGGAGATATCCTCGACCCGCCCGGCGCGCGACACCCCGGCGTTGTTGCAGAGAATGTGGACCTTGCCGAACTGCCTGAAGGTTTTATCCGCCGCCTCGGCGATCGCATCGCCAATCGCGACATCGCATAGGACGCTGCCGACCCGGTCGCCGTAGTTCGAGAGGCTGTGTGCAGCGGCCTTGAGGGAGGCTTCCTCGACGTCCGCCATCATCACGTTCATGCCGCGGCCGAGGAAGGTGCGGGCGAGCGCAAGCCCAATACCGCTGGCGGCGCCCGTCACGAAGGCAGTTTTGCCCTTGAATTCCTTCATGTTCCTCCCGGCCGTTATTCAATTTACGGCTATTGGTATATTAGCTGACGTGAGACTAGCAGTTCAAACCGGTATAGTCAGTTCTCTCCGAAGGATCGTGGTATGCATCAGGAGCGGCCCATGCAACTTGCCCAACAGCGCAGCGAGCCCAAGGCGGGCAAGGCGGTCTTCAACTGGGAAGATCCGCTCGGGCTTGAGGCCGAACTGACGTCCGAAGAGCGCATGGTGCGCGATTCCGCGCATGCCTATTGCCAGGAGCAGTTGTTTCCCGGTGTGATTGCAAACTATCGGGAAGAAAAATTCGACCGCGGCGTAATGTCCGACATGGGCGCGCTCGGCCTTCTCGGCGCGACGATCCCGGAGGAGTATGGCGGCGCCGGGCTGGGCTACGTGGCCTACGGATTGATCGCGCGCGAACTGGACCGGGTGGATTCCGGCTACCGCTCGGCCGTGTCGGTGCAGTCGTCACTGGTGATGTATCCGATCTACGCCTACGGCAGCGAAGAGCAGCGGCGCAAATACCTTCCAAAGCTCGCTTCCGGAGAAATGGTTGGGTGCTTCGGGCTGACCGAGCCGGACTATGGCTCCGATCCCGGTTCGATGGTGACCCGGGCCGAGAAGGTGTCTGGCGGGTTCAGGCTCAATGGCGCCAAGATGTGGATCACCAATTCGCCGATTTCCGACATCGCGGTGGTATGGGCGAAGCTTGATGGCGTCATCCGCGGCTTCATCGTCGAGCGTGGCACTACGGGATTCGAGACACCGAAGATTCACGGCAAGCTGTCGATGCGTGCGTCGGTAACCGGGGAGATCGTGCTCAGCGACGCCATCGTGCCAGAGGAAAATATCCTGCCGAATGCGTCCGGTCTGTCCGGTCCTTTCGGCTGTCTCAACAACGCGCGCTACGGCATTGCCTGGGGCGCGCTCGGCGCAGCGGAATTCTGCTGGCACCGCGCGCGGCAATATGTGCTCGACCGCAAGCAGTTCGGCCGCCCGCTGGCATCCAATCAGCTCATCCAGAAAAAGCTCGCGGACATGCAGACCGAAATCGCACTCGGCCTCGCCGGCGCGCTGCGGCTCGGCCGCATGATGGAGGCCGGCACTGCTGCGCCGCCGGCGGTATCGCTGATGAAGCGCAACAATTGCGGCAAGGCGCTCGATATCGCGCGGGTGGCGCGCGACATGCACGGCGGCAACGGCATTTCCGAGGAGTTTCACGTCATGCGCGTGATGGCGAACCTTGAAACGGTCAACACCTACGAGGGCACGCATGATATCCATGCGTTGATCCTCGGGCGTGCACAGACGGGAATACAGGCATTTTTCTAGACGACGCGGCTGCCGTATTGCTATGCCCGCGGAAACGCGTGTTCGATCCACAACAACGAAAATACAATTTATGGTTCTGTTGTCTTCCCTCACTGGATCGCCTGCGGCCGCGAGCGATGGCATCTAGGGACGACAATGGATCTACTGCATATTGTAATTCTTGTCATCGGCGGCGTCGGCGGAGGCATCATCTCGTCGCTGGTCGGCGGCGCGGCGTTGGTCACCTATCCGGCGTTGCTCTCCATCGGCCTGCCGCCAATCATTGCTACCGTGTGCAATCTCGTCGCACTGGTGCCGGGAAATTTTCTCGCCGCGCTTTACGACCACACCAATCTGCCGCCGAGGGATCGCGCGTTTGTCGGGCTGGTTGCTGCATCGTTGCTGGGCGCGCTGTTAGGCGCACTCGTGTTGCTGGTCACGCCTGAGCGTCTTTTTGCCTATTTCGTACCGGTGCTGCTGGCATTTGCGACAGTATTGTTCGCGTTCTCCGGCCGGATCAGCACTTGGGTGCGGGCACGCGCAGTGAGTTCCGGCGCCAAACGATGGTCGCACAGCCTCAGTGTGATTTTTCCGGTGTCCTTCTATGGCGGCTATTTCGGGGCCGGCGTTGGCGTGTTGTTGCTCGGCGTTTTGTCGATCGGGACGGATGGGGACTATCGCGCCGCGAACACGACGAAGAACCTCGTCACCAGCCTCAATAGCGGGGTTGCAGCCCTGGTGTTCATCGCGCAGGGCGCGGTGGTCTGGCAGCCGACGTTGATCATGCTGGCCGGCGCGCTGGTCGGCTCGGTCATCGGTGCGCGGATCGCGCAGATCGTGCCGCAAGCAATCATGCGGGTTGTCATCACGATCGTCGGCGCAGTGCTGACGGTGGCATTCGCGTGGCGTTACTGGTTCTAGTTTTTCGGCAGCAACGCCACCAGCCTTTTCACCATCGCGCTGGTTGGATCGGCGAGCGGCTCGATCACCGTGAAATGGTTGGCGCCGGCCGGCGCTTCATAGCGCGTGGCGATGCCAGCCTTGCCCCACGCTTCCACGATCGTCCGGCTCTGGCGCAGAAATTCGTCCGATTCGGTGCCGCCCACAACGGCATCAAACGTGCCCGACGTCGGCGCAGGCCAGTTGAGGGGCGACACCCGGCGCGCCTCTTCGTCGTCGAGTTTGAAATCGGCATTCATCGCCGTCTGCACCATCGGCAAGAGGTCGTACAAGCCCGAGATGCCCATGGCGGCCGGCACCAGATCGGCGGGCGCGCCGAGCTTGGGCCAATCCGTGGCGAAGCAGCAGCCGGTCAGGTGGCCGCCGGCGGAGTGCCCATGGACCAGCAGGCGTTTGCCGAATCGTTTCCAGAGGAAAACACAGGCCTGCTGGATCTGCGCAACAATGGTGGCGATCGAGACTTGCGGACACAGGTCGTAACCGGCCAGCACAACTGTGACGCCATTGCCGTTCAGCCCGGCGGCAACCTGACTGAACGCGGAGGGCTGCAGGGCGCGCCAAAAGCCGCCATGGATGAAGACCGCCACTGGCGCCTCCTTGCCCGCGGGTGACCAGAAAATATCGACGATCTGGCGGGGCGAGGGGCCGTAACTCACATCGAGATCAGCCCGTCCGGCGGCGACCGCGGCGGCCCGGTAATTCTTCGCGTCCTCGGCCATGCGCCCGAGAATAGCCAGGTGTTCCGGTACCCGGCCGCGCGTGTCGTATTCCTTATCGTAGTCGATGGTCATTCACTTCCCCATCCATGAGCGCGCGAGAGTGCGGGATGGCGCGTAGGCTCGCAAGGCTCTCTTTTTCGCGTCACCGAACCCGGCTATGAACGGCCCATGGATGTTGACGGCGAACACATGCGGAGCATCTGGCTGGCGCCGGATGGCTGGTCGGTGCAGGTCATAGACCAGACCCTGCTGCCGCACCGCTTCGAAATCAGGCGAATCGCGTCCTGCGCTGAGGCGGCAGAGGTGATCAGGACGATGCTGGTGCGGGGCGCGCCGCTGATCGGCGCAACGGCGGCTTACGGTATTGCGCTCGCCATGCGCGAGGATGGCTCCGACGCAAGCCTGCAGCGCGCATACGCGACCTTGGCGGCGACCCGTCCGACAGCGATCAATCTGAGGTGGGCGCTGGATGAGATGATGGCGGCGCTTGCCGGCCTGCCCGCGGCGGCGCGTGCTGATGCGGGTTACCAGCGGGCCGGCGAGATTGCGGATGAGGACGTTGCGATCAATACGGCGATCGGACGGCATGGATTGCTGCTGATCGAGGCGATCGCGCGCCGCAAGAAGCCGGGCGAGCGCGTCAATATCCTCACCCACTGCAATGCCGGCTGGCTGGCCACCGTCGACGTCGGCACCGCGACGGCGCCGATCTATGCCGCCCATGATGAAAGCGTCCCGATTCATGTCTACGTCGACGAGACGCGGCCGCGAAACCAGGGCGCCTCGCTCACCGCCTGGGAGCTTGGCCGTCACGGCGTGCCGCACACGGTGATCACAGACAACACCGGCGGACACCTGATGCAGCACGGCCTGGTCGACATCGTCCTTGTCGGCGCCGACCGCGTAACGTCC
>Ga0164243_10009234_pt1 | contig 14389 bp, 13 predicted proteins | sample OricompcompostOP_FD_108781 | JGI IMG/M metagenome (GOLD analysis project Ga0164243, IMG submission 108781) | Organic Plus compost microbial communities from Emeryville, California, USA - Original compost - Organic plus compost (OP) | ecosystem: Engineered > Solid waste > Mixed feedstock >... | reverse complement strand
GACAGGGGGTGGTGTGACGGGCCATACGTAGACGGCGGGTCAGGGTAGGCGATCACATCACAACCCCGGCACCCCCCGAAGAGGGGGTTCGTCGCCGAAGTCGTGACCGGATCGGTGCATTGGGCAAGCCCCACAAAAGCCGGGGCGCACGTCACGGACTTACGTACGGTGGATTCATGTCGACTCCCACCGAGAGCCCCTCACCGTCATCGCCGGACGAGACCACTCCGGACACCACCGGCCCGGGTCACACCCCGATCGCGACGAAACCCACGTCCGACGATCCGGTCGCCACGGCCGACGTCTCCGCCGACGACGACCTGTCCGCCGACGAGCGCGCGCTCCTGGTCGACAACCTCCGCTTCGTCCTCGACGGCCGCTGGCGCAGCGTCCGCGACACCGTCCGGGAGAACTCCAACCGGGCCGACCTGCTGCCCGACCCCTCCCTGACGCTGGACGAGGCCCGCGAGCGGATTCTCGGGATCATGCGGGAGCTGGCCTCGCAGGGATTCGCGGCGGCCGGGTTCGCCGCCGACCACGGCGGCACCGGCGACATCGGCGCCTCGATCACCGCGATCGAGATGCTCGGCTACGCCGACCTGTCGCTCATGGTGAAGGCCGGCGTCCAGTGGGGCCTGTTCGGCGGGGCCGTGGAGAACCTGGGCACCGAGCGCCATCACCAGAAGTATGTGCCGGGCATCATCGACCTCGACATCCTCGGCTGCTTCGCGATGACCGAGACCGGACACGGGTCGAACGTGCAGGCCCTCGAGACCACCGCCACCTACGACCGCGACACCCGCGAGTTCGTGATCCACTCCCCGACCCCGTCGTCGCGCAAGGACTACATCGGCGGCGCGGCGAAGCATGCCCGGTACGCCGCGGTGTTCGCCCAGCTGATCACCGGCGGCCCCGACGAGGAGCCGACGGGCCGCGGCGTGCACTGCTTCGTGGTGCCGATCCGCGACGAGGACGGCAACGACCTGCCCGGCATCACCACCAGCGACTGCGGATACAAGGGCGGCCTCGCCGGCGTCGACAACGGCCGCATCATGTTCGATCAGGTGCGCGTCCCGGCCGAGAACCTGCTGAACCGCTACGCCGACGTCGCCGAGGACGGCACGTACAGCTCGCCCATCGAGAACGAGAACCGCCGGTTCTTCACCATGCTCGGCACCCTCATCCGCGGACGCGTCAGCGTCGCCGCGACCGCCGGCGCCGCCGGCCGCAAGGCGCTGACCCTGGCCACCCGCTACGGCCTGATCCGCAAGCAGTTCGAGGCGCCGGAGGGCACCGACGAGATCACCGTCATCGACTACCTGGGCCATCAGCGCAAGCTCCTCCCGCTGATCGCCAAGTCGTATGCCATCGCGTTCGCCCAGAACGAGATCACCGCAGAACTGCACGAGGTCCAGTCCGGGGCGGCCGACGACTCCGACGCCGGACGGCAGCGCCGGCTCGAAGGCCAGGCGGCCGGGCTCAAGGCGTACGCCACCTGGCACGCCTCGCACGCGATCAACGTCAGTCGCGAGGCCTGTGGCGGCGCCGGCTATCTCGACGAGAACCAGCTCTCCATCATCCGCGGCGACATCGACGTGTTCACCACGTTCGAGGGCGACAACACGGTCATGACCCAGCTCATCGCCAAGGAGCTGCTGTCGGCGTATTCCGAAGACGTGCAGGGTCTCTCGGCGGGCGGATGGGTCAAGTTCATCGCCGGGATGGCGCGCGACATGGTGGCGGAGAAGACCGCCGTCCGACAGGTGGTCCAGACCCTGCTCGACAGCTCCGACGAGGACACCGAGAAGTCCGCGCTGACCAACCGCGGCACCCAGATCCGGCTCTTCCGCAACCGCGAGGACCACCTGGTGCGGACCTGCGCGCAACGCCTGCGCCGCGCACTCGACGACGACAACGACGCCTTCGACGTGTTCAACAACGCGCAGGACCACCTGCTCAAGGTCGGGCACGCGCACATCGAGCGCGTGGTCCTCGAGGCCTTCATCGAGGCGATCGAGAACTGCGATTCCCGCTCTGCCGCAGAACTTCTGGGCAAGGTGTGCGACCTGTTCGTGTACTCCGCCCTCGAGGCCGACCTGTCCTGGTTCATGATGCACCGCCACATCTCGGTCGAGCGCGCCAAGGCGGTTCGGCGGGGCGTCAACGAGCTCTGCCAGGAACTGCGTCCGCACGCCCGCACTCTCGTCGACGCCTTCGGCGTCCCAGAGGAGCTGCTGCGCGCGCCGATGCTCGTCAACGGCTGAGCGGCGACGACCCGAGCACGACACACCAGCGACAGGCGCCCGGCCCACGTGGTCGGGCGCCTGTCGTCGTCGGTGCCCGTCTCACCACGCTGTTCGCGACCTCGGTGTTTCGACTCGCGACATCGAGGGCAACACTGCCCAGGACGCCGCCGTGTAGAAGCCGCAGCGACGCATCACGACGATCTCGGCACCCGTCCTCCCCATGGCCTGCGACGGGCGAATCAACACGACAGTCAGGGGAATCCATGTTCCGCCATACCGACTACATGCAATTCGACGTCAAGCCCGAAAAGCCCGACCCCGTCTATGCGCGCAAGCTCCAGGAGCTGCTGGGCGGCGCGTTCGGCGAGATGACGGTCACGATGCAGTACCTCATGCAGGGCTGGAACTGTCGCATGAAGGGCAAGTACAAGGACCTCATCATGGACATCGCGACCGAGGAGATCGGTCACGTCGAGATGATCGCCACGATGGTGGCCCGGCTCCTCGAGGGCGCGCCGGTCACCGACTCCACCGCCAACGCCCTCGGCGACCCGGTGGTGGCCGCGGTCCTCGGCGGCTCCGATCCCACCCAGGCCGTCTTCTCCGGCGGCGGGCCGCGCCTGGCCGACTCCAACGGCGTGCCGTGGAACGCCGGCTACATCGTCCACAGCGGCAACCTGCTCGCCGACTTCCACGCCAACGTCACCGCGGAGGCCCAGGGTCGCGTGCAGACCGCCCGCCTGTGGCACATGACCGACGACCCGGGCGTCAGGGACATGCTGCGGTTCAACCTGGCGCGCGACACCCTCCACCAGAACCTCTGGCTCAAGGCCATCGAGGAGCTCAAGGAGGACGGGCTCGAGGGCACCATCGCCCCCGACGACCTGTTCGACGAGGAGTACAGCGAGCACGCGAGCACGATCTGGCATCTGTCCGACGGCGAGGACTCCGACAAGGGCGGCTGGGCGAGCGGCCCGACGCCCGACGGCCGGCACGAGTTCACGTTCCTGGCCGACCCGCAGCCGCTGGGTGAGCGCCAATCGGGTCCGCCGCCGGATCCGAAGCTCTATGCGACGTACGACGGCGCCATGGGGACGCCCCAGAAGCCGAAGTTCGGCACGGAGAAGGGCGTCATCGGCAAGATCAAGGACGCCGTCGATCCCGATCCGACCGGCTAGATCCGCCCGACGCGCGGAGTCCGCGGCCCCGGACCCGGGGTCGCGGACGCCGCGCGTTCACGGGCGACCCGAACCGGGCCACAACCGTCCCGCGACGGACCATCCGACACGGAGGTGTCACATGACCGCTCTACCCGACCTGCTGACCACGCCGTTCCGGTGGCTGGCGGCGCTGCGGCACGCCCGGGTGTTCCACCCCGACGGACTGCTGTGCGGCGGTGTCGCATCGGTGGCCGGCGATCACCCGCTGCCGTTCCGTTCCGGGCCGGTAACCGTGCGTCTGTCCAAGGGGATCGGCACGCCCGGCGGGCTGCCCGACATCGTGGGGGTCGCCATCCGGTTCCCCGGTGCGACCGACCCCGTCTCGCCCGTGCCCACCGCCGCCGGCACCTGGGATCTCCTGCTCGCCGGACCTGCGCCGCTGTCGGGACGCCTGCCGATCCCGCTGCCGTCGACGCACTGGGCGCCGACGGCGGTCTCGAGCCTCACGCCCTACCGTCACGACGGCGAGCTCTACTGGATTCGCGCCCGCATCGTCGAGCCCACCGGGCCGACGGGACTGTCGATCGAGGACCTCGCCGCGTGCCTGAGGACGAACCGGAAGATCGTGCTCATCCTCGAGGCCGGGTTCGGTCGCTTCGTGCCCATCGCCCGGATCGAACTCGACCACGCGCTGACCGGCCTCGATGTGGACTTCGACCCCATCCTCAACCGCCCCGAAGGCGTCGAGTTCGCGCCGTCGTGGCTGGGCGACCTACGCCGACGCGCCTACCGCGACAGCCGGCAGGGGCGTCACTCGGCGGTGTCCTGACCCTTCTCGGGTTCGGACCCCTTGCCGGAATCGGGGTTCTTCCCGGACTCGGTTCGGCGCGACGGCCCCAGCCCCATCCGGACGGCAGTGTGGGCCTGGGTGAGTTCGCTGCGGAATCGCGCGACGTCGCGCGCCCACGCCTGGGCCAGCTTCCCCGACTTCAGCCGGACGCCGACGCCCTTGCGCCGGCGCGGCACCCCGTGGAGCTCGCCGAGTGCCGGGGCGCTCTCCCAGTCCTCCGGGGTCGGCGAGTTGTTCGGCGGGAAGATCTTCTCGATGTCGGCCAGGTCGGTGGTCACCGCGCCCTGGCGCAGGGTCGTCTCGGTCAGTTCGACGCTGACGTGCCTGCGGGCCGCCGACACCTGCACCAGCGAGAAGCCGACCAGCAGGACCAGGAACACGATGAGGACCGGCCAGTGCACCGGACCGGGCGAGAAGATCTCGAGTGCGAGCACCGCGCCGACGAGCACCGGGCCGATGAGGATCACCCACCAACTCCCGCCCGGCTCGTAGAACAGGACCTCGCCCGACTCCCGGTCGGACCCGCCTGCCTTGCGGGTGTCGTCGGTCACGGCTTGGTGCTGCGCCCGAGGTTCCGCTTCTTGCGCGGTTCGGGTTCCTTGCCGGTGAACCAGAACTCCGACTCGGGCCGGTACGCCAGCAGCGAGCCGAACAGGCCGATGACGCCGGCGAGCAGTGTGAGGGCGAAGAGCGGCGATCCCAGGCCCACGCTCAAGAACAGCAGCATGGCGACCACGACGAGCGTCAGCGCCGACAGCGACGAACGCCAGCGGACGTCACCGGTGAAGGCCTTGCTGCCCAGCAGGATGTAGGCGAGACCCACGATAAGGACCAGGACGCCCAGCGCGCCGGAGGCCACCGTGCCGGAGTCGTCGAACACCGACACGACCACCACCAGTGCGCCGAGCAACGCCATCAGCACACCCGAGGCGAGCCAGCATCGGTAGGCCCAGACGACGAGTTTCGGACGCTGCGCCGGGTCGGGACTTGTCACTGCTTGTTCGGTCCTTCGGTGTCGGTGTTCTCGGTTCCGGTGGGCTGGGACCCGGGCCCCTGTGCCGGGCTCTGCGTCGGGTCCGCACTGGTCGCGTCACCGGATCGACTGCCACCATACGGTGTACCACCATGCTCCGGCGGGGTCTGTGACGCAGATCCGTGGGGGCGTCCCGGATCGTTCGCGGCCGGGTTCGGGGTATGGGGATTCTGGCCGTAGGGGTTCTCGTGGTACGGGTTCTGCTCGTACGGACTCTGCCCGTACGGATTCTGCGTGTACGGATTCTGGGCGTACGGGTTCTGCGTGTACGGATTCTGGGCGTACGGGTTCGGGCCGTGGACCGCTGGTGCGGGCTGCGGCGTCTTGGCGGCCTTGCGGACCTGTGCCATGCGCCGGCAGTACTTCTCCGAATCGCCCTTCATGAGCAGCACCGTCGCACCGAGCGCGGCGACGCCGCCGATGACCAGCGGCACCATGGCCCACGCCGGGGAGATGTCGGCGAAGAACGAGAAGACCATGTCCACGACGATGTAGACGCCCATCGCGCCGAGCACGATGCGCGCCCAGTTGTAGCCCTTGCGGGTGAGCCAGACGATCAGGGCGGTGACCGCCGTGAGCGCCACGGTCATCGCGACGAGGATACCGATGATGACGCCCGCCGAGGTCGCGGTCTCCAGCTGCTCGGGTGTCAGGCCCTCCGGCGGGTTCTTGCGGACCTGCTCGCGCAGGGAATCGATCATGCTGCCGGTCTGCGCGAACCGCCCGATGATCTGGCCGAGGACGGCCACGACCCACAACTCGACGGCGATCGCGATTGAGTCCGGGATCGACGGGCGCAGTTGCGGTTCGTCGGGCGCGGTCCCAGGGGACGACGCCCCGGAGGACTGCGGCCCGGAGGACGGGTCGAACGGTGCGGACATGGATTCCAGCCTAGTGAATCCGCCACTGCGACCGTCGGGCCGATGAGCGGCCTCGCGCCGCGGCGGCGGTGCGGTCAGGACAGCAGTTCGGCGACCTCGGCGGCCCAGTAGGTCAGGATGATCGACGCCCCGGCACGCCGGATCGAGGTCAGCGACTCGAGGATCGCCGCGTCCCGGTCGATCCAGCCGCGCTCGGCGGCCGCGGTGATCATCGAGTACTCGCCGCTGATCTGGTAGGCGGCCACCGGCACGTCGCTCATCTCGGCGACGTCGCGGACGATGTCGAGATAGCTCATCGCCGGCTTGACCATCACGATGTCGGCGCCCTCCTCGAGGTCCAGCCGGACCTCGCGCAAGGCCTCGATGCGATTGGCCGCATCCTGCTGGTAGGTGCGGCGGTCGCCCTGCAGCGACGAGCCGACGGCCTCGCGGAACGGGCCGTAGAACGCCGAGGCGTACTTGGCGGCGTAGGCCAGGATGCCGGTGTCGGCGAAGCCCTCGGCGTCGAGTGCGGCGCGGATGGCGGCGACCTGGCCGTCCATCATCCCGCTCGGTCCCAACAGGTGGGCGCCGGCGCGCGCCTGTGCGAGCGCCATCGACACGTAGCGGTCGAGGGTCACGTCGTTGTCGACGCGGCCCCGGCCGTCGAGGACGCCGCAGTGGCCGTGGTCGGTGAACTCGTCGAGGCAGGTGTCGGCCATCAGGACCGTCGAGTCGCCGAGATCATCGGTCAGCGCGCGCAGGGCGCGGTTGAGGACGCCGTCGTCGGCATCCGCGGCCGATCCGGCCGCGTCCTTGTCCTCGGCCCGGGGAACGCCGAACAGCATCAGCCCGCCGACCCCGGCCTCCACGGCCGATGCCGCGGCGGCGCGCAGCGAGTCCATCGTGTGCTGCACGACGCCGGGCATCGAGGAGATGGGCTTGGGCTCGTCGATGCCGTCGGCGACGAACATCGGCAGCACGAGTTGCCGTGGCGCGAGCGTGGTCTCGGCGACCAGACGCCGCATCGCGGCGGTGGTGCGCAGCCGGCGGGGCCGGATGAGGGGTGCCATGTCCGACGCCCCGCTCACGAACGCGACCGGCGGGACTTCTTGCGCGGCGGAGGCAGTGCGCCCTCGGCACGAAGCCGTGCGGCGTGTTCGGCGAGCGCGTCGACCAGTTCGATGACCGAGGCGTTCTCCGGCTGCACGTCCACGCGCAGGCCGAACTCCGTTGCGGTCTCGGCGGTCTTGGGGCCGATGCACGCGACGATGGTGCGCGCGTGCGGCTTCCCGGCGATGCCGACGAGGTTGCGGACCGTCGAGCTGGAGGTGAAGCAGACCGCGTCGAAGCCGCCGGTCTTGATCATCTCGCGGGTCTCGGCGGGCGGCGGAGCGGCGCGCACGGTGCGGTACGCGGTGACGTCGTCGATCTCCCAGCCGCGGTCGCGCAGGCCCTCCGACAGGGTCTCGGTGGCGATGTCGGCGCGCGGCAACAGGACCCGGTTCACCGGGTCGAAGACGTCGTCGTAGGGCGGGAAGTCCTCGAGGAGACCCAGCGAGCTCTGCTCACCCGACGGCACGAGTTCGGGGTTGATGCCGAAGGAACGCACCTTGTCCGCGGTGGCCTCGCCGACACAGGCGATCTTGACGCCCGAGAACGCGCGGGCGTCGAGGCCGAACTCGGCGAACTTCTCCCACACGGCGCGCACCGAGTTGGTCGAGGTGAACACGACCCACTGGTAGCGGCCGTCGACGAGTCCCTTGACCGCGCGCTCCATCTGCGCGGGGCTGCGCGGCGGCTCGACGGCGATCGTCGGCACCTCCTTGGGGATGGCGCCGTGGCTGATGAGTCGCTCGCTCATGTCGGCGGCCTGGTCCTTGGTGCGCGGCACCAGCACCGTCCAGCCGTAGAGGGAACGCGACTCCCACCAGGAGAGCTTGTTGCGGGCGCCGACGACCTTGCCGACGGTGACGACCAGCGGGCCGGTGAGCGCGTTGCCCTGCTCGTTGAGCGTGGCGAGCGTCGCCTCGATGGTGCGCTGGGCGCAGGTGGTGCCGTTGATGGTGATCGCAGCGGGGGTCTGCGGGGCCATGCCGTGCTCGGTCAGGGCGCTGGCGGTCTCGGCCAGGTGGCCGGAGGTCGCGTGCAGGACCAGCGGGCCCGGGGCCGCGGCCAGGGCGGCCCAGTCGACCTCGCCGCGGACGTCGGCCTCGGTGTGGGTGGAGCCCAGCGGCATGCCCGCGTAGCTCGGCACCACCGACGCGGCGGGCAGGCCCGGCAGCACCTCGAAGGTGACCGACGTGCGGGCCACGGCGTTGACCTCCGCGAGCACCGAGTCGGTGGTCAGCGGGTCGCCGGCCACGATGCGGACCACGTCCTCACCGTTCTTGGCGGCGGCGACCAGGGTCTTGGCGACCTCGGACGGATCGCCGAGCGCGGGCCGGACCACCGACTCCTCCTCGGCCTTGTCGGCCTCGGCGGTCGCGGTCTCGTCCTTGGCGGCGTCGGCTTCGGCGGCCTTGTCGGCCTTCTTGGTCGAACGGCGAGTGTTCGGTGCGGGGTCTTCGCGATGCGCACTGCCGATCAGCGAGACCACGGTCGACGGCACATCGGGGTCGATGTAGGCCGTGGTCGCGTTGACGATCACGGTGCGTGCCCGCACGGTGAGCAGGTCAGGATCACCTGGACCCGACCCCACGAACAGGATCCGTCCGGGATTTGCCTTCTTCGTACGGCTCATGGGTTCGCACTCTCCTGCCCTCTGCTCCGAGGGCTGCAGTTCGTTCTCTGCTAGGGAGAGTTGACGAGTTCGCCCGCTCCCAGCTCCAGCAGTTCGGCGGCGAGGTCCTTGCCCAGCTCGACGGCCCGACCGACCGGGCCCACCACCGATGCGCGGATCACGTCGGATCCGTCCTCGGCCGCCACCGCCGCGCGAAGCGACAGTTCGGCGAAGATGCGCCCGTCCTCGTCGATCGACTCGACCACCTCGGCGATCGCACCGACCGGCGCGGTGCACCCGGCCTCGAGGGCCGCGAGCACCGACCGTTCGGCCTCGATGGCCGCACGGGTGGACGGATCGTCCAACTCGGCGAGTATTCTCACCAGTTCGGCATCGTCTGAGCGGCACTCGACTGCCAGAGCGCCCTGCGCCGGAGCCGGCAGCATGACCACCGGATCGAGCGCCTCGGTGACCACTTCGGTCCGTCCGATCCGCACGAGCCCGGCCCGGGCGACCACGACCGCGTCGAGTTCGCCGCTGGCGACTTTGCCCAACCGAGAATCTAGGTTGCCTCTTAGGGGGCGGATTTCCAAACCGAGACCCAATGCTCTAAGCTGTGCGGCCCTGCGCGGCGCGGAGGTCCCCACCACCGAGCCCGGCGGCAGTTCTCCCAGCACCAGACCGTCCCGGCTGACCAGCGCATCCCGGGGGTCGACGCGGGTGGGGACCGCCGCGATGGTGAGGTCGTCCTCGGGGGCGGTCGGCAGGTCCTTGTAGGAGTGGACGGCGACGTCGACCTCGTTGTTGCGCAGCGCCACGCGGATCGCCGTGGTGAAGACGCCGACGCCGATCTCGGCGACCGGCCGGGCCGAGGCGTCGCCCTCGGTCTTGATGATGACCAGTTCGGCGGGGTGACCGGCGGCGGTCAGCGCGTCGGCGATGGTCTGGGCCTGGGTGGTGGCCAGCAGCGAGCCCCGGGTGCCGACGCGGATCGGCGCGGATGCGGACGAGCTCATCGGTCGCCCTGCTGTTCCGCGGCGTCGGTGGTGAACCGATCCGGTGCCGACACCGATTCGGCCGCACCGGGTTTGAGTTCGAAGAGCTCGCGCAGGGCCTCGGCATAGTGATCGCCGTTCGGGGTCGAGGCGAGCTGCTTGACGCGCACGGTCGGGGCGTGCAGCAGCTTGTCGACGACGCGGCGGACCGTCTTGGCGATCTCGTCGCGCTGCGAGCTCTCGAGGTCCGGCAGGCGGGTCTCGAGGCGCAGGATCTCGGCCTCGACGACGTCGGCGGCGCGCTGGCGCAGCGCGGCGACGGTCGGCGTGACCTCGGCCTGGCGCTGGTGGGTCAGGTAGTCGGCGAGCTCGGCCGCGACGATCGAGCGGGCCGCGAGGGTGTCGTTCTCGGCGGCCTGGGTCGCGGAGTCTCCGCGCAATCCCTCGATGTCGACGACGTGCACGCCGGGCAGCCGCGCGGCGGCCGGGTCGACGTTGCGCGGGAGACCGAGATCACAGATGACCAGAGGCGAGGAGTCGTTCTTGCGGGTGCGCTCGGCGAGGGCCGAGTGGACCGCGCCCACGGTCACCACGTTGCCCACCGCGCCGGTGCAGCTGACGACCACGTCGGCGTCGGCCATCGCCGACGGCAGGTCGTCGAGGCCGACCCCGTGCACGGCGATGCCGTGGTTGGCGGCGATGTTGTCGGCCAGGTGGCGGGCGTTGTCGACGGTGCGGTTGACGACATACATCTCGGTGACGCCGTCGCGCGCGAGGTGGGCCGTGGCCAGGCCGCCCATCGCGCCGGCGCCGACCACGACGGCCCGCCGCAGCCGGTGCGCGCCGGTGGCGGGATCGGTGAGCAATGCCTTGGCGCGGCGCAGCGCGACGGAGACGACGGATGCGCCGGCGCGGTCGATGCCGGTCTCGGTGTGGACGCGCTTGCCGACCCGCAGCGCCTGCTGCGCGAGTTCGTGCAGGACGCGGCCGGCGGAGTCGTTGGCGTCCGCGCTCAGGTAGGCGTTGCGGATCTGCCCGAGGATCTGCTGCTCGCCGACGACCAGCGAGTCCAGCCCCGCGGCAACGGTGAACAGGTGCTCGACGGCGGCTTCGGAGTAGCGCACGTAGGCGTACCGGGTCATGTCGTTGACGGTCATGCCCGAGTGGTCGCCGAGGACCTCCCCGACCGCCTCGAGGGCCGGGTGGAAGGCGTCGACGACCGCGTAGATCTCCACGCGGTTGCAGGTCGAGACGACCATGGCCTCGGAGATCGAGCGCGATGACAGGAGCTGGTCGACCAGCTTCGGACGGTCGTGGTCGGAGACCGCCAACCGCTCCAGCACCTCCACCGGAGCACTGCGGTGCGATACCCCGAACAACAGAACACTCACGCTGTCACCGTTTCTTCACCCATTGCGTTTTCCTGGCGCCCGTCGGCCGCCTTCACCTCGCGAGGCGGCGCGCTGACGTCGTCGCGTGAGGAGATCTCGAGGTGGTCGCGTGCGGCCTGCGCTGCGGCCTGAGTGGCGCCGCGCGAGGCCTGGAACGACAACACCTGCAACTCCAAGGCTAGATCAACCTGTCTGACGACGACATCCGCCTCCGTCGTCAGCGACACGGGAGTGACGTTGAGCACCTGGCGGACGCCGGCGGCGACGAAGGCGTCGAACGCCTCCTGCGCGTGCTCGTCGGAGGTCGCCACCACCCCGATCTCCACCGCCGGGCGCATGCGCCGGCAGGCCTCGGTGATGTCGGACAGCGGCGCGATGGCCGGGCAGCCGGCCTCGAGAGACGTCCCGGTCAGCGACGGATCGGCGTCGAACATGGCGGCCACCCGGAAACCGCGGCCGAAGCCGGTGTGGGCGAGCAGCGCGCGCCCGAGCTGCCCGGCGCCGGCGAGCGCGACCGTGTGGACGCTGTCGGTGTGCAACGCCATCGAGATGCGCGCGGTGAGGCGTCCGACGTCATAGCCGACGCCGCGCACGCCGTTGGCGCCGATGTAGGACAGGTCCTTGCGCAGGATCGCGGGGTTCACCCCGGCCGCGGTGGCGAGCTCGCCGCTCGAGGCGATCAGGGTGCCGCGCCGGCTGAACGACCGCAGCACGTGGAGATAGGTGGCCAGTCGCGCGACGGTGGGCGCGGGGATGTCCTGCCGGGACGGCGACGGCGTCTCGGACGCGGGAGGGTCGGCGTCGCCCGACTTCCGACGATCGGCGCCCACGTTCACCCCCAGACATCCGGCTCACAGGTCGTGTCGAGGATATAACCCCCGTGTGAATCTCTTCACATGGGGTCTCACGATCGGCGCACCTGTGTTAAACGCAATCCCCGCTACGCGATGCCGTAGACCGGACGGCCGCGGCCGGGCCCGGGGTCAGGCGCGGCCGGCGAGATCCGCACGAAGACGGGGCTCGTCGACCTCCCAGTAGCTGTGCTCGATACCGTCGAGCAGGACCACCGGCAACCGGTCGCCGTACTCGGCGCGGACCTCCGGGTTCCCGTCGGCGGCGGCGCGATCGACGTCGACCTCGGTGAACCCGATCCCGAAGTCGCCACAGATCCGGGCGAGCTCGGTGCGAGCCGTGGCGCACATGTGGCATCCCTCGCGAGTGAGAAGTTCCACCTTCATGGCGTCCATCCTCGCAGCGTGGCGGACGGCCGCCGCCACGGGGCTCGCGGCACGCGTCGGCGGCGCGAGCGGCGTCGTGTGCGGCGGCTAGTCTGGACGAGCAGGCAGTGCAGACGCGACGCGTGGAGGTGGGTAGTGGGCAAGACCCCGGGCCCGGGAGACGAACGACCCGACACCGGCACCACCCCCCTGGACTCCGGCGACGACTGGGAGACCCAGGCGGCCAGGATCGAGTTCGACGACGACCTCGACGAAAGCGACGAACCTGTCGGCCACTCCGACGAGGACGAGGAGACCCGGCGGGTCACGACGTGGATCTCCCAGCGCGCGAGTGCCGCCACCGGCCGGTTCCGCCAGACCGCCCACGAGCTGCGCCAGACCCTCGCCGGCGAGGCCAGCGCGAAGGCCGCCGTCGACTCCCTGCGCCTGCGCGAGCCGTCGGAGACCCCGCCCGAGCAGGCACCGCGCGACCTGACCGCCGCCGCGTTCTTCGACGTCGACAACACCCTGGTCCAGGGCGCCTCGATCGTGCACTTCGCGCGCGGGCTCGCCTCGCGCAAGTACTTCACCTACGGCGACATCCTCGATTTCGCCTGGACGCAGGCGAAGTTCCGGATCACCGGCAAGGAGAACGCCCGCGACGTCGCCGAGGGCCGCGACAAGGCCCTGTCGTTCATCGCCGGGCGCCGCACCTCCGAGCTCGTCGAGCTCGGCGAGGAGATCTTCGACGACTACATCGCGGACAAGATCTGGCCCGGCACGCGAGCGCTCGCCCAGCGCCATCTCGACGCCGGACAGCAGGTGTGGCTGGTCACCGCGACCCCGGTGGAACTCGCCCAGACCATTGCCAACCGGCTCGGGCTGACCGGGGCGCTCGGCACGGTCGCCGAGAGCGTCGACGGCGTGTTCACCGGTCGCCTCGTCGGCGACATCCTGCACGGCCAGGGCAAGGCCCACGCGGTGCGGGCGCTGGCCATCCGCGAGGGCCTCAACCTCAAGCGCTGCACCGCGTATTCCGACTCGCACAACGACGTGCCGATGCTCTCGCTCGTCGGCAAGGCGGTCGCGATCAACCCCGACCCCGACCTGCGTGACGTCGCGAAGGTCCGCGGGTGGGAGATGTACGACTTCCGCACCGCCCGCAAGGCGGCCAAGTACGGCGCCGGCACCGCCCTCGTGCTCGGCGCGGCGGGCGGTGGCGCGGCAGCCGCGGCACGCCTGTTGCGGCGCCACTGAGCGCGAAACCGTTTCAGAGCGAATCGATCTCGCTCATCGGATCGACGAGCACCTTGGCGTGATGCTCGGCCGAGCCGAGGGCGTCGAAGGCCGTCGCCACCCCGTCGAGGCCGATCGTCGCGGTGATCATCGGCGCGACGTCGACGTCCCCGTCGGCGATCATGTGCAGGGTCTCCTCGTATTCGGCGGGGTCGTAACAGAAGACGAACCGCAGTTCGTGTTCCTTGTTGATGGCCATCGCCGGGCGGAAGGTGTCCGGCTCCATGCACACGCCCACCACCACGATGCGCGAACGGAACGGCGCATCGGACACGACGTACTCGATCATCCCCGGGGTTCCCACGCACTCGAAGACCACCGGCCCCTTGGGTGTGGCGCCCAGCCTGTCGGCGACCCGGAACAGAGATGACCACGGCACCAACGGGATCCGACGCAACGTGCGCATGGCGTCGAACGCGGCGCCGAGGAGGTCCTGCGCCTCGGTGACGTACTTGCCCTCTGCAGCACACCGCGCGAAGGGGGACTCGACGGCGGGGTCGACGACGATGTCGGCGCCGACGCGTTCGGCGAGCGCGCGACGCCCCGCGGACAGGTCACTGGCGATCACGGTGCGCACCCCGGACGCCTTCAGCATGGCGATCACGGCGAGACCGATGGG
>Ga0164243_10009232_pt1 | contig 14390 bp, 8 predicted proteins | sample OricompcompostOP_FD_108781 | JGI IMG/M metagenome (GOLD analysis project Ga0164243, IMG submission 108781) | Organic Plus compost microbial communities from Emeryville, California, USA - Original compost - Organic plus compost (OP) | ecosystem: Engineered > Solid waste > Mixed feedstock >... | reverse complement strand
TCGCGTCCCCCCCCCTCCGCGCCCGCCCCCGCGCCAACCCCCGAGGCAACCACTGCGGCTCGTCCTCCGACTCCGCCGCCTCCTCCCCGCCCTTGCGGCCCTCCGCCTTCGGCCTGGGCGCCTTCTTCCCCCCGCCGATGTCCAGCACCTTCCAGCCCACGCGCTCCACCTGCGTGCCCGTGCTCTGGAAGCGGTCCACCACCGGCACCGCCGTCCCCTGGGGCCCGGGCGACGTCACCGCCGTCACCACCGTGGTGACGCGCCACACGTGGTCCTCGTGCCACGCCTGGAGCAGGCGCCGGCACACCAGGTCGTAGACGCGCTGCTCGTCCGGAGACAGCCGCAGCCCGTCCGGCGACGTGGGGGTGGGGATGATGGCGTGGTGGTCCGTCACCTTCGCGTCGTCGACGTAGCGCTTGCCCAGCGGCCGCTCCCCCGTCCCGGGCGCGAGGTCCTCCTCGTAGCGCGCGCGCACCGCCCCCACCACCTCCGGGAGCGTGTCCGCCACCGTCCGCGACAGGTGCCGGCTCGACGTGCGCGGATAGCTCAGGAGCTTGTGCTTCTCGTACAGCGCCTGCGCCACCTCCAGCGTGCGCTGCGCGCTGAAGCCATACAGCCGGTTGGCGTGACGCTGGAGCTCCGTCAGGTCGTAGAGGAGCGGCGGCGCCATCCGCTTCTCCTCCGCCTCCAGCGACTCGAGCGTCGCCTGCCCCCGCCGCGCGCGGTCGATGATGACCTGCGCCTCCACGCCGTCCGCGTCGAGCCGCCGCGCCTCGCGCGTCCCCTCCATGCCCGGAGGCACCACCGGCCTGCCGTCCGGCCCCGAGCGGAACCACGTGCCGTCATACCGCGCGTCCGGCGCCACGCCCGGGCCCCGGGGCGCGAACGTGGCCACCACCTCCAGGTAGTCGCGCGGCACGAAGTTCCGGATGGCCAGCTCGCGCTCCACCACCATGGCCAGCGTGGGCGTCTGCACGCGCCCCACGCTCAACATCTCCCCCTGCCCGCCGTGCGCCAGCGTGTACAGGCGCGACAGGTTCATCCCCACCAGCCAGTCCGCCCGGCTGCGCCCCATGGCCGCCGACGCCAGCGCGTCGTACTCGCGGCCGTCCCGCAGCTTCTGGAAGCCGTCCCGGATGGCGCGCTCCGTCAGCGACGACACCCACAGCCGCCGCACCGGCTTGCGGCACCCGGACGCCTCGTAGATGTAGCGGAAGATGAGCTCGCCCTCGCGGCCCGCGTCGGTGGCGCACACCACCGCGCCCACCTCCGGCGCGTTGAGCACCCGCCGGACCACGTCGAACTGCGAGCGCGTCTCCTGCGAGACGACCAGCGGCCAGTCCACCGGCAGCATGGGCAGCAGCGCCCGGCTCCACTTCTTCCAGTCCGGCCGTATCTCGTGCGGCTGCGCCAGCCCCACCAGGTGCCCGATGGCCCACGTCACCACGTAGCCATTGCCGCGCAGGTAGCCATCGCCGCGCTCCTGCGCGCCCAGCACCCGGGCGATGTCGCGCGCCACGGCCGGCTTCTCCGCCAGCACCGCCAGCAGGGAGCCCTGCCCCGAGCCACGCCCCGCCTTGCTCCCTCGTCTGTCCTCGCCGGGCGACTCGCCCATCGCTTCCCACCTCATGAATCCAGACCCCTCCCACCCCGCCCACGCCCACCCGGGAGGAAGGCCCGGGCACACGGCGCGACCCACTCCCCTACAGCGTCAGGCTGACATGGCCCACCCCTCCCTGTCCCTACCCATGACGCCTGTCCGCCCCGCTTCCGGCCGAGTGCCCCGGGGCGAGCACCGCCGCCCACCACCTCCCCCGCCTCCATCCAACCTGTCGCGTCGGGCGGAGCCGGGCCGAAGCCCCCGCGCGTCACCCCCGTGGGGACACCGCCACGCACGCTGGCGCGTTGGCGCAAGCACTTGGCGCTGCGGCGGAAAACTCCTCGGAGCGCCTGGGCCAGTATGGCCGAGTCGACAGGCGCCACGGCGCCCGTCACGGGGGGCGCGGTTCCATGGGTGCGAAGGAGGGTCGCATGTCTCACGTCGCTCATGAGTCGGACCCGCGGGTTTCGGGGGGAACCCACAGGTCCGTCGAGGTGACGCGTGGGAGCAGGGGGATGGGGGCCCCGGCCGGCAAGGCGAGGGCACGCACCCGGGGGGAGCAGTCAGGGGCGCTCGAGGCACGAGAGGGGGACATCGCGGTTCCGGGGCTCCACGCCTTCGCGGGGGCGAAGCGCACCGAGCTCCGGGCTCTTGCGACGTCGAGCGCGCTCGGACCGCTGAGGGGGACACAAGAGGACGTCACACGGGTGGCATCGATGTGCCCGTGGAAGTTCGGCTGGGCCCAGACGCTGGCGCGACTGCGCGGCGACTGTCGTCCGGCGATGCCGCTGCAGGGCATCACGCAGCTCGAGCCACGGCTCGCGAGGGTCTCGGCGCTTGGGGCGCCACGGGCCCAGGGGGCGAAGCCGTAGGCGGGCGCTCGGGGGGAGCGCACGAAGTCGTGGTTCTCACGGAGGGGTCCAAGGCCCTCCAGACACACGAAGGGCGGGAAGGAAGGTGACGCCGCGGGGGCGGCGTCACCCGTGGCAGGGGGACCCCGGGGGGACGCTCGTCAGAGGGGGAGAGCGGACCTTCGAGCCAGGGTCATAGCGGGGGGTGCTCCGAGTCCATCGGGGCATCCCCCGTTGCTTTTTGCGCCGCTCATTCCACGCGCAGCGTCGCGGTGCCGGTGAGGGAGCGGTTCACGGTGAGCCACAGCGCGTGGCCGTCCGGGTCCACGGAGGCGAAGTAGTCCTGGTCCGCGGTGAGCGGCTGGCCGTCCAGCGTCACCCGGGAGGGGGGCTTCGGGGACGTGTAGTCGCGCAGCACGACCACCGGGTGTTCCAGGGCGTGGGTGCCCGTGTCGAAGCGCAGCTCGGCGCGGTTGTTCGCGGCGAGGGCCTCCCAGGTGGCGTAGACGGGGTTGTAGCCGGGCGTGTCGAAGGCCACGGAGTCCTCGCGGCCGACGCCGCCGGGGCCCCGGGTGCGCACGGTGCCCTCGGTGGCGGTGAGGCGCACGGCCTGCCAGGCCTCGACGGCGTCCGCCTGGGCGAGCACGGGGTCCTCGCGGTGGGTGCCCAGCACCATGAAGACGGAGTAGCTCTGGAAGGGGTGGCCGGAGAGCATGCCGTCGTCGCCGTAGCGGGCGTACTCGCGCCACCCGAGCGAGCCGTAGTTGGCGCCCCAGGCCATGCGGTGCGAGCGCGTCGTCTGGGGGAGCTGGTACTGGTTGAGCTGGTAGGTCCAGTTCCAGTCCTGGGGCATGGGGCCGTCGTCGTCCCGCTGGTCCCAGCCGGACTGGTAGAACCAGTAGCCGCCCGCGGGCTTCTGCAGCCACGTCTGCGTCTGCACCACGCCCATCTCCGCGTCGGGCGCGGTGGTCCACATGCGCGTGTAGGGCACGACGTTGGGCTCGCGGTAGTCCCAGCCGCTCTGCATCGTCACCGGGGAGGACAGCGTCACGAAGCGGCGCCGGTCGCCCCAGCCCAGGCCGGCGATCTCGGCGTTCGCGTTGCCGTCGAAGAGCAGGTCTCCGTAGGGCGAGCGCACGTCCGCCTCCAGCGCGTCCGGGGGGACGGAGGACGCGTCGTGGGTGATGGCGTAGAGCGGGTGGCTGCGGCCGGTGGCGAACAGGTAGTGCACCGTCACCTGCACGGTGAAGCCGCCCAGGGGCAGCGGCCACTTGAATTCGTGCAGCGCGTGGTGGCGGCCGGCGAAGAGGGTGCGGCCGGTGCCCGTGACGCCCTCGGTCCAGTTGCCCCACGTCTCGCCGACGCGCGTGTGGCACGTCACCATGCCCCAGCCCGGCACGCCGTCCTTGGCGCCGTCACACGTGCGCTGGGCGCCGGCCACCTGGTACGTGTAGCGGCGGATGTAGCCGCCGTGCCAGCCCGCCGGGTCCGCGGCGTCGTTGCGCACCAGCGAGGCGGAGCGCTGCTCGCAGGCCGCGTCCCGCCAGACGACGCGGTCGGTGCGGAAGCCGTCCAGGTCCACGTCGCGCTCGATGGCGACGGGCTCGCAGCGGCTCGCCCCGCCCGGGCCTTCGGGGCGGACCTCCTTGCCGCCGCAGGAGGACAGCGAGAGGGACAGCAGCAGGACGGAGGCCCCGCGCGCGCGGAGCCTCCAGAGCGTCGGATGGGATGTCATGGTGGAGCCCTCGCGGAGAAGGGCTCCAGTCAATCACGCACGTCCCGCCAGCGTCATCCCGCGACCGAGGGACCCTTGCCACCCTGTTGCGCGAGCGCGGCGAGCACCTCCTGCTCGCGCTCCGGGGAGAGGCCCGCGCGCAGCTTCGCCTGGTGCTCGGCGGGCTCCGTCTTGAACCAGGCCACCGTGTCCCGCACGGTGTCCGCGGTGGGGCGGAAGGTGATGCCCGCGGCCAGCGCCTTCTCGATGCTCGTCATCCCCAGGCCGCCCTCCTCGCCCGTGCGCGGCATCCACACGGGCATGTCGCTCCAGGGCTCCACCTTCTGCTTCGCCAGGAAGTCCACGTCCGCCCAGACGAAGCGCGCGTCACTGCCCAGCGCCGTCCTCGTCGTCTCCAGGAACTCGCGCATGGACAGCGAGCGCGTGGGCCCCGTGGCGTTGTAGACGCCCGCCAGGCGCTTCTCCACGCCCAGGATGATGAACGCGGCCAAATCCCGGGCGTCGATGAACTGCACCGGGTCCTGCCCGTCCCCCGGCGCCAGCACGTCACCGCCGCGCGCCACGCGCACCGGCCAGTACGTGAAGCGGTCCGTCGGGTCATCCGGCCCGACGATGAGCCCCGGCCGGATGTTGAGCGCGCGCCCGGGCATGGCGGCCTCCGCGGCCTGCTCGCACAGCGCCTTCAGCGCGCCATAGTGCTTGCCCACGTCCTCCGTCGTCGGGTCGTCCACCGTGGCCACCGGCGAGGACTCGTTGATGCCCGGCTTGGACAGGTCCTTGTACACGGAGATGCTGGAGACGAAGACGTACTGCCCCACGTTGGGCGCGAGCAGCTCCGCGGACGCCTTGACGATGCGGGGCACGTAGCCGGACGTGTCCACCACCGCGTCCCACTTGCGGCCCTCCAGCGCCTTCAGGCCCTCGCCCTTCGTCGGGTCGCGGTCGCCCTGGAGCTTCTCCACGTCCGGGAACAGGCCCGGGTTCGTCTTGCCGCGGTTGAACAGCGTCACGGTGTGCCCACGCGCGCGCGCCGACTCCACCAGCGCGGGCCCCAGGAACTTCGTGCCTCCGAGGATGAGGATGTTCAACGGCTGGCCCGCCTTCGCCGCCTTCGCGCCCTGGGCCTCCGGCGCCGCCTCGCCCGTCGCGCCGGTCGTGGCGCAGCCCATGGCCCACATCGAACCCAACAGCACCGCACCCTGCATCACGTCCCTACGCGTCAGCTTCATGGGGTGTTTGCCTCCTACGGCGGGGGAAGACTCACGCGCCAGCGCGCCGCTTCAGCGGACGGCGGCGTTGTCGGCCACGGGCGCGGGGAGCGCACCCGGGGCCTCGTTGGCCTGGCGCCGCTGCTGTCGCGCCAGGTACAGCGAGACGGCGAGCCACAGGCCCGCCAGCGGCACCGCCAGCAGCGACAGACCCGTCATCCCCAGGCCCAGCGCGGTGAGCCCGCCCTGGAGCCAGGCGCTCACCGTGTCGCTGCCGCGATACACCACCGTGTCGATGAAGCTCTTCGACTTGTAGCGGGCCTCGCGGTCCACGGTGGTGAAGAGGATTTCGCGCGAGGGGCGCTCCAGCGCGTAGTGGCTGGCCCCGCGCAGCGCCTTGACGACCACGAGCACCCCCAGCACCGGCAGCGCCGCCAGCCCCAGGAAGCCCAGCCCCGTGAGCACCGGCGCCACCGCCAGCGCCGCGCCCAACCCCAGCCGGGAGATGACGCGCCCGGTGACGAGCGTCTGGAGCCCCAGCGTCAAGAGCTGCACGTAGAAGTCGATGTCCCCGAACAGCGCCGTGCGCGACGCCGCGTCCTTGCCCAGCTCCGAGACGAGCCGCACCTCCTGGAAGTACAGGAACGTGGACGTGGCCGCGTACAGCAGCACCTGGAGCCCCAGCGCCAGCAGGATGGGCGAGGACACCAGGAGCTTCAGCCCCGCGAGCATCCCTCCGCCCACGGGCCCCTCCGCCGCGGGCGGCTGGTGTTGCACGTCGCGCGCCCAGCGGCTCAGCCACCGCACGCACTGCGCGCTCACCTCCAGCAGCAACGCGGACACGAGGATGAGGTTCACCGGGCCCACCGGCTCCGCCAGCCGGCCCACCAGGAACGGCCCCACCAGCATGCCCGTGGTGCCGCCCGCCGCGATGAAGCCGAACAACCGCTTGCCCTGCTCGCTGGCGAACACGTCCGCCATGAAGCTCCAGAAGATGGAGACCACGAACAGGTTGTAGACGCTCAGCCAGATGTAGAAGACGCGCGCCACCGGCTCCTTCGCCACGCCCAGCTTCAACAGGACGAAGAACCCCACGAGGCTGACGATGAAGAAGCGGTAGATTCGCGGCAGCACCACCCGGCGGGGCCAGCGCGCCACCAGCGCGGAGAAGGCCGGCACCGCCAGCAGCATCACGAGGAACGTCGCCGTGAACAGCCACGGCAACCCCTTCACGCTGCCCGCCGTGCCCATCTCGTTGCGGATGGGCCGGAGGATGGCGTAGCCACACATCAACGTGAAGAAGTAGACGAATGAGCCGACGACGGCTCCGACCTCCTCGTCACGGACATCCACGAAGCGCTTGAGCATGGGACCAGGACCGCGCTCGGCACGGGTACGTCCGTCGGGGTGGGGGAGGGGCCGACCGGTCGCGGTCAGCCCTCAACGGCCGCTCTTCCCGAGTATTCCCGGCCCCTCATCCGCTGGGGAAGAGGGGGCCGGGACGCCGGGGGCTACTTCGCGCCGAGCGCCTCGCGCAGGGTGGCCTCCACGCGGGGCATCACGTCCTGGATTTCGGCCACGGAGGTGGCGCCCACGGACAGGCGGAACCAGCCGGTGTCCTCGTTCAGGCCGAACGCCTGGAAGGGCACCACCGCGAGGCCCGCCTTCTCCAGGAGGAGCCTGCGGATGTCGTCGTTGGTCTTCAGGCCCCCCTTGCCCACCAGGTCGAACTGGACGGACAGGTAGATGGCGCCCTGGGGCGCGATGTGGCGCACCGGCAGGCCCGCCTCGCGCATGCGCGTCAGGCCATGGTGGAGCGCCTCCAGCCGCTCGTCCACGCGCTTGCGCATGACCTCCAGGAAGGACTGCGTGGCGGCGGTGTCATCCAGGTACCGGGCCACCGCGACCTGCTCCGCCTTGGGCGCCCACGCGCCCACGTGGCCCAGCACGTCGCGCATGCGGGCGATGATGGACGGCGGGCCGATGCCCCAGCCCACGCGCACGCCCGTGGCGGCGAAGGCCTTGGAGATGCCGTCCACGAACACGGTGTAGGGCGCCACCTCCGGCACCAGCTCCACCGGGGTGACGTGCTTCACCGCGCCGAAGCTCAGCACCCAGTAGATCTGGTCGTACATGAGGATGAGCGGCTTGCGGCCCTGCTTCTCGCGCTGGCGGTTCTCCGCGACGACGCGCTCGCAGATGGCGCCCAGCACGTCCGGCGAAATCATGGTGCCGGTGGGGTTGAGCGGGCTGCACAGGCACAGCAGGCGCGCGGTGCCCAGGTGCGGCGCGAGCTGCTCCACGGTGGGCATGAAGCCGTGGTCCGGGTCGGTGGCGACGACGACGCCCCTGGCGCCCATCATGTGGACGTAGTGGTTGTTGTTCCACGAGGGCACCGGGTAGACGACCGTCTCCCCCTCGTCGAGCACGGCGCGGTAGGTGCCGTAGATGATGGGCCGCGCGCCGCCCGCGATGACGATGCCCTCCAGCGGGTACTTCAGGCCGAGGGACCGCTCGTAGAAGCGCTGCACGGCCTGGCGTAGGTCCAGCACGCCGTCGGAGGGGGGATAGTTCGTCTCGCCGGCCTGGAGCGCGGCGGCGATGTGCTGGCGCAGGCCATCCGGGATGGGGAACTCGCGGGGGCTGAAGTCGCCCACGGTGAGGTTGCACACCTTGCGGCCTTTGGCCACGAGCTCACGGACCTCCGCGGCGATGCGGAGAATCTCGCTGCCAACGAGCCCGCGGGCCATGGAGCCGACGGTGGCATCGTCCCGGGTGGGACGTGGGAGGGAAGTGAGGTCGAGAGCCATGGGGGATGAATCTCCGGGTGCGTGCGCGAACAGGGGAATGCGCGGCCGTAGCCGGGCGCGCACCATACCCGCGACACGGGGACTTGTGGGACGCGTCTTGCGGTCCTCGAGGGCACTGCCACGGTTTCGATGTGTCCGGAAGCGGAACCTCGGGGGCTCCCGGCCCGGCGAGCCCCTCCTGGTCCGCAGGGCCTGCACGCCACTCCCCGCATTCCGCGCCGCATGGACTCTCCCGCTATTCCGATATGCGTGTCGGGGCTCCACGTTCTGACGGACAGCAACACCGAAGCGCGAGGGTCCCCAGGCCCCTCGCGTCCACCACCCCCATCCCCCGAGGTCTTCCCACGTCGCATGGCGGTCCATGCGCGAGCGGGAGCGCCTCGTCTCGAGGAAGCCCTGTGAAGCCATCCCTGCGTGGTCTGTTGATTGCCTCCGTCCTGTCGCTGTCGTCCGCCGCCGCGTTCGCCGCCGAGCGCTCCGGCCCCAACCCCGGCATGCTGGGCACGCGCGCCATCGTCGCGTGCGACGCCACGGAGAAGTCGTGTGGCATGGCCGTCATCTCCTTCCCCAGCGGCGTCAGCAGCCTGGTGCCCTACGGCCGCTCGGACATCGCGGTGGCCACCATGGCGCTGCCCTCCGTCGACGCCGCCCTGGCCGTCATCGCGCGCGTCGACTCGGGCAGCACGCCCCAGGCCGCCATCGACTACGTGGCCACCATCGACCCGTACGCGTCCATCCGGCAGCTCGCGGCGGTGAAGCTGCATCCGGACGGCACCATCACGGTGGGCCAGCGCTCCGGCGCGGAGACGAGCGACCACACCTGCTCCGTCAAGGGCGACACCTTCGTGGTGCAGGCCAACAACATGAGCACCCCGGACATGTGCCGCGCCATGACGCTCGGCTTCAGGCAGGCGAAGGGCAGCCTGCCCCAGCGGCTGTACGCCGCGCTCAAGGCCGGTGCCCGCGTGGGTGGGGACCGCAACGGTGAGCGCTCGGGCGTCATCCGCGTCTGGAACACCACGAGCGAGACGGCCTTCTACACGCACGTGCTCGCGGAGTCCGTGGTGCACGGCAGCACGAACGCGCTGGAGACGCTGGGCGTGCAGCTCAACCGCTACCAGGCCGTCGTCGCCGAGCCCTTCGCCACCGACCTGGTGGCGCTGGACGCCGAGTCCATCAAGGTGGTGAAGCGCGCGCTGAGGACGCTCGGCTACTACCGCGGGCCCATGGATGGCTCGTGGAGCGACGCCGCCGAGCAGGCGCTGTATGACTTCGGCTGGAACAACCTCTACTTCCTCAAGCCCACCGTGATGGTGGACGGCAAGCGCCACATCGACGGCGTGCTGCTGCGCTTCATTCGCGAAGCGGACCTGGCGGCGCTCGCGCCCGCGGCGCCTCCGGCCCCGGCGGAGTGAGGTTCCTGCTCCAAAAATGTGGTGACGGTGGCCCGTCGCGTCGCGGACGCGGGGGGCTGTCGTCTTTCCGCCACCGGTTCTCCGGCGAGAGGCTGGCACGCGGCGCGCGGGCATGAGAGAGGGGACGCTCGCGGCGCCGACTCCCGGGCCGCGCGAGGGAGGGACGATGAAGCGCGCCGGACGTTGGGTGTCGTCGCTGTGGCTCGCCGGGTGCCTCGTGGGAGGCGCCGGCTGCTCGAAGAAGGAGGAGGCGCCCGCCCACCCCGCGGCCGACCTCCCGCTGCCCGACGACACGCCCGCCCCGCCGACCCATCCTCCCGAGGGCACCCTGCCCCGCGAGGGCGAGGCCGCCGCGAAGCCACCCGTGCACGTCGCGCTGCCCCCTGGCTCCACCGTGCCCGTCGCCGCCGCGAAGCCCGAGGCCCCCACGCCCTCCAAGCCCCCGGAGGCCGGCGCCGTGGCGGAGGACGCGCGCAACCGGGAGTGGACGTCTGGCAAGGTGGCGCTGAAGCGCATGGGCTCGCCCCAGGCCACGCTGCGCTCGGTGCGCGCGGGTGAGCACGCGGAGTTCGACCGCGTGGTCTTCGAGTTCGAGGGCGCACAGCTCCCGGGCTATCAGCTGGAGTACGTCGACGAGGCCATCCAGTGTGGCTCGGGCAATCCGGTGACGGTGGCCGGCAAGGCGCGCCTCCAGGTGACCTTCACCCCGGCGAAGGCGCACACCGACGCGGGCCAGCCCACCGTCGCCACGCGGGAGCTGAGGCCCGCGCTGCCCGTGGTCCAGGAGCTGGAGCGCACGTGTGACTTCGAGGGCGAGGTGACGTGGGTGCTCGGCAACGCCTCGCCGCGCAAGTACCGGGTGATGGAGCTGCGCGAGCCCAGCCGCATCGTGGTGGACGTCCAGCGCTGAGACGCTCAAGGTCCTCGCAACGTGGCCGCGAGCCTGTCGAGGCCCGCGAGCAGCTCGCGATGCTTCTCCCGTGCCGGGGCGCCTCCGGCCCGGAGCGCGAGGGCGAGCACCCCGGGCAGGTTCATCGCCGCGTCGACGCGGAGCCGCTCGCGGTACTCCGTCAGCCAGTCCGAGGGCACGCGCAGCGACCAGTTGCGCTCGTCGATGGTGCCGGGCTCGTTGTACGTCTCCGTCATGCCCAGCAGGTCCGGGAAGAACACCATGACGTTGCGCGCGCGACTGGCGAACAGGTCCGCCAGCTTCGCCTGCGCCAGCCGGCCCGGGTCCGACGCGAGCGTGCGCGCGAAGTCCTCGCGGGACTCGGGCTCGGGGCACAGCCGGGTCGCGAGGTAGTCCGCCTGGGCCCGCAGCGTGCCGCGCCACTGCCAGTCCCCCACGAGGCGCCACAGCGACTTCGTGTCGTGGTTGCCCACCATCATCCAGTCCTCGGGCGACACGTTCTCGCTGCGGTACACGTCCGACGGGTTGCGCAGGTCCGCCTTCTGCGTGACGCGGAAGCGCCCCAGGCCATAGCGCGCCATCACGCGTGACAGCGGATACGGCAGCGTGCTCAGCACCTCGCAGAGCAGGTCCCCCAGGTCCCGCCCGTTGCGCCGCGCCGCCGCCACCACCGTGTCGAAGAGGACGCTGTAGCGGCGCACCTGCTCCTCCGTGAGCGACGTCACCTCGCCATCCGCGTACCGGGGCACCGAGCGGTCGAGCTGCCGCGGAGACACCAGGGCGTAGCGCGCCAGCTCCAGGTGGTCTGGGAGGTCCGGCGACGAGAAGAGTCGCGCGCCCTGCTGCACGGCGCGGAGCGGGTCGAGCTGGTTCGCGCGATAGACCCACGGACACACGAGCCCATGTGGATGGTCCAGGCGGAGCCCGTCGTACTCCGCCAGCATCTTGTCCATGCGCGCGTCCATGAAGCGCAGCACCGGCCCCGAGCGGAACCCCAGCGAGGGGCCCGCGCCGTCCTCCTCGAAGTACTGCTCGGGGTCCAGCACCGGGTAGTTCCACGGCTGGCCATCCGGGTTGGTCCGGCTGGGCGGCGCCCCCATGAGGTACGTGCGCAGGAACAGCCCCTGCCAGGCCCACGCGTCGCGAGGAGAAAAGCCAATCTGGAGGTCGCCGTAGAGCTTGAGCCCCAGCGACGCCGTGCGCTCGCGCAACCCCTCGTGCTGCGCGTGGACCAGGAACTGGAAGAAGGCATAGCGCTCGATGACGTCCGCGTGGCGGGATTCCAGCTCGGCCACGCGCGCCGCGGCGGCGGACTCCTCGCCGGGGCGAGGACTCCACAGTCGCCCGTCGAGCGAGTCCGCCCAGGGGCGCCAGTCGGGGATGCGCTTCTCCTCGCAGAGCACGTCGAAGAGGGCATCGCGCAGCAGCCACGCGCGGTGGCGCTGACGGAAGGTGGCGAAGCGCCCGGCCAGCGCGCGAATCGCGAGGGAGGCGTCCGCGCCGGCGCGCTTCGACTGGAACGCCGCCCACGCCTCGTCCAGCGCGGCGACCTGGGTGCGGAACGCCTGACGGTAGCGCTCACCGGGGCTCGAGGAGTGGGAGCGTGTCCTCGCGAGCGCGGCCACGCGGCCGGGGGGAAGCAGCCCACCCCAGGTGGGGTCCGCCTCCAGCGGCGCGAGCGCGACGTTGAGGACGTTCCGCGAGAAGAGCGTGCCGTCATATGGCGACGCGTTGGCCTCGGTCGTCTGTCCCTGGGGTCCCAGCTGGATGCCGGTGAAGCCCAGCGCGTGGGCCGTCTCCAGGAAGCGGGCCGCGCCTTCCGAGTAGGGCGACCCCCGTCCCAGGTCCTCGTGAGGAAGGCTGGGGAAGGACGGGTCGTGGATGCTCAGCACCAGGTTCCGGACATCGAGCGCGGCCAGGGCCTGGGTGACGAGTCGACGGTGGTTTTCGGGCAGCGAGGCGCTGGACATGATGGGTGCGCACGACCCTAGGTGCGTCCGAGCGACACGCCAACCCTCCTCTCGGGCGGACGTTCACCATCGTTTCCCAGGTCGCACCCGACGCCTGGGAGAGCGTTCACGAGCCGAGCGGGTGGACCTGCACGAACCGGTGCTTCACGCAGGTCAATCGCGAGGCGCCTGGGGCACGGGGCGGGGCTCGCCGCCACCGTGGGGCGGCGGCGCGTGCCGGTCCGGCCCCTTCGAGGGAAACACCCGGCGCAGCTTGCGCCCCATCCACGTCCTGAAGTCCACCAGGATTTCGTACACCGTGGGAATCACCAGCAGCGTCAGCAGCGTGGAGGTAATCGTCCCGCCAATCACCGCGCGGCCCAGCGGCGCGCGGAAGTCTCCACCCTCGCCCGCGCCAATCGCCACCGGCACCATGCCCGCCACCAGCGCGAACGTCGTCATGATGATGGGGCGCAGGCGGATTCGGCCCGCCTCGATGAGCGCCTCGCGCAGGGGCAGGCCCTTCTCGTGGGACCACTTCGCGAAGTCGATGAGGAGGATGGCGTTCTTCGCGACGATGCCCATCAGCAGGATGACGCCGATGAGGCTCATGATGTTGAGCGTGTCGCCGGTGATGAGCAGCGCCAGCACCACGCCGATGAGCGACAGCGGCAACGAGATGAGGATGGCCAGCGGGTCGAGGAACGAGCCGAACTGGATGACGAGGATGAGGTACATCAACATCACCGCCACCCCCAGCGCGATGAACACGCGGGAGAACACCTCCTGCTGGTCCGCCGACTCACCGCCCGTCGTCAGCGTGTAGCCCGCCGGAAGCTCCACGCCCTCCACCCGCTTCTGGATGTCCCGCATCACCTCCGTCAGCGACCGCCCCTGGACGTTCGCCTGCACGTTGATGACGCGCTCGCGGTTCAGGTGCGTGATTTGAGCGGGCCCGAGCGTCTGGCGGATGTCCGCCACCTGCCCCAACGGGATGAGCGACGGCGCCCCCGCCTGCGTCACTCCGACACCAATGGGGATGCGCGCCAGGTCATCCGGGTTGTCGCGCGCCTCGGGCGCCAGCCGCACCATGACGTCGCGGGTCTCCCCGATGGGGTCCACCCAGTCGCCCACGTCGAGCCCCGCGAAGGCCGGGCGCAGCACCTGCGCCACCTGCCCCACCGTCACCCCGAGCTGCCCCGCGAGCCCCCGGTTCAGGTCCACCTCCAGCTCCGGCCGCTGGCCTCGCGTGGAGAGCCCCACGTCCACCGCCCCGGGGACCTGCGCCATCTCCTTTCGCACCTGCTCCGCCAGCTGGTTGAGCTTCTTCTGGTCCGGACCGCGCAGCTCGAGCTGGATCTGCTTGAACGCTCCGCCGAAGCCCGACGTGAAGACGGACACCTTCGCGCCACCGACCTTCGCCAGCTCCCCGCGCAGCACGCTGCCCAGCGCGTCCTGGCTCAGCTCGCGCTCCGTCTTCGGCTTCAGACGCACGTACACCAGGGCCTGGTCCACGCCCGGCGCGCTGAGCGGCAGCGGCACGCCGATGGTCGCGTACGTGTACGCCACCTCGGGATGCGCCCGGGTGATGCGCGTCACCTCGTCCACCTTGCGCCGGGTGTATTCCAGGTTGGAGCCCGGCGGCGTCTCCACCAGCAGCTCCACCTCCGAGCGGTCACTCACCGGCACGAAGCCCGCGCCTCCCACCGTGCCCTGGAGCACGAGCGCCCCCACCAGCGAGCCCACCGCGACGAGCACCATCGCCAGCCGGTGGTCCAGCGCCCAGGCGATGACGCGCTTGTAGCGGTCCGCCTGCCGGTCGAACCAGGTGTTGAAGCGGGACAGCACGCGCGAGACGAAGCCCTTGCGCGCCCCCTGCTCCACCTGCGGGTCCGCCCAGTACGCGCTGAGC
>Ga0164243_10009231_pt1 | contig 14390 bp, 11 predicted proteins | sample OricompcompostOP_FD_108781 | JGI IMG/M metagenome (GOLD analysis project Ga0164243, IMG submission 108781) | Organic Plus compost microbial communities from Emeryville, California, USA - Original compost - Organic plus compost (OP) | ecosystem: Engineered > Solid waste > Mixed feedstock >... | reverse complement strand
GCGCTTGGCTCGGCGCTGCGCGCCTCGGCGTCGCTTCGCGCCGCGGGGTCCTCTCGGTCCCTTCGGGTAGCGAGTCCCCCCAATCGCACTGCGGGGGTGGCGGGTCCTCGGGATCCGCCACCCTCACTTCGTTTCGGGTGGCGGCCCTTCAGCCCGCCACGCCCCTCGTACTACGCGGTCATCGCCGTCACGACGACCCGGGTGCCGCCGGACGGGGCGAGCGTGATCCCGCGGCGGACGACACGCGCGCGACCGCGGGCGAGGTGCATCGTCGCGCGCGGCACGATGGTCTGGAGCACCGTGCGCATCTCGAGCTGCGCGAACGCCATGCCGATGCAGCGCCGGATCCCGCCGCCGAACGGGAGCCACGTGTACGGGTCGGGCTTGACGCCGAGCCAGCGCTCCGGCGCGAACGCATCGGCGTCGCGATACGCGTCCCGGCGGTGACCGGCGAGATAGATCGACGGCGCGATCCGCGTGCCCGCGGGGACGAGCCAGCGGCCGAGCTGGAACGGTCGGGTGGCGACCCGGCCGACGAGCGGCACGATCGGACGCACGCGAAGCGTCTCGCGGATCACCGCGTCGACGTACTCGTCGTGGCCGGCCGCGATCTCGGCGCGCAGCCGGGCGAGCACCCGGGGATGCGCGAGGAGGCGATCGAACGTCCAGGCGAGCGCGGTCGCCGTGGTCTCGTGACCGGCGAGCAGCAACGTGACGAGCTCGTCCCGGATCTCCACGTCGGACATCGCGCGGCCCTGCTCGTCGCGCGCGTCGAGCATCATCGCGAGGACGTCGTCGCCACCGGCCGGATCGCGCCGGCGCTCGTCGATGATGCGATACAGCGTCTCGTCGATGCTGCGCTTGAGCTGCGTCAGGCGGAGCCACGGGATCTTCAGCGGGTCGATGCCGATCATGCCCGAGAACAGGAGCCACGGGTTCGCGGCGATCTCGAGCAGCTCGATGAGGGCGGCCCGGACGCGCGCCTGGCGCTCGGGGTGCGCGAGCCCGAACACCGTCTGCAGGATCACGTCGAGCGTGATCGCTTGCATCTTCGCGTGCAGCGCGAGCTCGCGATGCAGCGGCCACGACGCGAGCGACGCCTCGGTGATCGATCGCATCGTGGCGGTGAACGCGCGCAGGCGACCGCCGTGGAACGCGGGGAGCAGGAGGCGGCGCTGGCGAAGGTGCTCGGCACCGTCGAGCGTCAGCAGCGAGTGCTTGCCGAGCATCGGCTCGAGGATCGTCGCGTTGCCCTGGCCCGCGAGCAGCGTCTCGGCGTCCGCGGTCAGCACCTGCTTGATCAGGTCCGGATCGGCGACGATCACGAACGTCTCCCCGCCCGGCGCACGCAACGTGAACACGTCACCGTAGCGCGCCTGGCACTCGGTCAGGAGACGCAGCGGGTGCACGATCCAGCGGCCGATCTGCACGAACGCGGGTGCGCGAGGTCCGGGGGGCAGCGTCACGACACCTGAGATGCTACCCGCAATCCGATTCGCTTCCGCGGCCGGCCGACCGCTCGAGAGCCTAATCGGCGCCGGGCGGAGGTTCCGTGATCGTCGCCGACACGTCTCTGTTCGACACGCTGACGTCGAGCCGGTACGTGATCGGGGTGGTGTCGCAGTCGAGATCGCCGATCGCCTCCACCACGGCGGTGGTGCCGTCGGACTGGTAGCGGTACTGGAACAGGCTGGGCTCGTCGATCTGGAAGTCGAGCGCCTTCCAGATCGGATCCTGCCAGCTGCTGGCGTCGACCCGGCAGCGTCCGCTCGGCTGCTCGCAGCAGGGTGTCGCCGGGGTCAGCGGCGTGGCACCTCGAGGAAGCTCGGCGTGGACGATGTGGTGGACCCTCAGGTTCTTCGCGAGCTTGTCGAGCTGCAACGCCGCTTCGGACGTCTTGGATCTCTTCGTGTAGTCCATGAAGGCCGGGATCCCGACCGCGGCCAGGATGCCCGCCACCGACATGACCGTCATGACGTCCGTGCCGCCGATCCCGAGATCGAGGCGGACCGAGAGCCGGTTGCCCTTCCTCGTGGGCCTGAGCCTGGCCACGTAGCTCTTGCCGTAGGCGGCGGCGACGATCGCGATGGCACCTTCGGGTGGAGGGAGCCGGCCATCGAGGGCCGCCCGGTGGGACTGTTCGAGCGTGGCCCGCACCTTCGCCAGCGCCTCGTCGGACAGCTTCTCCAGGCTCGCGATCGCTGCGTCGTCACCTTGAACCACCGCCGAGAACGCGTTCGCGCGAATCGACACCGCGACGCGCTCGAGCCCCGTGATCGGTGGCGGAAGCGGCAGGCCCTCGGGGCTGATCGCGGCGAGCGCGACCGCAGCGCCGCTGGTCTCCGCGCGGAGCCAGTCGACCAGCGCCTGGTTCTCCGTGATCACGCTCTTGCGCTTGCCGCCGAGCGTCTCGAGCACCTCGCGCACGGCCGCGTCGTCGCCGAGCACGACGATGTCGCCCTTGATCGCCAGGCTCATCGCCTCGACCGGATCGACGCGCCACACCTTGCCGCCCTCGACGTCGGTGGCGCCGGGCATCGCGAGCGTCCCGTCGATCGTCTTCAGGAGCACCGCAGCACGTGCGGGCGGGCCCGACACGAAGCCGACGGCGTACTGGAGCTTCGAGAGGTCCACGCCGAAGTGCCGGTCCACGTACTCGCGCAGCTCCTGGTCGAGCGTCTTGCGGGTGTCCTCGTCGAGGGGCATCAACCCGCCGACGAGAAGGGACCACGGCGGGGCGTCGAGATCGACGAATCCGAGCGCCACGGCGTCACCGGGGACGGCCGCGAGCAGGTCCCCGATCGCCGGGCTGGTCTCCCCGGACCGCGCGCGAGGCGCCGCCGCATCCTCCTTCGTGCAGCCGAAGGGCCCGATCCACATCGCCATGGTCATGGCGGCCATCACCAGCGTTGCCGTCCAGGTGCTCATCCACGCCATTGTCGGCGCGTTCGTGCCCGAGAGGAAGTCCGTCACGTCGGGGTGGGCGCGCGTGCCAACGGCTGCCTCGGGCCACCGAGCTCGGGGCGTCGGCTGTGCGGCCGGTCATGGACGTGCCGCCGCCGCCACCACGCTGTCACATGAAGGCAGTATCGTCGACCGCGTGCAGACGGTGGAAGCAGTCGTTCCCCGTGAGCCGGCCGCGTGCTGGCGCGCGTTCACCGATGCCGCGGCGTTTGCGGCGTGGATCCCGGGCCTCCGTCGCGCCCGGGTGATCCAGGTCGGCTCCCACGGGCTGCCGGCGGAGATCCTGTTCGAGTTCGGTGCCTCGCGCACGTACTCGCTCGTCTACACGTACGACCTCGAGCGCCGCGAGGTGCGCTGGGAGGCGCGCGCGAACAAGCGAGACGCGGTCGCGGGGTTCGCGCGCTTCGAGCCGGCGGAGCAGGGCACCCACGTCACCTACGGGCTCGCGTCGAGCGGCGGGGACGACGTGAACGCGGTGCTCGCCGCGTTCGTGCAGTGGATGGCCAGCGCGCCGTCGCGCTGACGATCGCCAGCGTCGCGACGAGCCCTGCACGAACTGCGCACCGCGGCCGGCGGTTGGTGCACGTCGGCGCACGTCCTCGCGCGCGCGCGTGCGAGCCACCGCGCGGTGTTAGTGGAAGCCGCTTGTGACGGATCGTGCCCGCCTGTAAAGGGCGTGCATGGTCGCGTGCAAGTCGATGGTGCGGGTCGCGCTGGTGCTGGGAGCGCTCGGAGCGTGTGGGCCCGAGGACCGGGTTCCCGGTGGCAACGGTGACGGTGGCAACACACCGGGGGCGTGCCCGGTGTGCTCCGACGACAACTCCGCCGTGATCGACTGCGACGGCAACACGACCGTGTGCGCGCTCGACCAGGCGTGCAACGAGGGCACGTGCATGAGCGCGTGCGAGGCGGCCGAGCGCAACCACTCGTCGGTGGGCTGCGAGTACTACGCCGTCGACATGGACGCCGCGGACGGCCCTCCGCGCGACGCGTGTTACACGGTGTTCGTCGCGAACACGTCGAAGGCTCCCGCGCACATCGACGTGACGTGGAACGGCATCGGCATCGATCTGTCGCAGTTCGCGAAGCTGCCCGTCGGCCAGGGGCAGTCGCTGAGCTACGCGCCGTACGATCCGGTCGCCGGGCTCGCGCCGGGCCAGGTCGCGATCCTGTTCCTCGCGTACGCGCCCGGCGGCGGCCCGCTGTCGCCCAACGTCACGTGCCCGGTGCCCGCCGCGATCGGCACCGACGCGCAGATCGCGGGTAACGGGTTCGGTCACGCGTTCCACATCACGACCGACCTCCCCGTCGTCGCGTACCAGATGCTGCCGTTCGGTGGTGGGCGCGCCGCGGCGACCGGGGCGTCGCTCCTGATCCCGACGAGCGCGTGGGGCGATCAGTACGTCGCGGTCAGCGCGTACGACCCGCCGATGGGGCAGCAGCCGCCGATCCAGGTCGCGCAGGGCCCGAGCTACAACATCGTCGCCAAGGAGGACGGCACGACCGTCACCATCCGCCCGAACCAGCCGATCCTCGGCGGCGGCGGCCTGCCCGCGGGCTCGGCGAACCAGCCGTACACGCTGACGTTGAACCGCGGCCAGTACGCGCAGATCACCCAGCTCAACGGCTTCTCCGGCAGCCCGATCTCGGCCGACAAGCCGATCGGCGTGTTCGGGGGGCACCAGATCATGTCGATCGATCGGTGCTGCGGCGACCACGGCGAGCAGATGCTCGCGCCCGTGCGCGCGCTCGGTCACGAGTACGTCGCCGCGCCGCACGGCGATCGCAAGCCGACGCCGGGCGAGGAGCGCATCTACCGCATCTTCGGCGCCGTCAACGAGACCCAGCTGACCTACGACCCACCGGGCATCGGGCCCACCGAGGTCAACCAGGGCGCGTTCCACGAGATCCGGACCGCGACGCCGTTCACCGTGCGCAGCCAGGGCTCGAGTCACCCGTTCGCGATGTTCACGTACATGAGCGGCGCCGGCGACGTGGGAGAAGGCGGCTGGGGCGACGCAGACTTCGTGCGCCTCGTCCCGCCGGAGCAGTTCCTCCAGAACTACGTGTTCTTCACCGATCCGACGTACCCGTACACCACGCTCACCGTCGTGCGGCGCGCGAAGGACGGCGCGTTCGCGGACGTCACGCTCGATTGCCTCGGGCGCGTCGGTGGCTGGCAGCCGGTCGGCACCGAGGGCCTGTTCGAGATCGCGTTCGTGAAGGTCGTGGACACCTGGAACGGCGTCGGCGGCTGCAACAACGGCGTCCAGCTCATGTACAGCGACGCGCCGTTCGGCGTGTGGGTCTGGGGCTGGGGCAGCGAGAGCACGAACACTGGCTGGGTCAGCTACGGCTACCCGGCGGGCGAGGGCGTGCTGCCGATCAACGACGTGATCCTCAAGGACGCGCCGAGCGCTCCCAGCCCGCAGCGCCCGTCGACGAGCTCGGCGCCGCGCTCGCTCGCGCCCGCCGCGTGGTGGACCGCCGATCCCGACCAGCTCGCTCCCTGAGACGCGAGGCGCGCGGGCTGACATCCGTCGGGGGCTACGGGAACGCAGGGAGGCTCGGTTCCCGTAGCCCCCAACGGACGTTCGGCGTCATCCGACGAGCGCGGCCACGGGCGTGGCCACAGGCGACGAGGGCCGGGGAGTGGCCTCGCGGATCGGCGTGACGCGCGCGAGCGACGCGCGGGCCTCGCTGACGATGGCGAGCGCGGTCTCGGACGGCGAGGCGCTGGCCTCGACGACGTGGATGCGTGGATCGGGCACGAGCGAGCGCGGCGCGATCGTGGCGATGTGCTCGGTGCGCGTCACGAGCAGGAGCGAGAGCACCTGGCGATCGAGCTCGCCGTCGTGGTTCATGACGACCGCGAGCGGGCGGTACGCGGCCTCGATGCGCGTACCGACCTCGCGCAGCGAGTCACCGAGGACCTCGTCGGCCATCGCGAACCGCTCGCCCGTGGTGGGCCGGAGGCGCGCGGGGCACACGATGACGTCCCACCCGAGGTGGCGTGCGAGCTGGGCGACCGGGACCGCGTCGTGGCCCGAGCCGAACAGGAACAGGCGCGGCGGTGGCGTGATCACCTCGATCAGCGCGTCGACGGTGCCGTCGGGCACGGCGTAGGTGCGCGGGCGCGTGGTGCCGGTCTCGAGCGCGAGCGCGAGATCGGCGGCGAGCGCCACCTGGACGCGGGTGTCGAGCTCCTCGTCTTCCTGCTCGAGCGGACCGCCGGCGACGAGCGCGAGCCGCGCACCGGGCGGGGCGGTCGGGACGTCGGAGCGGAACACGGTCGCGATCGCCGCCGGGCGCTGCGCGCGGAAGCAGCGGTGGGCGACCTCGAGCGGGTCGATGCGGCCGGGCAGGGCGCCGCGCTCGAGCAGCACTTCCACGGTGCCGTCGCCGCCGAGGCCGAACACGGAGCGAACGTCCTCGTCCTCGACGAGCGCGGACGACGCACGATCGTAGCGCACGAGCACCGGCGCGTTCGGCGGCCGTCCCCACGTGGCGCTCGAGAGCTCGCCCTCGAGCACGCCACCGCACACGTTCCCGGCGATCCACCGGAACCGGGTCAGCAGCATGCGCGCACCGGGGCGTCGCGCCGTCTCGCCGTGGGTGGCGACGACGGTCGCGACCTGATAGGGCTCGCCGTGGCGACGCAGGCGCGCCGCGGCCTCGACGATCGTGCGATCGGTCATGGACGACTCCTCAGCTCGGGGACGGTGGCGCGGGCATCCATCCATCGCCGTCGTGCGGCGCGATGTCCCGCGCCCGCAAGCGGCGCTCTACCAGGCACGCGGCTGCCGTCTCGACCGCGGTGACGAGGTCGCTCGCCTCGCAGCACACACGCACGACCTCGTCGTCGTCGAGCACGAACACGGCGTCTTGATTGCCGCGCGCCTGGTACAGCGTCGCCGCGGTCGCGACGTCGCCGGCGAGCCGATCGGTGCGGCGGCCGGTCACGCCGTCGTCGGGGCCGAGCGACCACACGCCGCTCGGGCCCAGCACGACGAGCTCGGCGCCGAGCCGGCGCACGCAGCGGGCGAGCGCCTGCATGGCGTCGTTCCCGAGCGCGTCGATCGACCACGTCCGCGCGAACACCAGCACCGATGGCGCCATGGCGGTCACAGCTTCACGATGCGGATGAAGTTGAACGGCACGTCCTCGCCGCGGCCGCCGTCCGCGATGAACAGGGTCGTGCCGTCGGGCGTGAGGCTCAGGCCCTCCATGCCGTAGATCTCGGCCTGCAGCGGGTCGTCGTGGTCGACGTGTCCACCGTTGCCGTTGCCGACGATGGTCTCGACGGTCTCGCCGCGGATCCGCCGCACGCGGTAGTTCTGCATGTCGGTGACGAAGATGTCGCCGTTGCTGGCGATCGCCATGCCCTGCGGGTTGTTGAACATCGCCGAGCCGTTCTGGCCGTCGGCATAGCCCGCCGTGCCCATGCCGGCGAACGTCGAGACCGTGCCGTCGAGGCCGACGACGCGGAGCCGGTGGTTGCCGTAGTCGGCGACGACGAGGTTGCCGTCGGCGCGCTGCACGAGGTGGTAGGGCTGGTCGAAGCGCGCCTCCGCGCCCACGCCGTCGGCGAACCCGGCCGCGCCCTTGGTGCCCGCGATCGTCGTCACCGCGCCCGTGCTCGGATCGAGGAGGTTCACCGTGTGGCTCTGGTAATCCGTGAACGCGAGGCGGCCGTCGGAGAGCGCGGCCATACCGCGGCAGCGGCCGAGGTTCTCGGCGACGACGTCGGCCGTCTTGCCGGTGATGCTGACGCGCCAGATCGTGCCGTTGGTCGGCCCCGCGTTCCCCAGCTTGTCGCGGTCGGTGCACACGAACAACGTGGTGCCGACGAACGCCATGCCGAACGGGCGCCGGAACCCGTCCTGGGAGATGACGGTGCTCGTCGTGCCGTCGTCGGGATCGACCGCGCGGATCTTGCCGTTGTCGAAGTCGGCGACGAACACCGTGCCATCGGGGCCGACGGCGACGTTGACGGGGTTGGCGAACCGCGCCGTGCCGCGCGGGCCGTCGACGAAGCCCGGCTCGGCGTGACCGGTCAGCGTGCTCACACCGTCGGTGAACTGCGGCAGCCCACCATCACCATTGCCGCCGTCACCGCCGCCGTCGTCGTCACCGCTACAGCCGACGAGTCCAACGAACAAGGAGAGGGCAACGAGGTAGTTTTTCGCCATAGAATTTCTCTCGGGTGGTTTACGCGCCTCCGAAGTAGCAAGAAGGCTGCCCACCTCACCCGAGCGCTACGTTCCGAAAATCCCTCGTCGATTACGTGCGCTCTCGCGCACCTGCGCCGGCGCCCGACGCAGCTGCGCTCACCGGCGCGCGAACGTCAGTCGTCCGCGTGGCTCGATGATGTTCATCGCCGCGAGGTGGTCGTGGATCTGCGGCGACGTCATGCGCGTCAGGTCGCGCTGCACCTCGTCGATGGTGATGCCCTGCTTCGTCAGTCGGTCCTCGTAGTGACGGAGCGACCCGAGCATCTTCGGGCTCGAGACGAGCACGACGTGCCCGAAGCCGTTCGTGCGCACGAGATCGGCGACCTCGTCGATCACCTGCGAGGCGAACTCCTCGTCGTGATGGGCGCGGTTCGCGTCGCGGTGATCGTCCGTCGAGCCGCGACCACCCTCCTGGTAGCGACTGCCGGGTTTGGTGGTCGAGTAGAGGTCCTCGTCCTTCGCGCGACGCTGGACGTTGACGAGGTCCTTCTGCTCCTGCAGCTGAGGCTGGTCGTTGTCGTCCTGCTGATAAGCGTAGAGCCGAGCCGTGTTGCCGTCGACGATCGCGATACAGGCGCGCTTCATTTGTTCCTCCGGTCCTGGCAAGAAGGCTGCAACCCGTGCGCCCCACGACAGCGCGCTCGGCGCCTACGGTGCGCGACCTGCGCGCGAACGTCGCCCGCGCGCGATCGCACGTCGTGCCGGCGCGCTCAGAAGTTCCCGGTATAGAGCGGCAGCACGTACGGCGTCGTACGCACCGCGAGGTCGTCTGCGTCGTCGAACGTACGCTCGTAGCCGCGCGCGACGAGGTAGCCGAGGCCCGCGATCGCGCCCGCGTACACCAGGCGCGCGGGGAGCTGCTTCCAGCCCGTCATGCCCGTGAGGTCGAAGATCTTCACGACGTCGTTCGTCTTGCTGAACAGCACGACGTCCTTCGCGAAGTCGACCCACAGGCCCGTCGCGAACACGGTCAGCGCGAGCTGCGCGTAGCGGTTGTCCGGCCACGCATCCGTGAGCACGAGCGCGGCGAACCCGCCGAGGAGCACCGCGTCGGTGATCTTCGGCGCCGCGTAGAACACGACCTTCTGCTGCGTCGTACGCAGGCCGCGCACGTAGGTCCACCCGAACCGGAACGTGTTCGCCTTGGGATCGCGCCCCGGCGGGAAGATCCGCACGCTGATGACCTCACCGCCGACGAGCTTCGCCGCGACCGCGTGGCTCCCCTCGTGGAGCGCGACGCCGGCGAGGTACGTAGGGGGCGCCATCGCGAGCCCCCAGTACACGAGCTCGCGATCGCTCGGCTCGGCGCGGGCGGTGCCGCCGAGCAGGCACACCAGCACGAGCGCGCGCGAGAGGCTCATTCGCTCTCGCGCGGCGCCGCGACCCACAGCTCGTCGACGGGCTCGAAGCCGAGCCGGCGCGCGAGCCGCAGCGACGCGACGTTGTCCTCGAGCGCGCCCCACACCGGCTCGCGTCCCTGCGCGCGCTCCGCGCGGATCATCGCCGCCGAGACGATCGTCGCGAGCCCGAGCTGGCGTGCGCCGGGCACCGTGTCGACGCTGACGTCGAACCACCGCGCCGAGAACGTGGGCGCGTACGCGAAGCTCACCGGTTCTCCATCCACCCACGCCGCCCAGATCGTCCGCTGCGAGCGCACCTCGTCGAGCTCCTCGCGCAGCTCGGCGGGCAGGTTCGACAGGTCGGCGTCGGCGGGCAGCGGCGCGGCGCCCTCGTAATCGGGCATGGCGTCGGGATCCGGATGCGTGTGGAGCACCGCGCGGGTCACCGCGCGACCGGCTCCACGCAGCGCCTCGACGAGATCCGTGCGCTCGCGCGGCACGAGCAGCGCGTGCGCCGGGTGCTCGTTCGCGAGCGCGACGACGTCCGCGACGGGCGCGTCTCCCCACACGCAGATCAGCGGCTCGATCCCGTCGTCGCTGCCGACGCAGCCGCCCGCGCCGAGCGTTCGCTGCCAGCTCGCAGGATCCGCCGCGAGGCCGTGCGCCTCGACGTAGCGAGGCTCGTCGGGAATCGGCAGGCTCGTCATTGCTTCGTGGAGAGCCCCTTGAGGTAGCCGATCGCGGCGCGCGCATCGTCGAGCAAGCACGGCGAGTACGGCCGGCCGCGGACCTTCTTCGCGATCGCGCGCTCGAGCGGCGCCACCGCGCGCGGATCGTTGAGCGCGCGCAGCTTGGCCACCGCGTCCTGCCGCTGGTCGCACTTGGGCTGCTGCTCGAGGTCGTACGTGTACGCGACGAGCCAGTCGACCTGATCGGCCAGCCCGAGCCGCTCGATGACCTCGCGCACGCCGTGTCGGCGCTTGAGGTTCTCGCTGACCGCGGCCTTGAGCAGGAGCGGCGCGGCCTCCGGATCCTTCGTCCGCCCGACCCACAGCTCGAACGCCGCGCTCACGACCTTCACGTCGCGATCGGCGGCCATCGCGCGCAGGTTCGCGCGCAGCATCGCGTTGTCCTCGAGCACGGGCAGCAGCTTCAGCGCCTGCTCGTACGCGTACAGCGACGGCCCGCTGTCGTGGAGCGCCGCGTGCGCGTGCCCGAGCACGAGCTGCCCCATCGCGTCCTTCTCGATCCGATCGCCCGCGGCCTCGAGGATCGCGACCGCCTTCTCGGGATCGCCGCGCTCGAGCGCCGCCATCGCCTGTCCCGCGGGCGAGTCCGGATCGATCTCGCCGACCGCAGGGCCGTCGGGCCGCGTCGTCACGACCGCGACCCCGACGCCGGCCACCACCGCGACCAGCGCGATCGCGGCGTAGACGAGCCACTTCTTGCGCGCACCGGCCGGCTTGCCGGGGACGGGCCGCATGCCGCTCGAGCTCGGCTCGACCGTGTTCGCGATGCCCGACAGATCCGGCGCCGGCAGCTGGCCGGCGGGCACCGTCGTCGCCGCGCCGCCCGCGGCCTGCGCGAGCCGCTGCTCCGGCGTCAGCCCGAAGATCGGCTCGCCCGTCGGGCCCGTGTACGGCAGCCCGAGGCCCACGCCGCCCTGCGGCAGGTTGCTCGTCGTGCGCGTGCCGGTGGCGACGCCCGGCGGCAGCCCCGCACCGCGCGCCGGCGTCTGCAGCCGCGGTGGCTTCGGCGCGGCGAGCTCCTCCTCGATCGCGGCGGCGATCGCCTCGCTCGGTTGTTCCGCCGCCTCGAGCTCGACCTTGCCGTCATCGGTGACGAGTGGCTGGCTGCCGGTGTCTCCCGTCGACGACTCGAGCTCGACCGCGGTCGCGCCGCCGTCGGTGGTGTCGAGCGCCGCCTCGACCTCGGCGAGGAACACGTCGGCGTTCGCGTAGCGCTCGCTCGGCTTCTTCGTCAGCCCGCGCACGATCAGCCGCTCGATCGACGACGGCACCGGTCGCCCGCCCTTGATCAGCCGCTGGCGCATCGGCGGCACGGGCCGCGCGGTGTGCATCGACATCACCTCGAGCTTGTCGTCGCTGTAGAACGGCGGCTGCCCGGTCAGCATCTCGTACGCGAGCACCGCGGCCGCGTACAGATCGGCGCGGCCGTCCATCGGGTTGCCGAGCGCCTGCTCGGGCGCCATGTAGATCGGCGTCCCGAACGCCATGCCCGCCTGCGTGAGCTTCACGCCGTCGTCGAGCTCGCTCGCCTCCATCGGCTTGGCGATGCCGAAGTCGAGGATCTTCGCGAAGTCGAGGTCGTCGCCGTGGCGGATCAGGAAGATGTTCTCGGGCTTGATGTCGCGGTGGATCAGCCCCGCCTGATGGATGTGGCTGAGGCCGCGCAGGATGTGCGCGAGGATGTGGAGCGCGCGCCCGGGCGCGATCTGGCCCTGCTGCTCGAGCACGTCGGCGAGTGACTTGCCGTCGAGGAGCTCCATCGCGAGGTACAGCGAGCCGTCGGGCAGCCGGCCGACGTCGTACACGCTGACGCAGTTCGGGTGGTCGATGCGACCGACCGCGAGCGCCTCGCGCTCGAACCGGTTCCGCACGTCGGGCGACGCGGCGAGCGACGGATGGAGGATCTTCACCGCGACCTGGCGCCGGAGCCCGACGTGGTGCGCCCGGTACACGAGGCCCATGCCGCCGCGGCCGAGCGTGGCATCGAGCCGGTAACGACCGTCGATGACCTCTCCGATCAGCTCCTCGCCGTCCCCCTCGACAGGGACGGGCGTGAGCCGAGTCGCCGGATCCGTCACGTCCCCGGAGGCCATAGGTCGGGCGCTATTGTGCCATCTCGCAACGGCCGGTTCCTACCGCCCTGGGCGCGAGAAGTTTCGGCCAGTTGGATCCCCTCCCTCCGGAATGGAGCGATCCGCCCCACGCGGCGCGGAGAGATCCCCACCTGCGTGCAGTTGCGCGCGCAGCAAGTTGCACCCGCACGGCCTCATGTGTAGAGTCCGTCGCCCAAGCCCAGGTAGCTCAGTTGGTAGAGCAGCGGACTGAAAATCCGCGTGTCGGCGGTTCAATTCCGTCCCTGGGCACTACCCCCGCGTAGCGCGACGCGCGACCGCGCCCATCGCGCGCGTGCGGTTGCTGCTGGACGCTGCTCGCGTCGAGCCGGCGGGACGACGCTACGTCCCCGGGGTGACGACCGCCGGGCTGAGTCGCGGCGTCTTTGCCCGGTCGTGCTCCGATCTCCGTTTGAGAGGGCGGTGTCTCGGGGACGGACCGCGCTCTGTTAGCATGGCGCGACCATGGTGCGTGGGCCGTTGGTTCTTGCGTCTGTGATGGCGGCGATCGCGGTGCAGGCGGCGCAGGTGGCGCCGGCAGCGGCCGACGACGGGCCGAGCCCGACGCAGCGCGCGTCGATCTTCGCCAAGGGCTCGGTCGTCCGCGTGATCGGGTTCTACGAGGTGTCGTTCACGGCCGGGCGCGAGCGCGTCACCGAGTACGTCGGCGGAACCGGATCCGGGTTCTTCGCCAGCGCGGATGGCTACCTCGTCACCAACGCCCACGTCGTCGAGGCGATCCACGACGGGGCGGACAAGGCGAAAGGGCAGGCGGTGCGCGCGCTCGAAGCGCGGCTGCAGCGCGAAGCACCCGATTACGCGAGGCTGTCGGCGTCGGAGCGCTCGTTCCTGCTGCGCTCGCTCGCGGAGACCGCGACGGTCCGCCCGAACGCGGTGATCGTGCTGCCCGACGGCACCCGGCTCGACTACCAGATCAAGGCGTACGGCAAGCCGGGGGAGGGCAGTGACGTCGCCATCCTCAAGGTCGCGCTCGAGGACGCGCCCAACCTCTCGCTCGCGGATCCCGACAAGCTCGTGATCCAGGATCGCGTGCTCGCGATCGGCTACCCCGGCGCGGCGGACATGCAGGGGCTGCTCGACGACAAGTCGCAGCTCGAGGCGACGATCAACGAGGGCGCGGTCTCCGCGATCAAGCGCACCAGCGCGGGCGAGCCGATCATCCAGATCAGCGCCTCGATCACGCACGGCAACTCCGGTGGCCCGACGATCAACGAGAAGGGCGAGGTCATCGGCCTGTCGACGTTCGGCAGCCGCGGCGAGGTCCAGGGCTTCAACTTCCTCGTCGGCGCCGCGACCGTGCAGAAGTTCCTCGCCGAGGCCAAGGTCGACACCACGCCGTCGAAGACGATGCAGCGCTGGCGCCGCGGTCTCGACGCGCTGTGGGCGGGCGACCTCGACCAGGCGATCCTCGATCTCGACGAGGTGCTGACGCTGTTCCCCACGCACTCCGAGGCGCCCGCGATGCTGCGCTCGGCGCGCGCGCTCAAGAAGGAGGGCAAGGGCAAGAAGCCCGCGTCCGCCGACGGTGGCAGCGGCGCCGGTGCGGCGATCGCGGTGACGGTCGTGCTCGTCGTGCTGGTCGGTGGTGTGGTGCTCGTTGCGCGCAGGAACAAGCGGCCCGCGGTACCGATGGGCTACCCACCCGGTCATCCGCCGGCGCCGCATCCGATGCATCCGCCGCATGCGCAGCATCCGCCGTATGGCGCGCATCCGCCGCACGCGGCACCTCCGCGGAATGGTCCGCCACACGGGCCGCCGGTCGGGCCGCCACTCGGGCTGCCGATGGGGCCGTCGATGGCCGGTGGCGTCGCGCACCCCGTCGCGAAGACCGTGGCGATCAGCCGCCCGGGCGCCGGTCCGGTGGCGGCGACCTCGCTCGGCTCGCTGGCGCTCGGCACGCTGACGTGCACGCGCGGTCAGCTGCTCGGGCAGCGGTTCGGCCTGACCTCGAACGGCGTCCTGATCGGTCGC
>Ga0164243_10009230_pt1 | contig 14390 bp, 10 predicted proteins | sample OricompcompostOP_FD_108781 | JGI IMG/M metagenome (GOLD analysis project Ga0164243, IMG submission 108781) | Organic Plus compost microbial communities from Emeryville, California, USA - Original compost - Organic plus compost (OP) | ecosystem: Engineered > Solid waste > Mixed feedstock >... | reverse complement strand
GGCCGGCAAGCCGGTGGTGGTCGCAACGCAGATGCTCGAGAGCATGATCTCCTCGCCGGTGCCGACCAGGGCCGAGGTCTCCGACGTCGCCACCGCCGTCTTCGATGGTGCCGACGCGGTGATGCTGTCGGCCGAGTCGGCCGTCGGCCAGTTCCCGATCGAAGCCATCCAGATGATGGACCGCATCGCCATCGAGGTCGAGGCGGATCCGGGTTACGACGCCATCATTCACGCCACCCAGACGGCCCCGCAACCGACCGGCGCCGACGCCATCGCCACCGCCGCGCACGCCATCGCCGACACCGTGAAGCTGTCGGCCATCGTCTGCTACACGGCGACGGGCTCGACCGCGCTGCGTGTCACCCGCGAGCGCCCCAACCTTCCGATCATGGGCCTGACGCCGGTCGAATCGACGGCACGGCGCCTGTCACTCGTGTGGGGCCTGCATTCGGTGATGACCGGCGACCCGGCGACGCTGACCGACATGGTGAGCAAGGCCTGCCGCATCGCCTTCGACGAGGGCTTCGTGCCGCCCCACGGCGGCATCCTCATCACCGCCGGCGTGCCCTTCGGCTCGCCCGGCGCGACGAACATGATCCGCATCGCTTTCGTCGACGAGAACGGCGCCCCCTCCACCGAGGTCCGCTGACGCACTGCAACCGCCAGCATTCTCCCGCGGACAAGCCCCGGGATGACGTTGGCTGCCTACATTGCGATCGCGAGACGTTGTTTCTCTTGGCCGCCGCCGGCAGCAAGGGCGCAAGGCGCCCTGCGGCGCGGCCATCCGCTCGCTCGACAAGCGCCGCAGGCAAAGCCTCTCTCCCCTCGTGTCACTCGGAAAGAAAAACTAAATCCCTTGCCCTTCCACCTCGACCGAAAGCTCGTCGACGGCTTCCTTGGCGCCTTCCTGGTATGGATTGATCTTCAGGATCTGCTTGTAGGCCTGCAGCGCCGCCTTCTTCTGCCCGCTCTCGCGCAGAATGCGTGCAAGCCCCTCGAGCGCCTTGAAGTGGTTGGGATCGAGCGCCAGCGCGCGCTGCAGATCGCCCACCGCTCCATTGTAGTTGTTGTTGAGGAACTGCACGTAGGCACGCCGGTTCCAGCCCTCGGCATAGTCCGGCGCCAACTCGACGACCGCGTCGAGGAGCTGTAGCGCCAGCTCGTTCTTCTTGTCGCTGATCGCCTTCGCCGAGCGGCCCATCAGAAGACCGATGGTGTCGCTTCCCGACTGCAGCCACAGCCCCTCGATGGCCTCGGCGATCGGCGCGGCCTGGCCGGCATCAGAAGCCTTGGCGAGGTGATTATAGAGCTCGGCGAGCAGCGACTCGCGATCCTGCGGCGCCGCCTTCTCAGGCTCGCTCTGCTTGGGCTTGGCCGACGGGAACACCGCACCGGGCGGCGCCGGGACAGGCGGCAGATCGTTGTGCGGCGCTGGCAGAGGCTTTAGCTGCTCGGAGCCCGGAAGCTCCTGGGCGAGCGCACGGCGCGCGTCGGCCAGGGGACCGGCGAAAGCAACAAGGGCACAAAGGCCCAGGGCGACGACGAGGCGAGGCTCGAAGTGAGACATGGGGCTGCGCATCCTCGAAACATAGGACGCGGCAGCGTGAGCGTCAAAAGCGGCGCGAGTGCGCCCTCAGCCCTGCCGCGCCTTGAAGCGGCGCTGCACCTTGTTGATGATGTACACCTTGCCCTTGCGCCGCACGAGGCGGTTGGCGCGATGACGGGCGCGCAGCGATTTCAACGAGTTCCGAACCTTCATCTCAACACCGATGGCAAATGATGGTGGGCGCGACAGGGATCGAACCTGTGACCCCTACGATGTCAACGTAGTGCTCTACCGCTGAGCTACGCGCCCCAGAGGCGGGGTTCTATGCGGTTGCCCCCGCCAAGGTCAACAGCAGATTGATGAATGCGGCTTTCTCAGCCGCTAGGCCGCCAGCAGACGGTCGACCTCGCGCACCAGATCCTTGAGGTGGAACGGCTTCGACAGGACGCGGGCATCCTTGGGGGCCGCGGTGTCGTTATTGAGGATGACGGCTGCAAACCCGGTGATGAACATGATCTTCAGGTCGGGGTCGAGCTCGCTGGCCCGGCGGGCAAGCTCGATACCGTCCATCTTCGGCATCACGATATCGGTGAGCAACAAGGTGAACGGCTCCGATTTCAGCCGCTCGAAGGCATCCTCGCCGTTGGGGAACGCGATGACCTCGTATCCCGCCTTCTTGAGCGCCCGCACCAGGAAGCTGCGCATCGAATCATCGTCTTCGGCCAGCAGAATGCGGGAGATCGTTACGCTTGAGGGCTTTGCAGTCATGGCTACTCTGAAACTGTCCATTCGGGCACGTCGGCCGGGCGCCGCGCGCGGGCTCGACTGTGGTTCGACTATGGTAAACGGGAGGTGAAATTTGCCCCACGAGGCCGTCGATCTCTCTCCCCTCCACCGACGAGACTTCCGGCCATATCGTCCCCTGGTGGACATATTGAGACGACGTTGGCACAGTGAGCAAGGGCGATGACGTGCTTTGAGACGCATTGTCCCGGCGGGTGCGATGTTTCGGTTCGATGTCGCCGTTGACGCGCTCGTGCGAGCCGCCGCCCGTTGCTCAGTAGGCGAAGAGGGACACCGCAAGAAGCATGCCTGTCCGCGACGGTCCCCCTATCCCAGCGGAGCTGCTCCCGCCTTTCACGGTCAGCGCGCCCGAGATACCGGCAGCGCCCTTCGTCCTTTGCTCCCCGCACTCCGGCCGCACGTATCCGCAAAGTTTCGTCGAGCTGTCGCGGCTGAGCCCGCTGTCGCTCCGCAAATCGGAGGATTGTTTCGTCGACGACCTGTTCGCACCGGTGGCCGCGGCAGGCGTCCCGCTGATCGCGGCCCGCTTCCCGCGCGCCTTTCTCGACGTCAATCGCGAGCCCTACGAGCTCGATCCCGAGCTGTTCATCGAGCAACTGCCCGATTTCGCCAACACGCAATCGGTGCGTGTAGCGGGCGGCCTAGGCACCATCGCCCGCATCGTCGCCGACGGCGAGGAGATCTACCGCCACAAGCTGCCGCTCAGCTCCGGGTTGGCGCGCGTCGAGCATCTTTACGTGCCCTTCCACCAGGCACTCGCCGGCCTCATCGAGGGGACGCGCCGCCGCTTCGGCTACGCCATCCTGATCGATTGCCACTCCATGCCGTCCGCATCGATGGCTCCTGCCGGGGGGCCACGCCCCGACATCGTGCTTGGCGACCGCTTCGGAGCTTCTGCCGATAGCAAGATCACCCGCTTCCTCAAGGATGCGCTGACCGCGCTCGGCTATGAGGTGCACATGAACCGCCCCTACGCCGGCGGCTACATCACCGAGCACTACGGGCGCCCAACGCGCGACGTTCATGCGGTGCAGATCGAGGTCAACCGCGGGCTCTACCTCGATGAGCTGACCTTGCAGCCGACATCGGGGTTCGCCGAGTTGCAGCGCGACCTGCTCAGCCTCGCCGCGCCGTTGTTCAATGACCTGCCGGGGCTCTTCGAGCGTCGCGCGGCTGCAGAGTGAAAAGGTTTCACCAGCGCTGCTAAGCTATGCAAATAGATCATGCTGCAGCGCACAAATTCCCCGAGAGGAGCTGCTGCAGGAGTCCGCGGATCACCCCACACGAGCGGCTGAATTGATCAACGCGCGGGCGTCCCCGCAGTCGCCACCGGACAGCAGGCAAGAAAAAAGGGCCGTTCGGGTCTCGAACGGCCCAAGTCTAGGGAGGAAACGCCCAAGGAGGGCTACGACAAACGAGCCGGGCTCGCGATGTCGCATCGCAAAAGCTACTGGTGCGGCGCAACATTATCAAATGCGTTTTTTGCAGAGCTGCCCTACCCGAAATCAAGGGCTGTCCGGCTGGGGCGCTGGTATCCGGACGCTAGGCATGAAAAAAGGCCGTCCGGAGATCGAACGGCCCAAGTCTAGGGAGGAAACGCCCAAGTGGGCTAAACGGTAGCCTGGATGGACCACGGCCACCGCGCTGCCGAGATATGACGCTGTTCGGGTCCCCGATCAACCGATGAGCGTCAGTTCGTCTCGCATTGCCCTGAATATGTAGCAAGCCAGCAACACGAATTGATTGTCGGCCACATTTGTGAAAGATACGCACTGCAACCTGCAAATAAAATCTGATCAACCGCCCGGTTTTATTGGGCCCAAGTCTTCTCATGACCGGTGGAATACTGTGGCAAATCAGGCACAGACCGATATTCAGCACCTCATAGATTTTGCTCATTCCCTTGCTGATGCATCCGGTGAGGCGATACGCCCCTATTTCCGCACGGCAATCAACGTGGCCAACAAGGCAGACGCGGGGAGGTTCGACCCCGTGACTGCCGCTGACGAGGCGGCCGAGCGCGTCATCTCCGAAGCCATCGCCCAACGCTGGCCCGACCACGGCTTCGTCGGCGAGGAGCACGGTGCAAGACACGCCGATGCCCGCCTTCGCTGGGTTGTAGACCCCATCGACGGCACGCGCGCCTTCATCATGGGCTGGCCGATGTGGGGCACGCTCATCGGCCTCCTGGATGCTGGAGCGCCCCTGCTCGGCCTTATGGATCAGCCGTTCACCCGCGAGCGATTCTGGTCCGGGACGGATGCCGCCTATATGCGCGCCGCCGCAACAGGCCCGGTGCCGATCAGGACGCGCCCCTGCGCCGGCCTTACCGATGCGGTTCTCTCCACGACGCATCCCGACCTGTTCGAGCCCGGCGCCGAGGCCGAGGGCTTCTCCCGCCTCAAGGCCGAAGTACGCATGACCCGCTTCGGGGGCGACTGCTACGGCTATTGCCTTCTGGCGGCCGGGTTCAGCGACCTCATCGTCGAGGCCGGGCTCAAGCCCTACGACATCGTCGCCCTCATCCCGATCATCGAGAAAGCCGGCGGCCGCATCACCACCTGGGATGGAAAGCCCGCGACGGAGGGCGGCCGCATCATCGCCGCCGGCGATCCGCGCGTGCACGAAGCGGCGATGAAGCTCCTCGCCGGTTAAACCTTCACGTGCCTTCACGTGCCGGCGGCCGGCTCCCCGAAGGGGAGTCGCCGGCACCAAAAAAACTCTCTAGGCGACCTTCATCTCGACGCCCAGGTAGGCATCGAAGGCCGCCCAGAAGCGCGTGCGCACGCTGTCCGTCTCCTGCAGGATCTCGTGCTGCGAGCCGGGCATCAGGATGCACGACGACACCTTGGCCCGCACGGCGAAGTCCTCGATGGCGCGTGTCGAGACCACGCTGTCGTTGCCCGCAGCAAACATCAGCAGCGGAATGTTGATCCGCGCCGGGAAATCGGCAGCGCCCAGCGCCCGGCAGGAGCGCAGCGCCCCCCGCAGCCAGCCGACCGTCGGCGAGCCGAGGCCAAGCGACGGCGCGAGGTCGAGCACCGACCTCGTGCGCTGCCAGCGTTCCGGATCCGACGTAAGGGCGTTCCCTTCGAACTTGCGCATCGCATAGAGCTCATCCGAGCCCCCGACGACATAGGCCGTCGACATGCCGAGCAGGGAAGCGACCTCCGCATAGACACTGGCGCGCAAGAGCGTCGTGCCAAGGCAGCTCCGAGCGATCTCGATCATCGGCGCCGTTAGGACGAGGCGCTCGAACCACAGCCCCGGCATGGTGGCGTTGCGCAACAGGACGTTGCCGCCCATCGAATGCCCAAGGCCGATGAATGGAGGCGGACAATCAGGCAGCACGACGTCCTTCATGAAGCGGATCAGGTCGCGGTCATACTCCCAGAACCCGCGCACGTGCCCCTTGCGCGGGTTGGCCAGCATGCGCTGCGAGGCGCCCTGGCCGCGCCAGTCCATGGTGGCGACAGCGAAGCCACGACGCCGCAAGTCGGCGATGACCTCGAAATACTTCTCGATGAACTCGGCCCGCCCCGGAAACAGGCACACGGTGCCGCGGCGAGGCAGGCGCGTCGCGTCCCAGCGGGCATAGCGCAGCTCGGCGCCATCGTAGCCATAGAAGGCTCCGACGGTGCCGCCACTCGGTACTGGATTCTTAGCGAGCGCTATGAGCTGCATCGCGCCTCCCGGGCATTGGCCGACTCTCTGCCGCCATCATACCAGACGGCAAAGTGCGCCGGCCACGCTGGGGAAGGGCGCGACGTTAGGACGTCAGTACGGCGCCCAATGGCGGCGCGGTCCCCAGGCATAGGGACGAGGCCGAGGCCCGTCATACAGCGGCTTGGCGTCGACGACCTCGCCCGAGCACCGGTCGATGGTCAGGTCATAGAGACGATCCCGCCCCCGGCGCGCCTTGACGAGAACCACGCCGCCGCGCGGCTCGACGGCATGAAAGTCGTACCAGCCGGCGTCGCGCAGACGGTCGCGCGCCGCCTCTCGCGGAATGCAGCGCGCCCGATCGTAGCCGGGCTCAGGAAATGGAGGCTCGAAGTCGTCCGGCACGGCAGCGTACCGGTCATCGCGCGGCGGCGGTCCCTCGCCGTATTCTTCATGATACGGGGGCGCGTAGAGATCTGCAGCGACGGCAGGCAGGGCGAACAAGGCGACGGACACGGCAAGCGCAGATGCCGCGGCGAAACGGACGTACGCTGGCATGACGGGACTCCTCAAGACCGGATGGTTGTGGCTGCTCCCCAAAGCTGTGCGAGGGTGCGCCCGGCAACATGAACCGTAGCTGAAAGGTGCTCCAATTCTCGTTGCCTGGGCGCAACTTGGTGAACGAGAGTTTGGCGCCAACCGTTCCCCAAGTCCCGCCTTGAACAGCTTCGGTCGGCGCCTAAATACACATCTGCGCATGCCCTTCGGGGGTGCGCTTTGCAAGTGAGCGCCTGGCCGTTCCGGCAGGCGCGATGCATGTCGCTCAATCTCAGGAGGATATGTCATGCGACAGTTCGATTTTGCCCCCCTCTATCGCTCGACCGTCGGCTTCGATCGTCTCGCCAAGCTGCTCGACGGCGTCAGCGGCTTCGAGCCAGACGGCTTCCCGCCCTACAACATCGAGCGTCTCGGCGATAACGAGTACCGCATCACCATGGCGGTCGCCGGCTTCAACAAGGACGAGTTCAAGATCGAGGTGAAAGAGCAGACCTTGGTCGTCACCGGCGAGAAGAAGCCCGACGGCAAGGAGCGCGTCTTCTTGCACCGCGGCATCGCTGCCCGCTCGTTCGAGCGCCGCTTCCAGCTCGCCGACCATGTCGAGGTCGAGGGTGCCGACTTTACCGACGGCCTCCTGCACATCGATCTCGTCCGCCGGCTCCCGGAGCGCCTGAAGCCCCGCACGGTAGCCATCGGCACGGGTGCCCCGAAGCAGATCGAGGCCGAAGCCACCGCGTAAGCGCGCTTTCCAACTCCGCGCCACGCCAGCGGTCGCCGCCTCGCGCGGCGGCCGCTTTTTGCTGCCCTCCGAACCCTGCATTCGTTATCGCGTTGCAGCTTGTGTAGGCAGCAGAAATCTGCCAAGCTCGGCGGAAAGGTCAGCACTCCTGTCCTTTATGGATTGCGGCAGCGGTCGCCGAGCGGCCCGCTGCCGTTGCGCCATGAGCGGACGGGAGCGAGCGTGGTGTTCGAGAAGATGCGCCCATTTGACGGGCCCGCGGAGACTTCGGCGGGTCCGATGCGCACCCCGGCAGCATCCCCGCAATACCGCTCCGCTGCGTTCTGACTTTTCTTGACTAACGCCGCTTTAGGTCGATCAATCGAGCTTTAGCGGCTCATCGATCTACCCGCCTTGAGCATAGTGCAAGCTACAGCGCCCCCATTGAGGTCGCAGTATGACGAAGACGCAGGAAATGACCGAAGCCGACTTTGCCGCGTGCGCAACGCCACCGGCGCAGGGCCTTTACGACCCCGCCCATGAGCGCGATTCCTGCGGCGTCGGCTTCATTGCCGACCTCAAGGGGCGCAAGTCGCATCAGATCGTCGAGGATGCGCTCAGAATCCTCGCCAACCTCGAGCATCGCGGTGCCGTGGGCGCCGACCCGTTGGCAGGCGATGGCGCCGGCATCCTGATCCAGATCCCGCACGACTTTCTCAAGGACGAGTGCAAGAAGCTCGGCTTCTCGCTGCCCCCGCCCGGCCGCTATGCCGTTGGCCACATCTTCATGCCCCGCGATGAGCGCCTGCGCGCCCACTGCGAGCGCGTGTGGACGCGCATCCTCAAGGAGGAGGGTCTAGAGCTGCTCGGCTGGCGCTCGGTGCCCGTCGACAATTCCTCGCTGTCGGAGATGGTGATCGGCACCGAGCCGGTGCACCGGCAGGTGTTCATCGGCTGCCCCTCGACCATCCTCGACCAGGAGGACTTCGAGCGCGCGCTCTACCTGACGCGCAAGATCGTCTCCAACTCCATCCAGCAGGCCTACAAGAACCGCGACATCGGCCACTACACCGTGTCGCTGTCGTCCCGCACCCTGGTCTACAAGGGCATGTTCATGTCCTACCAGGTGAAGGCCTACTACAAGGACCTGTCCGACCCGCGGCTCGTCTCGGCCATGGCGCTCGTCCATCAGCGCTTCTCGACCAATACGTTCCCGTCGTGGAAGCTGGCCCATCCCTACCGCATGGTCGCCCACAACGGCGAGATCAACACCCTGCGCGGCAACGTCAACTGGATGGCGGCGCGCCAAGCGTCCGTCTCCTCGCCGCTGTTCGGCAACGACATCGGGAAGCTGTGGCCGATCTCCTATGAGGGACAATCGGACACCGCCTGCTTTGACAACGCGCTCGAGTTCCTCGTCATGGGCGGCTACTCGCTGACCCACGCGGCGATGATGCTCATCCCCGAGGCATGGGCGGGCAACCCGACCATGGACCGCAAACGCCGCGCCTTCTACGAGTACCATGCCTGTCTCATGGAGCCGTGGGACGGCCCGGCCGCCATGTGCTTCTCGGACGGCCGCCAGATCGGCGCCACGCTCGACCGCAACGGCCTCAGGCCTGCGCGCTACCTCGTCACCAAGGACGACCTCGTCGTCATGTCGTCGGAATCGGGCGTGCTGCCGATCCCCGAGGACAAGATCGTGCAGAAGTGGCGCCTGCAGCCCGGCAAGATGCTGCTCATCGACCTGGAGAAGGGCCGTATCGTCTCCGACGAGGACCTGAAGGCCGAGATCGCCGCCTCCAATCCCTACGAGACGTGGCTGAAGCGCACGCAGATTCTCGTCTCCGACCTGCCGCTGCCGAAGAACCGCGCCTCCACCAAGAAGTCCAACGTCTCGGTGCTCGATCTGCAGCAGGCGTTCGGCTACACGCAGGAATCGATCAAGCTGCTCATGATGCCGATGGCGCAGAGCGGCCAGGAAGCCGTCGGCTCCATGGGCACCGACACGCCCATCTCGGTGCTGTCGTCGAAGTCGAAGCTGCTGCACACCTACTTCAAGCAGAACTTCGCCCAGGTGACGAACCCGCCGATCGACTCGATCCGCGAGGAGCTCGTCATGAGCCTCGTATCGTTCATCGGCCCGCGCCCCAACATCCTCGACCTCGAGGGCACCTCGAGGACCAAGCGCCTCGAGGTTGCCCAACCGATCCTCACCAACGAGGACCTGGAGCGCATCCGCCAGATCGGCGAGGTGAAGGACAACGAGTTCTCCTCGATCACCATCGACATCACCTATCCGGCCGAGAAGGGCGCCGCCGGCATGGCGCCGGCGCTCGACTGCGTGTGCGCCGAGGCCGAGGAGGCGGTGCGCTCGAAGGAGTACAACATCGTCATCCTGTCCGACCGCGCCGTCGGCCCGGACCGCATCCCCATTCCCTCGCTGCTGGCGACATCGGCGGTGCACCATCACCTGATCAAGCAAGGCCTGCGCACCTCCGTTGGCCTCGTCGTCGAGACCGGCGAGGCCAACGAGGTGCACCAGTTCTGCACCCTCGCCGGCTATGGCGCCGAGGCGATCAACCCCTATCTCGCCTTCGAGACACTCGAGGCGATGCTGCCCCAGATCGACGAGGACATCTCCCCCGAGGAGGTGAAGAAGCGCTACATCAAGGCCATCGGCAAGGCCATCCTCAAAGTGATGGCGAAGATGGGCATCTCCACCTACCAGTCCTACTGCGGCGCACAGATCTTCGACGCGGTGGGCCTGCGCTCTTCCTTTGTGCGCAAATACTTCACCGGCACCCATACGCAGATCGAGGGCGTCGGCCTGCGCGAGATCGCCCAGGAGACGGTCGATCGCCACGCGCAGGCGTTCGGCAACGTGCCCGTGCTCGACAACGCGCTCGATGTCGGCGGCGAGTACGCCTACCGCGTGCGCGGCGAGGCGCACGTGTGGCGTTCGTCCGTCGTCGCCGACCTGCAGCATGCCGTGCGCGCCAACCTGCCCGACAAGTACCGCTCGTTCGCCAAGCAGGTGAACGACCAGTCCGAGCAACTCATGACCATGCGCGGCATGTTCCGCATCCGCTCGGCTGAATCGCTCGGCCGCAAGCCGGTGCCGCTGGATGAGGTCGAGCCGGCCTCCGAGATCGTCAAGCGCTTCGCCACCGGCGCCATGAGCTACGGCTCGATCAGCCGCGAGGCGCACACCACGCTCGCCATCGCCATGAACCGCATCGGCGGCAAGTCGAACACCGGCGAGGGCGGCGAGGAGACGGACCGCTTCAAGCCGCTGCCCAACGGCGATTCCATGCGCTCGGCGATCAAGCAGGTCGCCTCCGGCCGCTTCGGCGTGACGACGGAGTATCTCGTCAACGCCGACATGATCCAGATCAAGATGGCGCAAGGCGCCAAGCCGGGCGAGGGCGGTCAGCTTCCCGGCCACAAGGTCGACGCCATCATCGCCAAGGTGCGCCACTCGACGCCCGGCGTCGGCCTCATCTCGCCGCCGCCGCACCACGACATCTACTCGATCGAGGACCTGGCGCAGCTCATCTTCGATTTGAAGAACGTCAACCCCAACGGCCAGGTGTCGGTGAAGCTCGTCTCCGAGGTCGGCGTCGGCACCGTGGCGACCGGCGTTGCCAAGGCGCGCGCCGACCACGTCACCATCTCGGGCTTTGAGGGCGGCACCGGCGCTTCGCCGCTCACCTCCATCAAGCACGCCGGCTCGCCGTGGGAGATCGGCCTCGCCGAGACGCACCAGACCCTGGTGCTCAATCGCCTGCGCGGCCGCATCGCCGTGCAGGTCGACGGCGGCATCCGCACCGGCCGCGACGTCGTCGTCGGCGCGCTGCTCGGCGCCGACGAGTTCGGCTTTGCCACCGCACCGCTGATCGCCGCCGGCTGCATCATGATGAGGAAGTGCCACCTCAACACCTGCCCGGTCGGCGTCGCGACGCAAGACCCGGTGCTGCGCGCCAAGTTCCAGGGCAAGCCCGAGCACGTCATCAACTACTTCTTCTTCGTCGCCGAGGAGGTGCGCGAATACATGGCCGCGCTCGGCTTCCGCACCTTCGACGAGATGATCGGCCAGACCGATGCGCTCGATAAGGACCGCGCCATCGAGCACTGGAAGGCCAAGGGCCTCGACTTCTCGAAGGTGTTCTACAAGCCGCGCATGCCGAAGTCGGTCGCCATCCATCACTGCGAGAGCCAGAATCACGGCCTCGACAAGGTGCTCGACAACAAGCTGATCGCCATCTGCGAGCCGGCGCTCACCGCCAAGAAGCCGGTGAAAGCCGAGGTGCCGATCGTCAACGTCGACCGCAGTGCCGGCGCCATGCTGTCGGGCGAGGTTGCCGCGCGCTATGGTCACGCCGGCCTCCCCGAGGACACCATCTGGCTGACGCTGACCGGCACCGCAGGCCAGAGCTTCGGTGCCTGGGCCGCGCACGGCGTGACGCTCGATCTCGTCGGCGAGGGCAACGACTACGTCGGCAAGGGCCTCTCGGGCGGCAAGCTCATCGTGCGCCCCAACGCCATCTCCTCCATCAAGCCGGAGCAGAGCATCATTGTCGGCAACACGGTGCTCTACGGCGCCATCACCGGCGAGTGCTACTTCCGCGGCATCGCCGGCGAGCGCTTCGCGGTGCGCAACTCCGGCGCAACGGCCGTCGTCGAGGGCACCGGCGACCATGGCTGCGAGTACATGACGGGCGGCGTCGTGGTCGTGCTCGGCCCGACGGGCCGCAACTTCGCGGCCGGCATGTCGGGCGGCATCGCCTACGTGCTGGATGAGACCGGCGACTTTGAATCGAAGTGCAACATGGCCATGGTCGAGCTCGAGCCCGTTGAGGCCGAGGAGGAGATCATGGAGCGGCTGATGAACCAGCAGGGCGACCTCGAGAGCCACGGCCTTGTCGAGGTGATGAGCGACATGACCAAGCACGACGCTGAGCGGCTCTACGCGCTCGTCGCCCGGCATGCGCACTACACCAACTCCGCCAGGGCCAAGGCGATCCTCGCCGACTGGCGCGCCTATATGCCCAAATTCAAGAAGGTGATGCCGGTCGAGTACCGCAAGGCGCTGCAGGCGATGGCCAAGGCGCAGGCGGCCGACAAGGACGGCCTCGAGAAAATCGAGGTCGGCCTCAGGAAACCTGCAGCCGAGTGAGGAGCACGAGCCCCTCGCTTCTTCACCCTCCCCCTCGTGGGGAGGGGAACATGACTGTTCATCCGACTGGGTGATGCGATAGTAAGGGAAGCACCGGTGTCTGACCCTTGGGGCCCGACACCGGGAAAGCAACGATGAATAGGGTCAGGCCCGATGGGCCGGCCCCCGGGGAATGAGTATGGGAAAGGTTACGGGCTTCCTCGAGTTCAAGCGGGCGGAACGCAAATATGCGCCGGTCGCCGAGCGCCTCAAGCACTGGCACGAATTCGTCGAGGCACTGAGCGAGGCAGACACCAAGGTCCAGGCAGCCCGCTGCATGGACTGCGGCATCCCCTATTGCCACACCGGCTGCCCGGTCAATAACCAGATCCCCGACTGGAACGACCTCGTCTATCATTCGGACTGGAAGACGGCGGCGCAGAACCTGCACTCGACCAACAACTTCCCCGAGGTGACGGGCCGCATCTGCCCCGCCCCGTGCGAGGCTGCGTGCACCCTCAACATCGACGACGTTCCGGTAGCCATCAAGACCATCGAGTGCGCCATCGCCGACCGCGCCTTCGATGAGGGCTGGATCGCGCCGCAACCGCCTGAGAAGAAGACCGGCAAGCGCATCGCCATCGTCGGCTCCGGCCCGGCCGGCCTCGCTGCCGCGCAGCAGCTCGCCCGCGCCGGCCATGACGTCCACGTCTACGAGAAGAACGCCAAGCCCGGCGGCTTGCTGCGCTACGGCATCCCCGACTTCAAGATGGAGAAAGGGATCATCGACCGGCGCGTGAAGCAGATGGAGGCCGAGGGCGTGACCTTCCATTGCAACGTGCACGTCGGCAAGACGGTCTCCGCCAAGGAGCTCGAGGACAGCCACGACGCGCTGCTGCTCGCCGGCGGGTCGGAGAAGCCGTTCGACTTCTTCGCCGCCGCCGCTGGCCGCGATCTCGCCGGGCTGCACTTCGCCATGGATTTCCTGCCGCAGCAGAACCGCCGCGTCTCCGGCGAGATTCCGCCAGCCATCACCGGTGCCAAGGAGATCAGCGCCAAGGACAAGCACGTCGTCGTCATCGGCGGCGGCGACACCGGCTCCGACTGCATCGGCACCTCCTTCCGCCAGGGCGCCAAGTCGGTGACACAGCTCGAGATCATGCCCATGCCGCCCGAGAAGGAGAACAAGGCGCTCTCCTGGCCGGGCTGGCCGCTGAAGCTGCGCATCTCGACCAGCCAGGCGGAAGGTGCCAAGGTCGAGTATTCGGTCTCGACGACGCACTTCTCCGGCGAGAACGGCCAAGTGAAGAAGCTGCACTACGTGCAGGTGGACGCCAAGCTGCAGCCGGTTCCTGGCACCGAGGCCGCGCTCGACGCCGACCTCGTGCTGTTCGCCATGGGCTTCTCCGGCCCGGCCGAGGACGACGTCGTCAAGGAGCTCGAGTTGCCACTCGTCGCCCGCGGCCGCTTCAAGGGCGTCGATGCCGACGAGCGGGACTACAAGGTGCCCGGCAAGCCGAAGGTCTTTGCCGCTGGCGACATCCGCCGCGGCCAGTCGCTGGTCGTCTGGGCGATCCGCGAGGGCCGCCAGGCTGCCCAGTCGATCGACAAGTTCCTGATGGGCAAGAGCACGCTGCCGCGCTGATCCGCTGATCCGCTGATCCGCTGATCCGCTGATCGTCCGCGTTTCACTCTAGACTTGTCATCCCGTGGCTCGTCCCCGGGATCCATCTTTCCACTTGCTCCACCGCCAGCCTGGCCATGGATCCCAGCAACAAGTGCCGGGATGACAGTTGGAAGACAACGGCGCACCCCTCCGACGCTAGTGTCCTGAGTCAGAAGTTCACAGGGTCAGATTGTGCGAACACTGGCAGCTTCATCGCAGGGAGCGAGGGAGGCTGCAATGGCGGGACGGCGAGCGGCGGCGCAGATCACGTTGAGCG
>Ga0164243_10009229_pt1 | contig 14391 bp, 9 predicted proteins | sample OricompcompostOP_FD_108781 | JGI IMG/M metagenome (GOLD analysis project Ga0164243, IMG submission 108781) | Organic Plus compost microbial communities from Emeryville, California, USA - Original compost - Organic plus compost (OP) | ecosystem: Engineered > Solid waste > Mixed feedstock >... | reverse complement strand
TCGATGCGGTCATCATGCTGTCCAACAAGACGTGGGACACCGCCGCCGGCGTCGTCATCGCCCGCGAGGCCGGCGCACTGATCCTCGACAGCGACGGCACGGCGCACACACCCCGTTCGTCCGCGACGATCGGCGCCGGCCCAGACCTCGCCGCCCACATCGTCGACCTCGTCAGGAACGGCGACCTTCGGGCATCGACGCCATGAAGCTTCCGACTCCTGTCGACCCTGACCGCCCGTCGAAGCGACCACGAAATCAGGTCCGCATGGTTGGCCGCACCGGACGGCGGCGCATGCGGTATCGCCCGGCACGAGTGGCCATGTGGCCGAGCAAACCGCGGGCTCCAGCCCGGCGGCGGTGGCGGTGGCCCGCGGGCGAACGCGCGGAGCTCGCGGGTGTGCTTCCAGAACGGCGACACACTGGCGGCGCCACCGACACGAAACGGGCCCCTCGCCGACGCGGGGGGCCCGTCCGATTGGAAGGGCCCCTTCCTATCGCTAAATGCATAGGAAGGGGCCCTTCCTATCGGTCAGTCGAACCGGACCCAGTTGAGGTTCACCAGGCCGGTCGTCGGGCCGCCGGTGACGGCGCCGAAGACCAGGAACAGGCGGTGGGTGCCGGCGGGGTGGTTCACCGGTACCACCGTGTCGACGAAGGCGTTGTTGCCGCTCGTCGCGTTCAGGGTCGCGGTCGCCACCTCGGGACCGGTCGGCGAGCCGACCCGCAGCGAGACCGTCGCCCGCGGCTGGCCCGCCGTGGCCGCCGAGCCGCCGGAGTGGCGCAGCGTGACGGTGGCGATCCCGCCGAGGTTGACCGGGTCGAACGCGATCGAGTCACCGACGTCGATGCCACTCACGTGCTGGCCGCCGCCGGTGTCGGTGGTGTTGGCCAGCGTGACACCGTTCTGCACCTGGGCGAACTCCGCCTGCTGCTGGCGCAGCTGGATGATCGCCTGGTGGACCGTGGTCAGCGGCGGCTGCCCGCCACCACCGAGGTCCGTGTACGACGCGCTGATCCCGCCGTAGAGGTAGCCGCCCGCGTGGTCGGCGCCGTCCGGTGGCGAGGGGACGCTGCCGGTGCAGCCGGTCGTCGAGCCGCCCGGGTGCCCGTGCGTGTCGTGGCCGAGCACGAACGTCACGGTGACCCGCGAGCAGTCGATCGGCCCGTCCTCGGGGTCGGTGACCGTCACCTGGTACGGGATCGTGTCGCCCCACTCGAAGAAGCTGCCCGACAGCGGGGTGGTGACCGTGACCGTCGGCGCGGTGTTGCCGACCGTGATGACCGTGGTCAGCACGCCGGTCTTGCCGCTGGAGTCGGTGACCGTCAGCTTCGCCACGTACGACCCGTTCTGGGTGTACGTGAACGACGGGTTCGGGTCCGCCGAGTCCACGGTGCCGTTGTTGTCGAAGTCCCACGCGTACGAGATGGACTCACCCGGGTCCGGGTCGTGCGTGCCCTCGGAGGAGAACGACACGGTCAGCGGAGCCTGGCCGGAGGTCGGCGTCGCCTGGAGCTTGACGACCGGCGACCGGGTGCCCTTGACGTACCGGATCATGGAGAGCTGCGCGTCCGGGTTGGCCCGGAAGAACCCGTCGCCGTACTCCAGGACGTAGAGCGTCCCGTCCGGGCCGAACTCCATCTCCATGGGGTTGTCGAAGACGAACCCGGGCAGGAACTGCTCGACGCCGAGCAGGTTGCCCTTGCCGTCGGTCCGCATCATGAACATCTTGTCGCGGGTGAACTCGCCGAACACGACCGCGTTGTTGTAGTACTCGGGGAACTTGACCTCGGAGGGGTTCTCCGGGTCGTACTTGTAGATCGGGCCGCCGTGCGGACCCACGCCGCCCGTGCCGAGCACCGGCCACTTGAAGTCACAGGCGGTCGGCGGGTTCTGCAGGTACGCGCCGGGGCACGGCGTGCGGGCCTCGTACGTGTACCACAGCTGCGGCTGCTGGACCGCCGGCAGCACCGTGCGGCCGGTGTTGCGCGGCGAGTCGTTGACCGGCGCACCGCAGTTGAACGGCTGCTTCGACGTCCGGGTGGCGAAGTCGTAGTCGATGTACGGCAGGCTCGGCGAGAAGCAGTACGGCCACCCGTAGTTGCCGGCCTTGTTGGTGGAGAACCACCGGCCGGTGCCCTCCGGACCCCGCGTCGGGCTCGACACCCGCGAGTCGGGGGAGTAGTCGGCGACGTACACCCGCCCGGAGGCGTCCACGTCGAACCGGAACGGGTTGCGCAGGCCCATCAGGAAGATCTCCGGACGGGTCTTGTTGTCGTAGTCCTCCGACTCCGGGAACAGGTTGCCGTTCGGGATCGTGTACGTCCCGTTCTCCTTCACCTTGATCCGGAGCACCTTGCCGCGCAGGTCGTTGGTGTTGGCCGAGGAGCGCTGCGCGTCGTAGGCCGGGCCCTGGGTCGGCGACTCGTTGATCGGGGTGAAGTTGTCGGAGCCACCGGCGTTGGTGTCGTCGCCGGTGATCAGGTACAGCAGGCCCTTGCCGTCGAACTTCACCTTGCCCGCGACGTGGCAGCAGGCGCCGCGGTCGACGTCGACCCGCAGGATCTGCTGCTCGGAGTCGAGGTCGAGGTGCGGCGTCGGCTCCTCCACGAACTTGAACCGCGACAGCTGGTTGTAGCCCTTGAACTTGTCCCAGACCGTCGGGTCGTTGCTCGTCACCGGCGCGTCACCCTCGTTGACGCCCGGCGTGGACGGGTCGTCGACCGGGGTGTTCAGCCGCGGCGAGTAGTAGACGTACACCCACTTGTTCTCGTTGAAGTTCGGGTCGATCGCGACCGTCTGCAGGCCGTCCTCGTCGTGGGTGTAGACCGGGATCGTCGTGATGACCGGGCTCGCGCCGCTCTCCGGGTCGTAGAGCCGGATCTCGCCGCCGCGGGTGTTGTGCAGCACGCGGCCGTCCGGGAGCACGGCCAGCGACATCGGCTCGCCGGGCTCGTCGTTGAGCGTGACCTTCTCGTAGTTGGCGAGCACGGTCGCGCCGCAGTCGCCCTCCACCACGCCGGCCGCCCACTGGATGCCGCCGAGCAGGTGCTTCTTGAAGGCGCCGACCCGGTACGTCTCGATCGAGTGCCCGAGGCCCGTGTACCACGACCGGCCGCCCTGGTAGTCCTTGCACCAGGAGATCGGGTGGTCGTAGCCCATCGTGCCGCCGGCGATGCTCTTCTCGTCCACCGTGGCGAGCACGTGCGACGTGCCGCGCACGTTGGCGGTGAAGTTGTACCACTCCTCGGTGAGCGTGAGCGTCTTCGGCACCGTCTCGGTCGAGGGGTGCACGCGGTCGGCGACGTCGACGTTGCCCGGCTCGACACCGGTCGCGCTGGCCACCTTCGCGCCGACGAGGTTCTGGTAGAAGGGCCAGTCCGGCTCGGTCTCGGCGGCCGCGTGGACGCCGACGTAGCCGCCGCCGGCGGTGACGTAGTCCTCGAACGCGGCCTGCTGGGCGTTGTTGAGGATGTCACCGGTGGTGTTGAGGAACACCACGGCGCGGTAGTTCTCGAGGTTGCCGGCGGTGAACACGCCGGCGTCCTGGCTGACGGTGACGGTGAACCCGTTGTTCTTCGCCAGGTTCCTGATGGTCGACACGCCGTCCTGGATGGACGCGCGGCGGGTGCCCGCGGTCTTCGTGAAGACCAGCACCTGGTAGGTCTCCGGCGCGCGGGCCTCGGAACGCAGGGTCTTCGGCCCGTTCTCCTCGGCGACGAGGGCGTCGGGGTCCGCCGAGCGGACGCTCTCGGCGGCGGGGTCCGTGGAACGCGGGTCCGCTGACGCGGACGGCGCGCTGACGACGAGGGGGACGGTTGCGCTCGCCGCGGCCAGCAGGGCGAGGACGCGGCGTCTCGGTTGGGGCATGTGTTCCTCCGGGGTATGGGCGTGCCTCGGAGGCCGGGCGCGCGCCGCCGCGCCCGGCCGTCAGAAGGTGACGGTTACTGGTCGTCTTCGTCCTGGTCGTTGCCGCGCTTGTAGATCGTCAGCTCCGACATGTTGGTGTACGAGAGGGCCGCGAAGTCCAGCGACTGGCCGGGGTTCGCGGCGCCGCCGGGGGCGGTGTCCTGCTCCCAGTTGGCGTGCCGGTACGCCGGCTCGCCGATGACCTCGAAGAACTGCTGGAAGTTGATGTCGCCCTCGCCGAGCGGGGTCATCTCGTACCCGTTGGCGAGCGCGCTGTTGCGGTTGCCGTCCTTGGCGTGGAACAGCGGGAAGCGGTTGCTGCGCGCCGCCACGTTCAGGATCGGGTCGAACAGCTTGGTGCGCTCGACACCCCGCTTGTCGATGTACTTCTGGTGCTTGAACCGGGCCACGTACGCCCAGTAGATGTCCAGCTCGAAGAAGACGTACCGCGGGTCGGCCTTGCCGAAGAAGTACTCCAGCCGCCGCATGCCCGACGAGCGGGTCGGCCGGCCGTTGCCGTCGAACGGACCCTCGTCGAGCAGGAAGGAGTACGCCGCGTCGTGGTTGTGGGTGTAGAGCTTGATGCCGCGCTTGCGGGCCTGGCGGCCCAGCTCGTTCCACAGGTCCGCGGCGGCGTCCCAGTCCGACTTGTACGACGAGTTCGTCGGGTCGGAGCCGGTGCCGATGTGCTTCATGCCCAGCTCTTCGGCGATGTCGAGCTGCTGCTCGAACGTCGCGGCGTTGATCGAGGTGTGCGTGCCGTTGGCGACCAGGCCGTTGTCGTCGAGGATCTTGCGGATCTCCTTCGGCGTGATCTGCCGGCCGAGGATCGAGGTGTGCTGGTTGTAGCCGGCGAACTCGATCTCCTTGTAGCCGATCTCCGCCAGCCGGGCGAGGACCCGCTCGAAGCCGTACGGGACGCCGCTGTCGTCGGGGGCGGCCGTGATCCGGTCCCGGACCGAGTAGAGGATGATGCCCCGCCGCCGGGCCGGGATCAGCGGCGCGGCGCGCAGGCTCTGGTCCGCGATCGCCGGCGCGCTGGTCGAGAGCACCGGCACGCCGGCGGCGCCGAGGGCCGCGGCGGCGCCGGCCGAGGCGGCGAGGATGGAGCGGCGGGTGAGCCGCCGGCGCGCGGCGGGATCCGCGGGTAGCTGTGTGGTGTCCATAGGGGTGCGTCCCTCCAGGAACGGGGATGGGGCAGGCGACATCGCGACGCGCGCGGAAGCGGCGCCGGAGGTCGCGCGATGGGATCCGGTCCGGTCGCGGTGCCGCGCGTCCGGACGTCACTCGGATGTGGACGGAAGACAGGCTCGGTGGTTCCCGCCGACGGAACCATGAGCATCGTTGGTCGAGCGCTGGAGAGACATTAACGTCTGGGACCGACTCTGGGTAAGTGCTGAACCCGAAGAAACTTTCTGGTAACTGACCTTAACTTTTTCACAGTCCTTGAAAAGTTCGGTCGCTCTCGCGCAAAGCCGGCATCGAGGCCCCACAGGACTCCGCCGACGACCAGCACGCCGCCGGCGACGTCCGCCAGCCGCACCGGCTCGCCGAGGAACACCGCGGCACTCGCGATCCCGAAGAACGGGACGAGCATGGAGAACGGTGCCACCGTCGACGCGCCGTACCGGGTGATCAGCCTGCCCCAGGCGCCGAACCCGCACAACGTCGCGACCCAGGCGACGAAGAGCACCGCGGCCAGCGCGGCGGCGTCGGCCGAGCGCACCGCCTCCCACCCGGCATGCGGGCCGTCCACCAGCAGCGAGAGGACGACCAGCGGCGGCGTCGCGGCGGCGCTCACCCAGACCATGAACCGCAGCGTGTCCCGTGGCGCGGCCTTGCGGGTGGCCACGTTGGCCAGACCCCAGGCGGCGGCCGCGGCGACGACCAGCGCGAACGCGTCCGCCGGCCGGCGCGGCCCGAGGTCCGCGGCGACGACCGCGAGGCCCGCGGCCGCCACGGCCAGACCCACGAGCCGGCGCCGTCCGGGCCGCTCGCGCAGCAGTGGTACGGCGAAGAGCACGGTGAACACGGCCTGCGCCTGGAGCACGAGCGACGAGAGCCCGGCCGGCATGCCCGCCGCCATCCCCGCGAACAGCAGGGAGAACTTGGCGACCCCGAGCGCCGCGCCGACGGCGAGCACCCACCGCCACGGCACCCGGGGCGGGCCGACGAGGAACACCGCGGGCAGCGCGGCGAGGCCGAACCGGAGCGCGTTGAAGGTGAGCGGCGGGAAGTGGTCGAGCCCGACGGCGATGACGACGAAGTTGCCGCCCCAGAGGGCGGCCACGCCGATGGCCAGGGCGATGTCGCGAGGTCGCACCTCGGCATCGTCCGGCCGGCCGACGCTGTAGCACCAGCGACAGTTCCTTCATCGTCCGTGTAGCCTCACTTCATGATCGACGTCGGTCGCCTCCGCGCTCTCGACGCCGTGGCCAGCTACGGCACGGTCCTCGCGGCCAGCGCGGCGCTGCACTGCACCCCGTCGGCGGTCTCCCAGCAGCTCGGCAAGCTCGAACGGGAGACCGGCGCCACACTGGTCGAGAAGGACGGTCGCCGGCTGCGGCTCACCGAGGCGGGCCGCGTGCTCGCCCACCACGCCGCCCGGGTCCTGGCCGCCCTCGACGAGGCCGAGTCCGCGCTGGCGGCCCAGCGCGACACGGTCACCGGCCGGGTCACCGTGGCGGCGTTCGCGACGGCGTGCCGCGGCCTGCTGCCGCACGCCCTGCACCGGCTCGCCGCCGCCCACCCGCAGCTGCGCACCGGCCTGGTCGAGGGCGACCCGCACAGCGGCCTCGACCGGCTCCAGCGCGGGCACGTGGACGTCGCCGTGCTCGACGACTGGCCCGAGGTGGCGCTCACCTACCCGCCCGGCGTCGCGTCGGAGGAGCTCGGCTTCGACGTCGCCGACCTGGTGGTGCCCAGCGGCCACCGGCTCGCCTCCGCCGCCGGCCCGGTCCGCCGCGACCAGTTGCGCGGTGAGCGCTGGATCGCCGCACCGCCCGGCGCGATCTGCTACGAGTGGCTGATGCGGGTGCTGCCCGGGGTCGAGCCCGACTTCCTGGTCGGCGAGTTCGAGACCCAGCTGACGCTGGTGGCCGCCGGGCTCGGCGTGGCGATGCTGCCGCGGCTGGCCCGCCCGGCGCTGCCCGACGGCGTCGTCACCGTGACCGTCGCGCCGCGTCCGACCCGCCGGGTCACCGTCGCCTGGCGCGCGGCGTCGGCGGCCCGCCCGGCCGTCACGGCGACGGTGGCGGCGCTGCGCGAAGCCTGGGCACAGCGACCGGCGCGGCTATCGTCCACCACCTAATACTGTTACCCTGGTTACCGCCAACCGGAATGCGAGCGCGCGGGGCTCCGAACCCATCGGGGTCCCGCCTCGCCGGATCACCCGAACGGCTGATCGGTTCCGGCCTGTCGTGTCGCCGGCGGGGTCGCGTCTTCCACGCCCTATGGTTCACAGTTATCCCGATGCGCTCCCTCCGTGGTCTTCCGTCGCTGCTGCCCGCGATTCCGTTCGCGTTCGGACTGGTGGCATGCCTCCTCCGATACGTCCGCAACGGCCCGCTCTGGCTCGACGAGCAGATGATCGCCCGCAACATCCGCGACCGCGGCTTCGCCGACCTCGCGGGTGCCCTCGACTTCAACCAGAGCGCGCCGCTGGCCTGGCTGTGGGCGGAGCGCGCGTTGGTGTCGCTCTTCGGCACCAGCGAGCTGGTGTTGCGCGCGTTGCCACTGGCCGCCTCCATCGGCACGCTGGCGCTCGCCTGGTGGCTCGGTCGCCGGTGGCTCGGCACGGTGGGGGCGTTCGCGCTGGTCGCGCTCTTCGCCACCAACGAATCCCTGCTGCGGTACGCCACCGAGGTCAAGCAGTACTCGGGCGACCTGTTCTGGACGACGCTCCTGCTCCTCCTCGCGATGGCGGTCACGGCCGGCGAGCCGCGGTACCTCCGGTGGTGGTTGGTGGCGGCCGTCGCCTGCTTGTTCAGCATGGGGGCCATGCTCGCGACGCCGGTGTTCGCCACGGTCATCGTGGTCACCGCGTGGTTGCGTGGCCGCTGGCGGGAGGCGTGGCGCGCGACGTGGCCGTTTGTCATCTGGTTCGGCGCCTTCGCGGTGCACTACGCGTTGTCGCTGCGACACGTGCTGGCCAGCGACTACATGGCCAACTTCTGGGGGCGCCGGGGTTACCCGCCGGCCTCGGCCGGGCCTCGGGCCATTGCGGAGTGGTGTTACGACCGGCTGGTGGTGCTCGCCAACGACCCGCTCGGCCTTGACGCGTACGGCGTCGGCCGCGAGTGGTTCACCCTGGTCGGCCGGACCTTCTGGGTCCTCGTGCTCGTCGGCCTCGTGGTCGCCGCGGTCCGGCGGCCGGCGTGGGCCGCGCTGCTCGGCGGCGTCGTCGCGTTCGGATTCGCGCTCGCGGTGGCGGAACTGGTGCCCCTCTACATGCGCCTCGCCATGTGGATCATCCCGAGCCTGTTCGTGGCGGTGGCGTTCACGGTCGACGCCGCGGCGGCCGCGGTGGCCTGGGCGGTCCGTCCCCCGGCCGCCGGCGCCGGGCCGGCTCCGGACGGCGTGCCGCAACCGCCGCCGGTCAGGGCTCGCCGGGTCACGCTGCCCGCTCGGCTCCGTCTCCCCGCCCGTGCCGGGGCCGGTGCCGCTGGCGCGCTGACCGTCCTGGCGATCGCCGCGGCGGTGGCCCCGCTGACGGTCGTGCCCTTCCAGCGGCCCGCGCCGCCCCGCGTCGACTACCGCGCCGGTGTCGGCTGGCTCGCGTCCGCGTACCAGCCGGGCGACCTGACCATCGCGGTGTTCGGCAGCCAGCACGCGATCGGGTGGTACGGCGAGGGCAGGCTGGAGCCGCACCGGGCGGTGATCGCCGACCAGGCCCCGGGCCGGGCCTGCACTCCGGGCGGCCTTGGCGCGGCGCTCGCCGGACACCGCCGCGTCCTGCTCTTCGGCGACCTGCGCGACCCGTACCAGCGGAGCACCGCCGCCCAACTGGAGGCGGACCTCGCCCCCATGGCCGCCCACGTCGAGTCCGCCAGCTTCGGATGGGGCTCCCTGGCCAAGATCATCGAGCTGAAGCCGGGGGAGCCGTCCCGGGCCTCCACCGCCTGCTACGCGTTCTCCTGAGGTCCGCCCGGTCATCGGAGGCGGAGAGCGGCGATCAGGTCGGGGCGCCGGCTCGGCGGGCACGCCGGCGAAACCCGGTGGCCCGGCCGGGCCGGATGTGCGAGCGTACGACGCCGTGACCGACTTCCGGACCGTCAACCGCGCCAACTGGGACGACCGCGCCGCGGCGCACGCCGCCTCGCCCGACTACGCCGTCGAGCGGTTCGCCGCCGACCCGGCGTACCTCAGCGACGTCGTCCGCTTCGACCTGCCACGCCTCGGCGACCTGCGCGGCCTGCGCGGCGTGCACCTGCAGTGCCACATCGGCACCGACACGATCTCCCTGGCCCGGCTCGGCGCGCGGATGACCGGCCTCGACTTCTCCGGCGCCTCGGTCGCCCAGGCCCGCGCCATCGCCACCCGCGCCGGCGCCGACGTCGACTACGTCGAGTCCGACGTGTACGACGCGGCGGACGTGCTCGACAACGGCGCCTTCGACTTCGTCTTCACCGGGATCGGCGCGCTCTGCTGGCTGCCGAGCGTCAGCCGCTGGGCCGCCGTCGTGGCGCGGCTGCTCCGGCCCGGCGGGCGGCTGTTCCTGCGCGAGGGCCACCCGGTGCTCTGGGCGATCGACGAGACCCGCGCCGACGGGCTGCTGGTCCTCGACTACCCGTACTTCGAGACGCCGGAGCCCGTCGTCTTCGAGGACGGCGGCACCTACGTCGCCACGGACGCGGCCTTCACCGCCAACGTGACCCACAACTGGAACCACGGCCTCGGCGAGATCGTCACCGCGGTCCAGGACGCCGGGATGCGGCTGACCCAGCTGGTCGAGCACGACAGCGTGCCCTGGCACGCGCTGCCGGGCCGGATGGTGCGCGGCGACGACGGCGAGTGGCGGCTCACCGACCGGCCCGCGCGCCTTCCGCTGACGTACACCCTCCAGGCGGTCAAGATGGGGGCGTGAGCGACCTTCCCGCGACGATGACCGCCTGGCAGGTCGTCCGGCCCGGGCCGATGGCGACCCGGCCGCTGCGCCGCGCCACGCTGCCGGTGCCCACGCCCGGGCCCGGCGAGGTGCTGGTCCGGGTCGAGGCGTGCGCGGTCTGCCGGACCGACCTGCACGTGGCCGAGGGCGACCTGCCGCCGCACCGCAGCCCGGTGGTGCCCGGGCACGAGGTGGTCGGCCGGGTCGTCGGCCGGGGCCCCGGCGCGGCCCTGCACCGCGACGGCGACCGCGTGGGCATCCCCTGGCTGCGGCACACCGACGGCACCTGCGTGTGGTGCCGGCGGGGCAGCGAGAACCTCTGCCCGGCCTCCCGCTACACCGGCTGGGACGCCGACGGCGGCTACGCCGAGTACGCGACGGCGCCGGCGGCCTACGTCTACCCGCTCCCCGCCGACCGCGACCCCGCCGAGCTGGCGCCGCTGCTCTGCGCCGGGATCATCGGCTACCGCGCGCTGCTCCGCGCCGAACTGCCGCCCGGCGGGCGGCTCGGGATCTACGGCTTCGGCGGCTCGGCGCACCTGACCGCCCAGGTGGCGATCGCCCAGGGTGCCACCGTGCACGTCATGACCCGTTCGCCCGCGGCCCGGGAGCTGGCGCTGCGGCTCGGCGCCGCGTCCGCCGGCACCGACCGCGACCCGCCGCCGGAGCCGCTGGACGCCGCGATCCTCTTCGCGCCGGTCGGCACGCTCGTCCCGACGGCGCTGGCCGCGCTGGACCGGGGCGGCACCCTCGCCGTCGCCGGCATCCACCTCACCGACATACCGCCGCTGACGTACCGGACGCACCTGTTCGAGGAGCGGACGCTGCGCAGCGTCACCGCCAACACCCGCGCCGACGGCCGGGCGTACCTCGCCGCCGCGCTGGCCCAGCCGCCCGAGGTCTCGGTCGTCCCGTACCCCCTGGACGAGGCGGACCGGGCCCTGGCCGACCTGGCAGCCGACCGCATCGACGGCGTCGGCGTCCTGGTACCGCCCCTCGCGAAGGAAGGGCCCCTTCCTAACGGCTAGCCGTTAGGAAGGGGCCCTTCCTTCGCGAGCGCGTCCGGCTAACGCAGCGCGTCGTGGTAGACGGCCATCGTGCGCTCGGCGATCGACGCCCAGGAGAAGTGCGTGACGGCCCGCTCGCGGCCGGCCTCGCCCATGCGGCGGGCCCGCTCCGGGTCGCCGAGCAGCGCGGTGAGGGCGGCGGCCAGGTCGGCCACGAACCGGTCGGGCTCCAGCGGGGTGCCGGTGCCGTCGGTGGCCTGCGCGATCGGCACCAGCAGGCCGGTCACGCCGTCGTCGACGACCTCCGGGATGCCGCCGGTGGCGGTGGCGACGACCGCCGTCTCGCAGGCCATCGCCTCCAGGTTGACGATGCCCATCGGCTCGTACACCGACGGGCAGACGAACACCGTGCTGTGCGTGAGCAGCTGGATGACGTCGGGCTTGGGCAGCATCTCCGGCACCCAGAAGATCCGCTCGTGGCCGGCCCGCAGCTCGGCGACCAGGCCCGCCACCTCGGCGGCGATCTCCGGGGTGTCCGGTGCGCCGGCCAGCAGCACGAGCTGCGCGTCGGCCGGCAGCGCGCGGGCGGCGCGCAGCAGGTACGGCAGGCCCTTCTGCCGGGTGATCCGGCCGACGAAGATCGCGGTCGGCCGGCGCGGGTCGGCGCCGATCCGCTCCCACACGCCGGTGCCCGGGTCGGGGGCGTACTGCGCGGTGTCGATGCCGTTGTGGACGACGCGGACCGCGTCGGGGTCGACGGCCGGGTACGCGGCGAGGACGTCGCGGCGCATCCCCTCCGAGACGGCGATCACCGCGTCGGCGGCCTCGATCGCCGTCCGCTCCGCCCACGACGAGAGCCGGTAGCCGCCGCCGAGCTGCTCGGCCTTCCACGGCCGCAGCGGCTCCAGGCTGTGCGTGGTGACCACGTGCGGCACGCCGTGCAGCAGCTTCGCGACGTGGCCGGCGAGGTTCGCGTACCACGTGTGGCTGTGCACGAGGTCGGTGCCGGCGGTGCCCGCGGCGATCGCGAGGTCGACGCCGAGCGTGCGCAGTGCGGCGTTGGCGCCGCGCAGCTCCACGGGCTCCGGGTACGCGGTGACGCCGGGCTCGTCGCGCGGCGCGCCGAAGCAGTGCACGCGCACGTCGGCGAGGCGGCGCAGGTCGCGCGCCAGGTACTCCAGGTGCACGCCGGCACCGCCGTACACCTCCGGCGGGTACTCCCGGGTCAGCAGATCGACGCGAATCCGGTCCACACCGGGAACCATACGGCGCGCCGTGCCCGCTGGTGCCGGCGGGCGAGGGTGGCTAGTTTCGGCGTCATGGCTCCCAAGGTCCTCGCGATGGTTCTGGCGGGCGGCGAGGGCAAGCGGTTGATGCCGCTCACCGCCGACCGCGCCAAGCCCGGCGTCCCGTTCGGCGGCATCTACCGGATGATCGACTTTGTCCTCTCGAACCTGGCCAACGGCGGCTATCTCAAGATGGTCGTCCTCACGCAGTACAAATCGCACTCGCTCGACCGGCACATCACCAAGACCTGGCGGATGAGCAACCTGCTCGGCAACTACGTGACCCCGGTGCCGGCGCAGCAGCGGCTCGGTCCGCGCTGGTTCGCGGGCTCCGCCGACGCGATCTACCAGAGCCTCAACCTGGTCCACGACGAGAAGCCCGACTACGTGATCGTGTTCGGCGCGGACCACATCTACCGGATGGACCCGTCGCAGATGGTCGCGCACCACATCGAGTCCGGCGCCGACGTGACGGTGGCCGGCATCCGGCAGCCGATCGCGACCGCCGACCAGTTCGGCGTCATCGAGGTCGCCGGCGACGGCCGGCGCATCCAGGCGTTCCGGGAGAAGCCGACAGACGCCCGGGGCCTGCCGGACGCCCCCGACCAGATCTTCGCGTCCATGGGCAACTACGTCTTCACCACCGGCGCGCTCGTCGACGCGGTGACCCGCGACGCGCAGGACCCGTCGAGCAAGCACGACATGGGCGGCAACATCATCCCGATGCTGGTCGAGAAGCAGACCGCCAACGTGTACGACTTCGCCGAGAACGTGGTGCCCGGCAGCACCGAACGCGACCGCGGCTACTGGCGCGACGTGGGGACGCTCGACTCGTTCTACGAGGCCCACATGGACCTGATCGCCATCCACCCGGTCTTCAACCTCTACAACTTCGAGTGGCCGATCTACACCGACTACAACCCGTGGCCGCCGGCGAAGTTCGTGCACGGCTGGCAGGAGCGGGTCGGCCGGGCGGTCGGCTCGATGGTCTCGCCCGGCGCGGTGATCTCCGGTTCGCTGGTGGAGAACTCGGTGATCTCGCCCAACGTCCGCGTGCACTCCTGGGCCCACGTGTCGGGCTCGGTGCTGATGGACGGCGTCGACATCGGCCGCCACGCGGTGGTCCGCAACGCGATCATCGACAAGAACGTGGTGGTGCCGGAGGGTGCGGAGATCGGCGTCGACCTGGAGCGCGACCGGCGGCGGTTCACGGTCTCCGACAACGGGATCGTGGTGATCGGCAAGGGGCAGCTGGTCGAGCCCTGAGCAATCCTCGTCCTCGGCGCGACGCGGGCCGCCGACCCGACTACGGTGGAGATCATGGCTGAGGTCGATCCCGTTCCCGGGCGGATCCCGATCGAGGACGTGACCCCGGTGGTCAGTTGTGGGCGGCACCCGGCGAAGGCGGTCGTCGGGGAGATCATCCCCGTCGCCGCGACCGTCTACCGGGAGGGCCACGACGCGGTCGGCTGCAACGTCGTCTGGCGGGACCCGGGCGGCGCGACCGGGCCGTTCACCCGGATGACGCCGGTGGGGATCGGCACCGACCGCTGGCACGGCACCTTCACGCCGTCGTCGGTCGGCGCCGGCAGCTTCGTCGTCGAGGCGTGGAGCGATCCGTACCTGACGTGGCGCGACGCGGTGGAGAAGAAGATCGCCGCCGGCCAGGACGTGACCGACCTCGCCAACGACCTGGCCGAGGGAGCGGCGCTGCTCGACCGGGCCGCCGACGCCGTCCCCGAGGAGGACCGCAAGCGGGTGACCCGCGCGGCGGAGGCGCTGCGCGCCGACGACCTGCCGCTCGGCGTGCGGGTCTCGCCGGCCCTGGGGCTGGCCGACCTGCTCTGGCAGCACCCCGTGCGCGAGCTGGTCACCCGCGGCCAGCCGTACCCGGTCTGGGTCGACCGCAAGAAGGCCCTCTTCTCCGCCTGGTACGAGTTCTTCCCGCGCTCCGAGGGCGCTGTGGTGGCGGCGGGCCGGCCTGTGCGGCACGGGACGTTCGCGACGGCCCGCGAGCGGCTGCCCGGCGTCGCGCGGATGGGCTTCGACGTCCTCTACCTGCCGCCGATCCACCCGATCGGCCGC
>Ga0164243_10009227_pt1 | contig 14401 bp, 11 predicted proteins | sample OricompcompostOP_FD_108781 | JGI IMG/M metagenome (GOLD analysis project Ga0164243, IMG submission 108781) | Organic Plus compost microbial communities from Emeryville, California, USA - Original compost - Organic plus compost (OP) | ecosystem: Engineered > Solid waste > Mixed feedstock >... | reverse complement strand
GCCCTGGAAACGGTAAATACTCTGGTCGTCGTCGCCTACCACAAACACGTTGGGTTTGTCCCAGTAACTGATGAGGAGTTCCACCAGCCGGTTTTGTGTACCGCTGGTATCCTGGTATTCGTCAACAAGGATATAGAGGAACTGCTCCTGGTAATTGCGCAGCAGGTTTTTATTTTCTTCAAAAGCGCGGATCACCCAGTTGATCATGTCGTCAAAATCGTACCGGTTCCGTGCGCGCATCATCTGCTGAAAGCGATCGAACTCATTCACGGCGGCGCGCAGTTTTTCCAGCTTTTCTTTTTCTTCATTAATCTTATCCTGCTTCAGATCACCGGGTTTGAATTGTTTGTAGGCGCGTTTGTAAACAAACTCATCACGCAACGGGAGGTCCTTGATATACTCATCAATTTTCTGGTTGATGAAAGCGGGCGTCCAGCCTTCGCGCTTCATGGTGCTGAACAGCGACTGCAGGTTGTTGATCTCGAAATACACATCGCCGCGATAGCGCTTGAGCGGATGATTTTTGGGAAAGGTATCAATCAGTTCCTTGAACAATTCTATCCGCTCCAGGTCAGACACCGGGTCAAGCGCCGACTTTTCAAACAGCGACAAATTCTCCTGGATCACATCATTGCAAAAGGCGTGGAAGGTGTAGATATGTACTTTATAGGCATCGGGGCCAATAAAGCTGAGCAGTCGTTTGCGCATGGCCACCACGCCGGCATCGGTGTAGGTAAGGCAAAGAATATTTTCGGGGAGGGTATCTGTTTCCAGCAGAATTTTTCCGATACGGCTGGCCAGTATCTGGGTTTTGCCGGTACCCGGACCGGCAATAACCATTACGGGACCTTCTATCGTATCTACTGCGAGCTTTTGATGCTCATTCAACTTCTCATACTCTTCGCGGAACTTTTTCCGGAGATTTTCCCTGGTTATGGACATTGTTCAAAGATAAGCTACCGGTGGAGAAAAGTTTTCTGCCCGGATGACGTCAAATGGGCTGAATGCCCGAAAAAGTCCGAAGCAGGATTACGTGGTGAGTGGGTAGTTTTACCTTCTTGTCCGGACCGGAAATTTGCGAAGTAGAACTACGATATAAGGTTGAACTTATAGGGTTAAGGGTAAACTATTATTCATTGATAATAAGTAGTTTATAAAACAGATTAAATTTATCTTTTTTGTCGAAAGTTTTTAATTTAACTTTCGTTCTAATATGTTTCTAGTCCTTACCACAGAATGAAAAACGATAATACCCTGAAGATATATCTCCTGGAAAGCGATCCTGATTATGGCCTGATGTTGCAGCAGTATCTCTCGTTGCACCCCCAGTTTGAGGTAAAGCATTTTGAAAGCAGCCGCGAATTTTTTGAGCACCTGCACGACAAACCCGACGTGGTGGCATTTAACTATTCCATGCCCGATATGGATGGCCATGAAACGCTCACGCGGATCCGCGACAGGTATCCCGATATGCGGGTGGTGGTGCTGGCAGCGCCCGAAAAAGAAAATGGCACCGAACTGCTGAAGAACGGTGCATTTGATTATATAGTGAAAGACGGCGTAACGCGTGAAAAGCTATGCAGGTCGCTATCGCATCTGCTGGAAATAAACCGGCTGCGCAAAGAAGTTGACCAGCTGAAGGAGCAACTGTGCAAACGCTACGATTTTTCAAAAATCCTGATTGGCGAAAGTGCAGCCATGGAGGCTGTCTATGCCCGGATTGCCCAGGCCGCCAAAACGAACCTCACGGTGACGATTAGTGGCGAAAAGGGCACCGGCAAAGAAATGGTGGCGAAGGCTATTCATTATAACTCCTACAAAAGTAAACAGCCATTTGTAACAGTTAATGTATCCGGCGTTTCCACACAGGAGCTGGAGCGTTTATTGTTTGGATATGAAAAGGGCGCTTTCCCTGGTGCGGAGACGCAGCAGGCCGGAAAGTTGGAAGAAGCCAACAACGGCACACTTTTCATTGATGAAGTAAGTGAACTGGATATCGATCTGCAGGGTCGCTTGCTGGAGGTGATGCGTGACGAACAGGTAACGCGGATTGGTGGCAAAGAACCAACGCCCCTGCATGTGCGCTACATTGTAAGTACGCACAAGGACCTGGCGGAAGAAGTACGGCAGAAAAGATTTCGTGAAGACCTGTTCAACCAACTGGCTGGTCAGGCTATTGAACTGCCGCCGCTTCGGGAACGAGGCAATGATGTGCTGGTGATGGCCCGCTATTTTGTTGACCAGCGTTGTGCCGCCAACAACCTGGGTAAAAAATCATTGTCGCCGGAAGCGCAACGGGTATTGCTCAATTATTCTTTCCCGGGCAATGTGCGCGAACTGAAATCGGTCATGCAACTGGCGGTGGAGCTATGCGAAGGGGAGGTGATACAACCGGAGCACATCAATGTACATCATGCATCTCCCATTAATAGTTTTATCAGCGAAGAAAAGAGTTTGAAGGAATACGAAATTCAGATCATTCAGCACTTCCTGGACAAGTATGATAAAGATGTGTTGTTTGTAGCGAAGAAATTGGATATAGGGAAGAGCACGATTTACAGGATGATACAGGCGGGACAGCTGACGCGGTAAGGTGCAGCTATCGGGCATAGTTGCCCGGGCATTCGTGCTCCTATCGCGTCATGCAACAATTAACTATCCCGGTATACGGCTGATATACTTCTCAATCTCCTTAATCTGCTTAACGATTTCCGGGTTTTTAGGTTTCAATGCTTTTGACTTGCGGAAGAATTCTTTGGCTGCGCGGAACTCGCGTTTGTTCATCATGATGTTGCACATCTGGAGATAGGCGGCGGCTTCACTTTCTTTATCGGGCAAACCTTCGCGGATAGCCTGGCGGATATAGCTTTCAGCCTGTCTGAAATTATTTTTCTGCAGGGCGATCATACCCATTTGCAGGAGGCTGGAGCCTTTCACCTCTTTCATGGGCGTGCCGATATCAAGGCCCTTCTTCATATTTTTTTCAGCGCCTTCAAAATCCTGCTTCATCATGGCCAGCTGACCTTTCATGGTATAAAAGGCAGAGCGGATGGGTTTGTACAGCAGGTTGGGATATTTAATGGAATTGAGCAGTTTTTCTGCGCCTTCAAAGTCGCCGTTTTCCATATAATCCTGGAGCAATCGCAGCGGTCCGATGAAAAAATGACCTGCAACAAGAATAACGCCTATAAGATAAGCCGGAAAAGCCGGCCAGAAACCTGAATAAACATTGGCTACCACGCCTACGGCAATCAGCACCAGTCCAATGTAAAGGCGATAACGGATGAGCCAGTTATAAAACTTCATATCAATGCAATTTTTTAAAGGACTGCAAAGATACGGGATGGTTTTGGCTTTTGGGTTCGGGGATGGGAGTTTGGGGGGAGGTGCGCCTCAACTTCTACTCTTTTGCATCGTTGATCTCAATCCAATACCCATCGGGGTCTTTGAAGTAGATCTGTTTAACGCCGTCCACGCGGTTGGTGATGGCGCCGGGGGTTCCGCCCCAGTCTTCAAAGGCGATATTGTTTTGCTGGAGTATGGGTATGAACTCGTCCACCGAAGGTACGCTGAAGCAGAGGTGGGTGTTTTTATCGTGAGTAGTGGCGGCCTGTGCGCCGGAAATAATATGGAGGTGGCCTTGTTTACCTACACTGAACCAGGTATGGCGGCCATCGTGAAAGGGTTCGGGAATGGTATCGAGGCCGATGATATGCTGGTAAAAATGGGTGCTGGTCTGGAGGTTGGTAACGTAGATGGCGATGTGGTTGAGGGTAGCGCGGGGTGCAGTGGTGGCTGCTACCTTGTTGTTGGCGGCCGGTTCTTCAGACGCAGCCATACAGCCTGTAAGAACGGCAATGAAGAGGAAGAAGATAACGGATAATCTCATTGTTAAGCGGGTTTGAGAGGAAAGGTAAGGAATTGGGAGAAGAAAGAGGTGGCCCATTCTTATGTTAGGTTGGGGGAAAATTGTAATTTTGCTGCGTTTTGGCAGAGGCATGGAGGGTGGGTTGCCTTCTTTGTTCCTTGTGCTTGATTTATTGGTCCCGTAGTTCAATGGATAGAATAGAAGTTTCCTAAACTTTTGATACAGGTTCGATTCCTGTCGGGACTACCAAACGGGAATTTTCAAGATTAAATTGGAAGTTCGCGTTTTTGTTTGCGCTATACACATCTGTGCAGTCACTTATTGACTCGACAAACTGATTTACTTTGTAGGTTCGATATTCATGTTTATAGGTTACGGCACAAAAGATGCTTGACCGTAATAGCATTCGCCGTAGTCTCTTTAAAATGCCGCAAATCTGGCTCACTGTAAATTTTGAACTGCCTTTTTAAAAGTCAAAGTATATAAAAGTTTGACTTCCTATATCTCCAAATAGTATTATAAGCACCAGGCAAGCAAAAAGAAAAAAGGAATCCCGAGCGATATCCCGTTTAGTAGAGGACGTACGAGTAGTAAAATATTTAAAGGACTTTGAATTAACGAATAGTATACCACAAAGTGCAACCGTCAGGTAGACAACATTTACCGATGTGAGATAATGCGATTTTAAATTATTGGCGGTCCAATTTCCAATGTCGAAAATGTTACTTAGAATTGCACATAAGTCATGAAGATCATGCGTTCTGAAAATTAGCCAGGTAATAGTAACGCAAACAAAAAATACAACTGGCCACACTATCTGAGTGAAAAATTTTGAAAACCGGGAATCTTTATACCTTGAAAACTTACTTCGAATACCATCTTCTGCCAGATATAAAGTCGCGTGAGTTGCGCCCCACAATAGAAAATTGGCGGTTGTGCCATGCCAAAAGGCACTAATAAAAAAAGTAACAAAAATTGAGGTCCTATAATTGAGTACTGACTTCTTATTTCTCCCCCCAAGAGGCATGTAGATGTAATCTTTCATCCATTTCGACAATGTTATATGCCATCTGTGCCAGAAATCCCTGAAACTTCTGGCAGAATATGGTTTGTCGAAATTGCTTTTAATAGAGTAGCCAAGCAATTTACCTGCACCAATGGCAATTAAGGAATAGCCCCAAAAATCAAAATAAATCTGAAGGCTATAAAGGATGGATGCTAGTGAAAGACTAAGTCCGTCTTGTTTATAGTAGGCATCCAAAACTGGAGTTATTATAAGGGAAATTTTATCTGCAACGATCAGTTTGCAGAAATATCCCCATAGCATAATTTTAAAGCCAACTATAAACTTTTTGCTGTCAAATTTTTTCTCAGATTCAAATTGAGGAAGCAATTCGTTTGCCCTGTGAATAGGACCGGCTAGTGCCTGGGGAAAAAAGCTCAGAAAAAGACATATTTTCTTCCAGGAAAATTCAAATATGTACTTGTTGGTGTAAGCGTCAACAAGTAGACTTATGGCCTGAAGTGAATAAAATGAAATTCCTATTGGAATCCCCCAAAAACTAAACAAGCGATTATCTATGGACTGATTAATACTGAATAATGGAAAAATATTCTCTGAATATTTTGCAGTCAATAAGATGGCTATTATCAGGCCAATACCAGCTACAAGAACAGTTTTATTTCGATATTTACCTAACAGGTTAATTGTGAAACCTGAAGTTACCGTGATTAAAAGCAAACAGAGAAGATTAAAAACGCTACCGAAAGTGTAAAATAAATAGGAACCTATCAGCGAAAAAAACAACTTCAAACTTTTCGAATCGACACAATAATATGCTAAGACAAACAGCGCGAAGAAAACAATAAATGAAATGGAGTTGAATGGCATTTGTCTTTACTTTCAATTTAAAGTCAACTTAAAAATGCCATTTCGTAAGCCAAATGTGCCAGCATAATAAAGCGATATCCCGTCGGGAGAAAAGGCAGGATCCCATTCGTCCCCCTGGCTATCAGTCAGTTGCTTGCATTGGTTTAATTGAAGATCATGTAGGAAAAGGTCCCAATTGTTGTTTTTTTGGGCCGCATATACCAGTGTCTTTCCATCAGGAGAAATAGCAGGGTCCCACTCATCATACGGAGTATTTGTTATGTTTCGCCTTACACCTTCATCTAAGGAATATTCATAGATATCGAATTGGTTATTGTTTTCTTTGGCAATAAAGTACAATTTCTTACCATCGGGGCTGAATACAGGCCGCCAATGCTCAAAGCTATCAGATGTAATTACATGCTTTTCTCCTTGCAATAAATCAAAGATTACAATGCGGGGATTTGACAATTTTCCATCGGCATCAAATTGCCACTCAGCATAGGCTATTTTTGTCCCTGTATGGTTGAATGCGGGTATCGCGCCAAAAGTGTTTTCCTGGGTTGTAATATATTTCCTGCCATTTCCGTTTGCTTGCATCAAAGCGACTTTAGTTTTGAGACCAGCCTGGTCTCCTTCCGTAAATGCTATCAGGTTTCCATCCGGAGAGATATACGGATGGGCCTCGTCAATATTATTCCAGGTAAGGCGCTCAATGTTAAGCAGTAAAGTGTCACTCAGAAACAGTTCAAAATTACCATCTCTAAATGATTGGTATGTGAGTGTACCATGACTATTTATTGCTATGTTTGGATATCGGTCACCCACATTTAGCCTGCTTAACAAGGTTGGTCGCTGGCAGTCTTCCTCAACAAGTAAATATTTGGAAATGCTATTTGCTACCTGCACGTGTCCTGGCACATTTAAATGTTCATCAAATTGATAAAACAACTCACCCTCTGCCGTAAGGAAATCATCTAACAAGTCAATATAAGTTATCTCGTTACCATCGCACAGATTCTTAAGAAAGGTATTCGGATATTTCATGTCTAATTTTTCAATATCCAACTTAAACGCAGTTACCACTTCCTCAAAATATTTGTAGTAAATCTGCTCCTTAGTGGGAATTTGAAAAACAATTAACTCCGCTCCAATGTCTTTTACTGCTTTATTAAGCTTTGATAGATAGTGCTCAAAGTTTTTTAAGTCGCGTATTTTCTGCTCACTCTGTTCTGTGTAAAAAATATTGTAATCCCGATTTGATTTGACATCTGGATAAAATGGCTCTGTCCATCGTCCCAATGGAAGTTCTGCGGGATTTGCGTATTTAAAATTATATAAGACAAGTCGGGCAAAGTTCGAATAGTGCATTAAGTAATCGGAAAAGCCTGATGACTTTTCCTTCACATTCATAAAGTCATTAAAGTTGCAAATTTGCAAAAACACCTTTTCAGGGCGCAATTTTCTCCCTTCGTTAATGAAGTAATAGTATTCATCAGCAATTCCAAATCCGCTTATACCGGCGTTTACAATAATTTTATTTGAGAATGAATCGTACAATTTGCTCGTAAAAAGATCTTCATACTGGACTTGTGCTCCTTGAGTATAAGAATCACCGATAAATAACCAATCAGCCTTATTTACTGTAGTTTCCGGGTCATCTTCAGCACTTATTCTGAAACCTTGCTTATTTGTTTTGTATTGAACTATAAACTCCTTATCACGAAACGTCTTGTCCAGGTAAGGTTTGTTAAAATAATATTTCCTGCTTATGCGATATATATCTTCTATAATATATTCGCTATATCTGCAATTGAGAATTGCTTCGGCATGTAAAAAGAAGCTCACTATAACTACAATGTTGAATAATAGCACATTTAGCCTGCTCAGACTACGTTTTTTATTTAAAACAAACATTAAAGCCAAGACAAAAGTGGGGCATAGTATACTCGCAATGAGTGACCCTGTATCCAAAAAAACAATGACTGGATTCAGTAACAGAATCACAATAAGTAGTCTGACAAGTAGTTTTAGCAACCTTTGTTCCAGTATAGGCTCCGTTTCTTTTAAGCCTTTATTGCGTTGCATTCGCATTTGATCAAGCGGTTATCAGGACGTTATTGCCTTAATATGTTCGCTATGTTTCTTTGAAGTTGCAAATACGCCTCCACATTCATTTAAGAGAAGGCATTGTTGACATTGGCTTAAATAGTCTCTCTTCCAATCCGAAATGGATTTTCTTGCAAATTTCCATAATGATGGCCTTAAAATACATAGCTGCAAATTGTAAATGGACACATTCATTCCCATGCTGTCTAAGAATAATACCGATTCTTCAAGCTCGTTAGAATATTCGTCCGGTTCAATCCACAATAATTCTCCGTTTTTGGGTGTGTAACCGGTATATTCGAGCCCCATAAAAGCAACATGTTCCACAAATGGCAAATTTTTGAAAATAAACTTTGCCAGCATCGATAGTCTCTTATAAGTCTGCCGGTGCAGAACAATCCTCAATTCCAGCCGAAGACCGTAGCGCGCCATATTGTGAAAACCCAAAAGAGTTTGAAAGTAGGCATTTTTGGCTTGCACAATGTAGTCGTGTAGTAAATGGTAATCGGAGTAAAGCGGAATGCCAAAGACTATCCTGGGATTGTTCACGTCGAATATTGCCTTTGGGATATTTTTCCAGGCGAAGGAGCGTCCATTTGTAAGAACGTGTACTTCCGTATTTGGTAATTTTCGAGTTATGTGCGACAAAAGTTCTATAAAACGCTGACCCAGTAAAGTGGGTTCACCCCCGGTAATGCCCAGCTCTCTTGTGGTCGGTGGAATCATATCTATTAACCTGGAGTTTATGTGATAATAATAGTCTAAGTCGTCAACATTTTTTGGAGGCTGTGAGCACATCAGACAATTACTGTTACATCTGTCTGTGATAAAGAGCGAGTTGTGTGAGGAGTTTTTTCTAAACAGTGTATATACCATGCCGTTTGGATGGATCAAAACAATATCGCCTACCTCGAGATGATTAATATTGGTTATTCCCATTATGCCTATGAAATGGGGTGATTCAAATAATTCACTGGCAATAATTATTTTGTCATTTATATCCGGAGCATAACAATGAACTTCATCTTTACCCGGTAATGATACTACCTCTGCTACTATCGAATAGGTAATATTTTGTGCTATACCTTTGGCTTTAAGCTGGATCATTGTTTAGAATCTTGGCTTGTTATTTATCCACGAGTAGAAGATTGGCAAAAATTCAGAACCGTTTTGATCTATCAGTTCAAATAGATTACTGATAATTTCCATGTTCTTTTTGCAAAAGTCCGAAGTCGGACGATGCCCTTCAAAATCTCCTTGTGCGGAATAATGAAAGACCGGATCAGCACCACAATAGTTTTGAAATCCACAGTCTGCACAACCAGCCAAACATTCGTTGGACCAATATTGCGAAAGAAATTTCGCCTTTTCACCATAAAAAATATTTTTATAATCATCTTTTACATGGCCCAGGCGGAAAGTAAAGTCGAGGTTTTCTGCAATCATTCTGGATTCATCAGTGGCATAGACAAAACCATCATAATTGTAAACTATAACACTATTGATCAATCCGGCGGGAGATTGCAGGTCAACGTAGTTGACTGGAAACGGTGTTAAAATTTTCCTGAGAAGAATAGTTGTGTAGTCCTCAACAAAGAAGTGGCCTTTATTATTTAGTTCTAATATATAGTTCAGCCCCTTCCTATAGAAGTCTAAGTATCTGTCTGTCTCGTACTTGTTTTTTTTAGGATTTTTTAAAGCAAATCCGTACGGGCTGATTGGCCGCAGAAAGATGTTCGAAAACCCATTTTCTATGTAGGCATCAATAATTTCTGTTGGGAAATCAAGGCTCATAGATGTAGTAGTCATTAGGGCAGAAACTTTTTCATGGCCTAATACAGAACGAGCTTTGTTTATTCCTGCTATAACCAATTCGTAGCTTGGGATACCGGTTTTGGGCCGATTGGCATTATGAAGAAATTCAGGACCGTCGAGAGATGTGGATATGAGGATATCGTATTGTTTGCAAAAGTCCAATATTTCGTCTGTAAATATTGTGCTGTTCGTGCAGATAACAAAAGTTATCTGCTTTTTGTAAACTTTATTCAGTTCTGTAGCGGTTTCAACCGCAAATTTTACCTCATCGAATGCCAATAAAGGTTCACCGCCCTGGAATTCCATTGTAATAGATTTAGCTGGGGACCTGAACATATGGTGAATGCCAGCCATTAGGTTTTCCAGGGAAATATCAAAATCCTTTTTGTTTTCAGAAACTCTCGATACCTGGCAGTAGTGGCAGGAGTGATTACACCTTAATGTAACAACAAAAATATGCAGCGCAGTAAATTCATCTAGGAACGATTTTTTGGTCCTGTACCGGGTTGCAAGTACGTCTATTAATGGAGGTACCGCTTCTGTTGAAATGAAAAAATTTGCATGAAGGTCATGGTAAATTTCTTCTTTTTCTGAAATCTCTCTGTTTACAATTCGTGAAGCAGTTCCTGCAGGAACGATTAAAAAGTCGCCGACTTCATTAACCAATACCTCTTTTTGAGCATTGATCCTGTGAAAGCGAAACGGCAATAGGAAATATTGACTGTCCGGCGATCGAAAGAATTCATAGTCCTTAAATTTTCTTGTATTTTTCACTTCTTTCGTATCCATACATTTACTTTATTGAGGTAGGGTCAAATCCTAGAGGGTCACTAATGCCCGGAGGAGGGTCTTCTTCAAATGTATCTTCGTGAGCAAAAGCCTTTGCAATGAGTAGGTCCCGGATATTTTTTGTTTCGATCGAAATAATTTCTCTTGTTTTAAAGTCGATAAGATCTTTCCTGATTTTTTGAATAAGAGCATCTTTTTCTTCCGCAGTAGTTACATCCGATATAGTTATTAAATAAGTGGAGTCTAAAGCGCAAATATCAAGTGAATATTTGCCGGTGTACCAATAAAAGCATTTGTGTAATACAGTTAAAGAATAAATTTCTTTATCTACATCAATCTTTATTACTGAGTCGTCAAAGCTTATATTCATTTTTGTTTTTTCTTTAGGTAGTAAATAGTTGTTGGGTCACAAATACCATTGGAGGTTAGTCCATGATTTAATTGAAATTTCTTAACCGCTGCTTCAATTACCGAGTCGTACTTGTGAATGCCTGTTGCCGTACTGTCTCCTTCTTGAACCAGGTACCACTTTTTTCTCAGAATATTTACCAGTTCGGTAACGTCCGTTCCGGTCATACCGAGTTTAAGAGTTCTGTCTCCCAAATGCAAAGTGTCGGCTTTAAATTTTAAACCTTTATCCTTGCTGGGCGGCGTGGGAGTAGTTTTGGGCGGAGTATGCGCGGGCATTACAGGTGTTTTGCGTGGGGTACTGCTGGGAGTATAACCTCCTCCCGAAGAACTTGAATAATGCGACCTATGCGATGAGTGTGAACGATGGCTTCTATGTGAAACTGCATAAAAATCATTATTGATTGATCTTTTTAAAATCAATTTCGGTGTCAAATCAGTCTTCTTTGCCGTTAATATCTCAACTTTTGGCTGATAATTTGATAGTGTGTTACTATTGACTGCCTCGCTATTTGCCTTGGCAGAATTAGTTGCCGCAATACTTGCTACTGAACTATAAAAGATTTGTCTAAGCAGCGTGGAAAGTTTGGAAGCCATTTGATTTGTTTTAGGGGTTAAGCAATTGGGTTAGGTATGTTCCAAAAATAGTTCGTATGTGCGGTTAGGCATGGTCTTTAACGATAGGTATGGGATTGTATTATCGTAAGTTAGTGAAATTTTACAATTGCCAATACTGAAAACCGTATAGTGATTAATGCACACAAATTATTGGTGCCAGTGAGCAATGTAATGAATAAGTCTGACAGTTAAAGTTATCGTAACGCAGGGGGCTATTTATTGTCTTATTCGGGTAAGGGCCATCAGTCAAGTCTGGATTTCTATAGATTAGCTGTGAAAATAAAAGTCTATAGCGATTTCCTCTTGCTCTGCCACTCTCCTCTTTCTTTCTTTTTCCCAGCATCTCAGAAATTTTCGGCCAGCGATTTTTCCCGATAACTTTTTCTTCGCTGTCTCTGCTTTAGATTATTCCCTAACCTTTTGATCAATTTTGCCTAAAGCCTGTTCGGTAGATAGATCAACAACATTTCGGGATTGACCGATTTTTTCCAGTCCTTCTTTGGCAAGTATCTGAGTTAATACCAATTATAAATTATTCATCGGAAATTTATCCTTATAAAAGCCGAGTATTTCACCCAATGTAATTTTCCAGGCATTTCCCTGCCTCCCGTAAACTTACGGTTGCTGTTTCCTCACATTTTGCCCATTAAAACCAGGTCAGGGAAAAATGTCCAATACTCCTTCCGAATCACAGAACAAAACAACAGTTTTGATTTCTTCAGAAAATTCACGTTGCTGGTAGATGCGCTCGTAACACACACGCATCCCGACCAATTTGACCAGGTGGCTGCCACGGTGCTGGATAAGTCCATAAAGCTTTTTCATAAGCCTGCTGACAAAGCATTTTTTGAGAAGGCGGGGTTTTCACAGGCTGAATCAGTAGATGACCCATATCACCTGGAATGGCATTTACATGTACAGAACAAATGGCAAACACGGAAGCGGCGATGTGCTACAGCATATGGGCACCGTTTCCGGCTATGTTTCAAAAGCTGACAACGAACCAACCATTTAGATATTGGGTGATTCCATCTGGAACAATGATGTTAGCGAAGCCATTCAACAATATCAACCCGACTACATTATCACCAACTCCGGTGGTGCGGTGATACCTGCCTTTGAATCAGCACCCATTCTCATGGATGAAGCAGGAACCATTGCCGTGATAAAGGCGGCGCCAAAGGCAAAAGTAATTGCCGTGCATATCGAAGCGTTGGATCATTGCCGCACTACGCGGGCATCGCTTCAGGAAAAGGCAGAAGGGGTAGGAATTGGAAAGGAGCGGTTGGCGATACCGAAGGTTGAGGCGCAGGTTGATTTGGTTTCGCATCACCTCACCTCACCTTCGCACACACAACATACACTATAATGGCTCTTGAACTCCCGGAGGTGTTGTTGACTATTACGCGCCAGTTGTTTGAATTGGAAGGGCTGGGACCTGTATAGTTTACGTGTATGTCACGTGCGGCGCCGTTATAATCACGGTGCCCACCACCTCCGCCTATCGGGCGCGTGCCGGCGGGACAGCCGACTTCAAAGTATCCATGGCTGTTACCACTGATGGAGTAAGTCTGGCTAACTACCCGAACGCCCATATCCAGCGTGCCTGTATATCTGATATCGCCATTCACGTCGAGTTTTGTTGCAGGGTCCGTGGTACCAATACCCACATTGCCGCCAGCCTCCAGGAACAGGCAGCCATTCGCCACGCCGGTTTGGACAAAATTGAGGTGTTGGTTATTCACAAGTGACAGATGCCATTTGGTATTATCCTGGCTGTAATTGCTGAATGATAATAAGTCGCCAGTGCTGGTGGCCCTGATACCAAGGCAACCGTATGGGGCATTGGATGCAACGCCTATATTCCCCTGAGGTTTTACAGTAATCCGATGATCTTCTACTCCCGATAGTGCCAGACTGATTGTGGCGTCGGGTTGCATCCAGGTGTGCCAGCGTGGAATATTGGCCTCGTCCACTAAAGATGTGAGCTTGGTACCGGGAGTCTGCCGGAGGGTGAGCCAACCATCAACAGCAGAAGTGCCGATGCCCACGCCTCTTGGATGCAGGTATAGTCCATTATTCGTTCCATTACTGGAAATCCATTTACCATTGGTATTGATATTCTGCTGTAAGGTATAGGCAGACAGGTTGAGCCAACTGGGCGCCGCCGGCGTACCGGTATTATAATAGAAACCAGCAGCACCATCGGTTTGATATACCAACAGCCCGGTAGCAGGCTGACTGATATTCAACCGCTGGCTTTGGGTCATATGAGGTACCAGCAAACCCTTAGATTCACTGGACACATCAAGGGCTGCACTGGGATCAGGATTGTTTGTGCCAATACCGACCTGACCGGCCACATGCAGCGAAATTACACACGCCATTATAGTAATGGTAATAATTACTCTCATAAAAATTAATTTAAGAGAGCTAAAATAAGGTCAGGATGTTGGCCGGTCAGGACTTTGTATGTAAACTTCGGTTATTTGTATGTGAAAGATACTTTTTTGTGGGGGCGGAGATGGGTAATCTTCCACCATCATTTCACCTTCGCACAAATAACATACACAACAACTTCCTTGTGACTTCCTCCGTTGTTGGCAACCACTAAGCGCCAAAAGTTGTCGTCATTGGGATGAGGACCGCTATAATTTACTACAATAGTATTTTCGCTGGGGGTGCCAATAATCTGTTGTCCTCCTCCTCCGCCGATTAATCGTGTGCCGGTAGGGCAGCCGATGCTGAAATTTCCTCCTCCATTAGGCGTTATTACATATCCTTGCGAGAATATTCTAACACCCATATCCAGCGTGCCGGAATATTTTATGTTGCCTTTCACATCAAGCGCCTCTGTAGGGTTCATGTTGTTGATGCCCACCTGACCTCCCGATTTAAGAAACAGGCGGCCATCTGCTACGCCG
>Ga0164243_10009226_pt1 | contig 14402 bp, 8 predicted proteins | sample OricompcompostOP_FD_108781 | JGI IMG/M metagenome (GOLD analysis project Ga0164243, IMG submission 108781) | Organic Plus compost microbial communities from Emeryville, California, USA - Original compost - Organic plus compost (OP) | ecosystem: Engineered > Solid waste > Mixed feedstock >... | reverse complement strand
CACGAGAAAACCCCAAACACATGGCCTGACCCAGCCTAATATCACCAGGCGAAATTGCTATCGTCGTGCCAGCCAAGGCTCTTTCTTTCCATTACGAGGTAATGTTTCCATCACGGATTCAAATTGTTGTACTTGGGATCGTACATGTGATCTAATTTGCAGTTGCACAGGAAGTTGCAAATTGCAAATTGTGGAAAGCTAGGCGGGGAGACGCCTTCCCATCTTCTTCTTCTGGCGCTGAGATTATCGATGCAAGATTGATTTGATGGTTGTTGGTTGGATAAAGAGCAATGATGACATCTTGTCAAAGGTACCGCCATGATAGGCCGGCTTCGTTGAGCTTGTCGCTTTTCATTTTACTTATAGTTCGGGTGTCGATGAGGTCAGAGTTCAAGAAAAGACTGAAACGTGGGTACCGAATACAACGTTGTTCGGTACACTGTGCGTCGTCATCCAATCCTGGTCCCGGTTGCCTCTTTGAGCCTTGTCCAAATGGAGCCCGTAAAAGTGGATACAGGCCTCATTACGACAATGGAGTCAAAGTGAGTCCGATTGATGCACACTGCACGACTCCTCTCGGCGCGTGGGGAGTAATACTTGGTAGTATAATTTTGAGATGCAGCGTAGGGGATAGATGAGGTCGATGTTGTTCAAGGTCAAGAGCCCCTCTCTCTTAGGGAGGGGAAACTGGGAAGGGGCTCTGGGTCATGGTAGAGATGACGAGTTGGATCCCGAATATGGAAAGAAAGCCCATAGGGTTCTGAAACTGACATCAATCTCGAACTGACATCTGCCCGAGCTACTTCCTAATATGTACATCCATCGTACTCCCTCGGATCCGGACAACTCGATGTACGAAGTACAAACCAACATCGAAACCCCCATGAAATATCCCTTTCCCAGATCCAGCAGGTTTGTGCGTTTTTCCGTGTCTGGGCAACCAATCCACAGGCCACTAGAAGCTCATCGAACAGAGCTTATATGATGCTCTGCAAGGCGGGATTCTAGCTTCCCACTTTCGAGCAATATCACTACCGCATTGCCGCTGCACCTCAATATGGGGGAAAGTCAGAAGTAGTATCTACCCGTCCATCAGTCTATCCGTGTGCGCGGGATATATGAAATCATTGGATTCTTGTTGGTGCTGACGCAATGCCAGACTTCGTCAGCTTCAAGCATCATCGCGACAGTTGCCAGTCTCACCAACATGTACGGAGTCAAACTTCGTGAGGTTGGCCGGATTATCTCCAGGTTGGTCGAGGCGTCAGCACGTCTTGCAATTCTCACATTCGTCAATGAAGACCTCCGACCAACGAGAGTAACATTGCAAAGCGATTGGGCCAAGCCTGCGCCGCGACTCCTGCCCAGGCTGGACATATTTGCTTCGTCGGACTCCATTGCAGTCGGCCTACAGCAGAGGCCGTCAACCGGGCGCTGGTTTTGCCTGAGAGGAGGCGTGCCCCACCACCAGATCTGCCATAAGTGAAGCCTGGTCAGGGCGGTCTGCCTAGGCCTCACATTCCTTACACAAGCGTGTAAAACAGCCTTAGTCGGGCATCTCTGCGACGATGGATGCATCTCCTCCTCGCAGCTTTTCAGCTGCTCAGCCCCGCCTGCCTGCAGTGTTCGTCGCGCAGGCTTGAGGCGGAGTTGCACTCCATGAAGTCGACCGCTGGCTGGAACCTATTTTCAGGGCACTCCTTTGTACCTCGTTGCGTGAAACGGCATGTCTAGGACACAATCTTCTTCCATCAATATCAATTGTTACTTACCTGCGCTCGGGTACACAATCCAGTGTCTCAAGAAGTGTCCGGTTCCTTCATTTTATTATTACATATTTCTTTTTCTTCATCTTTTCCCGATCCGTTAACATGCGCCAAGGCGCCACTAGTTTTTTTGCCGTGGCTGCAAAGAGAACATTTGGCCCTCGCCAACTAACCGCAGCCAGCCTGGATACTGAGAAAGTGACCAGGGCACATACAAAATATCCTTGTGTCCGTGTAAGTCGCAACATCAGCCGCCGTTGACGAATCGTGCCTGGCGTTTTCAGCACGAAGCCCCGGAGAGCTGATCCTATATCCGGAGTGGTGAGGTTATTCGTGTGGGACGCCTAGTGTTCATTGTGCAGCACACACAAGGCGAGGCGTCGTGATGCACCTGCAGCACCAGGCCCGGACAAGCTGCTTGCGTGCCCATGTCCTCCTGCCTGCAGGCGGGAGAGAAAGGTAAGTCCGATCGCTGCCGCATCGTGGCAGACCAAAGTTTACGAAGTATAACACTCAGTGCTGCTGTGGACCAACGGCTCATATCAATCAAGATATACTTCGTACTACTGACTACTTTGTCCTATGCTCTAATTCTAGCAGCGGTTTTAACCACTGCCCTCCACTCCTTCATACAGAATGGAGGATTAATTTTCGCTCCCTCCACTTGGTAGCATCCAGTAATGGACAGTGAGAAATATAATAATACACACAGTATTATTCGTACCCGTCTCTCGCCTCGGGTGCTCGGATTGATGCTTGTGGTGACCGCCAGGCAATGTTGGAGTCTTTCTCCATAAATATTGCGCCGTTGATGTACCCTTCAATGATCGTGATTCTTGGGTCTCTTTCTTGGCCATGCCGTGTCGGTTTGACAATGTAACAATGGAAGCAAAGACCGGTCTTTGGAATCAAGTGGGTGGGAAGGTAATACAGGAAGGCGTGGAATACGAACACATAATTGATCAAGAAACAACTCACGAGGTGTCGAGGGGTGTAACCGTAGTAGCCTGGATAGATTTGTTTGTATGGAGGTCGACTTTTCCTCACTCCACCCCACGGCCAACCCCGGTGGTTGGTACGGGTCATGTAGTCATACGAGCTTGGCCGGCCTCGTACTTGGAAAAAAGCGAGACCAAAGGAAATCAATAATATTGCCCTCCACACAACGACTGTCTGGTAGCGAGCTAAAAGACCCCGAATGTCCATTCTGATCCGTTCAATACCGCGGCTTCTAAGCCTTGGGTGACAACCACTTGGGAAGGTGCTAATAATACACGACACATCTGTAGTAATTATGACTCCTGTGGTGTTGGATGAGGCGCTTCGTCGGAGAGAGACCGAGACAGAGGATGATCTATTCTCCTTCGGAGCTTTTTTATTCTTCTTCTTCGAGTAGGTGGGGTGAAGGTGATTTTCACCGCCTCTGACGAAATCAGAGGTCTCTTGACAGCGACTCCATCAACCCGGTGGACTTCTCCGCGCAAAAGGAGAGACCCCGAGCCAAGAGAAGGGACTTCGTAATTTTTCTCATGGGCACCAGTTCGCCATGGTATCCGAATTAGCTCTCTGGGCGAGGGTCCGTGATCAATGATCTCCCCTCACAGCAAGGAAAGGGGCCTATGTAGACCCAATGTAACATTTGCCAGCGCGAATCGATCTTGGCGTCAATCACCAAAGCATCGGCTAGCTGAGCTTGGATTAACCTGCTAAAAAAAGGAAATTAAACCTGTCCCTCCTACCAAGCGAGCGGGCTTACTTGCAGGACGGCTATGGCAAGGGCTGCCAAATGCGCCTGCACGATGAAGTCGCACGAATCATCCCGGGTTAGCGTCGACCTGGAGTCAGTATCTCTTTGCGAACATAGGCCGAAAATTTTCACTTGGTGGCTCTGTTGTTAGGCGCATTGAAGTCAGAAAACTTGAAAGTGAAGAAAAAAAAAATCTCACCGACTCGGCGTTGACCAAGCCGACTTACGAAGTAGTGTAGACTTCGTAGCGATTACGAGGTTTAAGATGACGGGGAAGAGATCGGTGGCCGGCGGGGCTCTCCAATCTCGGGAAATAGCACAGCCTGGCTAGTGCCTGGCGAGCCTGAAGACCCTTCCCAGATCCCGGTGGATTTCTACACCATTCAAGTGTACACTAGGGAGCAGTGTATGCACTGCTAAAAACAAGTCCAAAGCTGTTGAAGCCATTGCGATAGGGCTGGCATTCCCAGTTAGGATTCAGGAATCAGGATTGAAGATGTCGTGCCCTCAGCCACAGCACGACTCCGGCTCCAGGCGCATAGAGTTTTCCACGTATTCCTGATGCTCGCTGGCGAGTCTGAGCCGCCACCTTGTTCGGCCAGACCACTGCGCACCTCTTCCCGTAAATTACTCTCGGCAAGAAGGACGACACCGAGCCCGCTCAGTGGCGGGACCTTGACGAACGGTGGGGTGTGCGGAGTATGGTGTGTCCTGTCGACAGGATCCAACTCCGACAGAGGACAGAGGCGTTTAGAAAAAAAAAAGAAATGCTCGGTGGACTTGACGGATTGCTGACGCCAACCCCAACCTGATTTCTGTTTTGCTCCCCTGGCAACCAGCGTCAACATGCATCTGGAGTGGATGGCGAGGCAAAGTAGTGCCGACTAATACTGCTCAGCACGCCATTAGTGCGTGTGGTGATGGGTCTGGAACCAATCAGCCAAGAAAGAAAGACACTTCACTGACATTTGATGGTGCCTCGGAAGACCAATGTCTTGCCTTGAGAGTCGCTTAACGGAAACAGTACAGTTAGTAGATTGGAAGACTGAAACCATGACGTTCCTTTGATTTTCCCGGTCATTCTTTGCTTGTTATTTTGAGTCATTTTGAGCAAACTACTGAGGTAGATAACACCATTCAGCGCGTGTGCTAGAAGAATTCTCGAGACATTGATTCTACGGAGTAGTTTCTGACGCCGAGCAGAAGAGTGAACTGGTGTCTGACACTGACACAGAATGAGGGTATCATAAGTACCTCCGAGTACTCAGTCATCTGAGAGGCGAACGAATTCACCAGGCTGATGTGTACTCCAGTAAACAAAGCACCACCTCTCTCCGACCAAGTACTCGTCCGAAGCGGCAACGTCGATCAAAAAAAGGATGTAGTAGGAAGTGGTAATAGGCTCAGGATAAACTCGTGGCATCGATTGATCTGCGAAGGGATCTCACTCAACCCCCCCGAGATCCAATGCACCTCAGATCCGGATGTGCACCTTCGACCGCCATCTGGAGGAAGCATGGTGCGCGGCAGATGCTTTAGCCCCATGGACCTGCGACACGAGCGGTGGAATGCTTGGACTAGAAGAAAACCTAGAAGCTTTGCTTCCCGCCGAGGAGAGACAGCTCCACCGTCTATTTCGCAAGAGAGAGCGCCGTTATTTGGTGACCTGTGCTCCGAAAGTTCAATATCCCGCCGCTATGATAGTTCACTCCAAGAGTTTGTGTGAACAGAGGAACAATACGTAAGAGTGGATACTGAGTATTATTATGTACCCTCTCCTTCTGATCATGCGAGGTCATTGTGAAGATGGCCTCGCCAGAGATAAATTAAGCTCTTACAATTTCTTATATATGTGGACAAACATGGCCGCGGGACGTGATACGGCTGTCATTACCCGTCAGATCATGCTTGCTTCCCACAGATCTGGCTTCCTCGGTTTGCGGCATGAGAACCAACGGGTGACAACATCGTTCGACTAGTTATCGCTGCCTCGTCAAGCTTCAAGGAGCCAACTCCCAAACTGGTAAGATAGAGTGTCTTGGATTGAGACAGAGATGGCATGCACGAGGCCGACTGACAATCTAGACTGAAAGACGCGAATCAACGCGCTTTTGCACAGTCAGAAACAGCTTGAATAACCTTTCAAGCCCAATTCATCTTAGCGCTTTCTCCAAGGAGGTAAATGCTGCTGAGGAATGGGTCCAGCTCATTGCTCTTTTGATGGAGAGAGGTCATCAATTCGAGGTCATGTTCATGAATACGATAGTACTGTCCCCGTGTACATTTGTATTATCCTGCAGTCCCAAGTCATTGGTGACCTTAGAAGTTAGGGAAACGGGATATTGCGACGATGCTGTATGAGAACTGTGTCAAGTAAGTAATTGATTTCTTCGAAGAAGGGACGCATGAGAGGGAATAAGAATCATGGCCTATTTTATATTGTCCACAGTTTACGAACTATCGGGGTCCATCAATCTGCAATTCGGATATTTACGGAACGGGTCAATGATGCCAACAAGGGAAAAATGAGGCTGCTGCGATCTTCAAGCACTTTATTGCTTTAACAGTCTCACTACCGAATCACTCAAAGCTCCATTTAAACTACTACCACGAACTCATCTTGTCGAGATTATGACGGCATACTTCCACATTTAGCGAAATAAAGCCTTCTCCGCCTACCTCGGTAGTCTACCGTATATAGGAAAGGCAAGAAGTTTCCTGAGGCCGACTTGCTTGGATGAGCTGGCACTTCCAGCTGCACGAGGAATAAGGTTGCCTTTGCTTCTTCTGTAAGCATCGTCAGAGAGAGATGCAGCTAATCAGGTTGTTGGAGTATGCCGCTATTTTCTCGCAGATCGGGTTCAATGGCGAATCGAAGTCTTGTGGAATGGGCACAGACTGCCCAAGGGCGAAAGAAAAATGTCGGACCTTCGTCCAGAGCCAATGCCTTAACGAGCCAGAACGCTGACCTGCTGGAGACGCCGAAAGGGGAATGTTGGAATTGTAACACGCTGTACGAAGTATTTAGCCGTTATCCTTTCCGTTTCCTTAGAGAGCAGTTTGTTCGAGGAGTGCAGAGATTCCTACTTCGCATGTGAGCCCGAAACATACTCCACAGGTATTCGACCTGACTTTGCTCTCCAAGTGAAGAGAGTTCGCTTGTCAAGGCAGATTTGTGCCTGCCAGCTTGCAACTTCCTGAGTGATAAACTAATAACTTCGTACCTAAGCGCACTCGTAGAATGGGAAAGAGCTGAAGTAGAACCCCTGCATGAGTCGGGTGAGTACAGTATCTGCACAGTTGGGGGCAATAGGGGGGGAAGATCGCTCCCAGGTGCGCCGAATGCATAATATTGATACTGTGTACAGCACTACGTTGTACCTTCTAGAGACAGTGTCCGAAGACAAACCTCGTATTTGGATACGCATCGAAAACAGCGAAAGTGGAGGTCGTCTAAAGTCAAAGAGACTGTATAGACTATGTAAATTGCGGCATGTTAGGCACTGTACGAGGTTCTTCGACGCATCATTTTAAGTGCACACTGTCCAGGTACGAAATACTCAGAAGAAGCAGGAACACACACTCGCGCTGGTCTGATCACAACGAGGAAAGCAGGGAGAGCCATAGGGCAGCATCAAATCAATCTTTGACCATCAAGAGAAATTTGCCTTTCTTCAATCCACCACGCTTGCCCTCCAGAGCCCCGGCATCTATTCTTGTCCTTCGCTTCGTGTTGTCTCGCCTTTGCTATCATGGTCTGACAACACAGTCGTTCATTCTAAGCCTCGAAACTCCCTTCGTTCTATTGTGCGCTTTTTTTTTCTTTCTTCCTTCGTTATTCTAATATACGCTCCTCAACCGGGGCATTGCTCCTCCGCGACTGTACGAGTACTCCGCCCTCTTCCCTCTGAATGAGACACGATTCAGATCCGGCATCCTACCTCTTCCGAGTCGCGAAACCGACATACTTACGGTCTACGGTCAACGAAAAAGGAGGCGAGAAAACAGACGCGGTATTGCTCAGACGGCCGAGAGCATTTTCGCTCCAGGATTTGGCTCTTTTCTGCTTCTCGGCTTGCTTGAGACTGGCGTTTCGTGGTCCCGAGGGCGTCAAAATCGTCGCTTCAACCAAGTTTTTAATTTATCCTTTTTCCGGGGGTGGCCGACCGACTCCTTCTCATCGTGCTGAGCCACCGAGGGATTTGTCCCTGACTTTGGTTGCTTCAAGTTGGCTTTGGCACCAGTCAGAGTCGCTGGACCTGGCCCACTAAAACGGTTCACGGTTCGCGCATCAAATCCTGAGAGGCTACCGTCTCCCAAGGAACGGCCCCCGCTCGACATTAACGGCCCCCTACTATATCCCCTTCGTTCGACAACCTGGCTTTATTGGCGTTTCCACGCATAATAACAAATCAACATCGTGGGTTTACCTTCTCTCTCTTTCCCGCTCTCGCCTCAGCTTTGTTCCTTTGCATCACGTTTCATGCCCTTTTTACCCCATTTCGAGACCATTTCCTCAACCACATTTTCTCCCCTTTTCGAACCTTGCGACGTCGTGAATGCCGAATACAGAATTGAGTAGCGATACGAGTCGAAAATCTAAGCTATTCTCTGCTCTGAAGGGTGTGTTGTCTTGTCGTTGGTGCTACTATTTAGTTCTTATTTTTGTCACACCCTTTGTTGTCCTACTCCCCGCCAGCTCCGTTCCTCACTTCAATCGACGGTCGCTTCGAACAATTCTTGTTGACAGCCAGCACTGACATCCGCCTTCGTATAGGACAATGTCTCTCCCCGAGAGGCCGGGTGCGAGCCCTTCGTACGAGCAGCGAAATGGATATCGACACTCACCTTCCCGACGAAGCCGCCCTGCGGACGCGGAGGGAGGCGGATATTATCCCCTAGGCCCCATGCCAGCACATCAACGTGGGCAATCCGCCACATCCTTTCCCGATACCATCGCGGGTCCTAATAGTAATACAGAGACTACCCCCCTTTCGCCCGATGCGACCTCCCCAAATCCCGGCTCTGGGAGCAATTTCCAGCGAAAGCGAAGCCTTATCCGACCCGAAAGAAATAAGATCGGAAAAGATCATCCAAACTATCATTACCGGAAACATGCAGCCAAGATGGACACTCTACCCTCGACTACGGGGAATAACCCGTTAGCGGAGGATCTTGAGGAAGGCTCCGATCGTTCGCCTTCGCGAACTCTTGACGCATACTCGGATGCTTCTCCCCCCCGAGACCCGAGGAGCCCTCGGCGCAACGACGATCCCGAGAAGGGTCTTGGTGGAAAGCCGGTGAAGCGAACCAAATCATCCAAGATTAGAAAGGAGGATAGAAAGAAGCAGAAGGAACAGGAGCAGATCCGCCCTCCAAGCTTGTGGAATGTGTATTGTGCCATTGTCACATTCTGGTGCCCCGACTTCATTCTTAAGTGTTTTGGAAAGGTCAAGAAGGAACAACAGCGCGCTTGGCGAGAAAAGATGGGCCTCATCAGCATTATTCTCTTCATCATGGCGGTGGTGGGCTTTTTGACTTTTGGTTTCAATCAGGTTGTCTGCGGCTCACCTCCGCCAAGGCTTCGTATCAACGAAGTAACCGGCGGCTTCATGATCTTCCACGGTGTAGCCTACGACCTCTCAAGATCTGGCCATCCTGCCGCCGAAGGCATTCCTCTCCGCCAGAACGGACAATTAGCTAATGTCCTATTCGATTTGCCCGAGAAGAATAGCGGCAAAGACGGAAGCTTCCTCTTCCAAAACGTCAACGGTCGCTGCAAGGGCCTGATCAATAGGTCCGCCAACTCCAACGTCCCGACCAACTCTAACAATGATCTGGCGTGGTACTTCCCCTGTACGACATTCAACCAGGACGGCTCTAGCAGCCCGAACGTCACAGTACCATATTATGTCGGATACGCATGCCATACTACTCAGGCAGCTCGCGACGCCTTCTATCATGGCCTCCGTGGCTCGGCCGATGTTTACTTTACCTGGGATGACATTCGTAATAACTCACGCAATCTCATCGTTTATTCCGGCAACGTGCTCGATCTGAACCTGCTCAACTGGTTCGATGAGACCCAGGTGACTATCCCAGATCGTTTCAAGGAACTCCGCGACAAGAATACTGCCGTCAACCAAGCCATTCGCGGCCGCGACGTAACACGAATCTTCCAAGCGTCTGAGGACAAGCAGGTGGCCGAGTGCCTCGAGGAGATTGTCAAGGTTGGAACCGTGGATACTGAGACTGTCGGTTGTATTGCTGCCAAGGTCGTCTTGTACTGCACACTTACGCTCATTCTTGCCGTCGTATGCGCCAGGTTTGCGCTTGCGTTGATTTTCCAATGGTTCATAAGCCGCAACTATGCCGCTGCGAAAACCTCACAGACGTCGGATCAGAGAAAGAGGAATCGGCAGATTGAGGATTGGAGTGAAGACATTTATAGCGCGCCTCCCCGTCTTCCGGGCGAGGTCGGCAGTAGTGTCGCCGGCCCCGGCTCCGACAGGGGAAGCAAGCGCGTCAGCTCATTTTTGCCCACCACGTCTCGCTTCTCTTCTATCAACGCCGATCGCAGCATGAACAAGCGTGTGCCAACAACCATGGCAAGCCAGGGTGCTGGCAGCACCCTCTACCCTGGCTCCATTTACCAGCAGCGCAACGATAGCAAGACTAGCTTCCTTCGGTCTGATCCTTACGCCAGCACTACGAGCCCCACCGAGGGCCCTGGACCTGCTGGCTTCATTCATGAGGCCGTCGTTCCGCAGCCGCCGAGTGACTGGATGCCTTTCGGATTCCCTCTTGCCCATGCCATCTGCCTCGTTACCGCCTACTCAGAAGGTGAACAAGGTTTGCGAACAACGTTGGATTCGATTGCCATGACGGATTACCCCAACAGCCACAAGGTTATTCTTGTCATCTGCGACGGTATCATCAAAGGGAAGGGTGAGAAGTACTCGACCCCGGAGATTGTGCTTAGCATGTTGAAGGATCACACGATGCCTCCCGAGGAGGTCCAGGCCTTCTCGTATGTTGCCGTGGCTAGCGGTTCCAAGCGGCACAACATGGCCAAGATCTACTCAGGTTTCTATGACTACGGTGCCGGCTCTTCGATACCCGCCGATAAGCAACAGCGCGTGCCGATGATGGTTGTGGTCAAGTGTGGTACTCCCGATGAGATGCGGACAGCGAAGCCTGGCAACCGTGGTAAGCGCGACAGTCAAATCGTGCTCATGTCTTTCCTCCAGAAGGTCATGTTTGACGAGCGCATGACGGAACTCGAATACGAAATGTTCAACGGTCTCTGGAAGGTGACGGGCATCTCTCCCGACTTTTACGAAGTCGTTCTCATGGTCGACGCCGATACGAAGGTTTTCCCCGACAGTCTGACGCACATGATCTCGGCCATGGTCAAGGATCCCGAAATTATGGGCCTCTGTGGTGAAACGAAGATTGCCAACAAGCGCCAGAGCTGGGTGTCTGCCATTCAGGTCTTCGAATACTTCATTTCTCACCATCTGTCCAAGTCGTTCGAGTCCGTCTTTGGCGGTGTTACCTGTCTGCCCGGATGTTTCTGTATGTACCGAATCAAAGCGCCAAAAGGCGCCCAGAACTACTGGGTCCCCATCCTCGCGAACCCTGACGTTGTTGAGCATTACTCGGAGAATGTGGTCGACACTCTTCACAAGAAGAACCTACTGCTCCTCGGCGAGGATCGATACCTTTCGACACTCATGCTTAGAACCTTCCCCAAGCGAAAGCAAGTTTTTGTGCCTCAGGCTGTGTGCAAGACGACGGTTCCGGACACGTTTAGCGTGCTATTGTCGCAGCGACGTCGTTGGATCAACTCTACCATTCACAACCTGATGGAGCTTGTCCTCGTTCGAGATCTTTGCGGTACCTTCTGCTTCAGTATGCAGTTTGTTGTGTTCATTGAGCTGATCGGAACTCTGGTACTTCCCGCTGCCATCGCCTTTACGTTCTATGTTGGTAAGTTTTGTGCTTTTCGTGCTGCTATCATGATCATTATTATCCTTCATACTTCCGCCGATTTTTTTGAAAAATATTTCCCTCCATTTATTGACAATACTAACATGCGGCTCCAGTAATCATCTCCATCATCAACTCACCACCTCAGATCATCCCTCTGGTTCTCTTGGGTCTCATTCTCGGCCTCCCTGCAGTCCTGATTGTGGTTACCGCCCACTCGTGGACGTATATGGGGTGGATGGTCATCTATCTTTTTTCACTTCCCGTTTGGAACTTTGTTCTACCGACGTACTCATTCTGGAAGTTTGACGACTTCTCATGGGGTGACACGAGAAAGACGGCGGATGAGAAGGTTAAGAAGGGAGGCATCGAATATGAAGGAGAGTTCGACAGCAGCAAGATCACGATGAAGAGATGGGCCGAGTTCGAGCGCGACCGTCGAACGCGCCTCCAATTCTGGTCGTCGAGAGAGAATATCGCCAACGGAGGAGTGTCGAGCGCTGGCGGATGGTCGGGGCCACCGGGCCAGGCGTACCACGATGACTATTATTCGGACGCGTAACCCTGCGTTGACTCCTCCTGGCTAAGGGAGGAATGATGAGTGTTTTTTCTTGTTTTGTTCCTTTTTCTACCATTTTCACGTCACGTCTCAGGTTCCTAGTAATATCAAGAAAGAAGACCTGGGTGGGCAAGAGGGGGCGAGGCGAGACTTATTGGCACGACACGTATCCCACATGAAAATCACTACTACTTAATGGAGAAGGGTTAGGAGCGTGAGCCTGGTTTCTTTTTTTCCTCTTTTTCCCCGTTATTTTTTCCCTTTATTCTCATAACTTTGTATGCCACCCTCGCCCCCTTCCCGCCGTCTATTGTAGCTTGCGCTTCCGTTTGTTCCGTTGGTTTCAACCCCCGTCTACTGTCTTTCCCTTTTTTTATTCCCCCATCTTGCTTAACGGTTGTTGTTGTGTATAGAGAGCGGTTTTCTAGGTGGCATCCGAGCGGCGTACATTCTTGACACCGAGTTTCTGTTAAGACGGTCCTATGTACATACTTTTATTCTTTTTCGGGGAGTTTTTCCACGTTCTATGATTTCCTAACCGGACTTTGTATGAGGCAAGCCAAGTAAAACCAATCTGGCTACGCCTGGTAGTTGTTTATGGGAGCCTCAAATACACATTTTGCACAACGCTATTTTTTTTTTTTTTAACTGTTCCTTGGTTAGCTGCTGCGGGTGATCTTCTCGACCCCCTTTGAACGATTCAACGATTGGGTGTGGCGGCTAGAGGATAGCGCTGATGATGGTGGACGGGATGCGTCTGCACGGATAAAGGAGAATTTGGGAGGTTGAGTGATGTGCGTTTCGTTTTGTAGGTCGGCGTAGGAGGTTGATCGGGTTGATCTACGACTTTGATTGTTGTGGGTGGTATTTCCAGCTCCAAGCTCTATGTATGAAACGGGTATGGCATAGCCTTGCTGGGCCAGGCAGTTGTCCGAGGAGAAAGAGTTTGAAGTTAAGAGGCCCAACTGCAACGTCATTTCTCGTCTACTACCTGTGCATGCAACTCGCCCTTCACACCCTCCTATCATTTATGGTTTACCTTGATATTTCATGTCTACGCCGTCGAAGGCTACGAGGAAGCTAGAGAGGGGGGACAAGTGGTATCACCACAGACTCGGCAATCTCAACGTCGTGACAGAAGCAACAATCGTATTGGAGAGCAACAAACGGTTAGGTGCAGGAAGTCGTATGCTTTTGATGTACTTTGGGCTTGCGATTGAGGCTTGTTCGGTTGGGTAGATGCATTGAATCCTGACGACTTTCTTTTTTGGGAGGGTTTCTTTTTTTCTTTTTCCCCCCTTTCCCGCCCCTTTCTTCTCCTTGGAGGTTTCCTTTCCCCTTGCAGTCTTCGAAGCAGTACTTCGTTGACTGTAATGGATACCATGTGGAATATATTTGGTTTCTCGGCGGCCAGAAGGATTTCCAAGGTTTCTCCGAGACCGATGAAGCGAATGATCATGGGCCAATTTCCATCTCGTCTCGTTGTCTTAGACTTCAGCCTCGATCTTGGGCATGAAACCATGTGGTTGAGGATTGGCTAACTTGAACCGGGGACGAGCAGGTTATTGGATCCATCTGACGAGTTTAAAGACAGATCGGGTGCGACAAACGTAACACCAGGAGATAGCAGATATAGTACTCTGCAGCACAAGTGCTCATGTACAAAGGAATATACGAACATACAAAGTGGTGCTCCCGCATGAAAAAAAAGAAACACTGGCATTTGCCAACCAAAGTAATTGCGTGCCGCACGAAGGTCCAGATGCAAGATGCAAGATTTCAATGTCTCCACGAAAGTAATATGCCAAACTCGGATCATATGGGCTAAAACGGGTGTTGAGAGATTAAGACGTGTGGCTCGAAAGAGACAGAGCTGCATGAATCAAATGCTCGAGGAGCAGCAGGACAGCGCAACAATGGCCCATGTTCTTGAGGGGAGGGTCGTTTCCCGGCTGGAGAAGGTTCCCCACAAAGGAGGACCGGGGGATGGGATTGATGACAACGTTGAGGGCGTTGGAGGAAGACCGTTCGCGGTGCAGTGCATGAGAATTGCTGCGTGCGGATGTGGGTGTGGTGGGTTGGTGGGATCCAGTCAGTCTGTTGGTGTACACGAGTACCCGGCGATTTTACATTGCGAGTCGACGTACTTCATACCTAGCATCAATATGCTTGGCTTCCCCAGCCCCAGGGGGAGCGATGCAGATGCATTGGTCTTGATCAATCATGGTGAATGAAGATGAAGGTTATCGCCTCAAGTCGATATCAACCTTGAATAGGCTGGGGTCGTCGTATTCGGCCGTAGGAAGAATAGTAGGAGCACAGAGGATTAAGAGTCGTT
>Ga0164243_10009225_pt1 | contig 14402 bp, 31 predicted proteins | sample OricompcompostOP_FD_108781 | JGI IMG/M metagenome (GOLD analysis project Ga0164243, IMG submission 108781) | Organic Plus compost microbial communities from Emeryville, California, USA - Original compost - Organic plus compost (OP) | ecosystem: Engineered > Solid waste > Mixed feedstock >... | reverse complement strand
TTCCCCTCAACTTTTTCCCTGCCCGTTCTGCTACAAATTTTTCTTGCAATTTTTTTGGCGGGATATATACTTGTGGGTGTGGGGGTTGATTAATTTGATTGATTAATTTGGTTTGAGGGGGGGGAAGGAAAATGAGTATCGCCACTGACATTGAAAAAGTATGCTATGACATTAACACTTATATTAGGGTATGCCAAAACCACCCGTCGAAATTAACAATGTCTTACACCGATAACGTGGTTTGCTTTTGCAGATTCGCGGACGGTTCAGAAATTAAGGCCGAGAAAAGAGGTGAATATGTATTTGTCCGCATTAATTCTGTGGGACATGACTTCGAAGTGAAAAAAGGAGAATAAAAAATGTACGAAATTCAATATAAAAACTCTCTAGGTTACTGGTCAACTATCGAGAAACTAACGGAATCTCAACGCGAAATTGCCCTTAAAATTCTCGAATATTTTAAGACAAGCGAATGGGAGGAAGTAAGGCTAGTGCAAGTTATGAAGTAAATGTAGGAGATAACATGAGATTCTTTATCCCCACAAACCGTAAATACGGAGAATATATTTCCGGAATTGACGCGGCGCGCCTATGCGGAATAATGGTAGTAAAACTAACTGCCAAATTTCCAAACGTGGAATTTGTTATAACGGGAGACTCAAAACCGCCGGAAAATATGCCGCTATCTATGCGGCATTTAATTGATGAAACCATCGAACAAAATTGGCCGCGATGGGCGCTAGAACTTTTCTATTCGAAGACGAACGCGAATTTATAGTAGCGTTAGTTGTCGAGGTGTATGGTTATACCTTCAAAATGGAGTTGGCCATGAGTACAGAAATCAAGTCTCTTGTTCTGGATACTTGGGCAGGCCGCCGCTATTACGTCGTTGAACTTGTTGGCCAGACTCCCAAGAAATGGCGAGTCCGTGTTCTAACTCCGGGAGGAGTAATGCTGCCCGGTCGGCGCTACGTCAATTGTGGAGAGACTGTTTTGGTTCCCAAGCACGCAGTTGTCGACCTCCCCAAAGATACCCGAAATATCAATCCCTGCTGAAGAATAGAAAAAGCGCCCTTTATTTTTCCTGCAATTCTAAACAATCTCTTAACGAGTATGCCGCAAGCAACAAATCCCTGACCGTTTTCAGCTCATATTCCCGGCGACATTCCGTCTCAATCTTTACCGGCTTGATTTCTTCCGGCGATATAGGCTTCGGCGATGTCGCGCAACTCATCAGGGACGGGAGTATCAAGAAAATCATCGACTTTCGCATTTCGCATTTCTCCCATTTTTCGCATCAAATCTTCGCGCTCGTTTTTAACTTGCGAAACTTGAGCGGCATATTTCGCAATCCGTTTTTGATCTTCGTCGCGGAAATCTTCGAGCGCATCAATGTTCCCCGCAAGGATTTTATTTGACGCCTGAAGCGCCACGATTTGCTTATGCTGCCAATAAACGGCAAACGCGCCGCCACAAACAATAATCGAGTATATGAGAATTCGACTAAACATTTTGTGCGGCTCCTAACATGCACGTCGCATATTCGACTTTTCGCCGCTTATACAATCCCGGCGAATATACCTTTTTGACATATACCCATCGAAACATTTCTTTGCACGCGCCTTCATAATCGCCGTTCAAATGTTTTTGTAAAAGCGTGCTATTTAAAAACGCGCCGAATCCGACATTATATGAAAACGAAATATATGAAGCGAGCGTGAAAATTTGGACGTTTCCGAATGTGGCTTTATAAATCAGGTTTGCAAGGCGCTCGGCTTCGCCATTTAATAATTCTCGACACTCTTTTTCAGATCGGATTCGATTCGGATTTACTCCATGCGTATTACCGTAACAATCCGTCCAAATTCCGCCTATGTCCATATAGGGCGCGCCGGGATTGCCTTCGAGCGAAACATAACCGGCTCCTCCTGCGAGCATTGCAGTTGCGACAGAAACGCTCGCGGCGATGATTTTATGCTTGCTCGTCGCCATCTTTTCCCAGCCTCAAAGTGTGCCGAATTTTAACTAAGATATAAATCCCCTGCAAAATCAAAACCAGAAAACCCGCTAGCTTCATCGGGTCTGCAAGCGAATCGAAAAAAGCCATATACGAAATCGGAATCCAGGCAGGCATTCCCGCTTTAATTACCTCATTCATGCAACCTCCTTCGTCATCGCTTTTTTCGCAACTTCTTTTCCGACATCGGTCATTAGAAACGCAAGGCCGATAAAAACAATCCCGATTACAACAAACGCAATCGAACCGCCCCAATTTGCGACCGCCGAAACGATACCGGAAAACATGCCGCCTTCGTTATCGTTCGATTTAACGCTTTCCTTAACTTCTTCCATTTTCTGGCGCTCGGATTCCTCAAACGGATCAAGCGGCGGAAGCTCGGCGGTTTCTTGATTGTCGTCTAGTGTGCTCATTTCACCCCATCCCTACTGCCGTCATCCCGACTAACCCGAACATCGGAATATATTGTTGCGAAAGCGAATTGATCGGATTCGCGTCAATAAAAACGCTAACGGTAGATTCGAACGGCGAAGACTCGGGATATACGCCGGGAGTGGGCCAATAATACGGCGCGTAAAAATCTTCGTTGGGGGGATCTTCCGCGATTTCGTTAGGCACTTCCGGCGCTTTGGATTTCGTAAAACGATGCAACAAAATTCCAATGAGTAAAAGCGCGAGCGCAAATAGTAAAGCTTTTTGATTTTCTTTCATGCCTACCCCTCAAGCATTTGAGCGTTTGAAACAGCGCCATACATGCCATGTGCCATATCTCCCCATATGCGATTAAAACTGTCCGCAATAATCGCGCCACTTTTTGCGGTATTTTCTACCATGTCAGATTGCGCGGCATATGCGCTTGCGGCAATTGCAGCGGCATATTGAATGGCTGTTGCATTCTCGTATGTGGCCGCGTTGATCGCCGCAATAGACGGCGCATAAAGATTTGCGGCGACTTCCGATGCGGCAACGCCGACCGATTCCGCCATATTTGCTTGTGCGTTGAGATATGCCACTTGCGCTTGCGCGTTGATTTTATTCGATTCAAGCGCATCGGAACGTGCTTGACTTTCGGCTATGATTTTTAGCTTTTCGAGTTCGGCATTCGATTGCGCGTTAATCGCGGCGGCTTGTGTTTGCGCGCCGAGATATGAAGCGTAATCACTGCCTCCCCCGCTAGAAGTCATTTTGAGGATGACATAAAGGCCGACTCCCGCGCCGAGCAAATACGGCCAATAATTTTTGAGGAAATCCGAATCCATTTCAGAACCTCCGAATAAAAGTTTGCGGTGTGACGACGGCCTCAAGCGCATCGGCAATGTTGAAAAATGCGGCCGAATGCCAAGGCGTCATTTCACGAACCGTTTTCAGTGCATTATTTTGATACGCGATCGATTGTTGCGCCGTTGCGTTCACTCCCGCATTGGAAGTTCCGATGACGTTCGAAAGAAATCCACGCGAAGCGTTCGCGTTATTTTGAGTGAACGACAGAGCGTTATTTCCCATGCTCTGAATTGACGCAATCGGCAAATCAAAATTGAAGCCGGAATTTACGGCGGGCGTAGTGCTACCGAACGAAAAAACAGGCGCGCTAAAGCGAATTCCGCCGAGCGCGCCTTCTTTGAATGCGTTTGACATTTTAACCCCTCGATTTTCCGGCAAATCCTTTCAGGAACAAATAATTGTTCGGAGCAGATGCCGTGGAATTGTTTGAAATTTGAAGTGCGCGATTGCGCGGCGTTCCGGGATGATTTGCGAGCGCGATTAGCGACGGAACCGAATTCGGCCACGGAATTTGATTGAAGTGCGGATTGCCTGAATCAATCTGACTTTCGCCGGGCGAATGGGGCTGGCGTCCGGGCCGGTAAACTTTCGGCGTGATATTCGGCACGCGGAAAATTTGCGACGGCCCTGCTACATTGAAAAAGGGCCGTGCCATGTTACCACCCTCCCATGATGCCGTTGCCGCTCGTTTGACCGCCCATTGCAGCAGAAAGCGCCGTCGCAAACCCGCCTGCCGATGCGCTGATAACTTCGCTCGTTCGATTGCGCGGATTGACCAACGTATATAGGAGTGCCACGCCGACGATTGCCATTGCGATGCCGGTAATGTCTTTCACAATTTCATTCATGATTTTCCCCGTCCATTGAGAGATTGTAGACTTTCGAAACTTCGGATTGTATCGTTTCGAAATTACTTAGGCCGAAATTCAGGAGTAGCAAAAGCGCAAACGGTTTGACCAGCGTTTTTGTGCCCTCAAATTCCGACATCAAAGCAAGAACGACGATTGCAATCAACCACGGTAGATACTGCGGAGCATCCTCACTCAATTCGTCTGTCAGCGCGCCTGCATTACCACGCACGCCGACTAGGACTAAAAACAAGCCGTAAATTCCGACGAATAGCGATGTCATTTTTTATCCCTTGCAGCAAGTTCAACGTATTTCGAGAGTTTGCCGCGAGTCAAAAGATATACCGGAAACGTCAACAGTATCCACGCAAATGGTTTCATGACTTAATCCGCGATTCCTTCAATGCCGAATTTCCATGCGTACAAAATCAGGACTATTGCGAAGATGAACGCGACCTCTTTGATATATGGAAACGAACGAATTTTTTCGAACATGATTTTTTTCCTTTTGAAAGTGGGAAGCGTATTTCTACGCTTCCCGGTTACTATTACGCGGCGACCGTGATGCCCGGCAGCGGAGCGCCGGACGGATATTGCACCTCAAATTGAGTGATGAATTGAGTAATTCCCGAGTTCACTGTATTGACGTCCATTTTTGCTTGGACGTTAGCGTACAGTTGCGTCAAAATCGGTTGACGGCGCGACGGAAGATAGAACGTCCCCGGCGCAACATCGCAGTTGGCAATATTGCGCATCGTTTCGCGCACTAGTCGCGGACTCATTTCCTTAAAATTCGTATTCGAGTTCGCAACCAACGTGATTTGATTCAAGTCGGTTCCGTTCGCCGTAAAATCGCTTCCGTTCTCGAATGAAATCAGCGTCGAAAGAATCGAGCGATTATTTGGGTAGTTCAGGAATGTTGACTGTCCTGCGGCGATGTTTGCAGTCGTTTGATAACCACCTTCGAATCCGTAAATTGTGGACAGATCGAGCAACGGCAAGTTTTCCGCGCCCATGTTTTGCGGCTGGATGTAATACTGGAATGCTTCAACCGTGATTTGCTCGCCGCTCGTGACGCCAACAGTTCCCGCGCCGGTCACGTATGGCGTGGCCCAAGGGTCAGCACTTGCCAGCGCATTTGCAAGTTGAACATTGATGAAATGTTCGCCGACATTTGTCTGTGTCAGAACCGCGCCGGTCAAATCCGAGTTCGGATCATAAGCCATCGGTACGTATAGCGAGAAATACAGCACGCCATCGCCCGTCGCCACGGGCTGATTTAGCACGTTTGTATCGTAGTTCAGAGCCGGGCCGGGACCCGCCACCGCGGCATTGGAATAATTCGCTCGCGGAATCGCACTCAAGGCGTCGCCCTGTTTGAATGTCTGGGCCGCCCACAATTGGAAGCCATTCGTGCGCGTGCGCTGAACGCCAGCGAAATCGTTGTATGAAACCACCTGCGCCAAATTCCACGGACCGCACATTGACGGAGTAGCGCTAGCGGTCGCAATCGTTACAGGGACCGAGAATTGCAAAAGTACGCCGGTCATGATGCCCATTCTCAAAAGCGGAATTTTGAGTTGAGAACCTAGGTCTGCTTTCACCGGCTGCAACCGCTTAATCATCGGAATGCCGGTTTGCAGAAGATTTTGACGCGCCATAAAGTTTTGCTGCGCCGGATTCATTTTTGCATTTGCCATTTTAATTCCCTTTCAATTCGAGATTTATTCCGCGCCGTTTTGCGCAAAAAGTTCCATTGCTTTCCCAGCCATCCAAATAAAAATCAGCGCCATGAAGCCAATTTTTAGGAAGTCGGGAACGTTGACATATTCCGGAAGTTGCATTTGATTAGCCTCCCGCATTCATTTTCGATGTTGTGAACGCTACCAATTTGTTAGCCAAATAAACGAAGACAAAAGCCATCAGTCCTATGGTGATGAAATTCGTCAGATTTACGCGGATTTCGCCCATGTTTTTCCCCTGCTCTAGTTGAGAAATGTTTGTTAATGGAAATTCCATTTGATACTACTCAATAAAAAATGTCAAGGCGGAACCGGCCCGAAGTATTTAATGTCGTCCGTTTCGCCCTGATACCAAAGCCAATGCCTAGGCGGAACGCGTGCGGCAAATTCACTTCGCCCGGTCATTTCGATCATACGCTTTCTGTCCTTGTCTAACCGCAGCATCATGCCGCAAATAAAATCAGACTCCGAAAAAAGGAACTGCGAAAGCCACGCCGGACGTTGCGTCAAACCGAGAAAACTTTGTTTGAGTTCTCGACCGCGTGTAAGCCATCCGATTAAACCCTGCCCTGCAACGCCGTTCTTATGCAGTGAATACAATTCATCGCAACATAAACCGAGATTAAAAAAACTCTCATGTAAACGCATAATGAAATCATCTAGGATATCTGGCGTGCAATCGCGGGAGTTCGGATTGACGATGACATAGCGGTGTCGCATCATGGCGCGTTCAATCTTAACTAGATCGAGTGACGAAACGACAGTTGAATCTTCAAGCGTCTGATACGCGCTAGTATGTTTGGGATTCAAAATCACCCAAGTTAATGGAGAACGTTTTAGCAACCAGCACGCTAGAGTGGATTTCCCACTTCCGGTCATACCCGCTATTAAAACGCGCTTTCCCGGCTTAATAATTGGGAGTTCCATTGTTCGGCCCCATGAAAGCGTCAACATCGACAATCATGTTTTCTTCTTCGGCTTTTTTCTTTTTTGCTTGCGCGTTTCTTTGTTGAATTGAAATGATACGCGGACCATACACAATTGCGGCAGCGCCGAACAATTGCAAAGCCGCGCCGGTTTTTCCGGACAGCGAAAGGCCGTATTCCTCGACAACCGCGTTTAGCGCCGTCGCCAAAATAACAGATTCTTGTTCTGTAATCTGACATTCGGGAATTCCAGTCGCAAGCAAAGCAACTTGATGTAATCCCATAATTTGGCGGGCCAAGGCTTCAGCGCTTTCTGTTTTGCGTGAATTTGATTTTTTGGGGCGCTCGCTTGCGGGGCCGGTGCTGCCATCTTTTCTTGGCCTCCCTCGACGGCGCGGCGGCGGTTGCGTTTCTTCTTGCGGTTTTTGTTCATTCTCATTTGTCGTTTCATCCGGAATTTCGACAGTGGGCAACCCCAAATCTTCAGGCGTCGGAATGTCTTTATCTTTGCTCATTTGTTCGAACTCCTATTAAAGCCAACGGCGCGAACGCTTTTGGGGTGGCGTCGGTTCTTCCTGCGGAACTTGTTCCGGTTCTTGCGGTGCCTCAACCGGTTCCGGTTCTTGGACTTCTTCTTTTACTTCGCCCTCAACTTCTTGGATTTCTTCTTCGATTTGTTCGGTTCTATATTCGACCGAGTCGATGCGCGAGAGAATTTCCGCATGGGCGGCTGCATTTGCTTCACGCATTTGAACAAGAGTTTCAAACATTTGAGAAAGGGCGGCGAGGATGGCATCAGTATCGTCGCTGCTACGCGCCATCTTTTGCGCCAAGTTTTCGGCAGTTTCGACAATCGTCGCCGCTTGATCTGTCACATTTTCCTGCTCGGTTTTTGGCGCGTTTTCTTCTTGTGTTTTAACGTTGATTTCGACGGCAGGCGATTCGTCGGCCATGTAAAAACGCAGGAAACGCGGAAACAAAAAATTCTTAAACATTTTCTTTCTCCTTTTCGTTTAGCTTTTTCATCATTTCAAGAATCAGCACATTTTGTTCTTCAAGCACTTTGCGCTGGCGTTGCTGCTCCGCTTCGATTCGAGCAAAAGCAGCTAACACTTTTTCCGAAGCTTCTTGGACCTTCGGAATCATTTCGGAAATTTGGGCGAAATTGAGCATTTAATCCTCACATATCAAATGACTTCATACGAATATGTAACGTAGTTTTTATTGACAGGCGATACTGGTGCGGAAACGGAGACATACGGCGCATCGTCATACAGCGCGTCGAAACATTCGATATTCAAATCGCGCAAATCTAGCGCCATGATCGGGCCGGTCGCGCGATCTAATACGGGTTCCGTAGTCGGCAAGATTATTTCCATCGGACCATATTTCCCCGCGCTTCCGGCAGGGTCAAATTCCGGCGGTATGTTAAAGGTGAATGTACATACGCCCGTCGCATTATTCGATAGTGGCGACATCCAAAGTTGCAAATCTTTGATTCGATAATTTCGCGGTGTGGTTTCACTAAAAGGCCACGGGAAAAGACGATGCATTCCTTGTCCCGCATTTGACGTTCTGTATCCGCGCACACTCGGCGACGATAAAACCGACAACGGACTAGCGCGCAATTGCGCGTCGGTCAGAGCGCCGGAAATCGGCACGGGAGCGGCGCGCAATTCAGCGTCGGTCAACGGTCCGGATACCGGAAGCGGGTCCGCAATTTCGCCGCCGCTCGCAGTCGTAAATGGCACGACTGGGTAATCAACAAAAACGACCGTTGCCGTCCCGTTGCCTGTAATGTTCGCCGTATGATTTACAGGTGCGGGATAAGGCATTTGCACCATTTCGCCTGCCGGACAAGAAATGCGAAACGAAATTTCGTTAATCAAAACTGTCAGAGTATTCGCGCCCTGCGAATTATCAATAAGAACGCCAGATGGACGAAACGGAATTCCGTCCAATTCTACGTTATCGAAATTGACGAATTTCGGCGTACTTGAAAATGTCTCCTTTAGAACATACGCATTTGTACTTCCGGTCGCCGGAACCAAAAAATTCGAAACTGCCTGCAAACCTGTAGTCATTATTTCCTCCGTTTGATAAATACACTTGGAACCGCCCTTGCATAATTTTGAAACGGTATTCGCTGGCGCAAAGGCGGCGCGGACCAGCGATTAAAATCGGTCGGATTTTGCGATTCATTCGGATAAGAAAATCCGATAGTATTTTTTATTGGCGGGTCGTCGTATTCCGCAATCAATAAATAGTCCGGCACAATTCCGCTATTTCCAGAATATCCACTCAAAAATGCCACTCCATATCCCGAATTAACACGCGGCGGGACCGGCTCAAGTGGAATATTCCAATGCGAAATAATCTCCAATGCTGGCGGTCTAGCGACCTTTAAAATCCCGGTAGCGTCGGGCGCTAAATTCCAGGGATATAAATTTTTATCGGGTAGGGTGGGCGAAAAAATATCGCTTTCGATTTCGATTGATTCGGGTGTAAGAAAAATTCCAAGACCACGCGTGCCGTTATTTTCAATTCGTGTAACGGAGCATCTTAGCGATGGGAGTTCAGAAAAAATCGCCGGAGCAATTCTTGAGTCTTTATACATCACGAATAAGTCGTATGCATTATTCACGACAGTTTCAATGTCTCCCGGCGATTCAAACACTACTGGTCGCGTTTCAATATCGAGCGGATTTCCGGTAGCTGGAAAGTCAGATAAATATTGCCTTAAAAATTCGACCGAATCCGTTGCGTTAATTTCAAAGTCTAACGGCGGTGTTTCCGGAAAACCCATCGCCAAAAAATTGAAGTCGTATCCGCTCGGATTTAAGTCGTCCGTTGCAGATTCATTTAACGACATATACAAATGAAAATCTTCATATTGCGCTACAGTTTCGCCTGATTCAGGAAGTCGATCGTTATTTACCGAATCAATGCCGAATATAGAAGTGCCCCCGTCGCCGATGTTAAAGCTTGGGGGAATCGATCTGATTATTTTTAAACGCATCGGATGACCTTATGTGGAAGTGGCGCGGACTGCTTAATCTTTTGCGTCCACGTTTGCGGAAAATCGAAAATTCGAGCCGACCCTAGCGCGCCCGTTTCCGTGCGCGTCAACTTTTCATTTTTCGGGAATTTAATAACGTTGCTCATGCATAGTATTTTACGCGCACGTTCCCGTTATTTTCAAGCTGGAAATTCATTGAGTTATCAAGCGTGCTACTGCGCCGAATGAGCGTTTGCGCCTTACTGACACCTTTCTTAATTGCGAGCTTGAGCGATGCGAGCGATTGCGTTTGAGCGGACGTTGCGCCATTCTCCAACAATTCGCGCCATTGTTTTTCCCCGACGCCTTTTTTCGGCAAGCCTTTTGCCGCACCTTTAAACGTGCCGTCCGCGAGAATTCCCGAATAAACTTTCGGTGCAATAGCACGGAAAATTCGCCACTCTTTTTCTAATTTCCATTGGCCGTAATCCACACCAATGTCTATCTGACCTTCGTGGCCTCGTTTAATCGTTATTGAGTCCGTATCGCCATATATGACATTTTCCGGGCCGATTTTATAAACCTCTTTTAATAGCGCAAGGCGAGCATTCGCCGTAATAAACGCTGCCCATTGGGGCAGGCAGCGCATATCTTCGTCCAATTCCTTTTTAACGTACCATTTCCCAGCATCGTCAAATGGAATCGCGCCGATCATTTCTTCGTCATCTAATTGCGAAAAATGGAGTAGGCGCGTTCGCTCGCGCCTTGAGCCGAATTTTCCGTATAACGAATTTTGGATTAATTTGGCGACCTGCGATTCGGTCGAATCAGGAAAATTTTTTCGAATAATCCGACACAAATTAATTACGTCATCAAACGGAAATTCCACGGTTTCAAAGAAAAATCCTTCGAATAAATCGATAATCTCATATCCGTGCTTTACTGCAAATTGCAATTCTTGCGACGAAACGACTGTTTCAAATTCGCCGCGATACCAGCGCATCGCATCACGTTTATTTCGAGCCGGAAGAATCGGCACAATTAGATCATCGGGCGCTTTTACGCGAACGCGATAGAAGCCGGGATATGTATCCTCAAATTCTGTTGTATATTGCGCTTGCCCTACAGGAATGCCGTGTTCCATCATTGCGGCGGGGTATGAAGAATTGCGGTCAAACGTCAGGCAGTCTTGATGTGGGAGGTTAGAAGTCAAGAAAACTAACCCTCCGTAATATCCCTGCCTTATGAATTGTTCTTTTTCGTCCCAGCGCGAACAATCAAAAATCTTATCTTTCGGTAGGCTTTTTTGCCACGCCTTTAGGGCAGTTCCGGCTGCCGTTGCACTTGGCACTACGCCGAAATGTTCCTGAATCATATCGAAAAGTCGCGGCAGGCCGACTAACAGAATTTGGACATCACGCTTCGCATATTCGATATGTTCCGGATTTGTTGCGTCGAAATTCTCAATGTCAATTTCAAGCTTCGGCAATTCGGGACAAAAACTATCAGCCAATTTGCTAAGAGGATGGGACCATAGCGCGTATGAGTCGCGCATGATCGACCACTCGTCTTCTTTCGTTCGCTTGCACCTGATTTCGTAAATATCGGTTTCTGTCCGCAAGCCGATTTCAACAATCAAATCTTCGTTTTCTAGATAATCGAGAAAATAACGCCAATCATATTGTGCAAAATGAAGAAACCATATTGCAGGTTTAGGCATAGACAAAAAATCTTCAAAGAATTCGGAAACCGCGTTCGGGCCGGTCGCGCATTTGATTTGACCGAGAAAACCCCATTGCACCATTAAAAGATCACCGCCTAGTCCTTCCGTTTCGACGTCAGCGGCACAGACTAAAATATCGTCATCGTGGCGCAAAGCTTTTTGACCATAGTAATCTATGCTCATTATCTCTTTCTCAAGTTTGATGGGAGATTTTTTCTCAAAGACTTTTTGTATTTAGATTCCGCGTATTCCCTATCGAAATGCAAATGCAAAAAGTAATGTGAGAAAATGAAATATAGGCGCGCGCCTATGAATTCATCAGTGATTTCGTATAGTTCAGTTTCCGTTATATTTACATTTGGAGATTGAAGCGAAATTAAAAAGGCGTCTAATTCTTTTCCGGTTCTTTCGTCGATGCCTGTTATCCCTAAGCCGTAAGATGAAATTAAACGCCTACCGTTCGGAAGTTTTTGCGATAACATTTGTTTACGCAAATCCGCAAATTCATCATGCGTTTTAAATGGGATTCTAACTGCGCGATGTCCGGCTTTTAAAAGTTGCGGACGAATTTTCTTGACGCGGAACTTTTTTGCTTTTCTTGATGCCGCAAGATTTAGTTTTTTGATTCGTTCTTGTTCAGCCTTTTCTTCAAGCGCCTTTAAACGTTGCTCGATTTCATATTCCGTTTTAGCCTTTTGCCTCCCCCTTGCCGGTCGAGCGACGGCTGCTTTTAGATTTTCTGCCTTATTCTTTTTTGCTTTTTCTTCGTATTTAATACCTTTTATTCGTTTATCGTACTGACGCCGGGAAATTATCTCGCCCGTTTCCGTATTCAGATAATTCCGCGATTTACCGCCTAAGCTTTTCCAAGTCACTTACCTACTCCTGCGGTCGTAAAAAAGGCCCGTTTCCGGGCCTTTTTGACATGCCTCAATACTGATAAGTCTACTTCTTTTTCCGCGAGGTACTAGCAGGTTTTTGCGAAGCTTCCGCGCCTTCTAGTACGGTTTCCTTATTTCCCTCATGAACTGCATAATCAAGTTCATGTTTTTCTGAAGGTTCGGATTCGCTTTCCAGTGGGGTTTCAGCTTCGCCGTTTTTGGGGGCTGCAAGCATCGGAACATTGCTATATTTATTCAGCAGTTCGGCCAAGGGGTCGGAAGTTTTCGTTTCAGTGAGAGCCGCAACCCGGTATTGAAAACCGACTTCTGTAGCAGGGTCGGGAATCACAAAAATATCGAAAGCGAATTCGACCGGCTTTTTCCCGCCTTCCGACATGCTATCTATGGATTCTTTCAACATACCATCGACGGGTTGCGGGAGAAAAGCTACTGCGCCAACGCTCTGTTCGCCGGTAGAAAGATCGGTCGCATGAAATTCGCCAATAAATTTCAGATATTCGCCGTATTGCGATGTTCCGATATCGTATTTGCGCGCAAGTCCCACAATGCGCATCATCGGCGTTTCTTCTTTGAGTTCTTTAAAAAAGGATTTCGGCTTATTGCAAACAGTCTTGACAGATACTTTTTTCAGGATTTTGGTCATTTTGGTCTCTCCAAAAGTTTGCGCTCATCGGCGCGGGTTAATCCCCGGTCAGAATTGGCCGGGGCAATTCGATCATTTGTGCAATCAAATTATAGCAGCTTCCGTACTTTGTGCAACGAAAATGCCTTCCGGTTGCCATTCGCTTTGCCTAGGGCGACGCGTTTTGCAATGGTAACGCTTGAGTTCAGGTACGCTCATCGTATTCCATCCCGCGCACTAGGATTTCTCGCGCTTGCGGAAATTGGCGGCGCGCCATGTTTAGCGCGACGACCAATGAAGGCGCATATAACCGCGCTTTAAATTCGCCTTCAATAAATACGTCATATTTCCTAATACGCTCGATTCTTCGAATCGCATCAGCGATTTGTTCTTGCGCTTGCGCTTCGCCGCGTCCGTCAAGATATTTTCGGATTTTTCGGATGATGTTCATTTCGTTACCTCGATTTCGATTACGACTTTATGAACGATATCCCATTCGTGGCCGTCCGATATGAATTCTCGGATGGCTTGGCCTACATAATCCGCGAAGCTGTTGGGATAAACGTAATAATCAATTAAGTCGTCGTCAGCATCGCGAAATGAAACCATGGCTTGATATTTTGCTGGCATTACCGGCCCTCCTAATTACGCTTTCAATGGAGCTTTTCATGGTCGCCAGCTTTGGCGATGCGGATATGCGTGCAACTGTAGCGGACTTTTGCTAGACACTTCAATTCCCAATAAGCTTGCATTATCTGACTCCGATTAAGCGAGTCGTCACATAGGCGATATTCTAGGACTTTTCCATTGCGCTTCAATTGCACTATGGTGCGCGCGTTTTCTCGCTTGACTTCCTCAATGATGGCGGTTTTCTGTTTCATTTCCCTTCCTCAATCAACCCAGTAACTCAATTATATATGCCACTCAAATCAAATTAAACTTGGTGGCCCTGCCGGTGTCAGGGTAGAGCTTGGTACTCCGCGCCTTGGGAGGCGATATATGACAGACACTCATCTTGGCTACCAGTAAAAAGCGGCTTGGCCGCGCTAGAGACAATCCATTCAAATTTCTTGGCCGCCATATCGGTAGCATATCCACCCCTCTGGACGCGCTTTAGTTTATATACCCGGCCACCAATGATTGTCATGCGGTTGAAATTCAGGCTATGCGTAAAATCGTAAGCAGCTTTTTCAATGTCAGTGGCGATACTCATTTTCCTTCCCCCCCTCAAACCAAATTAATCAATCAAATTAATCAACCCCCACACCCACAAGTATATATCCCGCCAAAAAAATTGCAAGAAAAATTTGTAGCAGAACGGGCAGGGAAAAAGTTGAGGGGAA
>Ga0164243_10009224_pt1 | contig 14402 bp, 16 predicted proteins | sample OricompcompostOP_FD_108781 | JGI IMG/M metagenome (GOLD analysis project Ga0164243, IMG submission 108781) | Organic Plus compost microbial communities from Emeryville, California, USA - Original compost - Organic plus compost (OP) | ecosystem: Engineered > Solid waste > Mixed feedstock >... | reverse complement strand
GTCGTCGGCGGAGCTGGCCCAGCAGGCGAAGCTCATGGAGTCCTACGGCGCGCACTGCGTCTACGTCACCGACTCCGGCGGCCGGCTGACGATGGACGGCGTGCGGGAGCGGATCCGCGCCTACCGCGACGTCCTCGACCCGGCCACCCAGCTCGGCATCCACGCGCACGAGAACCTCTCGCTGTCGGTGGCCAACTCCGTCGTCGCCGTCCAGAACGGCGTCTACCGGGTCGACGCCTCGCTGGCCGGGCACGGCGCCGGTGCGGGCAACTGCCCGATCGAGGCGTTCGTCGCCGTCGCGGACCTGATGGGCTTCGGGCACCGCTGCGACGTCTTCAAGCTGCAGGACGCCGCCGACGACATCGTCCGCCCGCTCCAGGACCGCCCGGTCCGGGTCGACCGCGAGACGCTCACCCTCGGCTACGCCGGCGTGTACTCGTCCTTCCTGCGCCACGCCGAGCGCGCCGCCGAGCAGTACGGCGTGGACGTCCGCGAGATCCTCATGGAGTGCGGTCGCCGCCGGCTCGTCGGCGGCCAGGAGGACATGATCGTCGACATCGCGCTGACCATCGTCGCCGAGCGCGAGGCCGCTCTCGTCTGACCGGCGTATCGAGACGCCTCGTGTCTCGAGACGCGTCGCGACCTCGTCCCTCGGTCGCGGCGCGACTCGACCTCGACGTCCGACCCGATTCCCCACCTCGTTCCGCGGTGGGGATCGGGCCGTCAAGACCGCATCGCGACGCCCTCGCGCCAGTAGCCCATGAAGGCCACCTGGCCACGGTCGAGACCGAGCTCGTTGACCAGCTTGCGGCGCAGGCCGGTCACGACCTTCGACTCGCCGGCGATCCAGGCGTAGAGACCGGCGTACGGCGTGTCGGTGGGGACGGTCGTCGCTCCGGCGACCTCCTCGCCGGAGGAGGAGTGGACCGGGGTCTCCCACAGGTCGGGGTCGATCTCGTCGTCGCTGACCGTGAGCGGCTCTCCCGGAGCGCTGCCGGTGAGATGGGCCAGGACGGCGGCGTGCAGGTCCACGCCGCGCGGTGCGCCGTCGCGCGGCAGCCAGGTCACCTCGAGGCCGGCGGGGGCGGCGACGTCCTGGACGTCCGCCCCGACCGGCACCTCGAGGAAGGCGGCGCCGACGGCATCGGCGGGCAGGTCGCGCAGCACGCCGCGGATCGCGGGGACCGCGGTCTCGTCGCCGACGAGCAGCAGCCGGGTCGCGTCGCCCGGCGACCACTCGATGCCGCCGAACTCGTGGCCCCGGCGCGGGGCGAGGGTGACCACGCGCTGGCCAGGGGAGGCCTGGAGCGCCCACCGGTTTCCGGGCCCGTCGGCCCCGCCGACGCCGTGCCCGTCGTCCTCGTGGACGACGATGTCGACGACCAGGCGGGTCTCGGCGCCGTCACGGACGACGTCGCGGATGGTGTAGGTGCGCATCGACCCGCGCTCGTCCTCGGGGATCTCCAGCCAGGTCGTCCACCACGAGTCGTCGGCGGCCGCGAACGACGGCAGCTCGCCGGCGGCGTTCGGGAAGATCAGCTTGATCCGTTGGTCGTAGACCGGACCGTCCGGACCCAGCTCGGCCAGGGCCTCGCCGGCGAACTCGACGCGGACGTACGACGGCGAGACCCGCTCCGCGCGCACCACCTCGATCTCGGTGAGCAGCATGGGCAGGCTGGCGACGTACTCGTTCTGATCGACCGTCATGAGGTCAGGCTAACCTAACCTCACCCGGGATGGGGACTCAGATCCTGGTCCGGTGGAAGTTCTGGAAGGAACGCGACGGCGTCGGCCCGCGCTGGCCCTGGTAGCGCGAGCCGTACTTCTCCGAACCATAGGGATGCTCGCTGGGCGAGGACAGCCGGAAGAAGCAGAACTGCCCGATCTTCATCCCGGGATAGAGCTTGATCGGCAGCGTCGCCACGTTGGCCAACTCCAGCGTCACGTGCCCGGAGAACCCGGGGTCGACGAACCCCGCGGTGGCATGGGTGAGCAGGCCGAGCCGCCCCAGCGACGACTTGCCCTCCACCCGTGCGGCGATGTCGTCGGGGAGCGTGACCACCTCGTACGTCGACCCGAGCACGAACTCGCCCGGGTGCAGGATGAACGGCTCGTCGCCGTCCGGCTCCACGACGCGGGTGAGATCGGACTGGTCGGCGGCGGGGTCGATCGAGGGGTACTTGTGGTTGTCGAACACCCGGAAGAAGCGGTCGAGCCGGACGTCGATCGAGGACGGCTGCAACATCCCCTGGTCGTAGGGATCGAGAGCGATCCGGCCGGCGTCGATCTCGGCGGTGATGTCGCGGTCGCTGAGCAGCACGCACCGCACCCTACCGGCCCGACCTGCTCGTGCGTGGCGCCGATCACGGGCGCACAATGCCGGGGTGACCTTCAGCAAGTACGTCGCCCTGGGCGACTCGTTCACCGAGGGCGTCGGCGATCCCGACCCCGCACGCCCCAACGGCCTGCGCGGCTGGGCCGACCGGTTCGCCGAGGCCCTCGCCGCCCACGCCGCGGCCGAGGGACGCGACTTCGGCTACGCCAACCTCGCCATCCGCGGCCGGAAGCTGCCGGCGATCATCGACGAGCAGCTCGAGACCGCCCTCGCGCTCGGCCCCGACCTGGTCAGCATCCACGGCGGCGGCAACGACGTGCTCCGGCCCAAGGTCGACATCGACACCCTCGCCGCGGCGTACGACGACGCGGTCGGGCGCCTGGCCGCCAGCGGCGCGCACGTCGTCATGTTCACGATCGCCGACCCGGGCCTCAACAGCGTGCTCCGGGTGATCCGCGGCCGGACCGCCATCTTCAACGAGTGGGTGCGCGAGATCGCCGAGCGGCACGGGGCGACCGTCGTCGACATGTGGCGGATGCGCGGCTGGAGCGTCGCGGAGGTCATGGACGAGGACCGGCTGCACCTCAACGCACGCGGTCACCAGATGATCGCGATCGCCGCCCTTGACGCCCTCGGCGTCCGCCACGACCTCCAGCCGCTCGCCGCCGCTCCGGTCCCCGTCCTCACCCCCCGCGAGCAGCGCGCCGCGACCGTCGCGTGGGCGCGGACGCATCTGGCCCCCTGGGTGCAGCGCCGGCTCACCGGGCGCTCGTCCGGCGACGGAGTGACACCGAAGCGACCGACCCTCCAGCCCATCGGGTAACATCCTTCTCGCCTCGGCACCGCCGGGGCACTGCGGATGTAGCTCAGTTGGTAGAGCGTCAGCTTCCCAAGCTGAATGTCGCGAGTTCGAGCCTCGTCATCCGCTCCGTTCGACGGCGCGAGGGCGTCGCCCCACCGAGGCGGCGCCCAGGCTCGCCTAGCCCGCTTCCGGCCCTTCCGGGCTGCCGGCTCTCCCCGGGGCGCTCGCCGCACGGCCGTAGGCTGCGCAGGTGACGTTCACCGGATTCCCCGTCGCCGCTTTGGACTTCTACGACGACCTCGAGGTCGACAACACCAAGAGCTTCTGGGAGGCCAACAAGCACGTCTACCAGGAGTCGGTGCGGGCGCCGATGGTGGCGCTCACCGACGCCCTGGCGCAGGAGTTCGGGCCGGCCAAGGTGTTCCGTCCCTACCGCGACGTGAGGTTCGCCAAGGACAAGACGCCCTACAAGACCCACCAGGGCGCCTTCGTGGGCGTCGGCCCGGCGACCGGGTGGTACGTCGAGGTCGCCGCGCCCGGCGTACGGGTCGGCGGCGGGATCTACGAGGCCTCCGGGGCCCGGCTGGCCGCGCTGCGCGAGGCGATGGCGGACGAGAGGACGGGCCGGGTCCTGCAGCGGATCCTGCGCGACCTCGAGCGGGGCGGCTTCGAGGTCGCCGGGGAGCGGCTCAAGACCGTCCCCCGCGGCTACGACAAGGACCACCCGCGGATCGAGCTGCTGAAGATGAAGACCGTGCTCGGGATGCGGTCCTACGGCTTCGAGCCGTTCGTCCACACCGCCGACCTGCTCGACCGGGTGCGCGACGACTGGCGCCGGCTGCGCCCGCTCGTCACCTGGCTCGCCGACGCGATCGCCGAGTGAGCCGCAGCCGCCCCGGTCAGCCGACGCGGGCCAGGAAGGAGCGCAGGTTGGTGGTCAGCCGCTCGATCTGCTGCTCGAGCGAGAGCGACTCGGGCAGCCGGCCCATCTCGGTCTTCCGCTTGCCGCGCACGTACAGCGAGCACTGCAGGTCCGCACACAGATAGGTGCCGACCGAGTCGCCGTTCTGGCCGGCCTTGCCCGCGCGCGGCGCCACCATCAGCGTCACGCCGCCCGCCCCGTGCGGGGTCAGGCAGAGCGTGCAGAGGTTCTTGCGCGGCGTGCCGGAGCTGCCGTCGGTCGCCCGCAGCACGATGCCACGCGGCTCCCCGTCGAGCTCGGCCACGACGTACCCCCGCACCCGCGACTGCGGGTCGCGCCAGCCCAGGAAGTCCAGGTCCTCCCACGGCTGGTCGGCCAGGGTGCGCGGCACGTTGAGGCGCTTGGCCTCGCCCTTCGAGCAGTTCACGAAGGAGGCGCGGATCTGTTGCTCGGTCAGGGGGCTCACGTGGGTCAAGACTACGAACCCGGTCCACCGATTTTCCGCCGGCCGCTGCGGGCGGCGGTCGGCGCCCGCCGGAGCAGCGCGCCCCGCCCTCAGGCCGACGTGAAGCTCGCCATCGTCCGCTCCGGCTCCCAGTACGCCTTCATCGACGTCACCCGGCCCTCCTCGTCGACGACGTACACCATGATCAGCTCGGTGGTGGTGAAGGAGCCGTCCGGGAAGGACGTGCGGATCCGCCCGATGTTGGCGCAGGTGTTGCTGCCCGGGTTGGCGAAGGAGTCGTCGATCTCGAAGCGGAAGCTGGCGATCGGTGCGATGGCCTTCTCCCAGAAGGCGGAGATCCCGGCGTGGCCGTGGTGCCCCTTGCCCTCGGGATCGAACATCGACGGACCGACGGGGTCCTCGAGCACGGCGTCCTCGGCGTACACCGTCAGCCACTCCGCCAGGTCGCCCTTCGCGACGGCGGAGTAGGACCGCTGGGACGCGGCCCGGGCGGGGTGCGGGTCGTCGGGGGCGTTCCACACGATCGCGTCGGAGGTGATCATGGGGGCATCGTAGGCGCTTCGCTAGAACCTGTTCTAGTAGCCAGCCTTCGCTGCGCGTTCACGCGGTGCTCACCGGAGGGTGCCACCGTGAGGCCATGGCGAAGAAGCACAAGGCCTGGATCCACGTGGGCATGCCCGGCCCCGGAGACGTGATCGAGCCGGCTCTGGCCCACCATCACGCAGCCCTCGTCGAGCTGGGCGTCGCGTCGGCGGCGCAAACGACCGCCGAGAGCTTCCGTGCCGCGGTCGAGATGACCCGCACCCACAAGGACTGGGGTCTCAAGCGCGGCGACGTCGAAGGTCAGTGGACCCGTCTCGTACGCCGAGCCCGCAAGACCCACTGCGACCTGGTGTTCAGCCAGTCGCTGCTCGCCCTCGCCTCCGACGACCAGGTCGCGCTCCTCGTCGACGCGCTCGCCGGCTACCAGGTGCACGTCGTGCTCACCACGGGCATCGACGACGAGGCCGCCGCCGCGGCGCGCTGGGCCCGGGCCTGCCGCAAGCCGGAGCGCCTGCACGTGCTGGAGACCGACGGGCTCGAGCCGGCCCAGGTCTGGCGGGCCTTCGGCCGCCTCGTCGGCTTCGGTACGGCGTCGCTGCGGCTCGACCGTCTCCCCGCCATGGCCGCTCCGCTGCAGACCCTGCCCGAGGCGCTGCGGGAGGTGGAGCGCCTGGCCCGGCTCAACGCCTCGCTGGAGGTGCGACTCGAGGAGCTCGACCGCAAGCGTCGCCGGGCGAGGCGGAAGCTGCGTCAGCTGGCCTGAGCCCACGGTCGGCCCCGGTCGGCCCGGTCGGCCCCGGCCGGCTCGGCTCAGTGCGGAGCCCAGGCGTCGTCGTCGGCGGTGCGCGAGGTGACCGTCGCGGGCAGCTCGCGGTCGGCGAGCTGCTGGATCGAGACGTCCTCGAAGACCTCGCGCAGCGCGCGCCGCGCGGCGATCCAGACGTGCTGGAGGACCTCGGCGGCCTCGTTGTAGTTCACCGCCTCCGGGCGCAGGCCGTAGACGGAGACGAGGGGGCCGTCGACGGCCCGGATCACGTCCGCGACCGAGACCGTGGCGGCGTCGCGGGCCATCCGCCAGCCGCCGGACTGTCCGCGCTGGGACATCACGATCCCCGCGCGCCGCAGGTCCGCCAGGATCGCCTGGAGGAAGCCGTGGGGGATGTCCTGCAGGCGGCCCAGCTCCTCGGCGCTCACGGCCCGACCGTCGGTCCGGCTCGCCATGGCGATCAGGGCCCGCAGGGCGTAGTCGGACTTCGCGGAGACGCGCATGAGGACAGTCTGTCAGATTGCTCGACCGAGTCAGTCGACCTACGCGGGGTTGCCGAGCGCGACCGCGCGGCCGCGCCCCTCGGGCGGTGTGAGCGATGCCGCCGCCCCCTTGCTTGCCCGCAGTTAGCACCCCCCGTATCATGAAGTTACTGGCGAGTAGCAGCCAAGAACCCGAATCCCTGGAAATGGTGGGAACTGTGAGCCACTACAAGAGCAACCTGCGTGACATCGAGTTCAACCTCTTCGAGCTCTTCACCGTGCAGGACTACCTCGGCACCGGTCTGTACGAGGAGATGGACGCCGACACCGCGCGCGAGATCCTCGCCGAGGTCGAGCGGATCGCCCGCGAGGACCTCGCGGCGTCGTTCGTCGACTCCGACCGCAACCCGCCGGTGTTCGACCCGGCGACCAACACCGCGCCCGTCCCCGCGTCGTTCAAGAAGTCCTACGACACCTGGATGGAGGCCGGCTTCTGGGGCCTCGGCGTCCCGGAGGAGATCGGCGGCACCACCGCGCCGCCGTCGCTGGTGTGGACCACCGGCGAGATGATCCTCGGCGCCCACGCCCCGATCTGGATGTACTGCACCGGCCCCTTCATGGGCTCGGTCGTGTTCAAGAACGCCAACGGCGTCGAGCGTGACATCAAGATCGCCAAGCACATGGTCGAGCGCCAGTGGGGCGCGACCATGGTGCTGACCGAGCCCGACGCGGGCTCCGACGTCGGCGCCGGCAAGACCTTCGCGACGCCCAACGAGGACGGCACCTGGAACATCTCCGGCGTCAAGCGCTTCATCACCAGCGCCGAGTCGGACCTGCAGGAGAACATCGTCCACCTCGTCCTCGCCCGCCCGAAGGGCGTCGAGGGCGTCGGCGGCCCCGGCACGAAGGGCCTCTCGCTCTTCCTCGTCCCGAAGTACCACTTCGACGTCGAGACCGGCGAGCTGACGGGCGAGCGCAACGGCGTCTACGTCACCAACGTCGAGCACAAGATGGGCATCAAGGTCTCCAACACCTGCGAGGTCACCTTCGGCGACCCGCAGGTCGGCGGCGGTGAGCCGGCCCGCGGCTGGCTGCTCGGCGAGGTGCACGACGGCATCCGCCAGATGTTCGACGTCATCGAGAACGCCCGCATGATGGTCGGCACCAAGGCGATCGCGACCCTGTCGACGGGCTACCTCAACGCGCTGGAGTACGCCAAGGAGCGGATCCAGGGCGCCGACCTCACCCAGTCGGCCGACAAGACCGCACCCCGCGTCACGATCACGCACCACCCCGACGTGCGGCGCTCGCTGATGACCCAGAAGTCGTTCGCCGAGGCGATGCGCTCGCTCGTGGTCTACACCGCGACCTGGCAGGACAAGGTGCAGATCGCGAAGGCCGCCGGGGAGAAGGACGAGCTCGCCGAGGCCGTCAACGACCTGCTGCTGCCGATCGTCAAGGGCTACGGCTCCGAGCGCTCGTGGGTGCTCCTCGGCACCGAGTCGCTGCAGACCTTCGGCGGCTCCGGCTTCCTGCAGGAGTACCCGGTCGAGCAGTACGTCCGCGACGCCAAGATCGACACCCTCTACGAGGGCACCACCGCGATCCAGGGCCAGGACTTCTTCTTCCGCAAGATCGTCAAGGACCAGGGCCGTGCGCTGGGCCACATCGCGGGCGAGATCAAGGCGTTCATCGAGTCGGGTGCCGGCAACGGCCGCCTCAAGAACGAGCGCGAGCTCCTCGCGACCGCCCTCGCCGACGCCGAGGCGATGGTCGGCCTGATGATCAACGACCTCATGTCCGCCCAGGACGAGATCCGCAACATCTACAAGGTCGGCCTCAACACCACGCGCCTGCTGATGGCGCTGGGCGACGTCGTCTGCGCGTGGCTGCTGCTGCGCGGTGCCGAGGTCGCGCTCGCCAAGCTCGACGCGGACTCCGTCGCCGGGGGCAGCGACCGCGCGTTCTACGAGGGCAAGGTCGCCGCCGCCCAGTGGTTCGCGCAGCTCAACCTGCCGCGGATCTCCGCCGAGCTCACGATCGCCCAGGCCACCGGCCTGGACGTGATGGACCTCGACGAGGCCGCCTTCTAAAGCGAGCCGACCGGCTGACGCACTCCGCACGACGGCCGCTCCGGGCAACCGGGGCGGCCGTCGTCGTACGTCGAGAGGCCGGTGTCGCCTATGGTCTGCGGGTGCCTCGCTCCGCTCCCCGCCTCGTCCGGTCCCTCGTCTGCTGCCTCGCGGTCGCGGCGACGGTGCTCGCCCTGGGCGGCCCGGCCCGCGCCGACGAGGGGTGGGGGCGCTATCCCGCCCCCTACTTCGACGGCAACGTCGGCGACCCGAGCGTCGCGATGGTCGGCAAGCGGATGGTCGTGGTCGCCACCGGGCCGCAGATCAACCGCGCCTACAAGGACCCCGGACGGACCTGGCGCTATGAGCATCCGGTCCTCACCCGGCGCCCGGACTGGGCGGTCGCCGAGGGCGGGATCTGGGCGGCGGACATCGCGAAGGTCGGCCGCCGGTGGCTGCTCTACTTCGCGGTCCCCGTCGCGGGGCTCGGCGACTTCGGCCGCTGCATCGGCGTCGCCGTCGCGAAGCGGCCGCTCGACGCCTTCCGGCCGGTCGGCGACCGGCCGCTGGTCTGCCCGTCCCGCGCGCAGGTGCCGACCGCCCAGGATCCGGTGGCCACGCCGGACCTGCCCAGCCGCGGGGTGATCGACCCGTCGCTCTACCGGGAGGGCAAGCAGAGCTACCTGCTCTACAAGACCGACGGCCGGCCGTCCTCGATCCGGCTGCTGCCGCTGAGCCGCAACGGCAAGAGGGTCCGGACCGGCCAGGACCCGGCCGACCCGAGCGTCGAGCTGGTCCGCTCCGAGGGCGTGATCGAGAACCCCGCGCTGCACCGGCACGCCGGCAGCTACTACCTCTTCGCGTCCGAGGGCGACTTCGCGCGCTGCAGCTACCAGCAGACCTGGCGCCGGGCGGCGTCACTGGTCGACTGGACCGCCTCGGCGCCGACCGTCCTCCTCGACCGCACGATCACCGGCGGCCTGTGCGGTCCGGCGGGAGGCGACGTCGTCAAGCACAAGGGACGCACCACGCTCTACTTCCACGGGTGGGTCCGGCTGCATTCGGCCAAGCCGAAGGGCGCGAACTACTGGGCGTGGAACGGCGGCGAGAAGTACGGCCGACGCGCGATGTACGCCGCGCGGCTGACCTTCCCGGGCGGCGTGCCGACCGTGCGGAAGTACCTGACCCGCAAGGGCGTGCCGCAGCGGGTGCCCACGCCGTACTGATCGCGCTCGGTAGGGTCGGCGCCATGAGGCACCCCACTCGGTCCTTCGCTCCCCCTCGCCGCTCCTGCGCGAACGACCGACCGGGGACCCCGGCATGAGCGACCGCGAGCTGCTGACCGGATACGTCGACACGTGGTGGAGCGCGATCGGCGACTTCCTGACCCTGCTCGAGCAGCTCGGTGCCGACGACTGGAGCAGGTCGACCGACCTGCCCGGGTGGGACGTGAAGGCCATCGCCTCGCACACCGCCCACCTCGAGTCGCTCCTCGCCGGCGGGCCGGAGGAGACCGCCGACATCGGCGCACCGCCGCACGTGACCAGCCCGATGGGCCAGTTCACCGAGATCGGCGTCGTCACCCGCCGCGACCGCGAGCCGGCGTCCATCATCGAGGAGATCCGGTCCGCGACCGCGCGGCGCCGGGCCGCGCTCGCCGCCGCGCCGCCGGACGACGCCGAGGCACCGGCGCCCGGGGTCTTCGGCGCGATCGGCTGGAGCACCCGCACCCTGCTGCGCAACCGTCCGCTCGACGTGTGGATGCACGAGCAGGACGTCCGCCGCGCGCTCGGCCGGCCCGGCGGCATGGACAGCGCAGCCGCCCAGCACACGGCCGACTACCTGAGCGAGGGCTTCGGCTACGTCGTCGGCAAACGGGTGCGTCCCGAGCCCGGCACCACCGCCGTCCTCGCCGTCGACGGCAGCGCACCCGTGGCGGTGCGGATGGGCGAGGACGGACGCGCGCGTCCGCTGCCCGAGCGGCTGCAGGAGCCGACGGTCGCGCTGGCCATGGACCGGGAGAGCTTCGTCGTGCTCGCCGGCGGGCGCCGTCGCGTGCCGCCCGAGGCGATCACCATCACCGGCGACCGCGACCTGGGCGAGCGGATCGTCGCGCATCTGGCCACCACGCCCTGACGAGCCGGAGGACGCCATGAGCTGGGACATCGCCACCATGCCGGACCAGACCGGTCGCACGATCGTGGTCACCGGGCCGACGCTGGGCGGACTGGGGCACCACACGGCGCTGGAGCTGGCGCGCCGCGGCGCGCGGGTGATCCTGGCTGGCCGCAACCCGGCGAAGGTGGAGGAGACGGCGGCGGCGATCCGAGCCGACGTGCCCGAGGCGCAGCTGGAGGCGCTCCACGTCGATCTGGCCAGCCTCAGCTCCGTGCGGACCGCGGCGGCGGCCGCGGCACAGGCCGGCCCGATCGACGTCCTGGTCAACAACGCCGGGGTGATGGGCACGAAGTACGCCCGGACCGCCGACGGACTCGAGCTGCAGATGGCCACCAACCACTTCGGCCCGTTCCTGCTCACCGGCCTGCTGCTGCCGCAGCTGGTGCAGAGCGGAGACGGCCGGGTGGTGACCGTGTCCTCCCTCTTCCACACCTTCGCCGGCCGGCCACCGCTGGGCGACCCGCGCGAGCAGCGTGGGCGCTACAACACCTGGCGGGTCTACGGCCAGTCGAAGCTCGCGAACCTCTACTTCACCGCCGAGCTCGACCGGCGACTGAAGGAGGCCGAGCTCCCTGTCCGCGCCGTCGCCGCCCACCCCGGCTTCGCGGGCACCCACCTGGCGGCCAACGGCCAGTACGGGCGGTCCTCGGGCGGCATCGCGTCCATCCTCGACGCCGGGATCCGTGCCGTCTCGCAGACCGCCGCCGCCGGCGCCTGGCCGTCCCTCATGGCCGCGACGGCCGACCTCCCGGGCGACACCTTCGTGGGACCGGGGGGCTTCCGGCAGCTCTCCGGTCGCCCCCGCGTCGTCGGGCGCAGCAAGCTCGCGCGCGATGCCGACAACGCGCGGCGGTTGTGGGAGATCAGCGAGGAGACCGTGGACCTGCGATACCCGTGATGGCCATCCGTGATCGACGAGGGGAGGAACCGGCACCTCCCCGACGGCGACCGGAGCCTGTCGGCGTTCGTCCGGGACGCGAGGTTCGAGGCCGCCGCCCGACGACCGGGACCACGGACGCCGGCGGATCGCCGGCGGTCGAGACCCGACCAAAGTCGGGGCGGGACCGGACCGTCGGAGGATGCGGGTCGTCGCCCCGCCTGCCTACCGTGGACACATCATGAGCGAGAAGCCCCCGGTGCAGGTGTGGGAGGGCCTGGTCGACGGTCGCCGTCACCGCGTCGAGCTGAGCAGCGGGCTGCTTCCCCTCATCTCGTGGACCGTCGACGGCGAGCCGGTCGCGTCCAAGAAGGTGACCGGCGAGAGGACCACCCTCACCGAGACGCGTGATGACGAGCGCGGCGCCGCCCGGCTCGTCGTACGCACGACGCGGTTCGCCACCAAGCCGCGGCGGGCGACGGTGCTCGGGCCGGACGAGCTCGTCGGCGGGGTCGACCTGACTCCGGCGCCGGGTTCCCCGGCCGCGATCCACCACGACAAGGTGCTCGCGCATCCGCGCCGCTACACCGCCCTCGCCACGCTCGGCGCCGCCGCCGGTGTCATCGTGCCGATCGTGGTCATCGCCCTGCTGGCCCGCCTTGCGACGAAGATCCCGTGGCCCGACATCCCCTGGCCCGACCTGCCGGGCATCCCGTGGCCGAGCATCGACCTGCCCAGCATCCCGTGGCCCGACGTCGACCTTCCGGAGGTCGCGCTGCCGGGCTGGGTCGAGTTCGTCCTCGACAACGCCCACTACGTCGTGCCGGTGATCGTGGCGTTCGTGCTCGCCCGCGCCGAGATCCGGCGGCGCCAGGGCCAGCAGACCCCGTCCGAACCCGTGGCGGGGCCGGGCTCCGCCCACGCGGACGAGCGTGAGGAGGCTCGAGACCGGGCTCTGCGCCCGGAGTCCCGAGGGTGAGGGGCTCAGGCGGCCAGCGCCACGGAGCCGGGCATCACGGTCGGCGGGCAGGCGCAGGTGTCGCTGCAGGCCAAGAAGGTGTGCACGGCGTGCCCGCACGCGGGGCAGGGCAGGTCGTGGCTGAGGTGCTGCTGCTCGGTGGTCGGGGTGGTGCTCCACATGGCCGTGTCTCCTTCGCGATCGTGGAAGCCCTTCACTAGGACGACGGATCCGGGCTCACCGATACGACACGTTCGGCCGGAGAATCTTGCAGAATCCGGTGTCGCCGACGACGGCGAGCCTCACCCGGACGCGGCGAGAGTCGGCGATCCGGGCATCACCGTGGGGGCGCAGTCGCAGGTGTCGCTGCACGCGAGGAAGATGTGCGCGGCGTGGCCGCATGCGGGGCAGGGCAGGTCGTGGCTGAGGTGCTCGGTGCGCTCCATCGTCTGCCCCCTCTCGGGTGAGCGTCGCTCGGTCATCGTTCTCACCATGGTGACCCGGGGGTGGGGCAGGACTCATCGACCGTTCGCCCGCGTGTCGCAGTGGTCCGGACGGACCAGGGGATGGCTCGGGCGGGTCAGCGACGGCGGGGGCCGTAGACCGCCTCGGCCCGCTTGAACGCCGCCTCGCGAGCGGCCTTGGTGTTGCGCGCGGCGAGGAGGAACGCCTGCTCGATCCGCTCCCGGGCGAAGGTACGCCGCGGCGACGACGTCCACGTGTCGTCGAACAGCCGCTTGGCAGCCGCCAGTGCGTCCGGGGATCGGTGGGCGAGGTCCTCGGCGAGGCGCAGCGCGCCGGCGACGGGGTCGTTGTCGAGTCGGGTGACCAGCCCGAGCTCGTGGGCACGAGACCCGTCGAAGACCTCGGCGGTCATGGTGAGCAGCTTGGCCCGGTCGATGCCGACGAGCTCCTTGAGCGCGTGGACGCCGGACATGTCCGGGATCAGGCCCCACTTGCCCTCCAGCACCGACCAGCGCGAGTCCGGGGTGGCGATCCGGAAGTCGGCGGCGAGCGCGATCTGCAGGCCGCCGCCGAGACAGTGGCCGTGGACGGCCGCGATGACCGGGACCGGGATCCGCCGGAACGCCCAGGGCGCCTCCTGGAAGGTGTTGGTGCCGCGCCACGGGCGTGGAACGAACGCCTTGGCGACGCCCGCCGGGTCGCGCAGCACCGACGCGAAGTCCAGGCCCGCGCAGAACGCGTCGCCCTCGCCGCTGATCACCACCGCCCGCAGCGCCTTGTCCTTGCGCAGCCGGTGGGCCGTGGCGACGAGATCCTCGAGGATGTCGAGAGTCAGCGCGTTGAGCTTGTCGGGCCGGTCCAGCCGCACGTGCGCGATGCCGTCGGTGACGGTGCAGGTGACGTGGCTCATGCGGCGAGGCTACCGGTCGGTAGGGCAGCGATCGGGGTGGGATCCAGCCGAGAGGCAGCCGAGTCCGAGCCTCTGTGGCGGAACTCCGCAACAGGCATTCGTCTCCTTCCGGGATGAATCAGACCCCGGGACCGCGCCGCCCCCGCGTCAGGCTGCGAGGGCCTTCTGCGACCGCTGCTCCTCGAGCTTGCGGGCCTGCGACTCCAGCAGCCGCTGCATGACGCGCCGCTTGCGCTTGTCGGCGGTGACCATGCCGTAGAGCAGCTTGAGCTGCGAGGGCAGGTTCTTGGCGTTCGTGGTGGCCAGCCAGCCGTTCGGGAAGGAGAGCCGGATGACGCGGTGCCAGGCGCTGGCGACCTGCTGCGGCAGCGGCGCGGTGTGGTAGTTGAGGCCGTACTTCTCGAAGACGGCGCGCACCTGGGGCGCGATCTCGGCGTACCGGCTGCTGGGCAGGTCGGGGAAGAGGTGGTGCTCGATCTGGTGCGAGAGGTTGCCGGTCATGATGTGCATGAGCTTGGAGCCGGAGATGTTGGCGGAGCCGAGCATCTGGCGCAGGTACCACTCGCCGCGGGTCTCCTTCTCGGGGATCGCCTTCAGCTCGAAGGTCTCCACGCCCTCGGGGAAGT
>Ga0164243_10009223_pt1 | contig 14404 bp, 9 predicted proteins | sample OricompcompostOP_FD_108781 | JGI IMG/M metagenome (GOLD analysis project Ga0164243, IMG submission 108781) | Organic Plus compost microbial communities from Emeryville, California, USA - Original compost - Organic plus compost (OP) | ecosystem: Engineered > Solid waste > Mixed feedstock >... | reverse complement strand
TGGTCGGTCGCCCTCGGCGGCGCGGGGGTCGTGCCGGGGGCCGTCGTGGGCAAGACCAACGCCCGCGGCACCGAGGTCGTCGACCGCGAAGTCGGGGCAGGGCATCTGTTCCACACGTACCTGAAGGCGGTCGGCCTCGACCCCCGCGAGACGTTCGAAGTCGACGGCCAGGACGTCCTCCTGGCCGACCCGGCCGCCGGGGTGATCAAGGAACTGCTGGCATGAGCGCCGCACCGACCGTCGCCCCCGAGAAGGCCCATATCGCCCGCGAGTTCGCCCAGAAGGCGCCTCTGATCGCCTGCCGGTTCGACCCCAAAGGGCGGTTCGTCTTCGCCACCGCGGAAGACCGTTCGATCCTGCGCTGGGACCTGGAGTCGGGCAAGGCGGCCTCATTCAACGGACACGACAGTTGGGTGTTCGCCCTCGGCTTCCACCCCGACGGCCAGACCCTTCTGACCGGGGGCGGCGACGGCCGCCTCGTCTGGTGGCCCGCCGCGGACGAATCGCCGAAGCCGGTCCGCTCGATCGATGCCCATCAAGGCTGGATCCGTTCAATCGCCTTGAGCCCCGACGGCCGCACCGTGGCCACCTGCGGCAACGACCGGATCGTCCGCCTTTGGTCGTTCGACGACGGCCGAAAGCTGATGGAACTCCCCGGCCACGAGCGCCCGGTCTACCGCGCCACGTTCGCCCCCGACGGCAAAACGCTCGTCACGGCCGACCTGCGGGGCCTCGTCATCGAGTGGGACTACCGCCCCGGCAAAGAGGTGCGCCGGCTCGACGCGGCCAAGCTCTCGAAGTACGACGCCGGCCAGGGGGTCGACTACGGTGGCGTCCGCGACGTCTCCTTCAGCGCCGACGGCAAACGCCTCGCCTGCAGCGGCTTGATCGAGGCGTCCAACCCACTCGGCGCGATCAGCAACCCGGCCGTGCTCCTGTTCGACTGGGAATCGGGCAAGGAGACCCTCCTCCAGCGCCCGAAGGAAGACGTCAAAGGCGTGGCCTGGGGCGTCCGCTTCCACCCGGCCGGTTTCGTGATCGCCGTCTCCGGGGGCAACGGCGGGGGCTTCCTCTGGTTCTGGAAGCCGGACCAGGTCAACGAGTTCACCAAGCTGAACCTCGGAAATACCGGCCGCGACCTGGACCTGCACCCCGACGGCCTCCGGGTCGCGACCGCCCACCACGACGGCAAGGTCCGCCTGACCGCACTCTTCCCGAAACCCGCCTGAGTCCTTTCGGGACGGGCGCGGAAGCGGACCGTCCGTCCCGGTCAGGCGGGATCGATGCCGTATTTCCGAAGCTTCTGGCGGAGCGTCGCCCGGTGGATGCCGAGCATCTGCGCGGCGGCGGCGCGGTTGTGCTTGCAATGCTCCAGGACGGCCCGGAGGACCGGCGGCTCGGTGAGCGCCAGGAAGCGTTCGTGGAGCGACGGCTCGTCGGGGCGTGCGGCCGACGCCCGGGCTTCGTGGCGGGCCCAGGCCGAAAGTTGGGCCGTGAGGTCGTCGTCGGGGGCGGTCACGGGGACCGGGGTCGACGTGGCGGGCGGCAGGTGCTCGGGGCGGATCGGTCGGCCGCGGGCGACGATCGCCGCATGTTCGACGGCGTTCCGCAATTCGCGCACGTTCCCCTTCCAGGGGCGCGAGCACAACTCGTTGAGGACGGCTTCCGAAAGCCGGGCGGCGGCGACGCCCGGCAGGCGTGATTGGCGGAGGAAGTGTTCGGCCAGGGCGGGGACGTCGTCGAGGCGGTCGCGCAGCGGCGGCAGGTGGATCGGGAAAACGCTCAGGCGGAAGAACAGGTCTTCGCGGAACTGCCCGGTCGCCATCAACTCGCCCAGGGGCCGGTTCGTCGCGGCGACGACCCGGATGTCCGTGACCCGCGGCCGGGCGTCGCCGACCGGGGTCACTTCGCGGTGCTCGATCGCGCGCAGGAGCTTGACCTGAAGGCCCGGCGGGACGTCGCCGATCTCATCGAGCAGTACCGTCCCACCGTCGGCCAGTTCGAGGAGGCCCTTGCGGTCCTGGTCCGCGCCGGTGAACGAGCCTTTCACGTGGCCGAACAACTCCCGCTCAACCAGGTTCGGGCTTAACGCCGCCGGGCAGACCGGGAGGAACGGGCGGGAACGCCGGCCGCTATGGAGGTGGATCGCGCGGGCGACCTGCTCCTTGCCGGTCCCGCTCTCCCCCGTGATGAGGACGGGGACGTCGGTCGGGGCGATCAAGGCGATCTTCTTGAACAGGTCCTGCATCACCGCGGACGTGCCGACGAGCGTCTCGGCGCCGGCCACGGGCTGAGGCGCGGCGGCCCGCGTCCGATAGGATTTCGATTCCAAGGCGCGCCGGACGACCGTGGTCGCCTGATCCAGATCGAACGGTTTCACGAGGTATTCGAAGGCGCCGCCCTCAAGCGCCTTGACGGCCGTCTCCAGGTTCCCGAACGCCGTCATGATGACGATCGGCGCCAGGCCGACCCGTTCCCGGAACGCGCGCATCGCGCTCAAACCGTCGGTGCCGGGGAGCCGGACGTCGAGCACCACCGCGTCCAGCGGCCCCGCGGAGGCGATCCGAAGGCCTTCTTCGGCGGAGGCGGCGACCTCCACGTGATGCCCGTCGTCGGAGAGGGACTCGCGGAACGCCCAGCAGATACTCGCCTCATCATCGACGATCAGGATGCGGCCCATTCGGCCTCCTCAGGTGTCACCACGGCCGGCCGCGGCAGCCGCAGCCGGAACCGCGTCGTCCCGCCTTCCCGCGTCCAGGAGAGCGCCCCGCCGTGCTCGGCGGCGACCTGGTGGGCCAAGGCCAAGCCGAGGCCGACCCCCTCGGGCTTGCTCGTCACGAACGCCTCGTACAACTGGTCGCCCAGTTCGGGGGGCGGCCCTGGCCCGTTGTCGGCGACCTCAATCGTCCAGGCGTCCTCGTCACCGGTTACGCCCAGACCGACAAACCCGCCGGGTCCCGCGGCGTCGATCGCGTTCAGGGTCAAGTTTAAAACGGCCGCACGCACGCCCGAGGGGTCGGCAAGGACTTCGAGCGGCGGGCCCGCGGCCTCGTAACGTAGCGTCACCTTGGCATGGCGGCACGAGGGTTGAACCAGGAGGGCGACGTCGGCAAGTAGCCCCCGCAGGTCGCAAACCTCCGGGGGGCGCCGCTCGACGCGGCCGAGCGAGAGCATCCCTTTGACATGCTCCTCGGTCATCGCGAGTTGCCGGAGGGCCACGTCGAGGCTCTCGTCGCCCTCGCGGGCCGGGCACCGCTTCGCGTGCAACTGCACGCTCATGCGGGCCCCCGTCAGCGAGTTCCTGAGTTGGTGGGCCAAACCCGCCCCCAATTGGGCGAGGAGTCGGGCCCGTTCCGTACGGCGGATGGTCGTCTGCATGTCCCGCAACTGGGCGCACATCCGGTTAATCGAGCGGGTCAAGTCTCCCACCTCGTCGCGCCGCCGGCCGGGGTCCAGGTCCAGAAATCGGCCTTCGGCGATCTGGGCGACGTGTTGCCGGATCTTGCGGATGCGGACGCCCGTCTGGCGGGCCACCCAGCCGGTCACGCCGGCCATCGCCGCGAGCGAACCGAGTCCGAGCAACACCGGCGGCAAGACCGCCTCGTCCCGCGCCTGCCGGCGGCTGGTCTCCGGATAGAGGACCAGAAGCGATAACCCCCTCGGGTCGCCGGAGGGGCGGATCTTGACGGCCCGGAAACGCGTCTGCCCGACGACGACCGAGGGGGCCGAACCTAACGAATCGATCCTCGCGACCGCCGGCACGGACCGCAACGCCGCCGGCAACTCGGTCAGGCCCGCCAGGCTCGTCTCGGACACGCGGCCGTCGCCGGAAACGGCGACGAAGTCCGCCCCGGAAAGCCCGCGCATCTTCGCGAGCACGGCGGCCGTATAGGGAAAACTCGCGTGCCCCAGCGCGGCGATGACCCCGTTGAGCCGGTCGACGACCTCCCGCTCGCTCCGCCTGACGGCGAGCGCCGCGGTGGTCAGCGCCGTTGCCGTCACCGCGACCACCTGGATCAGGACCAGGGGGATCAGGATCTGGTTGCGGATCGACCACTGCATGAAGGTTCTCGGCCGGGGCGGGACCTCGTCCGTTTCCCTTGAACGCGACGACACTCCATCAGACGCTCCCGGGCGGGCGATCCGCAAGACGTGTTCGTGCCGGAACCCTACGTCGCCATCCCCGTGGCGAAGTTCTCGCCGCCGAAGGACAAGAAACCGCCACGCAGGCCGATTCCGAAGACGTCGGTGGGATCGATTGGACAACATGGAGGTTCGCCTTTTATCTTGGACACGTGGTGCACATGCGGCGAGGCGCGGCCGGCATTCATGTCTCGAACCCCGGTCGCGTGGGGCGCGCCTGAAGACGCGGGCGCGCATTTCACGAACGCCCGACGGCGCAGGGACGGACCGACCGGCGGGCGTCAGAAAGGCCGGTTCCCATGACCACACCTCGGATTGAGCTACTCCCCTCCCGCGCCGCCGTTTGTACCGACGAGTCGGTGACGCTCGACGTGCTCGTCCGGATCACCCCGGCGCTCCCCGAGGTCCATTTCCCCCGGCCGCGGCTCAACCTCGCCCTCGTGCTCGACCGCTCCGGTTCGATGGCGGAAGGGAAAAAGTGGTCCTACGCGCGTGAAGCCGCCGTGTTCGTCGTCGAACAACTCCTACCGACGGACCGGGTGAGCGTCACGGCCTTCGACAACTACATCGAGACGGTCGTCCCCGTCGGTCCCGCGGCCGATAAGCCGGCGATCGTCGGGAAGATCAACGCGGTCAAACCCCGCGGCTCGACCGACCTCTACGGCGGTTGGTCTGAGGGGGGACGGCAGGTCGCGTCCGGACTCGCCCGCGACGGCGTCAACCGCGTGCTCCTGCTGTCGGACGGCCTGGCCAACGTAGGGATGACCGACCCGAACGCGATCACCGCCGAGGCGCGCGGCCTGGCCGCCCGCGGTGTCGGCACGACGACGCTCGGCGTCGGCGACAACTATAACGAAGACTTGATGGAAGCCCTGGCCACCGCGGGCGACGGCAACTATTACTACATCGAGACCCCGGACCAACTCGTCGACCTGTTCCAGACCGAACTCCACGGGCTCATGGCGACGTCCGGCCTGAAGGCCAGCCTTGGCCTCGAACCCGGCGCGGAGGTTAAGGTGCTGGACGTGCTCAACGACCTCGAAACGGTCGCGACCAACCGCCTGAAGCTCCCCAACCTCGTCGTGGGGATGCCGGTCCAGGTCGTCGTCCGCTTGGCCGTCCCCCCCCGCAAGATGTCCGCGACCCTTTTAAACGTCCGGCTAGCCTGGGACGACCCGCATGGGGCCGAACGCCAGTTCATTTTCGAGCGTCTCGGGGGGCTCCCCGCGGTCCCGAAAATCGAATGGGACGGGATGGCGGTCGACCCGCGCGTCCGCGAACAGGTCGGACTCTTGATGGCCGCCCGGGCCCAGAAAGAGGCCGGCCTCGCCCACGAGCGTGGCGACATCGAGGGGACGCGGCACTGGCTGGCCGAGTCGTACAACCTCACCACCTCGCTCCCCGCCTCCGCCGCAACGGCGGACGGGTTACGGGCGATCGACGCGATGCAAGACGCCCTGGACCACGACGAACACGCCCATATGCGGAAGCTCGCGAAATACCATGCCTACCGGCAGCGGTCGAGCCGCCCATACCCGCCCCCGCCGAACGAGCCTCCGAAGAACGTTTCGACCTGATTTTTCCCGAACGTTACGGGCTCGACCTTTTTAGAGCCCGGATCGACCCACCGGGGTCGATCCGGGCAGGCTTTTGACGGCATCGACTTTGCGTAAAACACCGAACGGATTTTCGGCACCGCAATCACCTGCTCTGGAGGGCCGGTACGAGGGCGGGTGGCATTACGTGATCGAGGTCGTTCTGTGCCGGACCGAGAAACGAGTGGAAGCGACGCGAGGGCCGATGCGGGGTCATGGACGGTCGCCCTGCGGATGATCGCCGGATTGATGCTGATCGGCGCGGCCTGGGCTCTATCGACGATCCTGGTCCCGTTTCTCTTGGCGCTGGTCCTGGCGATCGCGCTCTCACCCGTCGCCAACCGGCTGGAGCGGTATGCGTTCCCGCGGACGGCGTCGAGCCTGGTCTGCACGCTGGCGGTGGCTTGCGTGCTCGCCCTCGGCGTGGGGCTGGTAACGTACGAGGCGGGGACGATCCTGCAGGAATCGGACCGCTACATTAACCGCTTCGGCTCGCTCATCGACAAGGTCGTGCGTCATGCCGGCTTCACACACGCGGCGCGAAGTGACGACAAGACAAGTGGCGAGGAAGGCCGAGCGGCGTCGACAACGGGCGAAACATCCGAAGCCTCGCCCCCGTCGGCGTCGGGAACGCGGGCCAAGGCACCGAGCCGGGGTGTCGTCCAAGTCCGACGGTTTATCGACAGCCTTGGCGGTTGGCTGGTATCGGGCGTCGGCGGCGTGCTCGGGGCGATCGGGGGGGCGGTCGTCTGCCTCGCCTTCCTGTTCTATCTGCTCGAAGGCCGAGACGACTGGATCGAGTCGATCGAGGCGGCGTGCAGACGGTTCGGAATGAGACCGACCCGGGTGGAGTTGGAAAAGGTTCGAGACCAAGTCGTACGGTACGTCACCGTGCTGGCAATGGTCTCGAGCGGCTACGTCGTGGTGGTTTCGCTGGCCCTTTGGTTAATCGGCGTGCCGCAGCCGTTGCTCTGGGGGCTCCTCGCCGGGCTGTTCGAGGTCGTCCCTTACTTCGGGCCGCTCATCGCAAGCGTTTTGCCCACGGTCGTCGCACTCAGCCTGGATAGCTGGTGGCAACCGCTGGTAACGGCCCTCCTATTCCTCGTGCTGCACACGGTGGAAGGCTATGTCATCACGCCCGTCCTCTACGGCAAGGCGGTCAAGTTCGACCCCGTGTCGATCCTGTTCGGGGCCCTCTTCTTCGGCGCCATCCTCGGCCCGCTCGGCCTGGCCGTCGCCACGCCTCTGATGATCGTCCTGCGGGGCCTCTTGATAATTACGCCCGACACCCCCGTCCTCGACGCGTTGGCCGACGTTAAAGACCAAAAGGCGGGCCCAGCCCCTTCGGCGGAACCGTCGGCGATGAGCAAAAACCGTGGCGCCGTGAAGGAGGAGGCCGCTCTCTAAGACTCTTACGCGCGGCCGGCCGGGGACGGGTCGGACCGCGGGCGATCAAGGGAAGGCGGCGGCGTTGGCCGCGGGGTCGGCAGGAGCCACCTAGCAAGGGGGCCCGGGGGAAGGTCGGGGGCGAGCAAGGACTCGGGGCGTCCGAGGTCTTGAAGAACGCCTTCGGCCGCGAGGAAACCGCTACGGACGGCGCCTTCCATCGTGGCGGGCCAGCCGGTGGCGGTCCAATCGCCGGCGAGGAAAAGACCCTCCACCGGCGTCCGTTGCGGGGGACGGAGTCCGTCCACGCCGGGGCGGACGGCGAACGTCGCGCCGTGTTCGGTCACGACCCACGAGCGCAACAGCGTCGCGTCACGTGACGCGGGGAAAATCTCGCCGAGTTCTTTGAGGACGAGGTTCAGGACGGCGGCCTTATCGAGCGGGAGAAGATCGTATGAGGCGCTGATGACGAGTTGGAGGTACTGACCGTCTTCGGCGTCGCCCGGTCGCCGCCCCTGGATCGCGGTGTGGTTGAAAACCCATTGGACCGTTCGGCCGATCGTAACGACGTGATCGAACGGGCAGACCGGCCGGTCGAACCAGAGGTGGACGCCGGTGATCGGCGAAGCCGCCAGCGTGGAGACGCGGTCGAGCCCCGGGATGCGGTCGGCCAAGGGGCTGGGAAGCAGGTCCAAGACGCGGTCAAAAGGGACCGCCAGAACGACGAAGTCGGCCGACACGGTCTCGCCGGAGCGGAGCCGGACGCCGGAGACCGCGCCGTCGTGTTCGGGGTCGGTCGTCAGCTCACGGACGCCGGTCGTCAGCCGGACCGCGACGTCCTGGTCGGCGAGCCATGATTCGAGGCGACGGCCGTAAAGCTCGCCGAGCGGGACGAGCGGGATCTCCATCTGGAACCCGGCGCGGTTGCGCAGGAAGCCGTCGAGGAAGACCTTGCGGGCATGCCCCACGTCCATCCGGTCGAGGCGCTCGTTCAGGGCGGAAACGAGGACGGGGGACCAGTAGCGTTCGACCGTACGGGGCGTCTGGCCGTTCCTGGCGAGCCAGGCGCCGAATGCTTCATCGGGTCGATCGTGGCGGGTCGACCCGAGCCGCGCGAGGCCGTAGGCGACGCGGGCCTTGTCGCGCCAGGTCAGATAATTCGCGCCGAGAAAGCTGCCGGCGAGGTGGAGCGGGGCAGGGAGATGGCCGGCGCGGAGGCGAGAGACCTTACCCTCGGGGCTCAGGAAGAGGACCTCGGGCTCGCGACGGAACAGGTCGTCGAGGCCGACCCGCCGGCAAAAGGCGGCGAGGTTCGTACAGCAAACCATACTGACGTGTTGGCAATTGTCGACCGGCTCCCCCGTAACGGGGTCGGTGAACGAACTGGCGCGACCGCCGAGCCGCGGGCGGCTTTCGATCAACGTCAGCCGGAGGCCGCGGCCGACGAGGGCGGAGGCCGCGGCTAACCCGCCGAGGCCGCCGCCGACGATCACGACGTGGGGCGGGGGCGGGGTGGTGTGGGGGCGGGTCGACATGGTCGTCTCGGTCGATCAACGTGTCGGATTGGCTTCGGCCCCGCGCGCCCGGGGGGCGCGACCGCGGCCGGCGTAGGCCCGCAGGGCGATCAAAACTTTCCGCCAGCCGGGGACGGAAACGCGGGCGCGGAGGACCTCGAAACGGCGCCGGGCGATCTCGTCGAGGAGCGAGCGGTAAATGCCGACGATCGCCCGGAGCATGGGCCGACCGGCCGGGTCGACCAGCGCGGCGAGGGCCAACGACCGGTCGTATTCGGCGTACGCCCGACGGGCCTCGAATTCCAGGAGGCGTCGCAACGGTTCGCTCACCTCTCGCGCCGCGAGGTCGTTACGGTCGACTCCGAACCGGCGGAGATCTTCTTGGGGGAGGTATACGCGGCCGTTGTGGGCGTCTTCGCGGACGTCGCGGATGATGTTGGTCAGTTGCAGGGCGATCCCGCACGCTTCGGCAAGCGCCTCGGCGCGGCCGCCGTCGGAACGATAGCCCCAGATGTGGAGGCAGCAGAGACCGACCGCCGAGGCGACCCGATAGCAGTACGCGTAGAGGTCGTCGAACGTGGCGAAGTCCCGCGGCTCCAGGTCCATCGCGACGCCGTCAATCACCTCGTGGAGATGGCGGTGGGGGATGTCGTGGCGCGCGACGGCGTCGGCCAAGGCGGGCCAGCCGACCCAGGGGTCGGGCGCGGCCGTACCGGAAAGCGAAAGAGTCAGCGCGGTACGCCAGGCGTCGAGGGCCGCACGTTTCGCTCCGACGTCGCCGGGTTCATCGGCGATGTCGTCGGTCCGCCGCATGAAGGCGTAGAGCGCGCACATCGACCGACGCCGGTCGGGAGGGAGCAGGAGGAAACTGGGATAGAAGTTCCGCGCCTGACTCTTGGCGACCCGCGTGCAGGCGTCGTAACTGGCGGCAAGTTCGGGGGTCATTATCGCGTCCCCCGTTCAGCGTCGATTTGCGACGGCGAGCGCCTGTGACCCCGACCGCGACGCCCCGCGCCGCGCGAGAAAGGCGCGCGCGAGGAGCCCGATCTTCGCGACCTTGCCAAGTTTCGGGCGCGAGGTAAGGACGTCGTAACCCTGTCCCGCGATCCGATCGAGGATCGCAAGACCGCCGCGGGAGAAGAGGTCGACGTCGACCGCGAGTTCGCGGGGGAGGCGGTCGACCAGGGGGCGCCCGGCGTTGAGCAAGGCGCGGGCGCGGTCGACCTCGAACCGGAGCAGGTCGGCAAAGGCCGGGGTGAAGCGCAAGGCGCGGAGGTCGGCGTCGGGGTAGTTGAACCGCTCGCGGTCTTCACGCGGGAGATAAATACGGCCGATCGCGAGGTCGCGGGCGACGTCCTGCCAGAAGTTCGCAAGTTGGAGCCCCGTACACGTCTGGTCGGAAAGTCGGGCGTTGTCGGCGTCGAACGACCGTGCGAGATAAAGGACGAGGTGGCCGACCGGGTTGGCCGACCGGGTGCAGTAGTCGAGGAGTCGGTCGTACGTATCGTAGTCGGTAACAACCTGGTCCTGTTCGAAGGCCGAGATTAGCGCCAGGAACGGGTCGATCGGGATCGAAAACTGTTCGACCGTATCGGCCAGGGCGACCATCACCGGGTGGCGGGTCTGCCCCCGGTAGAGGCCGTGCAACTCGCCGCGCCACCATTCGAGCAGGGCCCGCGACCGCTCGCGGTCGCCCACCTCATCGCCGAGGTCGTCGGACCACCGGCAGAAGGCGTAGATGCTCTGAAAGGCCGGGCGGAGTTCGCGCGGCGTCAGCCAGGTCACGACGCTGAAGTTTTCGTAGTGGGACGCGGTCAGGCGGGCGCAGTAGTCGCGGGCGTCGGCCGGCGAAACGGGGGGGGTGTCGGGGCCGTAGCGGAGGAGGTCGTCCGCGAACGAGGCGGGCATGCCGGAACGTCCTGGTCGGGACCGGAAAGGGCGGAGAAGGGGCTCCCGCGAAAAGACGGATTGTACACCGGGGGTCACAGGCCCGCCAGCGGCACCACCGATTGTCCGCCAAGGGCGGCACGGCGCAACGGCCGTAATCCTTCCCGAAGAGGGCGGACGACGTCAGGAAATCGTCCGCTCAACCGTTCACCCGTGCGGTCCGTCCCGTTCGGCTTTGCGGGGCCGACTCAGAAGCCTCGTCGGCGACCGCTCGAAAAAATCGGGTCGCGCCGATCGGGAAGAGGGTCGGCGTTAATGCGATGGGGGGGAGGGGTTGCGCCGGTACGGCGGAGAACCATGGGGAAATCCTGAAGTCGTCGGGCCGGAAACCCGATAACTGATCTGGTACTCCACGTCTCCTCCTCGTATAAGGGGCACACCGCGGTGGACGCGATCCCCTGCGATCTTGGTGTCGGCCCGGGCGGAGTCCCGGGCGTCTCAAGCGGTCAGGATGTCGCGACCAAAGCGGGACCCACGGACGGCCGGTTGATGCAACCGGGGTCCCCGTCCGTCGGGGCGCGGTCCGCCAAGAGGGCGGACCGCTGGGCCCTCGACGCGAGGCCCGCCCAAGGAAGGGTCGGGGGGACACCCCGACACGCCGCTCTACCCCACGCGCTACACCCACTTCTTTCGGCCCAGGCGTCCCATCGAACGGATCCGCCCGATCCCCCCACGCGCGCCGCGCCGGCAACCCCGGCCGTCCGCGACACGGCACACGGCGGTCCGAACGATCCGACCTCGCACCGAACGGCCCGGACCACGGTAAGTCCCCCGCGCCCGGGCGTCGCCCGGACGCGGGTCGGAGTGCTTGCCCGGCCCGAGTCCGCGAGCGCCACCGCGCCCGGTCGCGAGCCGTCCCGGGGGAAAGGAGTCCGAGCGGCATGAGCTTCGCCACGCTGTTTTTCGCCCTGATCACCACCCTCCCTGCGGCCTCGGGAGACGCCCGCGTCGCGTCGAACCGGCCGGTCATGCTCGACTTCACCGCCACCTGGTGCGGCCCCTGCCGGCAGACGAAGCCGGCCGTCGAGCAGTTGATCCGTCAGGGGTTTCCGATCAAGCCGGTGGACATCGACCAACACCCCGAGATGGCCGAAAAGTACGAGGTCACCGGGGTCCCCACGTTCATCGTGATCGACCCGTCGACCGGCCGGGAGTTGGGCCGGACGTCCGGCGCCCAAGCGGCCGACGCCCTGGCCTCGCTATACAACCAGGCCGTCGCCGGCCTGTCCAAACAGGCCCGCCCCAAGCGGCAGGCCCAAGGCATCGTTGAGGCCGAGGACGTCGAGGGCGACGCGGAGGACGCGAACCGACGTGACCCCGAAGCCGGCGACGAAGGGGGGGCCGAGGCCGAACAGCCCGAGGCGACCACGAGGGTCAACCCGAAGCCCTGGGAAACGGTCGTCCGGATCAAGGTCCATCTCGGCGGGGGTTCGATCGGGTTCGGGTCGGGAACCATCATCTGGTCGTCCCCCGAAGAGTCGATCGTCCTGACCTGTGCCCACATCTTTAAGCTGGAACGGGGCGTCCCGACGCCGCCGCCCTCGCAATTCCCCAGAAAGATCACCCTCGACCTGTTCGACGGAAACCTCTCGGGGCCGAAGAAGAACCAGGTCCGCTACACGCACGAAACGTTCCCCGGCGAGGCGATCGATTACGACTTCACCCGCGACGTGGGACTGATCCGCTTCCGGCCAGGACGACGTCTCCCTTACGCGAAGGTCGTACCGCCGCACTGGAAGCCCCAGGCGCGCATGGGGATGATCACGGTCGGCTGTTCGGAAGGCCGTGACGCCACGGCGTGGAATACTCAGATCGTTGACCCGTCCTTCGGCGGCCGCGTGATCGGTCAGGACGGGTATGAAGCGGTCAAGTGCACGACGGCCCCGTCGCAGGGGAGGTCTGGGGGCGGGTTGTTCACGGACAACGGCTACGTCGCCGGGGTCTGCGACTTCGCCGAGCCGCGGGGGAACCACGGCCTGTACGCCTCGCCCCGGTCGATCTACCACATCCTCGACCGCAACAACCTCATGGCGCTGTACGCCCCGGTGCAAAACCGCCCCGAACGGCTCATCGCGGACAACGGCCGGAACGCCTCCCGGTCGCCCAGGCGTTCCCCCGCGGCGACCCACGAACCGTTGATCGCCCGGGGCCAATCCCCCAGCCAAGACGACCCCGGCGGGGTGTCTTTGCCGCCGCCCGAGATGCTCGGGATCAAGCGGCCGGTGCTCGCGCGGGGCGACGACCGCCCTGCGAACACCCGACGGGGTTCGTGGGTCATCCCGCCGTCGCCGGAGGCCGGCCAGCCCGCGAACCTGAAGCTCGACTCGTCGCTCGACCCGGATCCTTTCGAATCCACGGACTCCGCCGGGAGAACGAGCGAGGAGCCGGCCGAGGCTACGCCGGTCGCTACGCCCGCCCGCCGGTCGGGTGGGAGCAAGTGGCGGGCGGGTCAAAAGCCGCTGCCGGCGCTCGCGGGCGGCGGGGTGAACTGACGGCGTCGTGACGAAAACGCGAAGCCCGGTGTCGACGAAGACACCGGGCTTTTTCGTGCGCGGTTAACGCGGTCTGGATTTCGAAACGACCGCCTTGGCCGTCGCGGACGGAGCCGCGAGGTCTTCGAGGCTCAGCCCCAGCCGATCGAGCGCCTGACGAAACGGGCCGAGGGAGACGTCGGGGATGACAACCGCCGTCGGGCCGAGCCTGGTCCCCAGCAGGTGGCGCGTGTCCGGGTGTTGGGCCAGGCCGTCGAGCAGTTCGGAACTCGGCGCGTGAAGGACCAAGGGGCGGTCGGTCGTGAAGGGCGGCGGCTTCGGCCCCCGAGCGGCGAGGAGGAGGCGGACGGACGGCGGCAGGTCGGACCCGGTGCGGCGGACGAACCACTGCGAGAGGGTCGACGGCGTCACGCCCGACGCCTCCGCGCGGGCCAGCGATTCGGACGAGACGACAAAGCGACGCCGCGTCGGCGACGGCCCCGCACCCGGGGCGGGTACGGTCTCGTCCGCGAAGCGCGTGAGTTCCGCGTCCACGAGGAGGTCGGACCGCGCCAGGTCGAGGGTCAGTGTGACCCCGTCGGGTTCGACCTCGACGCAGACTTCGGCCGGTAGGCGGTAGTTCCGCGAGCCGGTCATCCGGAACCGGTTCCAAGGGATCGTCGACTCGTCTTCGACGAGCACGAGGCGGTCGGAGACCCGGACCGGGGCGGGCCCCGAACCGGCGGGCCAGTCGTGCAAGGCTTGGTCGAGCTCGGCCGGCGTGACGAACTCGACGAGGGTCGCCGCGGCGTGATACGTGATCCTGTCGCGCCGCCCCGACCAGGTCCGCACGGCCTCCGCAACCCCGGCGGGGAGTGCGCGGGGGCTGTGGCGGGCGAGCAGGTCGAGCATCCTGTCGGGCGTCATCCCCCCTTCCAAACCCCGGTAAACCGACTCCGGGGTCAGCCGCATCGTGAGGGCGGCGCCCACCTGGGACCACAGCGTGAACCGGCTGAAGGCGCCGGCGAGGGCGGGGGTCAAACCCTGGCGGTAAGCGACGATCTCAAAGCTCGGCTGAACGAACAGGAAGTGCTCGTAGGCCGGCCGCGACGGCGGGGGCGGCCCGAGCGCGAGCAGGTAGCGCCCGAGCGGGGTCAGTTGTACGGCCCGGCGGCCGGTCCCGGCCTCCTCGCCGGCGCGGACCAGCCCCAGTTGATAGGCCGCCCCCAAAAGGACGGCGGACATGGCGGCGCTGTCGGCCTGGTCGGGCGTCGGCTCGTCTTTGTCTTTCGACCGCCCTCGTTTCGGCTTCTTGGCCGGTGCCGGTGCTACCTCGGGGGCCGTAACG
>Ga0164243_10009221_pt1 | contig 14405 bp, 10 predicted proteins | sample OricompcompostOP_FD_108781 | JGI IMG/M metagenome (GOLD analysis project Ga0164243, IMG submission 108781) | Organic Plus compost microbial communities from Emeryville, California, USA - Original compost - Organic plus compost (OP) | ecosystem: Engineered > Solid waste > Mixed feedstock >... | reverse complement strand
GATCGAGAATCCGCAGGCATTCCAGCAATGGCAGCAGGCGCAGGGCGAACTGAGCTCCGCGTTGTCGCGGCTCATGCTCGTCGTCGAGCGCTATCCCGATCTCAAGTCGATTTCCGGTTTTCAGGATCTGCGCGCGCAGCTCGAGGGCACGGAGAATCGCATCGCGGTCGCGCGCAAGCGCTACATCGAAAGCGTGCAGGCGTACAACGTGACGGTGCGCCGCTTCCCGACGAACATCACGGCGAAAATGTTCGGCCATGACGTGAAGCAGAACTTCACGGTGGAGAACGAGCGCGAGATCTCGCGTGCGCCGACCGTCGATTTCGGCCAGACGGGCACGCCGGCGCCGCAGCCGAGCAACCCGCCCGTCGAACAGCCCCGATGAACGATCCCGCATCGAATTCCCCCTCCCCCGCGCAGCGGGGGAGGCCGCTCCTGTGCATCCATGCACCCGGCCGCTCCTGCGCTCCTGCGCTCGCGGCATTCGGGCTCCTGCCCATCACGGCATTTGTGCATCCTGCACGTCAGGCCAGGAGTGTGGGCCTCTTCGTCCTGCTCTTGCTCCTGGCCTTCACCGCCTTCGCCCAAGTCCCCGTCCCCGAGCTGCGCTCTCCCGTCACTGACCTGACGAACACGCTGACGCCGCAGCAATCCCAAGCGCTCGATCAGAAACTGCGCGCATACGAAGAGCGCAAAGGCAGCCAGATCGCCGTGCTGCTCGTGCCCACGACCCAGCCGGAAGCGATCGAGCAATATTCCATTCGCGTCGTCGAAGCTTGGAAGCTCGGCCGGCGCGGGGTCGACGACGGCGTGCTGCTGCTCGTCGCGAAAGACGATCGCGCCGTGCGCATCGAAGTCGCCTACGGCCTCGAGGGCGCGCTGCCCGATGTGATCGCGAATCGCATCGTGCAGCAAGTCATCGTCCCCCGCTTTCGCGAAGGGCGGTTCTACGAGGGCATCGATGCGGCCGTCGACCGCATCATCGCCGTGCTCGAAGGCGAGCCGCTGCCCGCGCCTGCGCAGCGTGCGCCGCAATCGAGCCCAGAATTCGGCCCCGCGTTGCCGCTGCTGTTGATGGTCGTCTTCGTCGGCAGCGGCATTCTGCGCCGCATGCTGGGCGGCTTTGGCGGCGCCGCCGCGACTGGCGGTATCGCCGGCCTGCTCGTGTGGCTGCTGACTGGAGTGATGGTGATCTCAGCGGGCGCTGGCGTCATCGCGTTTCTGTTCACGCTGCTTGGCGGCGGAGGCGGCGGGCCGCGCGGCGGATGGACGGGCCGTCGGCGCGGCGGTTGGGGCGGCTACGGCGGCTGGGGCGGCGGCGGTTTTGGCGGCGGATTCGGGGGCGGCGGAGGCTGGAGCGGCGGTGGCGGCAGCTTCGGCGGCGGCGGCGCATCGGGTCGCTGGTGATGGAGCGCAACGAAGCATGAGCATCACGCGCGGAATCCGGCATCTCGCGACGCCCGCATGGACCGTTTCCGGCGTGTTCTCGAAAGAGGCGCTCGCCAGGATCGAAGAGGCGATCGCCGCAACCGAGCGCACCCACGGCGGCGAGATTCGTTTCGCGGTCGAGGGCAACCTGAGCGCGCGCGAGTTGTGGCGCGGCGCAACGGCGCGCGATCGTGCGCTCGAGGTATTTGCGCAGCTGGGCGTGTGGGACACCGAAGCGAACAACGGCGTCCTGATCTACGTGCTCTGGGCCGATCACGATGTCGAGATCATCGCGGACCGCGGGTTCAACACGAAGGTGACAAACGAGGAATGGTCCGCCGTGTGCAGAAACATGGAGGCGCATTTCCGCGCGGGCGATCCGATCCGCGCGGTCGTCGAAGGCGTGCACGCGGTGGGCGCGCTGATCGCGCGCCATTTCCCCGCGGCCGATCGGAACGAATTGCCCGATCAGCCGGTTGTGCTGTGAGTGAAACGCGGATAACGGCGAGCTCCGGAGCACGTAGCTGCTTCGCGACAGGGTGTCGCGCTGTCCGCTGTCGGCTATCAGCTTTCGACTTCTTCAGGCAATAATCGCCCGCATGAAAACATTTGCCTTTCGATCTGCCGCGTTCGGCCTTGGTTTCATCCTCGCGGGCTGTCAGAGCCTGTCACACAAGCCCGAGCCGGTCGTCGAAGCCGCGCCCCCGCCGCCGGTCATTCACGCGCCGGTCGCCACTCACACGTTCCAGATCGCTCCCGATGACGACGTCGTCGGCGTGCTGCAGGTCACGAAGGTCCAAGGCGAGGACACGTTCTCGGACATCGCCCGCCGCTTCAATGTCGGCTACGAGGAGATGGTGCGCGCGAACCCCGGCGTCGATCCGTGGTTGCCGGGCGAAGGACGTGAAGTCGTCGTTCCCACGCAATACGTTCTGCCGCAAGCGCCGCGCGAGGGGCTCGTGATCAACCTCGCGCAGCTGCGCGTGTTCTATTACCCGAAGCCCGCCGAGGGCGAGCCGCAGAAGGTGATCACGCATCCGATCGGCATCGGCAAGGTCGGCTGGTCGACGCCGGAAGGCACGACGAAGGTCACGAGCAAGGTCAAGAACCCGACGTGGATTCCGCCCGCGTCGGTGCGCAAGGAACATCGCGAGGCGGGCGATCCGCTGCCCGCGCGCGTGCCGCCCGGCCCGGACAATCCGCTCGGCGCATACAAGATGACGCTCGGCTGGCCGAGCTACCTGATTCACGGCACGAACAAGCCGTACGGCGTCGGGATGCGCTCGAGTCACGGCTGCATTCGCTTCTATCCCGAAGACATCGCCGAGCTGTTCGACGACATTCCGGTCGGCACGAAGGTCACGGTCGTCAATCAGCCGTTCGTGTTCGGCTGGCACAAGGATGCGATGTACGTCCAGGCGTTCCCCGTGCTCGAGGACGACGAGCGCGAGCATCCGAAAGCGGCCGATGCGCTGCTGAACGCCGCGATTACCGATGAGATGTGGCAGAAGGTGAAAAGCCACAACGCGACGATCGATCTCGAACTCGTGAACGCGATGGTCGCGAAGCCGCGCGGCATCGCGATGCCGGTGTCGCGCCAGGACCTCACGTTCGACAAGTTCCTGTACCTCGCGCGTCACGTCGAGAATCGATTGCCGGAAGGCTCGAACTGGGACGGCAAGGAAGAGCTGCTCGTGACCGCCGAAGAGTTCGAAGCGGCGCGCGCCGGCACGGTGCTGCCTGCGAAGCCCGCGGCCAAGAAGACGACCGTCGCGACGAAATCCGCGCCGGCCGCACAGAAGAAGTCGACGACGAGCGCCAAGCCGAGCGGTGCGGGTTCGGCGGTGCCGAGGCAAGCTGTCGAGGTCGAGAAGTCGACGAGCGCGAAGCCCGCGGCTGCGGCAGCGCCCGCCAAGCCCGCCGCCAAGCCGGTCGCGACCACGGCGAACGCCGGCGCGGACACCGGTGCTCCGGGTGCGACGCCGAAAGGCTCGCGCTGATCGAGATCGCGTGCTCTGTGCTTTGCGCTCAGAGCACGCCGGCGTCGCGGCGCTTGGCGATGCGGACCGCGTGCTCGTTCGCCACTCTTCGCATTCCTCCTGATCGAGCGCAGGCGCCATGATTCCGCTTCGCGACGACAATCCCTCCACGTCGAAACCGGCCGTCACGATTGCGCTCATCGCAATGTGCGTGCTCGTGTTCCTGTGGCAGTTCTCGCTCGGTGACGTCGGCGGGCAGCGGATCGTCTACGCGCTCGGAGTGATTCCCGCCGTATTGCTCGGCGGACAGCATTTGCCGCCTGATCTGCAGCTCGTGCCGCCGAGCCTCACGGTGCTCACGTCGATGTTCATGCACGGCGGCTGGATGCATCTGATCGGCAACATGCTGTATCTGTGGATCTTCGGGGACAACGTCGAAGACAGCATGGGGCATGGCCGCTATCTCGTGTTCTATCTGCTGTGCGGCGTTGCAGCGGCGCTCGCGCAGGCGCTGCCGGATCCGAATTCGGAGATTCCGATGGTCGGCGCGAGCGGCGCGATCTCGGGCGTGCTCGGCGCGTATTTGTTGCTGCATCCACATGCGCGCGTGCTGGTCGTCGTCCCCTTGGGCTTCATTCTCCAGACCATGCGGCTGCCTGCCGGGCTCGTGCTCGCGCTGTGGTTCGGCTTGCAATTGCTGAGCAACGTGATGGCGCCCGGGCAAGGCGGCGGGGTCGCGTTTCGCGCGCATATCGGCGGATTCATCGCAGGCATGGTGTTGGTGGCGGTATTCAAGAAGCGCCACGTGCGCCTGTTCGCGCCGGCGCGCTACTGAAGCGGAACGGAACGAATTGCGGGGAGTTGCTTGGCTTGAGCGCCGGTGGGCGCGTGTGGAGGCAGCATGCGATTAGGCGGACGACGCGCAAGCACGAACATCGAGGATCGCCGCGGCATTCGCGTCGGCCGTGCCGGCGGGATCGGCTTGGGCACGGTCGTGCTCGCGTTGATCGCCGCGTATTTCGGCGTCGATCCGAGCCTGATATTACAGAACGCCCAGCAATCCTCGAGCGTCGAAGAGCAGCAGGTTCCCTATGAGGAATCGGCGAGCGAGGCCAAGGCTCGCGAGCTCGTCTCCGTCGTGCTGGCCGACACCGAAGATACCTGGAGCGAAATTTTCAGCGCCGCCGGCCGGACCTACGAAGCCCCGAAGCTCGTGTTGTTCGCGGACGCCGTGCAGACGGGATGCGGCATCGGCCAGTCCGCGGCAGGTCCGTTCTATTGTCCGGCCGATCGCAAGGTTTACATCGATCTCACGTTCTACGACGAGCTGCAGCGGCGCTTCGGCGCGCCCGGAGATTTTGCGCAGGCGTATGTGATTGCGCATGAGGTCGGGCATCACGTACAGACTCTGCTCGGCATTTCCGAGCGCACGCAAGCCGCGCGTGCCCGCGCGAGCGAGGTGGAAGCGAATGCGATTTCGGTGCGTCAGGAGCTGCAGGCCGATTGCTTTGCGGGCCTGTGGGCGCACAACGCGGAGCGCTCGCGGCCGTTTCTCGAAGCGGGCGACATCGAAGAGGGGCTGAATGCGGCAAGTGCGATCGGGGATGATCGGCTGACGCAAGGCCGCGCCCCGCCGGAAGCCTTCACCCACGGCACCTCGGAGCAGCGCGTGCGCTGGTTCAAGCGCGGGCTGGATACGGGGTCGATGCAGGAGTGCGATACCTTCGCCGCCCGGAGCCTCTAGCCTTCTGCCTCTCCCCAGGGAGAGGGAATCGTTATCCGCCGAGAAACTCGCAGAGATATCCCGCCGGTCCGCCGACGGCCTGCACATCGAAGCCGCTGTTCGCCGGCACTTCGAAATACGTCCCGGCCGGAAAGCTCTGCCATTCGCCGCCGGCGAGCTTCGCTCGCAGCATTCCCGTCGTCACCGTCATGCGCTCGGCGGCCGCCGTGTTGAAGTGATACTCGCCGGGCTCGATCACGCCGACCGTGGCGCGCAACCCGTTGCGCTCGAAACCGATGCTTTGGACGCGGCCGTCGAAATAGGTGTTGTGTTTCATGTGAGAGAGAAGGGTGGACGAATAGTCGATAGTCGGAAGCAAGAATAGCAGGCGCACGTCATGCTTCGTTTGCGCGAACGCGCATATCGCAGTCAATCATCGCTTCTCTGAGCTCTCCGCCATCCGTCATCGCCTTCTTTCCCGTGCGTCCGCGCTATCGCCCGTCACCTTCTTTCTGCTAACGTTCGCGGCACAAAAATCCAAGGGGAGGCAAGGTGCCGGAGCGAACGCTCGACGGTATCAAGGTTGTTGAGGCGCCAACGGCCGAACAACCGATCACGCGCACTCACGCGCAACGCACCGCATTCATCGGTCGCGCATTACGAGGTCCGCTGGACACGCCGGTTCTCGTGCGCAGCTTTGCGGACTTCCAGCAAGTCTTCGGCGGCCTGTGGCAGCCGAGCCCGTTGTCCTACGCCGTTGAGCATTTTTTCGAGCAAGGCGGCCGCCAGGCCGTCATCGTCCGCGTCGCGAACGGCGCCGTCCCCGTCACGATCTCGCTGCCCTGCGAATCAGGCATGCTGACGCTCGAAGCGATCGCGCCCGGAACGCGGGAGTTCCTGCGCGCCGCGATCGATTTCGATCAGATCGAAGGCGATGACGAGCTGCGCTTCAATCTCACCGTGCAGCGGGTGCGCTCGCCGGGCTCCGAGCGGATCGAGGCTCAGGAGATTTTCGCCGGCGTCTCATGCGACCCGAACGACGCGCGCTTTCTCAAGAGCGTATTGAGCGAGTCTCGCATGGTCCGCGTGCGCGGCGAGGTGCCGCTCTCGCGCCCGAAGCCCACCCTGATGGCGGGGACGAAGCTGCCCGGTTATGTGAGCTCGAACCCCGACGGCGACGACGGCAAGCCGTTATCCGACTACGACATCATCGGCTCTGCGCCGCGCCGCACGGGCCTGTTCGCCTTGCGAGGCGTCGAGGATCTCGCCTTCATTTATGTGCCGCCGCTCGGGCGTTCGACCGATGTCGGCGTCAGCACGCTGCTGGCGGCCGAACGCTTCTGTCGCGAGCAGCGCGCCATCCTGATCGTCGATCCGCCAGCGGCGTGGGACTCACCCAATGCCGCGATCGCCGGCCTCGCGGCGCTTGGTTTTCACAGCGACAGCGCCACGATGTTTTATCCACGCATCGTGTGCACGGACCGCTTGCGCGCACGGCCGGAAGTCTTCGGCAGCGGCGGCGCGGCCGCGGGTATCTTGTCGCGCACCGGCGATCTGACACCGGGCATCGCAAGCCTGCCCGAGCCTGAAATGCTGTTGCGTGCCGGGGCGCGCCTGCATCGGGAGCTCACGAACGCCGATCGCGCACGGCTCGCGACTCACGGCATCAACACCCTGCAGTCCGTGCGCAGCACGGAGCGGCGCCGTCCCAGCTTGCGAACGCTTGCATGCGGCGCGAGCGCGCATGCGGACTGGGCTTATCTGACGCCGCGTCGGTTCGCGTTGTTCGTCGTCGATGCGATCGAGCGCGGCACGCGCTGGGCGATTGCCGAGCGGCGCAACATCACGGTGTGGTTCCGGCTCGCCAACCAGATCGCGCAATTCCTGGGCGAGCTGCGCGCGGCCGGCGCGTTCTCCGCGGCGCCGAAGGATCAGGCGTTTCTCGTGATCTGCGATGAGCGCATCAACAAGCCGTATCTCGATGCGGACGAGATCAACATCCTCGTGCAGTTCGCCGCGAACCATATCGACAGCTATCACAGCTTCATGATCACGCACACGGCACAAGGCAGCCGGGTACGGCCGATCGTGATCAACCGGCTCGAAGCATCCCTCATCGTCTCGAGCGAGCTCGAGCGCGAGACGACGATGCGGGTGGAGCATGGACTCGGGTTTCTGAGCCTCGCCGGCTAGCCGCGGCATGGTCCGGCCGCAATCCGGCGGCGAGCGGACTTACAGATCCACTTCGTGCTGCGGTAGTCCGGGCGTATCGACGCGCACGCTGAACAAGCCCCCGGCTTGCGGCTGCGCATTGCGTTGCGCCTCGTCCAGTCCCTTCCATGCCGTCGTGATGTAGAGCGTGCGCAAATCATCGCCGCCGAAGGCCGCTTTCGTCGCGTTCGCGCACGGAAGCTCGATCTCTTCGATGAGCTCGCCGCGCGGGCTGTAGCGCGCGACGCCCCAGCCGCCGAACAGCCCGGACCAGAGACAGCCCTCCTGATCGACGACCGGCCCGTCGGGATAGACGTTCGGACGCTCGATGCGAACGAAAACGCGTTTGTTCGAGAGCATGCCGTCGCCTGCGACATCGAAGGCGTAGATCGTCTGGCGGAGCGTATCGACGTGATACAGCGTCTTGCCGTCGGGGCTCATCGCCGGACCGTTCGTGATGCAATAGCCCGTATCGCGGGGCACGCAATTGCCGTCGCGATCCAGGCGATACAGCACGCCTGATTGCACACTCTCCGGGTCGTGCATCGAGCCGAACCAGAGGCGTCCGGCGGAATCGACGTAGCCATCGTTCAAGCGATTGTCGAGATGCTCGGGCTCGACGGTCTTCACGAGCGTGAATCGACCGCTGCGTGGATCGAAGCGATGCAGCCCGGTCTTCAGGCCCGCGATGAATCCGCCGCCGCGCACCGGCAGCAAAAATCCGGGCTCCGCGGGCGCGCTCCAGCTCCGGCCCTGCTGCGACGCCGGATCGAAGCAAAAAATCTGCTTGCCTTTGATGTCGACGAACCACACCGCCTGCTCGGCGGCCGACCACATCGGCCCTTCGCCGAGGCACGCTCCGACAGGCCAGACACAGGTGACTTGTTTCATGTTGAGAGAAAGCGTCCGCGCGTTGCTTTGTTTCCGTCAACCCCAGCCCGCGTCGATCCAGTAGGCATGTCCAGTGCACATGCGCGCGTCGGCCGACGCGAGAAACAACACGAGCGAGGCGACGTGCTCAGGCAGCAGCCGATCCTTGAGACATTGCGCTGCGACGATCTCGGCTTCGCCTTCCGGCGTGTACCACTGCAGTTGCCGCGGCGTGCGCACGTTGCCGGGAACGACGCACGTCACGCGAATGTTGTCCGGCCCCAGATCACGCGCCAGCGCGCGGGTCATGCCTTCGATCCCGGCTTTCGCGGTCTCGTACAACACCAGATCGGCGAGCCCGAGATGCCAGGAAATCGAGCCGAAGTTGATGATCGCACCGCCGCCGCGCTGTCGCATGCCGGGCACGACGGCCTTCGCGCAGAACAAGAGGTGTCGAAGGTTCACGGCGATGCGCTCGTCCCAGTACGCCGGCGTGATGTGATCGAGCGCATGACGATCGTCGTTCGCGGCGTTGTTCACGAGAACATCGATCGGGCCGATCTGCGCGAAGCAGCGCTCGACCGCAGCGAGATCGGTGAGATCACACGACTGAAAGACGGGGCGGATCCGCGCGTCGGCGAATTGAGCCGCAAGACGTACCGAGGGCTCGACGGCGATATCCAGAAAGATCACTTCCGCGCCTTGGCGCACGAATGCTTCGACGATGGCTGCGCCGATGCCCGTGCCTCCGCCGGTCACGACGACTCGCTGGCCCTGAAGGCTCGGGTAGATGGCTGTGGGCATGGTCATGGTTTTCGTTCGAGTCAGCGGCGCGTGCCGGGATGCGCATGGGTGCGCCCGAGGCTTCGTTGACACCCCCGGCCACGGCAGACTAGATTCGTTGTGAATGTGACCGGTAACATTCTGTAGAACAATGCGCCGCTGGGCAAGAGTCCGCGGTGACAACTCAAAGGGGCCACCGGCAGGTCGCCAGATTCCCGACGGAGAGCGTGCTTGCGCGATGAGTACCTACTGGCCTGCCGGAACGCGCGCATGTCGTTCAGCGTCGCAGACAGGAGCGTCCTCGCCCAGCCCGCTGCCTTGCGAGGCAGCGATGGACTCTATGGTGGAGATTTCGGCGTGACCGGAGCTCGCAAATCGACGGCTCTCCTGCTTTGCGCCTTCGCTCTGGGTCAGAGCGGCTGCGGAGAGAAAGAGCCGCAGCGCGTCGTGAAGGAGGCCGACGGCATCATCGTCACGCCGAAGAGCGGTGCCGCGAAGCGCATTCGCCTGATCGCGCTCGCCGATCGCATCATTCGCGTCACCGCGGTACCGAACGACAGCTTCGACGTGCCGCCCAGCCTGATGGTCGATGCGACGATGCCGGCGCCGGCGACGTTCACGGTCGAGACGACGGACAAGGTCGCGCGTATCAAGACCGCCGAGGTGATCGCTGAAGTCGCGCTCGACTCCGGGCTCATCTCCTTCAAGGACCTGCAAGGCACGCCGCTCCTCGTCGAGAGCAGACGCGAGCTCACGCCCGTGAAGGTGGACGGCCAGGATTTCTACGCGATTCATCAACAATTCAATCCCGGCACCGACGAAGCGTTCTACGGCCTCGGCCAGCATCAGAACGCGCAAATGAACTACAACGGCGAGGACGTCGAGCTCGCGCAGCACAACATGGACATCGCCGTTCCGTTCGTGCTCTCGAATCACAACTACGGCGTCCTGTGGGACAACACATCGGTCACGCGCTTCGGCAATCCGAAGCCCTATGGCCTCGCCTCGCGCGACCTCACGATCACCGATGCGAACGGCAAAGCCGGCGGATTCACGGCGACGTACGCCATCAAGGGCGAGGTGAAGCTCACGCGCGTCGAACCGGACATCGATTATCAATTCATCCGCGACATGCCGAAGTGGCCGCCGGCGCTTCTGTCCGGCACGCATTCGAACGCGACGGGCATGAGCACGATCGCGCCGAACCAGACCGTCAAATGGGAAGGCAAGCTCGAATCGAGCAAGACCGGCATGCACGCGTTTCAGTTGTACGCGAGCAGCTATTTCAAGTTGTACGCCGACGACAAGCTCGTCCTCGACGGCTGGCGCCAGAACTGGAATCCCTGGTACCACAATTTCAAGCTGCCGATGACGGCCGGAACGCCGGTCGCGATCCGTGTCGAATGGATTCCCGACGACGGCTACATCGCGCTGCTGCACAACGATCCGCTGCCCGACGCGGAGCGCCGCTCGCTGTCGCTCGCATCGGAGGTCGCGAAGTCCATCGACTACTACTTCGTCCGCGGCGGCAACGCTGACGAGGTGATCGCAGGCTATCGCGCGTTGACCGGCAAAGCGGTGATGCTGCCGCGCTGGGCATACGGCTTCTGGCAGAGCCGCCAGCGCTATCAGACGCAGGACGAGCTTCTGGGCGTCGCGCGCGAATACCGCAAGCGCGGCTTGCCGCTCGATGCGATCGTGCAGGATTGGTTCTACTGGCCCGAGGACGCCTGGGGCTCGCACGACTTCGACGCATCACGCTATCCCGATCCGAAGGCGATGGTGGATGCGCTCCACAAAGACAACGTGCACTTCATGATTTCCGTCTGGGCGAAGTTCTATCCCACGACGGACAACTACCGGGCGCTCGACGCGAAGGGCTTCATGTATCGCAAGAACGTCGAGCTCGGCACGAAGGATTGGGTCGGTCCCGGCTATCTGAATTCCCATTTCGATCCCTACGCGCCGGAAGCGCGTGAGATGTTCTGGCATCAGATCGAAACGAAGCTGAAGCCGATCGGCGTCGACGGCTGGTGGCTCGACAACACCGAGCCCGACATTCATTCCAATCTCGATCGTGCTTCGCTTCTCGAGCGCATGGGTCCGACGGCGCTCGGTCCGGCCGCGCAATACTTCAACACGTACGCATTGAAAGTCTCGCAAGCCGTCTACGAAGGCGAGCGCAAGAGCGCGACGCCGGACAAGCGCGTCTACATCCTCACGCGCTCCGGCACCGCGGGCCTGCAGCGTTACGCCGCGAGCACCTGGAGCGGCGATGTCGCGGCGCGCTGGGATGATCTGTATCGGCAGATCGCCGCGGGCGCGAACATGTCGATGTCGGGCCTGCCGAACTGGACGTTCGACATCGGCGGCTTCGCAGTCGAGTCGCGTTACTTGAAGCCGCTGCCCAAGGACCTCGCCGAATGGCGCGAGCTCAATCTGCGCTGGTTTCAATTCGGCACGTTCGCGCCGATCTTTCGTTCCCACGGCGAAGCGCCGCTGCGCGAGATCTGGAACATCGCGCCGCCAGGGCACGAGGTGTACGAAAGCCTCGCAGCCTACGATCGTCTGCGTTACCGGCTGATGCCGTACATCTACACGCTCGCGGCCGGCACCTATCACCACGACGGCACGATCATGCGCGGGCTCGTCATGGATTTTCCGAACGATCCAAAGGCGCTCGACGTCAACGATCAATACATGTTCGGGCCTGCCTTCCTCGTGAATCCGGTCCATGAGTACGCAGCGCGCAGCCGCAAGGTCTATCTGCCCGCGGGCGCGCGCTGGTACGACTTCCATTCAGGCGAAGTGCACGACGGCGGCAAGGAGATCGACGCCGCTGCGCCGCTCGCGCGCATGCCGCTCTTCGTAAGAGCGGGATCGATCGTGCCGATCGGCGCGGCCATTCAATACACGAACGAACGGCCGGACGCACCGATCACGCTCTACGTCTATCAAGGCGCGAACGGCGCGTTCGAGCTGTATGAAGACGACGGCGTGACCTACGGCTACGAGCGCGGCGCATTCGCGACGATCCCGCTCAAGTACGACGACGCGACGGGAACGCTGACGATCGGCGCCCGCAGCGGCACGTACCCGGGCATGCCGGAGAAGCGCACGTTCAATGTTCGTTGGATCGCGCCAGGGGAAGCGGACGCAGCGAATCTCGACGCGCCCGCGGATGTCAGCTTGGAGTATTCGGGTCAACTCATTCGCTTCACGAGGGAGTCAGCGAGATGATGCGTTCTTACTATTGCGCGGCCGCGGTCGCGGCCGTGCTCGCGTGTGCGGGTTGTTCGAAGACGCCGGAAGCCTCCGCCGTGCAGGCGCAGCGCGGGCCGCAGCCGGGCGTTGCGACTCCGTCGCTGTGGCCGAAGGCGAAGAGCGTCGGGCTGATCGACGATGCGACGGAGAAGTTCGTCACCGACCTGATGGCGAAGATGTCGCTCGAGCAAAAAGTCGGGCAGATGATTCAGGCCGACATCGCGGCGATCAAGCCCGAAGACTTGCGCACCTATCCGCTCGGCTCGATTCTCGCGGGCGGCAGCTCGCCGCCGCTCAATGGCGATGACCGCTCGCCGCCGCAGCCGTGGATCGACACCGCACGCGCGTTTCGCGCCGTGTCGTTCGAAGACAAGCCGGGGCAGGTGACGATTCCGATCATGTTCGGCATCGACGCCGTGCACGGCCACAGCAACGTCGTCGGCGCGACCGTGTTCCCGCACAACATCGGGCTCGGCGCGACGCGTGATCCGGAATTGATTCGCCGCATCGGCGTCGCGACCGCGATCGAGACGGCGGCGGCCGGCGCAGATTGGGCGTTCGGTCCGACGCTCACGGTGCCGCAGGACGATCGTTGGGGCCGCACCTACGAAGGCTATTCGGAATCACCGACCGTCGTGCGCGAATTCGCGGGCGCGATGGTGCGCGGGCTGCAAGGCGAGCCCGGCAAAGGCCGCGCGATCCTGAACGGCTCGGTCGCCTCCTCCGCGAAGCACTATCTCGCCGACGGCGGCACGAAGGACGGCATCGATCAAGGCAACGCCGACATCAGCGAAGCAGACCTGATCCGCATTCATGCCGCCGGATATCCGCCCGCGATCGAAGCGGGCGTGATGACGGTGATGGTGTCGTATTCGAGCTGGCAGGGCGTGAAGAATCACGGCAACAAGAGCCTCATCACGGACGTGCTGAAAGGCCAGATGGGCTTCGACGGCTTCGTCATCAGCGATTGGAATGCGCACAGCCAGGTGCCGGGCTGTTCCGATGACAGCTGCCCGCAAGCGATCAATGCCGGCCTCGACATGTTGATGGCGCCGAACGCCTGGAAGGCGCTGTTCGAGAACACGGTGAAGCAAGTGAAGGCGGGCGAGATTCCCATGGAGCGCATCGACGATGCCGTGCGCCGCATCCTGCGCGTGAAGTCGAAGCTCGGGCTGTTCGAAAAGGAGCGGCCGTTCGAGGGCCGCGATGTATTCGCGGCACCGGAGCATCGGGCGCTCGCGCGTGAGGCGGTACGCAAGTCGCTCGTGCTCCTCAAGAACAACGGCAATGTGCTGCCGATCAAAGGCAACGCGCGCGTGCTCGTCGCGGGAAGCGGCGCGGACGACATCGGCCAGGCCTGCGGCGGTTGGACGCTGTCGTGGCAGGGCACGGGCAACACGAACGCGAACTTCCCGCACGGCCAGTCGATCTATGCCGGCATTCGCGAGGCGCTGCAGGCCACGGGCGGCCGCGCGGAGCTCAGCGTCGACGGCAAGTACAAGACGAAGCCGGACGTGGCGGTCGTCGTGTTCGGCGAGCAGCCCTACGCCGAGATGCAAGGCGACATTCGCACGCTCGAGTTCCAGGCCGGCGACAAAGTGGATCTCGCGCTGCTCAAGAAACTGAAGGCGGAGAACATCCCGGTCGTATCGGTGTTCCTGTCCGGACGGCCGCTGTGGGTGAACCCGGAACTGAATGCATCGGATGCCTTCGTCGCGGCGTGGCTGCCGGGCACGGAAGGCGGCGGCGTCGCGGACGTCATCATTGCCGATGCCGCGGGCAAGCCGCGCAATGACTTCACCGGCAAGCTCTCGTTCTCATGGCCGAAGAGCGCGGCGCAGACGCAGCTCAACGTCGGCGTTGAGCCGTACGATCCGCTGTTCGCGTTCGGCTATGGGCTCACGTACGCCGATCAGAAGACCGTGCCGCAGCTGGACGAAGTGTCCGGAGTGGATGCCGCCGATTGGAACGTCGATCAGTACTATCGCAACGGCCGCGAGCGTCGGCCGTGGAAGTTCGAGCTGACGAACGTGACCATGGAGAACGTCGATGCCGGCGGTGTGCAGGAGGCAGGACGCAAGTTCACGTGGACGGGCGATGCGATGGGGTCGGTGGCCGTCACCGGTAATGCACCGATCGATCTGAAG
>Ga0164243_10009220_pt1 | contig 14408 bp, 17 predicted proteins | sample OricompcompostOP_FD_108781 | JGI IMG/M metagenome (GOLD analysis project Ga0164243, IMG submission 108781) | Organic Plus compost microbial communities from Emeryville, California, USA - Original compost - Organic plus compost (OP) | ecosystem: Engineered > Solid waste > Mixed feedstock >... | reverse complement strand
GTTCGCACCGGAAAGACGGGCATTTCTTCCGTCGAGGTTCGAAGCGGTTCCATCTGCAGCCCCACGAGGCGACACTAGCCGCTGAGCGACCCGTTGACAACAGAAGACGGAGACGTTTATAGTTTTCCTGCGCGAGGACGGCACGGGGCCGCGCATTCCGGCAGTTTGCTGGGCTTTCGACGCACGACGCACCGCCGAGCAAGCGAGCCGGAGCGGGTTCAGATTCGCTCTCACGCGGTAGGACGACATGGTGGGACCGCACGGTGGAGTCGTGCGGGCGGCCCTCGCTCGGTACCTCTCGTTCGAGCCGTGTCCGCCCGCAGGGTTCCCTCCCCCGGGAACACCAGGCGCCGGGGCTACGTGCCAGCCTCGCGCTCGACGCGGTCGGGGCGTGCGGATGGGATCCGCCCCGACCGCGTCACCCCTTGCGGGGCCGGGCACCGGAACGCAGAGAGGGCACGGCTGGCGCCGTGCCCTCTGAGGATGAGCTGCCCTGTCGCCGCGTGCGCGTTCAGACGCGCGCGACCGCCGGCCCGACCGCAGCGACGGCATGTCCGTCGAGGTCGGTGCGGCGCAGCATGCCGATCAGCCGCCCTTCCTCGGTCACCGGCGCGCTGTCGAGGTCGCCTGCGGCCATCGCCGACAGCACCTCGTCGATCGGCGCGTTGGCGTCGACGACGGAGACGTGGTCAGCCAGCAGGCCGACCCGCACGGAGTCGGGGTCGCGCCGTTCGGCGACGACCCGGACGACGTCCCGGCCCGACAGCAGCCCGACGACGTTGCGATCGTCGCCGCACACCGGCAGGACGTCGACGCCAAACGCGGCAAGCTTGCGCGCGCCCTCGAGCACGGTCTCGTACTCGCTGACGCATTCTCCGACTCCGGTCACGAACTCTCGTGCCGTCTTGCACATACTGCTCCTCCTAAGTTGCGCCCCCCAGTTCCGTGTGCACGAGCTGCGGCGGCTGCGATCCCGGTGCGCGTGAAGGTCCCCAGCTTCACGCGGGATCGTGCGCCGTGGCTGTCGATGGTAGACGCGACCTCCTCAGAGTCGTGCGGATGGGATGTCACCAGCTTGTCAGCCCAGACGCGGACGTTCAAGTGACAACCGTTGCGAACCACTTCGGAATGGTGCGTCACCGGTCGGACGGCACGCCGGCCCGGCTGCCGGCTCCCTCAGACCTGCGGGCTGACGACCGTGATCTCGGAGATCGCCGCCTGGGTCTGCTCGGGCGGCAGGCCGCTGACCCAGACGAGCACGTAGCGGAACTTCTGCCCGCCGAGCGAGACCGTCGTCTCTCTGCCGGCGCCCTGCTTGGTGCTGAGGTGCGTCCAACCGGTCCCGGTCACCGACGCCGGCGGACCGCTTCTGGCGCCGTAGAGCTCGAACGACAGCCCGGGCGTCGTCGTCGAGACGACGACCTTCGTCAGTCTCTCCAGGCCGGCCAGCTCGACGACGAGCCCGACCTCCGGCGCGGTCGCCGCCGGATCGGCGAGCGGCGGCGTCTTCCACGCGGTCGTCTTCGACCCGTCGACCGCCCGGCTCGGGTCGCCCGGGTCGACGGAGTCGTCGAGCGTGCCGTAGACGGATGTCGGCGCGGCGAGCGCGATGTTGGTCGGATGCGGCTTGGGCTGCGTCGTTCTTCTTCTCTGCTTCTTGCCGGCGTCCGGGTCGTCGGTGACGCTGCCGTCCTCGTCGTCGCCGGTGTCGGCGTCGGGCGCGTCGTCGTCCGGTGGGGGCGGGTTGGGCGTCGAGGTGTCGACGTCGTCGGAGAGGTCCGGCGCGGTGTTGTCCGGCGGCGTGCCGCCCCCAGAGGAGTCGCCGGTGTCGAACGAGCCGCCGCCGGTGCTGCCGCCGACGTCGCCGCCCGTGTCGGGCAGGTCGAAGTCGTCGGAGCTGTCGGGCAGCGTCGTGTCGGCCGGCGGGGCGGTCGTGTCCGGCGGCGTCGTCACGGGCGGCGGCGTCTGCGCGATCGTCGTCGGCGGCGGAGGCGGCTGCTTGCCGTCCTGCAGGAGCGTGAAGCCGGCGGCCGAGGCGGCGCCGACGAGCACCGCGAGCGTCGTCGCGATGCCGATCACCGGACGCACCCCGCCGCGCTTGGGCTGCGGCAGCTCCGCGCCGCACTCAAGGCACCAGCGCTGACCGGTCTCGGCCGGCGCCGAGCAGTTCGGGCAGGTGGGGGAGGCGGTCGGCTCCGCTGCGGGCTCGGCGGGCTGCTCCTGCGGCGACTCAGGCGCGGACTCCATCTGCGAAACGGTAGCCGATCGCCCTCACGTGCTCGCCGCCATCGAGCGTCGGCGCACGGCGGCCGAACGCTCCGATAAGCTCCTGCACGTGCTCACCTTTGCCTCCACCGCAACGGACTTCACGGTCGCGCTGCTCATCACCTTCCTCGGCATCGGCGTCGTCGCCAACGTGCTGATCGGCTACGCCGTCGCGCAGGTCGTCGGCGAGCGCTCGCAGAACGCCGAGCTGCGGAACTCGAGTTTCGACTGACCCGGTCGCCGGCGCTTTCGCCGGTCCGCGTCAGAAACCGCCACGACGGGCGCCGTACGGCGCCCGTCTGCGTTTGAGGACCTCCGACTGACCGCGCTGGCCCGAGCCGGCGCGGGGGCCGCCGCCGCTCAGAACGGCAACGTGTCGGCGACCGCCGCGAGCGTCGGCGCGGTCGCGTCGCGCTCGGAGACGACCAGCTCGATGCCGGTCGGCCACTCGATCCCGATCGCCGGGTCGTCGTAGGCGATCCCGGCCTCGGTCGCGGGGTCGTAGTAGTTGGAGCACTTGTACGCGACGTCGGCGACCTCGCTGGTGACGCAGAAGCCATGCGCGAAGCCGACCGGCACGAACAGCTGTCGCATCGTCTCGTCGTCGAGCACGAACGCCTCCCACTCGCCGAAGGTCGGCGAGCCTCTGCGCAGGTCGACGACGACGTCGACGATCGAGCCGCGCGAGCAGCGGACGAGCTTCGCCTGCCCGGGGCTGGTCTGGAAGTGCATGCCGCGCAGCGTGCCGCGCTTTGAGCGCGAGTGGTTGTCCTGCACGAAGTCGACGTCGACGCCTGCCTGCGCCCAGGCGTCGGCGCGGAAGGTCTCGGCGAAGAAGCCGCGGTGGTCGCCGAAGACGGCCGGCTCGATGTGGACGAGCCCTTCGATGCGGGTGTCGAGTGTTCTCATCGGCCGCGGAGCTTAGTTGGTGAAGGAGAGGCCGGGTCGGGCGTCGAAACCTTCGCTGCCTATGAAGCGAGCCACCGCCACGACTCCCACCGCGCCGACGCCCCCGCACGGCCATCAGGCGCTCTCCGACTACATCACCGCGCGCTTCGACGAGTTCTCGCGGTCGCAGAAGGACGTCGCCCAGTACATCGTCGACCACCTCGACGAGGCCGCCTTCCAGACGGCGGAGGAGCTCGCACGGCGCGCCTCGACCTCGTCGAGCACCGTCGTCCGCTTCTCGCAGGCGCTCGGCTTCGAAGGCTTCCCCGAGCTGCAGCAGGCGGCACGCGACGAGTACCGCCGCCGGCCGGCGCCTGGCGCGGCGTCCGACGCCGTCGCCGCGGCGCCACTCTTCTCGCTCGACCAGACCGAGTACGAGACCGCGCTCGCGACCGACCACGTCAACGTCGAGGAGACGGCGCGCAAGCTGTCGCGCAGCGAGGTCGAGGCGGCGATCGAGGCGATCGCGACCGCCCAGAAGGTGCTGATCGCCGGCACCGACCAGATGGCCTTCTTCGCCAGCTACCTGAGGCACCTCCTGTCGCTGCTGGACATCCGCGCCGAGGTCGTCGCGAGCCCCTCGCAGGAGGCGCTCGGCCGGCTCTCGCGGATCGACGACGCGACGCTCGTGATCGGCCTCTCGGCCGGTCGCCCGCATCCGCTGATCGCGCGCACGATGAAGCTCGCGCGCCACCGCAGATCGCCGACGATCGCGATCACCGACGCGACGCTGTCGGAGGTCGCCCGCCTCGCGCGCGTGCGGCTCTACTACTCCTCCAACAGCCCGGCCTACGTGCGCTCGCACACCGCGCTGCTGTCGCTGATCCAGGCGCTCGCCTACGGCGTCTACTCGCGCGACGCCCAGCAGTACGACATGCGCATCAAGGCCTACCGGCTGAAGTAGCCGACCGCGCCGCGTCACTCACCGCGGCGCGACGTACAGGCCCTGGAGCGAGCGGCCGAGCCGGCCGCTCGCGTCGAACAGGACGCTCTCGGCGACCCCGGAGCCGCCGTCGCCGACGCGCGTCGTCGCGTCGAGCCCGACCCACTCGCCGGCCGGCAGGTGCTCGACGTAGACGGTCAGGTCGGGGTTGATGAAGAGGTGGGTCGCCCACGGCACCGCCGAGCTGATCCCGTTGCCGAAGTCGGCCGCCGCGGCGAGCCGCTGCAGCGGCGTCGGCTCGACGCCGGCGACGAGCGGGCGGCGCAGACGGAACCAGGCGACCGCCGGCCCCGTCTCGTCGAAGGCGCCGCGTGCCATCCGCACCTCCATCCCGTCGCGCGCGAACATCGTCGGGCCGCCGTCGAACAGCGCCATGCGGACCGGCTCGCTCTGGTCGGGGCCGGGCACCGCAGGCGCGTCACCGTCGCGACGGCCGGGCCCGGGCACGTCGGCGGCGCGGACGCGCAGCGCGACGGCGCGGCAGACGACCGTCTCGGTCTCCTCGGCATGCAGCAGCGCCTCGACCAGCTGCACCCGGCCGCCCGGCCGGACGATCCGCGTCTCGACGCGCAGCTCGCTCAGCGGCACCGGCCGTATGAACTCGTAGGTGAGGCGCAGGACGCTCATCGGCACGTCGCTGGGGACGTGCTCCAGCGCACCCGCCAGCAGCGCCGCGGGGGCGCCGCCGTGCTGGGCGTGCGGGTCCCAGGGGCCGCGCGCCAGCTCCGTCGGCTGGTAGCGCGACACGCCGGTGGGGAGGAAGATCGCTTCCGGCTCGGACACGGACGCCGATGCTAGCTCCTCCGTGCTCCACAGCGGTGTGGAGGGACGGCGTTGGTTGGACGCGGGCGGACTGCCTGCATCACCTGAGCGCAGCTATATTCCGAGCAATGCGCGACGAAGCAACTTTCACTGTCAAGGCCGGTCTTGCCGAGATGCTCAAGGGCGGCGTGATCATGGACGTGGTCACCCCCGAGCAGGCGAAGATCGCCGAGGCCGCCGGCGCGTGCGCCGTGATGGCGCTCGAGCGTGTCCCGGCCGACATCCGACGCGACGGCGGCGTCGCGCGCATGTCCGATCCGGAGATGATCAAGGGCATCCAGGAGGCCGTCACGATCCCGGTGATGGCGAAGGCGCGGATCGGCCACTTCGCCGAGGCGCAGGTGCTCGAGTCGCTCGAGATCGACTACATCGACGAGTCCGAGGTGCTGACGCCGGCCGACGAGGCCAACCACATCGACAAGTGGGGCTTCAAGGTCCCGTTCGTCTGCGGCGCCACCAACCTCGGCGAGGCGCTCCGCCGCATCGGCGAGGGCGCGGCGATGATCCGCTCCAAGGGCGAGGCCGGCACCGGCGACATCGTCGAGGCGGTCCGTCACATGCGCAAGATCAAGGGTGAGATCAAGCGCCTGCAGGGCCTCGACGACGCCGAGCTGGCGACCGCCGCCAAGGAGCTGCAGTCGCCGCTGGACCTCGTCCGCTCGGTCGCCGCCAACGGCAAGCTCCCGGTCGTCCTCTTCTGCGCCGGCGGCATCGCCACCCCGGCCGACGCGTCGCTGATGATGCAGCTCGGCGCGGAGGGCGTCTTCGTCGGCTCCGGCATCTTCAAGTCGGAGAACCCCGAGCAGCGCGCCAAGGCGATCGTCGAGGCGACGACCCACTACGCCGACCCGGCGCGCGTCGCGGCCGCCTCGACCGGTCTCGGCTCGGCGATGTTCAGCCTCGAGACGTCGAAGCTCGAGTCCGAGCAGCTGCTGTCGCAGCGCGGTTGGTAGCGAGCGCTCAGATGAAGCCGGTCGTCGGCGTCCTGGCACTCCAGGGCGCCTTCGCCGCGCACGCCCGCGTCCTGCGCGAGCTCGGCGCCGAGGTGCGCGAGGTGCGCGTCCCGGCCGACCTCGACGGGCTCGACGGCCTGGTCATCCCCGGCGGCGAGTCGACGACGATGACGCTCGGGATCGAGCGCGAGGGGCTCGCCGAGCCGCTGCGCGCGCTCGCCGCCGCCGGCACCCCGGTCTTCGGCACCTGCGCCGGCCTGATCATGCTCGACCGCGACCACCTCGGGATCATGGACGTGGTCGCCGAGCGCAACGCCTTCGGCCGCCAGGTCCACTCCTTCGAGGAGGACCTGCGGATCGAGGGGGTCGACGGCCCGCCGGTGCGGGCGGTCTTCATCCGCGCGCCGTGGGTCGCCGAGCACGGGGAGGAGGTCGACGTGCTGGCCTCCGTCGACGGCCATCCGATCGCCGTCCAGCAGGGCAACCTGCTGGCGATCTCGTTCCACCCCGAGCTGAGCGGCGAGCGCCGCCTGCACGAGCGCTTCCTCGGGCTCGTGACGCGGGCGATGGCCCGCTCCAACTGAACCGCGGAGCCTCCCCGCGGCCCGGCGCGACCGCCGGCTGCCGGTGTCAGACCGGCTGTCTGTCGCGGTCCCGGGCGTAGCGCCGGAAGGCGTGCTCGAAGGCGTCCCAGTCCCAGTCGAGCGGCGGGGGCTTGGGGCCGCGGCCACCGCCTCCGCCGCCTCCGCCGTCGTCGTCCTCGTCGGTCCCGGGGGACTCGCCGCGTCCCAGCCAGCCGGCGGCGCAGACCAGCTCGCTGGCGATCGCGAGCGCCAACACGCCCGCCAGCACAGAGCCAGAGGTCAGCGCGACGGCCGCGATCACGTAGCAGCACAGCCCGACGACGAGCAGCGCGCCGCGCACCCGCAAGGCCACCTGTCTCGACGGCGGGGGCGCCAGGTAGGCGGCCAGCAGGGAGCCGATCAGCAGCAGTCCGAGGATGAGCTTGAGCGAGGTGCTCATGGTGATCGTGTACCCGTTTCGCCGCGCCCGTTCACTGCTCTCCGACGACCGTCCGATCGTCTCACAGGAAGTCGAGCTCGACCGGTTCCAGGCGCGTTCCCGCGCTGATCGCGGCACGGCAGCGGTCGACCAGCACCCGCTCCAGCTCGAGGTCGCCGCTGCGCCGCTGGAAGCGCGGCAGCTCGTCCTCGGCGCGGTCGAGCAGCTGCTCGGCGCGGGCGCCCTCAGCGCTGAGCGCGGCGATCGCGAACGCCCGCAGCCGCAGCCACGGATGCTCCGCCAGCGGCAGCCGGTGCTGGACCTCGCCGACGTGCGCCGCGACCTCCGCTCGGCCGGCGCCGCGCTCGCGGAGCAGCTCCGCGAGCGCCAGCTGCGCCTGGATCCAGCCGATCACCTGGCCGTGCGCGAGCGCCGTGGCGCGCGCCCGCAGCAGGTGCTCCTCGGCGCGCCCGAGCCGGCCGAGGCGACGCAGCGCCTCCCCGAGACCGAGGTCGGTCGCGACGGTCGCGTCGGCGTGCCGGTGCTCGCGGTCGCCGGCCATCGCCTCAAACCGCGCGAGGGCCTCCTCCAGCTCGCCGAGCGCCAGCACGGCGCGCGCCTGCGCGCGGTGGGCGGTCACGCGGATCCAGCGGTGGACCTCCGGGTCGCGGCTGCGCGCGACCGCTGCGGCGGCGACCTCGTAGGCGCCCTCGAAGTCGCCCGCCAGCCGCAGCGCCTCGGAGAGGATCACCCGGCCCCACAGCGGCAGCGCCGCGTGCGGGCGCTGGTCTGCGCAGCGGTTGGCCTCCTCGAGCTCCTCGAAGGCGCCGGCGTAGTCGCCGGCGCGCCGCAGCTGCTCGGCGCGCAGCCGGTGCAGCCCCGCGACCGAGAACCACGCGCCGGCCCCGTTGTCGACCGCGGCGCGGTCGAGCGGGGGAGGCGACAGCGCGCCGCCGCCAGACTCGAGTTCGGCCAGCTCCTCCAGCAGCCCTTCGCAGAGCAGGCCTGCGCCGGTCAGCGCGCCCATCCACGTGAGCGTCAGCGCCCGCTCGGCGCCGGCCTGGACGGCGAGGTGCCGCTGCCCGGAGGCGCGTGCCGCCGACTCCAGCCCGGCCCACGCCTGGCAGGCGAGGATCGCGCGCCCGTGCGCGCGATCGCGCAGGGCGGCGGCGAAGATCCCAGCGACCTCCCCCGGTTTCAGCTCACCTTCCGCGACTCTCTGCAGTGCGGTCGACATCGGCACCCCCAGTGCCACTAGCGGCCTCCCGTGCGCGTATCTTCACCGCGCGCGCGGGCGCTGTCCAGTCGGAGGTGGGGCGGAGCGGGACCGTCAGGCGCTGCGACGACGCTGCGCGACCGGCGCAGCGCCGCCGGCGCTCGCCTGCTCAGCCGCCGCGGCGGGGCCGAGGAAGGGCGCCAGCGCGCAGTACATCAGCTGCTCGAGCAGCTCCGGCAGCTCCGCCGTGCGCTCCTGCAGCACGCGCGCGTAGACGACTTCGAAGACCGCGCCGACGATCGCCTCGGGCATCAGCGGCGGTATCGGCGCCGGCCTCCCCTGGTCGGCGACCGCGGCGTCGTAGCCGGGGGAGAGGAACTCGGTGAACTCGCGCATCGCGGCGTCGCGCCGCTGGAGCGCGCGCGGCCCCGCGGCGAGCACCTCGACGAAGCCCATTCTCGCTTCGTGCGGGTGGGCGGCGAGCGCGTCGAGGCCGACCTCCAGCACCCGCCGCAGGCGCTCCGGCCAGCTGCCGCCCTCGCCGTACGCCGCGCGCGCGCCGGAGAGCGCCCGCTCGACGACGAGGTCGAAGGCGGCGAGGAAGATGTCCTCGCGGTCGGAGAAGAACTCGTAGAAGGTCTTGCGCGAGACCCCGGCCTTCGCGATCACCGCGCTGACCGTCATCCCGGCGTAGCCCTCGGCGCCCGCTATCAGGATCGCGGCGTTGAGCAGCCGCGAGCGCTGCGAGTTCATCACGAACTCGCGCGAGAGACCGTGACGACCGCTCGGAAGCTGGGTCGGTGACCACTCCATCTGCTGCTTTTTCACCTGGCCCGCCGCACGTTGAACGGCCCTCAACTTAACACAGGCGAGCCGCAGAGCCGCCCGTGGTGACGGGCGATCCCGGCCGCTCTGTCACACCGAGCGATTGGGCATTCCGAGCAGCATGAAGGTGTAATGAAGCATGTCGGCGTTCAACGCCGGCAGCCGCTCGGTCTCGCCCCTCAGGATGTGCGAGTAGAGCAGCTCGTAGATTCCGCCGACGATCGCCTGGGCGACCAGCTCCGGCGGCGGCGCGACCTCGCCGGCCTCCTCGCCGTGCGCGCGGATGAAGCCCACGAAGCGCCGCAGCGTCTCGTCGCGGCGCGCGAGGCCGCGCGGGCCGGCGGCGAGCACCTCGACGACGGCGAGCCGCGCGAACGCGGGCTCCGCGACGAGCAGCGTCAGCAGCGCGTCGAGGCCGCGCTCCAGCCGCTCCTCCGGCGGCGACGCGGCGCAGGCGGCGGCGACCCGCTCCAGCGCCAGCGCGACGATCGCGTCGTAGGCGGCCAGGAAGCAGTCCTCCTTGTCGGAGAATCTCTCGTAGAAGGTCCGGCGTGAGATCCCCGCGCGGCGCAGCACGTCGGCGACCGACGTGGCGGCGTAGCCCTGCTCGGCGACGGTCTGCGCCATCCCGTCGATCAGCCGTTCGCGTTGAGAGACCGGCAGCAGGGGCCGCGGCGCCAGCGCGCCGTCTTCACCCATGCTGTGCTGCCCCGGTCGGTCCCATGTCTCCCAGCTCCGAATACGAGCGCGTTTACAATAGCCCACTCTCCGGCTCTTTCGCACCCCCCAAGCGGGCGTCGCAGAGGCCCCGGCCGTCCCGTCCGGGCCGTTCGGAGAAGCGTCCAGGAGGTGGTGGACACAGCCTCGGGTCTCATGTAGGTTCACAGCTGTAGCTGGTCTGTTCATTGGTCAGGGCTTGGGGGTGCAAGTCCGTCGCCGATGGGCCGTTGCGCGGCGCGCGCCCAGCTTCGCGGAGAGCTGACGAGAGGGGATCAGTCATGCAGCGATGCGAACTGTCGGGGGTCAGACGGCGCCGTCAATGGGCGCCGGACGCACGCGGCCTGGGGGTGATCGGCGACCGCTGGATGCTGCTGATCGTGCGCGAGCTCGCCTTCGGCCGCAAGCGGCTGTCGGAGCTGCAGCGCGCCTTCCCGGGCATGTCGACCGGCGCGCTGGAGCAGCGCCTCAACCGCATGACGGCCGAGGGGCTGGTCACGCGCGAGCGCTACGCGGAGGTGCCGCCGCGCGTCGAGTTCGAGCTGACCGACGCCGGCCGCGAGCTGCTCGCGCTGCTCGGCCCGGTCGTCCGCTGGGCGCTGCGCTGGGCGTGGACCGCGCCGGGCGCCGACGAATGGGTCGACGTGACGGCGCTGTTCCGGCTGGCCGGCTGCGTCGTCGAGGCGCCCGACCACCTCGACGCCGAGGTCGAGCTGATCGTCGAGGACGACGACCAGGTCGCGCTCGACCTCTACACGCTCGCGTTTCGCAGCGGCGACGTCGTCGTCACGCACAGACCGGCCGAGGACGCCGACGCCGTCATCAAGGCGACGGTCGGCGGCTGGATGGCGGCGCTCGGCCCGGACCGCTCGCACGCCGGCCTGCGCGTCAGCGGTGACGACGCGCTCGCCGAGACGGTCCTGTCGAGCTTCTTCGCGGCTGGAGGGGTCGTCTAGCCGCTGAAGGCAGCCGGGGCGGCGGCTGCGATCGGGGGAGAAGGGGGAGGAGCGGCGCGAGGGTTCGGGGGAGCCCTCGCGCCGCCGGCGGCGCTCCGGCGGCAGGCGCCCGTCGCCGCCCGCTGCGATACTCGGCCGCATGCGGATCGCGGTTGCAGCGGACGAGCGGACCGGCGTCGCCGAGGCGGTGCTGGAGGAGTTGCGCGCCCGCGGTCACGAGCCGGTCGCGCACGGGGCGCTGGCGGAGGGCGAGCGGGCCGACTGGGCGTGGGCGAGCGAGCGCGCCGCGCGCGCCGTCGCCGACGGCAGCGCCGACCAGGCGGTCGTCTGCTGCTGGACCGGGACCGGCGCCTCGATCGCCGCCAACAAGGTCCGCGGCGTGCGCGCCGCGCTCTGCGCCGACGCGGCGACCGCCGCGGGCGCGCGGCGCTGGAACGACGCGAACGTGCTCGCGCTCAGCCTCCGCTCGACCTCGCGCGCCGAGCTGGGCGAGATCCTCGACGCCTGGTTCGCCGCCGCGCCCAGCGCCGACGCCGACGACGCCGCCAACGTCGCCCATCTGGCGGCGATCGAGGATCGCGGCTGAGCCGGTCGGCGCGTGTGATTCACTGAGCCCGTGGCCGCCCAACCGACTGACGGCGCGTACGTCGCGCCCTGCCCCTACAGACTCTGCGACGGCAGCGGCATGGTCGTCGACCTGGAGGCGAACGAGGCCTACCGCTGCCGCTGCTGGCCCGAGCAGCTGCAGCGCCGCCGCTCCAGACGGCTGTCGCGCGAGATCCCGAAGAAGTTCCGCAACCTCAGCTTCGAGCGCGAGCCGATCCCGTCGATCGAGCGGGTCGCGCCGGAGGTCGTCCGTCACGTCCGCCGCTTCTGCGACCGCATCGACGAGATGCTCGACAGAGGCGAGGGGATGTGGTTCCTCGGCAGCCCCGGGACCGGCAAGAGCCACCTCGCCTACCTGATCTCGCAGGCGGCGCTGGCCGCCAACCGCTCGGTCGCGATCTACACCGGCCCGCGGCTGCTGGACGAGATACGGCGCACCTACGACGACGACACGCCAGGCGCGACGCTCGACCTGATCGACCGGCTGACGACCGTCGAGCTGCTCCACATCGAGGACCTCGCCGTCGCGCGACCGACCGACTGGGTGCTGGAGCAGCTCTACAACATCGTCAACGGCCGCTACGAGAACGAGAAGTCGATCGTCTTCACCTGCGACCTGACCGGCGACGCCGAGGAGGGCTCGACCGCGATCGACCCGAGATGGCTCGCCAGACACATCACGGCGCGCAACTTCTCGCGGCTGACCGAGATGTGCGGCGACCCGCAGATGCTGATGGGACCCGACAGCCGCGTCGGGTACCGACCGCACGCGTGGGAGTCGTGAAGGACCGCAGACGCCCGCACCCGCACGACTGGACGCCCGACCAGGAGCTGCTCGACCAGCGCCAGGAGCTGGCGACCGACCCGTCGCGGGTCGAGCGGATGCGCGGCGAGCTGGAGATGGGCTTCGCGGCGCTCGCCGGCGTCCGTGACGGGATCGCCGTCTTCGGCTCGGCCCGCACGCCCCAGGACGACCCCGAGTACGCGGTCGCGCGCGAGCTCGGCCGCACGCTCGGCGAGCACGGCTACACCGTCATCACCGGCGGCGGCCCCGGCGCGATGGAGGGCGCCAACCGCGGCGCGCGCGAGGCCGGCGCCCACTCGATCGGCCTGACGATCGACCTGCCGTTCGAGCAGCACCGCAACGACCACCTCGACCTGGCGCTCAACTTCCACTACTTCTTCACGCGCAAGGTGATGTTCGTGCGCTACTCGCGCGGCTTCGTCGTCCTGCCCGGCGGCTTCGGCACGCTCGACGAGCTGTTCGAGGCGCTGACGCTGATCCAGACGCACAAGATCAGACGGTTCCCGGTCGTGCTCGTCGGCCGCTGGTTCTGGCAGCCGCTGGTCGACTGGCTGCGGGAGCGGCTGCTGGCGACCGGCAAGGTCGCCGCCGCCGACGTCAACCGGATCGTCGTCGTCGACGGCGCCGCCGACGCGGTCGCGACGGTCGACGCGATGTGCCGCCCGGCGCCGCCCGCCCGCGCCCGTTAGCGGCGCGCCTCGACCGAGACGACGCCGCCGAGGAAGGTCGCCGACCAGGCGCCCGGCTTCGTCCCGGCGCCCTCACGCAGCCGGTCGGCGTGGACGACCTCGAGGCCGAGCGCGCGCAGCTTCTCGACCAGCGCCCGCTGCGGCACATTCAGCCGCTGCGCCGGCGCCGCGACGCCGCGCCACTTCTCCGTGAGCGACGGCAGCGCGACCGTCGTCGGCTGGGCGACGGTCAGCAGCCCGTCGGGCTTCAGCAGCGCGGCGGCGTGCTCGAGCGCGGTCCGCGGCGCGTTGACGCGGCCGAGTGACTGCCAGAAGACGATCGCGGCGTAGCGGCCGCCGACCTCGGTGATCTCGACGTCGCGCACGTCGGCGCGCGTCGACGGGCGCCCTATCCCGGTCGCGACCCGGCCGGCGGCGCGCAGCGCGTCGAGCAGCGTCCCGTCGCCGCTGCCGACGTCGAGCACGGGGCCGGGCGGCGCCATCCGCGCGACCCGCTGGGCCAGCCGCTGGCGGGCGCGGCGCCGCAGCGCCTCGGCGACGGCGCAGCGGCGGTCGTTCGCGAACGGCTGCGCGATCGGCTCGATCGCCGGCAGCACGTCGGCCTCGCCGGGCCAGACGCCGGTCCGCGAGCCGCACACCGCGCAGCGGCGGACGCCGGCGGCGGTGGCGGGGACGGACAGGTCCAACGGGGCCTCGCACCAGGCGCAGGCCGGGACGGACAGCTGCATCGCGTCGGGGGAGTCCGCGATCACAGCGCTGACGCTACCGCTCATATCTGTGCCCTGCGCCGGTATGGCAGCTTAGGCGCCGACGATCGCCTCGAAACGTGCGACGCCGTCGTCGTCGTGCTCGCGCACGCGCCCCTCGTCGACGAGCAGGTCGAGGTGGCCGAGCACCTCGGAGATCGTCAGGAACGCCTGCGTGACGGCGACGTTGCCCCACATCCGCTGGGCGATCTCGTAGGCGGTCAGCGAGCGCTCCTGCAGCAGGCCGAAGATCTTGCCGGCGCGGCGGGCGGTCATCCCGGCCCGCTCGTCGATCAGCGCGACGTGGTCGGTGACCGGATCGCCGTGACCGGAGAGGACGATCCGCGCCGGCAGCGCACGGGTCTTCGCCAGCGACGCCTGGTAGGTGCGCAGCGCCTGCGGCCGGTTGGCGGCCGCCTCGGCGGCGCTCACGACCGGCTCGCCGGGCAGCGGCAGCGGCCTCGCGATCAGCGGGTTTGAGGAGATGTGCTTGATCAGGTGGTCGCCGCCGATCAGCAGCCTGCGCTCCGCGTCCCAGAAGACCGTGTCCGAGGGGCTGTGGCCCGGCCGATGCAGCACGTCGAGCGTGCGGTCGCGGAAGGCGAGCTGCCCGCCGTCGGCGAGCGGACGCGTCACCTCGGCGCCCGCGCCCCAGCCGCGGAAGGCGGCCGAGACCGCGCGCAGCGCGTGGACGACGTCGTGCGGGATCCCGTGGCGCTCCATCAGCGCGACGGCGAACTCGTCGTCTTGGTCGGCCGCGGTCCGGTAGTCGCCCATGTACGGCGCCAGCCGGTCGAGCGCGACGACCTCGGCGCCGGAGCGGCGCGCGAGCACGTCGACGAGGCCGATGTGGTCGATGTGCTGGTGGGTCAGGACGATCCGCTCGAGCTGCTCGACGGCCCGGTCGTGCCTGGC
>Ga0164243_10009218_pt1 | contig 14409 bp, 16 predicted proteins | sample OricompcompostOP_FD_108781 | JGI IMG/M metagenome (GOLD analysis project Ga0164243, IMG submission 108781) | Organic Plus compost microbial communities from Emeryville, California, USA - Original compost - Organic plus compost (OP) | ecosystem: Engineered > Solid waste > Mixed feedstock >... | reverse complement strand
GCTTCCGCACGCGGCTTCACACTCGATTTGTACTTCGAATTTGCGCTGTTCGACGTTTTGAGAAGGCAAGGGTTCGCATCACTTTTTAGGAAAAGCGTTTGATCACTTTTTCGCGCATGGAAAGGTTGATGTGATGAAAGTGGAATCGGTGGGCTGGTCCGCGTGAAGTGCGTCACTGATCCGATGATCCTAGCCCGATAAACCTTGGTTTGGATTGTTCCAAGAGGGCTTTCGCTTAGGTATGGGGCGTCAGCAAGACGCTGTCCGGCCCCCAAAAGCCGCTCTCTTAAAACTGAAACCTAGGATGATGTGTCATGAAAAAGATCTTCACCATCGCGGCGCTGGCAACCGCTCTTATCTCGGCTCAGGCCTATGCGCAGGCTCCGCGCAATGAATCGCGTTCGGCTGCTGCGGCCGCGCAGACCTACAACCAGGATTTTTCGTCCAACTTCCAGAACCAATGGAACGACGGCAACTGGTAGGTCGGCAGCTGAGGTTTCCCATTTTTTCCCGCTGTCAGCATGAGCTGACGGCAACTCCACCTCAAACATAGGATGATGTGTCATGAAAAAGATCCTCACCATCGCGGCGCTGGCAACCGCTCTCATCTCGGCCCAGGCCTATGCGCAGGCTCCGCGCTATGAGTCGCGTTCGGCCGCTGCGGCCGCGCAGACCTACAACCAGGACGCTTCTTCCAACTTCCAGAACCAATGGAACGATGGAAACTGGTAATCCAGCAATTTGGTAATCTCCCTATCTAAATATCTGATCGGTGCGACGTTCATGGGTTTGCACCAGCCAACGCGGCGGTTGAGCGGAAGTCTTCGGGCAGTGCCCCGGAGGCTTCGCCAACTCCGCGCTGTCGCGCGAGATGCACGTAATTGTGATCCCGCCGTGCCGTAATATTCCTCCTCTTGACGAAATCCCTCCCGTTGCGAATTGTTACCATACACCACCGCGCGGTGACGCCGGGTCGCCGCCCTATCTGAGATCAATTCGTTTACGAACAAGGTTCATTCGGCGGACAAGAGGGGGCGATCATGAGTACCGGATTGTTGGCGTTCACGCTGTTTCATACGGCCTTGAGCCTCATTCAGCTTGTGTCGGGCATCGTGGTCGTGCTGGCGCTGATGAAGTCTCAGGACGGCGGCACATGGATGCCGGTTTATCTGTTGAGCGGCATCGCCACGTCCGTCACCGGCTTTCTGTTCCCGTTCAACGGCTTTTTGCCGTCGCACGCGTTCGGAGTCCTGTCGCTGATCCTGTTCGCGGTCATCCTCCTGGCGCGCTACGGGTTTCATCTCACCGGCGTTTGGCGCTGGATCTTCACTGCTTCGCTCGTGCTTACCGTCTATCTCGATGCCTTTGTCGCGGTCGTGCAGGCGTTCCTGAAAATTCCATTTCTGCATGCGCTGGCGCCGACCGGTTCTGAAACGCCGTTCGCGGTCGCGCAGGTCGTTGTGCTCATCCTGTTTGTCTGGTTCGGCATCGCGGCGTCGCGGGCCTATCATCCGGCGGTTCGTGCGGCATGACGGACGAGCACGATGCATCGAAAGCGCCGCCGACCAAGCTGACGGCCACGAAGCAGAAGTGGGCGCGCGAAGGCAAATTTCTCACCGGCCGCACCGCGCGCGCGGAAACGGAGCGTCTGCCGCCCGGTCAGCATCTCGTGCGGGACTGGCCCGTGCTCGATCTCGGCGAGCAGCCCGAGATCGATACGCGTTTCTGGCGGCTCGATGTGATGGGGGCGGTAGGGCATCCGATGAGCTGGGACTGGGCGCAGTTCCAGGCCCAGCCGCAGTCTGAGGTTGTGACCGATATTCATTGCGTCACCACCTGGTCGCGCTACGACAACGCCTGGGAAGGCCTGCTGACCAGCGATCTCCTTGACGCTGTAATGCCGGCCGACGATGCCGCGTTTGTGCTGTTGCAGAGCTATGACGGCTACACCACCAACGTGCCGATCGAGGACTTCGCCACGCCTGACGCCATGCTGGTGCACAGCTGGCAGGGCCAGCCCCTGTCGCGCGAACATGGCGGGCCGCTACGTCTCGTCGTGCCGCATCTTTATTTCTGGAAGAGCGCGAAGTGGATCAAGCAGATCGAGTTTGCGACGAAGGATCACGCCGGCTTCTGGGAGGAGCGTGGCTACCACATGCGTGGCGATCCGTGGCGCGAGGAGCGATATTCGGGGGATTAGCGCACGTTATGCACTTGGGGATCAGGCATCCTTCCTGCCACTCACCCCTGGGAAGGGAACGATGGACTAACTCGCTTATCGCGCGAATTAGCGTCGCTATTGTGCCCTGCATTTCTTCTTTTCACTCTCGTCGCACTGACGCGAGGCTGGCGGCGCCGCCGCATGTTGCTGCGCCGTCGCGCTCGCTCGCTTCGCTCCGTTGAGGAGCACTTCGCGGACGCCGACAATCGAAAGTGCGAGCCCGAAGGGGATGATGTAGTAAAGCAGCCGGAACAACAGCAGCGCGGCCAGCAACTGCTCTGGCGGAAACTGCGGCAGGCCTACCAGAATCGAGGCGTCGAACACGCCGAGACCGCCGGGAGAGTGGCTCGCGAAGGCGAGCAGCGTGGACAACACGAATGTCACGACGATGCCGACGAAGTCCGCGCCCGCATTCGGCGGCATCAGCATGTACATCGCCGTGCCGGACAGCCCGAGGTCGAGAAACCCGATCCCGATTTGCACCAGCGTCAGCCGCGCACCGGGCAGGGCGACTTGCCAGTTATGCCGCCCGACGACGCGCCGCCTGGTGCCGACCCAGATGAGATAGCCGGCAATGATGACAAGCATTGCCATCGCGGCCAGCCGGTTCAGCCACGGCGGCAATTGATCGATCAGGGTCGCCGCCTGCGGCTCGTAGAGCATGCCAAGGCCCAGCACGACGAGATTGCCAAGCCAGAATGTGAGCCCGGTGATGAACGCCATCTTCGCCACATCGATGACCGACAATCCCCATGCTGAATAGATCCGGAAGCGGATCGCATTGCTCGTGAACACCGTCGCGCCAATGTTGTGGCCGATCGAGTAGCTGCAGAACGCCGCCATCGCGGCGACGCGGTAAGGCACATGTCGCAGGCCGATGGTGCGCAGCGCGAACAGGTCGTAACACGTTAAGGTCACGTAAGCCGCCGCAACGCAGGCCGCCGCAATTGCGATGTTTTCCGGTGGTGTGCCGCGCAGAGCGCCGGCCACTTTCTCCAAATCGACTCGATGCAGGATGCGAAACAGCGTCAGGCAAGCGATGGCGATGATGATGATGCTGAGCGCAATGCCGATATGATGCAAATTCACCCGGCGCGACACCGCGCGCAGCATCTCTTTTAGTTTTCGCATCCGCTCCCCATGGTTCCCCTCGCCTGCACGCGTTTGTTGAACCGCTTTTTCACCAGAAATCGTCATGGCTGGCAGAGCCGTCCAAAGGATGGCATCGCTCGGCCGCTCGCCCGGGCTCTGGCCATCCCGGTCGGGAGATGCGCCATACCGCTCCCAAGCGGGGTGCCCGGAACGACCCCGGACAGGGTGAGTTCTTGGCGATTCAAATGCGGCGAAACAAGCTCCAGCGATTCGTCCAAAGTCTCACCCGTTTACAACAAGAAGCTGACGCTCCGCTGCGGTTTGCCGCCGCCTCGCGCGCCATTTGTTAATGAAAGGTTAACTAAGGCCGGTATGTGGCGGCTTGGTACCTCTCCGGCCTGTTTGTCATCTAATTGAGACACCCCCGGGGCATTCTCCCGGCCATGCGATTCGGGGCCGACCACACATTGCGGGCCGGGGAAGTGAAGCGCTGGCGTGCGCTGTTTTTGTCGGATGTCCATCTCGGCTCGCGGGCTTCCCGTGGCGACCGGCTGGTCGAGTTCCTGCGCGGCCACGACGCCGACACACTCTATCTGGTTGGCGATATCGTAGATGGTTGGCGGCTGCAGTCGAGCTGGTATTGGCCGCAGGCGCATAACGAGGTATTTCGTGAATTGCTGCGGTTTGCCGCTGCCGGCCGCCGTGTGGTCTATGTGCCGGGCAACCACGACGAATTCCTGCACAACTATTGCGGCGTACATTTCGGCGGCATCGAAGTGACTTCTTCCGCCTTTCATACGGGCGGTGACGGGCGGCGTTATCTGGTCGTACATGGAGACCAGTGCGATCGAGTCATTCGCAGCATGCGCCGGCTCGCGTCGGTTGGCTATCGCGCGAACATGGCTCTGCTCGCGCTCAACTCCGGTGTGAATCACGTTCGCCGGCAATTCGGCCTTTCCGAGTCGCGGCTGCCGCAGCGCGCGAAGCGGAAATTCAAGGAGCGCACTAACTATCTCGCTGACTTCCAGAAGGCGATTGCGGCGCTCGCACGGCACCATGAAGCGGACGGAGTGATTTGCGGTCACGTTCATCATGCCGCAATGCACGAGCATCTCGGCGTGCACTACATCAATTGCGGTGACTGGGTCGAAAGCTGCACCGCAGTTGCCGAAAGTGCCGACGGCCATTTCGAGATGTTGCAATGGCAGCCAGCCGCGCCGGTGGAGGCGCCGCAGGAAGCGCAGGCGCGGGCGGCTTGATGCGCATTCTGATCGCGACCGATGCATGGCCACCGCAAATCAACGGGGTCGTGCGCACGCTTTTGTCGGTTGCCGAAGCGATGCGGCGGCAGGGCGCGACGGTGAGTTTTCTCTCGCCCGACGGTTTTCCCACTGTGCCGGTGCCGACTTATCCGGGGCTGCGCCTGGCGCTGCCATCGGCAGGGAAGATCGCGCGCCGGATCGCCGAGGTGCAGCCGGATGTCGTGCATATCGCAACGGAAGGGCCGATCGGCCATATGGTGCGGCGGCATTGCCTCAAGCATGGCGTGCCGTTCATCACGAGCTATACGACACGCTTTCCCGAATATATTTCAGCGCGGATGCCGATCCCCGAAGCGCTGAGCTACGCGGTGCTGCGCCGTTTTCACAACGCGGCGGCCGTGACGATGGTATCGACGCCATCGCTGATCGAGGAGCTGTCGCAGCGCGGGTTCAAGCATCTCGGCATGTGGTCGCGCGGCGTCGACACGGATCTGTTCCGGCCCGAGCGCGCAATCGATCTCAAGCTGCCGCGGCCGATCTTCATCACCGTCGGGCGCGTCGCGGTCGAGAAAAATCTCGAAGCCTTTCTCAATCTTGACTTGCCCGGCACCAAGGCCGTGGTCGGCAACGGACCGGAATTGCCGCGGCTGCGCGAGCAGTTTCCGGAGGCGAAATTTTTCGGCCATCTCGAGGACGAAAACCTGGCGGCGCATATTGCCGCGGCCGACGTGTTCGTCTTTCCGAGCCGTACCGACACGTTCGGCATCGTGCAACTCGAGGCGCTTGCGAGTGGCGTGCCGGTGGCGGCCTTGCCGGTGACCGGCTCGCGCGACGTGATCGGGGGCAGCGCCGTTGGCGTAATTGACGAGGACTTGCGGGCGGCGAGCCTCAAGGCGCTGCAGATTTCGCGCGAAGCGTGCCGGGCCTATGCGTTGTCCTATTCGTGGGAGCGCAGCGCGTCGCAATATCTCGGCCACGCCCGGCAGGCGGCGCGAATGGCTGCGCCGGCGGACGGCGTCGCTGCGCTGAGCGCCTAGGCCGGTCTGGACGTTAGAATCCCCCGCGTACAAGATGAACGGAATAACGTTGGGCTCACCGCCTTACGTCTTGCGAGTCCGTCTCCTATAGTTCTTTCATGTCCCGCTATGACTTCCGCTCGCCCCGCCTCTATCTCGATGCCCCGCTTATGGTGGCAGCCGTGCTGCCGCTGGACGGGCCGCAGGCCCATTACCTCGCCGACGTGTTGCGGCTGAAGGACGGCGACGGCGTTCTCGTCTTCAATGGCCGCGACGGCGAATGGCGCGCAACTCTTGCCGCCGTCAGCAAGAGGAAATTTTCGCTGCGCGTCGAGGAGCAGACGCGGGAACAGACGCAGCCCACCGACTTGCATTATCTGTTCGCGCCGCTCAAGCGGGCGCGGCTCGACTACATGGTTCAGAAGGCGGTCGAAATGGGGGCTTCCAAACTCCTGCCGGTCATCACGCGCCATACCAATGCGGAGCGCGTCAACCTTGCGCGCATGCACGCGAACGCCATCGAGGCAGCCGAGCAATGCGGCATTCTCAACCTGCCCGAGATCGCCGAACCGGTTTCGCTCGAGAACGCGATCGCGGCGCTGGAGCCCGGGCGGCTGCTGGTGTTCTGCGACGAGGACGCGCCGCCCGGAGGGCCGCTCGCCGCGCTTGCCGCCGATCCGCCGCCGACCACGCCTCTGTTGGCGGCGCCGGCATTAGCGGTCGTGATCGGCCCGGAGGGCGGGTTTTCGGAGGACGAACGCCGGCTCCTGCTGGCGCGGCCCAACACCCGCCGCATCAGCCTCGGTCCGCGTATTTTGCGCGCCGATACCGCTGCCGTCGCCGCGCTGGCGCTGGTGCAGGCCGTCCTGGGGGATTGGCGCTAGCCGATCGGCGTTGATCGCGGTCGTTTTTGGCCGACCGTTGCAGCGGCGCACTTGACCCCGGCGCAGCCGGTTGGCACCGTGCCGACGCGGTGGGACTCCTGCTTTTTGCGAGTCTGCCGACTTTGGGGAATTCTGTTGGGGGTGTTTATGGGCGTCCGTCAATTCGCAGCCGCCGTTATGGCTTTGGCGCTCGTTACCTTTGCCGGCGAGAGCCGCGCCGCCAATATCTTTGAGAAGAATTTCTGGCTGTCCGGCCCGCTCTATAACGCGGTCGTGCCGCTGTGCGAAGACAACGCCGTCATGAACAAGATCCAGGGGCGCTTTTCCGAAAAGGAAAGCCGGTTCTGGAATTCCTCCCTGCAGATCGTGGGCTTTGATTCCGTTCGTGAAGTCGCATTCCGCCCGGGGCATTATGCGACCATTCCGCGCCGCTTCTGCCAGGGCAAGGTGCTGATCAGCGACGGGTCCCGCCGCCCCATCTACTACGGCATCGGTGAAGACACCGGCATCCTCGGCCTCACCTGGGGCGTCGAATGGTGCGTCGTCGGGCTCGACCGCAACTGGGCCTACAATCCGGCGTGCAAAGCAGCCCGGCCCTGATCCGGGCTGTGGTCTTCAATTTCGTTCTTGATTTGTTCACGGTATGCGGGTATCCTTACCGCTATTGTTGATAGCGTCAGGGGAGGCCAGTCATGTCGGTTTCTGCTTCGCGGGTTGATGTTTTCCGTCTTGTCTCGCGCGTGAGTTTTTTCGCGGCGGTGCTCGTCATTCTTGTCATTACGGCCGGCGCCACACCGGCGCAGGATGCCCGGCAAAACCAGCCTGGTAATTTCGATTTCTATGTCCTGACCCTGTCGTGGTCGCCGTCGTTCTGCGAAGCGGCGGCGGAACGCGCCAACGACCGTGTGGTCCGGCACGAGCAGTGCGGCGACCGGCCGTTTTCATTCGTCGTGCATGGCCTGTGGCCGCAATACGAACGCGGCTTTCCGGAATATTGCCAGGTGCCGGCGCCGCGGCTCAACCGCGGGATCGTGTCGTCGATGCTCGACCTGATGCCGAGCCCGCGGCTCATCTTTCACGAATGGGATCGTCACGGCACCTGCTCCGGACTCCCGGCGCGCGCCTATTTCGACAATGTGCGGCGCGCCCGCGCGGTGGTGAAAATTCCCGAAAGCTACCTCAACGTGCAGGATCCGCTGACGGTGACGCCGGACGACGTCGAAGACGCTTTCGTGGCAGCCAATCCGGGGCTGACGCGGGCTGGCATCGCGGTCGCGTGCGACAGCCGCCGGCTCAACGAGGTTCGGGTCTGCCTGACCAAGGACTTCAAGTTCAGGGATTGCGAGGAATCGGAGCGCCGCGCCTGCCGCCGCGACAAGCTGGTGATGCCGCCGGTGCGCCGCGCCACGGAACGCCAGGCGAGTTCGGTCGTGACAGAGAACTAGCGCCGCAGGAGGGGAGGGAGAGGATCGCCAGGACTGCGGGAGGACTGCGGGAGGACTGCGGGAGGACTGCTCGCCCCCGCAAGCGAGTGCGAGCTTCCCTAGGGGACGATTGCCGCGCGCGTTATTCTCCCGGCCCCTATTTCTCCTCGCCCTTGCCGCCGAGCTGCTTGAGCTTGGCAAACACGGCCTGCACGTCGAGTTCGCCGGCGGGCTTCTTGGCCGCTTCGGCGGGCTCTGCTTCCGGCGCCGTCGTGACCTCGGCGGGCAGCAGCGTCGGGCCGCCTTCGGCCGGTACGGGCTTCTCTTTCGCCGCCCGGGCGACCTCGAGGTCGAGCTGGGTCTGGCTGCACAAGCCGAGCGTCACCGGGTCCATCGGTTGCAGGCTGGCGGAATTCCAGTGTGTGCGGTCGCGGATCGAGGTGATCGTCGACTTGGTGGTGCCGACAAGGCGCATGATCTGCGCGTCCTTGAGTTCGGGATGGTTACGCACCAGCCACAGGATGGCGTTCGGGCGATCCTGGCGGCGCGATACGGGCGTGTAGCGTCCGCCCTTGGCGGTTATTTTTGCCTCCGGCAGGCGCACCTTCGGTTCGGCCAGCTTGAGCTTGTGGTTTGCGTCGGCCTCGCCTTTTTCGATCTCCTCGCGGGTCAATTGCCCGGACTGGATCGGATCGAGTCCCTTGATTCCCTGCGCGGCATCCCCGTCGGCGATCGAGCGCACCTCGAGCGGGTGCAGCTTGCAGAAATCGGCGATCTGCTCGAATGACAGCGCGGTATTGTCCACGAGCCACACCGCGGTTGCCTTCGGCATCAGGGGTTGAGTTGACATATCTACCTCCACGGCGCCAAGGTGGCCGCCTGCGTCCTGCTGTTGGCAACCTGAAAGCGCATTGAAAACATCAAGTTAGGACGCAACCGCGGCGCTCGAAAAGGACCGCGCCGGTCACGTCCTGCCGTTGCTCTGTCCGTCCTTCGGACAGAGCCCACATCACCGAGATGAGTGGAAAATCATTGCTTATATAGGCAATCCGGCCCTATGAGCGCAATGGCCGCGCGGCAGAGCTTGACATCCGCGGGGTCCCCGGGCCATGCAGCGGGCTGCGGCGAAGTCACTGATTTAACGAGATTTTCTATGGCAGCGGCAGGGTAGGCCATGGCGGTTTATACCGACGTCACGGTCGAGGAACTGGAAAATTTTTTGGCCGGTTACGATCTCGGAGAGCTGCGCTCCTATAAAGGCATCGCCGAGGGCGTCGAAAATTCCAATTTTCTCCTGCACACCACCGCCGGTTACTTCATCCTGACGCTCTATGAAAAGCGCGTCGCGGCAAGCGATCTGCCGTTTTTTCTCGGCCTGATGCGCCATCTGCATGCCCGCGGGCTCACGTGTCCCCAGCCGGTTGCCGACCGCAAGGGCGAGGTGCTCGGCAAGCTCGCCAAGCGGCCGGCGGCAATCGTAACCTTTCTCGAAGGCATCTGGGTGCGTCGACCGCAACCCTGGCATTGCGCGGCAGTGGGGGAAGCGCTCGCGAGGCTGCACCTCGCCGGCATGGATTTTCCCATGCGGCGCAGGAACACGCTCGCCGTCGCCGGCTGGAGCGCCCTTTATGCGCAAGCCGCGGCCCGGGCGGACAACGTCCACCGCAACCTGTCGAACACGATCGCCGCCGAACTCGATAATTGCGAGCGCCACTGGCCGCAGAACCTGCCGCAAGGCGTCATCCACGCCGACCTGTTTCCGGACAATGTGTTTTTCCTCGACGACGAATTGTCGGGACTGATCGATTTCTATTTCGCCTGCACCGACACACTTGCTTACGATGTCGCGATCTGCCTCAACGCGTGGTGTTTCGAAGCCGATCATTCCTATAACGTCACCAAGGGGCGCGCGTTATTGCAGGGTTATGCGCGGCGGCGCGTGCTTTCGGAAGAAGAGAAAACGGCGCTGCCATTGCTGTGTCGCGGCGCCGCGCTGCGTTTCCTGCTGACGCGCCTGGTCGACTGGCTGGAAGTCCCGCCCGGCGCGCTGGTCCGTCGCAAGGATCCGATCGAGTACTATCGCAAACTGCGCTTCCATCAAGCGATCGAGCATTATCGCGATTACGGCTTCGATGAAGCGATACGAAAGGAATAGTTTTGCCCGACCGCGTCACCATCCACACTGATGGCGCTTGCTCGGGCAACCCGGGACCGGGCGGCTTCGGCGCGATCCTGCAGTGGGGCGACCATCGCAAGGAACTCAAAGGCGGGGAAAGTCACACCACCAACAACCGCATGGAACTGATGGCGGCCATCGTTGCGCTCGAGTCGCTCAAGCGTGCTTGCGCGGTCGACCTGCACACCGATAGCCAGTATCTGCGCAACGGCATCACAAACTGGATTCACACGTGGAAGCGCAACGGCTGGCGCACCTCCGACAAGAAGCCGGTGAAGAATGCCGACCTGTGGCAGCGTCTCGACGCCGCGCTCGGTCACCACACCATCAACTGGCATTGGGTCAAAGGCCATGCCGGTCACGACCTCAACGAGCGGGCGGACGAACTTGCGCGGCAGGGGCTCATCGAGGCGCGCGCGGCCGAGCGGGCGTGATCGTGATATCGCCACCGCGGTCGCGCTCTGCTATGACGACGGCGGGTTTTTGAGCACGCAACAGCAAGTGTTGCTATCTTCCCATTCGCCGACAGGAGTTCCGGCATGTGGTCGCACGGCAATTTTTACTGGAACGAATTGATGACGCGCGATGCCGAGGCGGCCAAGCAGTTTTACGGTGCGACACTCGGGTGGCTGTTTGAAGTGATGCCGCTGGCTTTCGGCTCCTATTGGATCGCAAAAGTCGGCGATGCGCCGGTCGCCGGCATTCTGGAAATGACCGGGCCGGATTTCGATGGCCTTTCGCCGGGCTGGTTTGCCTATATTGCCGTCGACGATGTCGACAAGCGTGTGAAGAAGCTGCTTAAGGCCGGCGGGACGGTTCTGCGTGAGCCTTTCGATGTCGCGGATGTCGGCCGTCTTGCGATCGTCCTGGATAATTCCGGCGTCAGGTTCGGGTTCATCACGCCGAAGAGTTCCGAGAGCTGAAGCCCGATCGATTCGGTTCTGACGCGAATACAGCGCCTGCATTATTCCGCGTTGGTCAGATACGGGATCTCGTCGCGCAAGCCGAGCACGCGGTGCCTGGCGGTAAAACCCGCCATCGAAAATTCGCCGACCGGCTCCCATTCAGACAGTTGGTACTGCGCGAAATCCTCCGACGCCAAAATCGTGCGGCCGACCTTGCCCGAGATTCTTTCAATCCGCGCCGCAAGATTGACCGCATGTCCGATGCAGGTGAAATCGAGCCGGTTGCCGCCGCCGATATTGCCATAGAGCACCTGTCCGACATGCAGCGCGACGCCAAAGCGGACGCGGTCCGTTGACCACGGCCCGCGCGCCTTGTTCAACTCCTCGACGTTGGCGCGTGCTTCGCGAGCCGCCTTCAACACGTCCTCGAACACGCTGACCTGATCGAACTCGCTGTCCGCGACCGGAAAGATGGCGAGCAGTCCGTCGCCCATGAACTTCAGCACTTCGCCGCCATATTTGGTAATCGGAGGCACCTGACAATCGAAGTAGCGATTGAGCAGATTGACGACTTTGTGCGAGGACACCCGATCCGACAGCGCGGAGAACCCGCGCATGTCCGACAGCCATATGATCGCATTGATGGTGTCTCCGGAGCCGCGCCGGATCGCGCCAGCGAGAATGCGCTCGCCCGCGCGATAGCCGACGTAGGTGTCGAGCAACGTCGTCGCGATGCGGCGCAGGTTGCGGATCTCGGATACGCGCGTAAAGGCAGGAACCAGCGAGGTGAGCGACGCAATGTGATTGTCAGTGAAGCCGCCTGGCGCCGATGTCGTCCAGGTTACCGCATGCATCGAGCCGTCGGTGTAGACCATCGGGAACGCGATGTAGTCGGTCGCTCCCTCGTCGTGCAATTCCCGCAGAAAGGTTGAACGATCGAGACCCTCGCCTGTCCCGATGCGATGCCGCACCGGCTTGCGGGTCTGATAGACGTCGGTGATCGGGCTTGTTCGGTAAGCATCGCTATCGATGATATCGTGCGGAGCATGGGTCGTCTCGACCTTGCCGCCGTGCCGCCATACAAAACTGCGCCCCATGATGTTCGGATGCAGGGTGCGCACAAACACGCCAACCCGCCGCAGTGGTATGCCGGTTTCGGTAATCCGTTCGCAAAGCTGGGCGATGAATTCCTCCGCCGAGGCGGCACCGCGCGCGCCATCAATCAGCCAATCCGCAATATCGGCAATCGTCCACGGAGCCATCACCTGTTTCCGGAAGGTACCCGCTCCCGGCTGAGCCGAATAATCTTTTTCACCCGAGCGCGAAGCCGCTCGTTTGAGCAAACCTGCGCCATCTTTCGGTTATCGAGCCAGAAGTTGCTTTTCACTCGGTTTTCAACACCGTTTTCGTCAGAACTTGTTCAGAGCATACCAGAATCCAACTGAGTCGAATTTGTGCCGTTCCCGGATTCCGGGCGGTTGGTCCAACGCCGTCTGGCGAATTTCGACAAATGATCGCCGGTCTCGCGTAAACCGAGACCGGCGAGTGGTGTTGTAACAACGGCTGACAGTCTTTTCGACAGCCGGTTAGAGTTGCTTAAGCAAATTTTCCGCACCGGAGAGTTCGGCCTTGCCGGGCGCTTCCTCGATATTGAGCGATTTCACGACGCCATCGTCGACGACCATCGAATAGCGCTTGGACCGGATACCAAGCCCGCCGGCCGACGCATCGAGCGACAAACCGATCGCCTTGGCGAAGTCGGCGCTCCCGTCGGCGAGGAACTCGATCTTGCCATCGGCGTCGGAGGCCTTCTTCCAGGCGTCCATCACGAACACATCGTTCACGCCGGTGACAGCGATGGTGTCCACGCCCTTTGCTTTGAACGCATCGGCGTTCTGCAGAAAGCCCGGCAGGTGGTTACGGTGGCATGTCGGCGTGAAGGCGCCGGGCACGGCAAACAAAACGACCTTCTTGCCTTTGAACACATCGTCGGTGGTTTTCTCAGCGGGTCCTTCGGTTGTCATCACCTTGAATTTTGCACTCGGCAATCGATCACCGACCTTGATCATGACACATCCTTTCGTTCGACTTTGCTGCGCGGACTGGAACCATTTCCCCCGCACGCGGCCGGACCAAATTCCGACCGTGGCGGCGTCAAAATAACCCGTTCAGAATTTTAGTCGAGAGCAGCGTGCACTTCGATGGCGCGTGTGCCGGCCACAGCCGTCAGCGTGAGCTTGGCGCCGTCTGCCCGGGCTCCGGGCGGCAAGCCTTCAAGATCGAAGGTGAAGCGGCGCAAGCCGGGGGCCGCGCCAGGCACCGGCACTGGCAACGGCAAGGCCCAGTCGGGCGATGGCCCTTCGACGAACAGGTCGACCTTGGCATTCTCCGGCGCGGCAATATCCACCACCACACGGCGCTTGTCGGCGGGATCACGTGCAACTCTGCGGATCGCGATCTCCGTACCGCTGCCGAGAGGCGTGAGCACGGGCACTTTGGCTTCAGCGGCTGCGAGCACATCGTCATGGGATGACGTGCTGCTGTCCGGTGAAAGTTCGGCCGCGGCCTCGACCGGAACGCAAACCTTTTCGCAGATCGCGTATTGCAGATCGAGCCGCAGCGTCACCGGCCGCGTTGCATTCTGCGGCACGATCCGCAGCGGGAATATGACGCCGTCGCGATAGCCGATCGAAGAGCCGATGCCATCGGAAAAGCGCTGCGGGGCAGGCCAGCCGACCGTCACCGAGCGGACGTTGGTCGAACGCGAAAAATCGAAACGCGGCGGCACACCGGAATCACCGGGGTACCGCCAGTAGGTTTTCCACCCTGGCGAAAGTTTTAACTCTATTCCGGCGCGCACGGCGTCGCTGTCGGCGGGCGCCTGCCCCGCGATCAGGCGCACGCCCGATCTGGCGTCTCCGTTCCACGCGGACGCGTCAGCCGCCATCGAGGACGGCGCAATAGACACTATCGCACCAGCGATAAACGCCAGTTGCCGCAATCCGGATGCAATCATGCTTCAGACTTTATGCTGAGGAAATGTCGCCGTGGAATTGAATTCGCCGTGAGCAGCATTGATGGGATTTAGGGCAATTTGCTCTCCAATCGGTGATCGGGATAGACTTTCAGCATGAAAATCGCACGCAAGAAACCCGACCTTCCCGAACGTGGTTTCCTGGATGGAAAGATGCTGATCGCGATGCCCGGGATGCGGGACGAACGATTTGCCCGAAGCGTCATCTACGTGTGCGCACACTCCAACGAAGGCGCGATGGGGATCATCGTCAACAAGCCTGCATCGGACGTGGATTTTCCGCAACTCCTTGTCAAGCTCAACGTCATCCCGGAAGCCGAGCGCATTCAGCTTCCCGCCGATGCACGCAGCGTCACTGTGCTCAAAGGGGGCCCGGTGGAGACCCAGCGCGGGTT
>Ga0164243_10009217_pt1 | contig 14409 bp, 11 predicted proteins | sample OricompcompostOP_FD_108781 | JGI IMG/M metagenome (GOLD analysis project Ga0164243, IMG submission 108781) | Organic Plus compost microbial communities from Emeryville, California, USA - Original compost - Organic plus compost (OP) | ecosystem: Engineered > Solid waste > Mixed feedstock >... | reverse complement strand
TCCGCCGACTCCGCTGGCTCCGCCGACTCCGCTGGCTCCGCCGAGTTCGCTGGCTCAGCCGACTCCGCCGGTTCACTCGGCTCCGCGGACTGCGTCGCTTCCGCAGACTCCGCCGAACCCGCAGACTCCGGCGAGGCCACCGGCTCCGCCGCCTCCGCCGGCTCCGCCGCCTCCGCCGGCTCCGCCGCCTCAACCAGCTCCACGGACTCCGCCCGCGAACCACCGCTGGAGTAGTCACCGCTGGTCAACTGGAAGAACAACTGCTCCAGGTCGAGGTGATCCTCCTGCATCCCGTGCACCGCGACCCCGGCCCGCAACGCCAGCTCCGCCACCCGCCGCGAATCAGCCTCCAGCACCGCGAGCTTGCCGTCCTCGGTGCGCTCGACCTCGAAGTGCTCCTCGCGCAGCTCACCGACCAGCGACTCCGGATCGTCGGCCTACACCAGAACCCGCGACCGCTGCTGCGCCCGCAACTCCTCCAACGCACCGTTGTAGACGCACCGGCCCTGGCTGACGATCACCGCGTGATCCACGGTGTGCTCCATCTCCCGCAGCAGATGACTCGACACCAGCACCGTGCGGCCAGTCGACGCGAAAGTCTTCAGGAAGCTCCGCAACCAGGCGATCCCCTCCGGATCCAGCCCGTTCGCCGGCTCATCCAGCACCAGCACCTGCGGATCACCCAGCAGCGCCGTCGCCAACGCCAACCGCTGATGCATCCCCAGCGAAAAACCCCCGGTGCGCCGGTTGGCCGCGCTCGCCAGCCCCACCAGCTCCAACACCTGATCCACGTGCTCGTCACGCACCCCGACCGCCGCCGCGTAGCAGCGCAGATGATTGCGCGCCGTCCGCGACGGGTGGAAGCCCTGCGCCTCCAAGGCCGCACCCACCACCTCGGCCGGATTCGGCAACTGCCCGAACGGAACCCCGTTCACCAGCGCCGAACCCGCCGACGGGCGCACCAGCCCCAAAATCATGCGCAAAGTCGTCGTCTTGCCCGAACCGTTCGGACCGAGAAACCCCGTCACCGAACCCGGCTCAACGGAGAAATCCAGACCGCTGACCGCGCTCACCGGACCGAAGTTCTTGCTCAGCTCACGCACGGTGATGCGGCCGCTGCCGTCGTGCACGCGCCACTCCTCCCACCCCGAGGGGATCGCTGGTCGGCGCCCATCCTGCCTCAAACCGATCAGCACACGTCGAAGGCCTCCACCCCCACCCCCGACCTGCAACAACACCACCACACCAGCCAGCACGTTCACCCGGACGGGTCGTTATCGATTCGGCCCGCAAAAAGCCCCCGCGGCACGCGCCAGAACGTCGGCAAACCGCCACACGTCACCTACACTGGGACTCGGCGGCCTGCTCCCGGTGACCCCCAGGCTGGTTGAGCGGGCCGCCCTTTCTTGCCTCCGGAGTGGGGGTGGGTGCGGCTGAGCGGGCGGGCCTCTCCCGTGCCTTTGCCGTCTTGCCTTGCTACCGGGGGCGAGAAGAGGGCGGCTGATCCGGCGGCCTTCTTGTTCTGGTTTGCCGTCTTGCTTTGCGGTGCGGTGCCGGTTTGTCCTGGGCTCTTTTAGCGGGCCCTGAGCGCGGCTCAGCGCTGTGGGAGCTGAGACTCGGGTAGGAACCTACACAGCGCTACAGCTGTCCTCGCGGTGATCCACGCTCAGGGCCCGCGGTTCCTCTTGTTGGCGTCCATAGACAGAAAGCGCCTGCGGCGCTTGGCACGACTGCGTCGTGCCTGCCCGCGCCTGGCGGCGCGGGCGCGACTGGCGTCGCGGCTGGTTTCGCCGCTTCGCGGCGGGAGAGTGCGCCTTGCGGCGGCCGGAACAGGGGTGCCGCTTCGCGGAAGCGCCTTGCGGCGCGGGGAACGAGGACTGCTGCTTCGCCGCGGGGTGTGCGTCTTGCGGCGTGGAACCGGAGAGCGGCTTCGCCGCGGGGAGCGCGCCTTGCGGCGCGGGAACAGGGGTGCCGCTTCGCGGCGAGGGCGTGCGCCTTGCGGCGCGGGGTTGAAGATGCCGCTGCGCTGCGGGAGTCGTGCCTGGCGGCGCGGGAACGGTGACTGCTGCTTCGCAGCGGGACGTGCGTTTTGCGGCGCAGAACGGGAGGCGCCGCTGCGCGGCAGGAGCGTGCCTCGCTGCGCGGGACCGGGGGTGACTGGTGCTTCACGGTGCGGGGAGGACTCGTGCCCTGTGCGGTGGTGAAGTCCTCCCCAGGCGGAAGAAGGCGGCCGCGGAAGCGCCCGTTCGGGGGTGGGCAGGCGCTTCCGCGGCGTCGGGGGAGCGGTGCGGCTCGAGTGCCGCTCCGCGGGATGGGGGAGGGGTGTCCTGCGGACGGTCTTCGCGCCGTGGGTCGGGGGCGAGCAGTCGGGCGTCGGCGCGAAGACGTGGCGGGTCGGGGCCCGGACCGAGGGGCGGGGGACCGGGCCCCGAGGCTCACGCCAGCACGTCACCGACCGGCGTGTTCGGCAGGCCGTGGGCCTCGGCGACCGCGGAGTTGGTGAGCGCGCCCTCGTGGGTGTTCAGGCCGCGAGCCAGCGCCGCGTCCTGCTGGCACGCCTGCTTCCAGCCGTTGTCGGCGATCCGCAGCACGTACGGCAGCGTGACGTTGGTCAGACCGTGCGTGGAGGTGTTCGGCACCGCCCCCGGCATGTTCGCCACGCAGTAGAACACCGAGTCGTGCACCCGGTAGGTCGGATCGTCGTGGGTGGTCGGCCGCGAGTCGGCGAAGCAGCCGCCCTGGTCGATGGCGATGTCGACCAGCACGCTGCCCTCCTTCATGCCGGCCACCATCTCGTTCGACACCAGCTTCGGGGCCTTCGCACCCGGGATGAGCACCGCGCCGATCACCAGGTCGGCCGCGCGCACCGCCTGCTCGACCGTGTACCGGTTCGACGTGACCGTGCGGATCTGGCCGCGGTAGTCGCGGTCGATCTCACGCAGCCGGTCCACGTTCGTGTCCAGCAGCTCCACGTCCGCACCCAGGCCGAGCGCGATCGAGGCCGCGTTCAGGCCGGCCACACCGCCACCGATGACCACCACGCGGGCCGGGTGCACCCCCGGCACACCGCCGGGCAGCATGCCGCGGCCACCGGCCGGGCGCATCAGCGAGTGCGCGCCCACCTGCGGCGCCAGCCGCCCCGCCACCTCGCTCATCGGCGCCAGCAGCGGCAGCCCGCCGCCGTCCGGCTGCACCGTCTCGTAGGCGATGCCGGTGACGCCCGAGTCCAGCACCGCCTTGGTCAGCTCCTGCGACGCCGCCAGGTGCAGGTAGGTGAACAGCACCTGGCCGCGGCGCATCCGCGGGTGCTCCTCGGCGATCGGCTCCTTGACCTTGAGGACCAGCTCGCCCTCCGCCCAGGTGTCCTCGGCCGTGGCCAGCACCTTCGCGCCCGCGGCCAGGTACTCCTCGTCCGCGATCGACGAGCCAGCGCCGGCGCCCTCCTGCACGAACACCTCGTGCCCGCGGGCGGTCAGCTCGTGCGCGCCCGCCGGGGTGAGCGCGACCCGGTACTCGTTGTTCTTGATCTCGCGCGGGACTGCGATCTTCACTGCGGCGTCCTTTCCTCGGTACGATCCCAGGGTCCGCCGCACCGCGCCCGACCGCATCGTTCCGGCAGGACGAGATCGTTCCCAGGGGGTTGTGCTCGCACCACAACCCGGCCTGGTGGGAGCAGGGGAACATTCCTGTCAGATCTGCGAGGAGGGGAACATTCCTCTCACCCGTGCTGCGCCCACCTGCCGGCCAGCAGCTGCACCAGCAACGCCGACCGCACCTCCGGATCGGCGAGGTCCACGTCGACGACCTCGCCGAGCCGCTTCATCCGGTACCGGAAGGTGTTGGGATGCACCCGCAGCTCCCGGCTGGCGGCCCGCGGATCCCCGGGGTGGCGAAGCCAGGCGTGCAGCGTCTCCACGTAGTCGGTGCCGTGGGTGCGGTCGTGGTCGCGCAGCTGCGGCAGCGGCCCGAGCGAGCCGACACCGGCATCGGTGGCGGCACCGGCCATGCGGCTGAGGGCGAGCAGGTGCCAGATCCGCTCGTGCTCGGCGACGGGACCGGGCACCTGGCCGGTGCGCAGCATGCCGAGCACCTCGTCGGCCTGAGCGCGGGACCGCGGCAGCTCGGCGACGGCGACGGCGGTGCCGGCGGCGACCTGCGGCCGCGCGGCCACGTCGTGCTCGGCGAGCGCGCCGCGCAGCGCGGGCCAGCCGGTGCGCTCGGGCACGAGCGCGTACAGCAGCCCGGACACCTCGGTCACCAGCGGGCGCCGCCCGATGCCCCGGGTGATCCACTCGCGCAGCGCCAGCCGCTCGCCCTCGGTGGACTCGGCCGGGCCGCCGACGTCGATGGCCACCACCCGGTGCGGCTCGTTCGGCACCCCGAGCTCGGTGGCGGCCGCGCGCCACCCCTCCCCGCCGTCGAGCACCAGCCGCACCTGCTCGTCGGCCCGCTGCCGCTGCGCATCAGCCAGCGCGCGCCAGCGCAGCAGCTGCACCGCCACCAGCGGCGCGGTGTCGGCGAACGCGGTCGCCCGGTCGTCGGGGACCGGCCCGTTCACCACGGCCCACATCGAACCGAGCAGCTCGCCGCCCATGCGCAGCGGAACCACCAGCCGCGGCAGCGTGCCGTCCGGCTGGGCCGGCACGAACACCGCCGAGTTGGCCTTGCTCAACTGGCGGAACGTGCCGTGCGCCCGGAACTTCGCGAGCACGTCCTCCGGCTGCCGCCGCCCCATGATCGTCGACACCCGGGCGGGATCGGTGAGGTCCTGCCGCGCCGAGTGCGCCAGCACCTGCGAATGGGCGTCCTCAATGGTCACCGGGGCGTCGACGACGTCGGCTGCCGCGTCGGCGAGCCGGAACAGGTCGCCGAGCTCGGCCGGACGCCCCGGCTCGCGGGATCCGGTGTCGGCGGCCGAACCGGCCAGGGCCGCGCGCACCAGCCACACCAGCTGGGCCCACGCGGTGTCCGGCCGCACCTCGATGAGCGGCAGCTCGGCCGCCTCGGCCGCGGCCACCACCTCCTCGTCCGCGGCGAACGGCGGTTTGAACAGCACCGCCGCCGCGCCCTGGGCGCCGGACTCGCGCGCGAGCTCAACCGCCCCGGGAGAGTCGGACACCCCCACACCCAGCACGAGATCGCCGGACGCGACCCGCGGAGTCTGCAGCGGTTCGGCGATGACCACATCGCCCACCTCGCCGGTGCGCTCCGGAAGCACCACCACGCGCAGCAGCGCCGGCCCTACCCGGTCGGCCAGCGACCGGACGTTGAGCATGCTGCCTCCGGGGCGGGTGTGACGGAGCACGGGTGCGCATTGACACTGCGGCAGACGCGTTTATCGTTGCCGAGCACGCGAACAATCGCATAACGGCCGAGGACCCCGGGCGGGAGAGACCCGCCGAGACCACCGGCGGGCGCCGAAGGAGCAAGACTCCCCACAAACTCTCAGGCCCCGTGACCGTCCGGACGAGGCAACTCTGGAAAGCGCGCGCCGCCGGCGCCGCACCCACGGTGCAAGTCGCCAGCCGGCGGCGAAGCTCTCAGGTTCCCGCAACAGAGGGGGAGGCCCGCAAGCCGGGCGCGGCCGCACCCGCGGCCGCGCGACCACGACTGGAGAGCCTCCCCATGTCCCTTCCGACGAACCTGCAGTACACCGAAGAGCACGAGTGGCTCGAGGACCGCGGCGACATCACCCGCATCGGCGTGACCCCGTACGCGGCCAACTCCCTCGGAGACATCGTCTACGTGCAGCTGCCCGAGGTCGGCGAGCAGGTCGAGGCCGGCCAGCCCTGCGGCGAGCTCGAGTCGACCAAGTCCGTCAGCGACCTCTACGCCCCGGTGACCGGCGAGGTCACCGCCGTCAACGACTCCGTCGTCGACGACCCGTCGCTGGTCAACGCCAAGCCGTTCGAGGACGGCTGGCTGCTGGAAGTGCGCACCACCAGCAGGGGTGCTGTGCTGACCGCCGAGCAGTACGCAGAACTCACCGGGGAGTAGCCCCCGGTCGGCGCAGGGTCGGGAGGGCGGATCAGTGCCGATCAGCGTCTTCGACCTCTTCTCGGTGGGCATCGGCCCGTCGAGCTCGCACACCGTCGGCCCGATGCGGGCCGCAGTCCAGTTCACCGAGCGGCTCGCCGCCGCCGAGCTCCTCCCGACCACCGCGCGGGTGCGGGCCGAACTGTTCGGCTCGCTCGGCGCCACCGGGCACGGGCACGGCAGCCCCAAAGCCGTGCTGCTGGGTCTGGAGGGGAACCGGCCCGAACTCGTCGACCCGAGGGCGGTGGCCGACCGGGTCGAACAGGTCCGCGCCGAGGGGCGCATCGCGCTGGCCGGTCAGCACGACATCCCCTTCCGCGCGGACCGCGACCTCGTCATGCACCAGCGCAAATCCCTGCCGGTGCACCCGAACGGGATGCGGTTCACCGCCAGCGACTGCGACGGCGCCGAACTGCTGTCGGCCGTGTTCTACTCCGTCGGCGGTGGCTTCGTCGTCGACGACGAAGCCACCGGAACCGACCGCATCGCGGCGGACGAAACCGAGCTGGCCCACCCGTTCCGCACTGGCGCCGAACTCCTCGCCCGCGCGTCGGAGACCGACACGTCGCTGAGCGCGATCATGCTCGCGAACGAGCTGTCGTGGCGCGACGAGAGCACCGTGCGCCGCGGGCTGCTCGACATCTGGCGCGTCATGCGCGAGTGCGTCGACAACGGGCGCCGCACCACCGGCAACCTCCCCGGCGGGCTCGCCGTGCGCCGCAGAGCGGCCGAACTCAGCGCCGAACTGTCCGAACGCGACGACCCCATGGAGTGGGTCACGCTCTACGCGCTCGCCGTCAACGAGGAGAACGCCGGCGGCGGGCGGGTCGTGACCGCACCGACGAACGGCGCCGCCGGCATCGTGCCCGCGGTGCTGCACTACTACGCCCGGTTCGTGCCCGGCGCCGACGAGGACGGCATCGTCCGGTTCCTGCTCGCCGCCGGAGCGGTCGGGGTGCTGTTCAAGGAGAACGCCTCCATCTCCGGCGCCGAGGTCGGCTGCCAGGGCGAGGTCGGCTCGGCCTGCTCGATGGCCGCCGCCGGGCTCGCCGAAGTCCTCGGCGGCAGCCCCGCCCAGGTGGAGAACGCCGCGGAGATCGCGCTCGAACACCACCTCGGACTCACCTGCGACCCCATCGGCGGCCTCGTGCAGATCCCCTGCATCGAACGCAACGCCGTCGCCTCCGTCGAAGCCGTCACCGCCGCCCGCATGGCGCTGCGCGGCGACGGCAGCCACTACGTCTCCCTCGACAAGGCCATCCGCACCATGCGCGACACCGGCCGCGACATGAAGGCCAAGTACAAGGAGACCGCCCGCGGCGGGCTCGCCGTCAACGTCGTCGAGTGCTGAACGCGGGGCTGCTGCGCGATTTCCGCTCGGCTGCGGGCCAGTGCAGCAAGGGAACATTCCTGTCACATGTGGGAGGAATGTTCCCCTGCTGCAGCGGGGAGCGCGGCCCGCTCGGGGAGGCGGGGCTCAGAACTTGAAGACCTGCCCGGTCTGGACCGAGGCCTGGCAGGCGTTGGGGAACTTCTTCTGGAACTGCACCGGCCGGTCGTGCCAGGTGCCGTGCGCGGTGAACACGACCGGCTTGTAGACCTGCGGGCACATGACGTTCGAGTGGGCCGTGGGCAGCGCGTGGAAGTCGCCGTGGGCCGAGGCGAGGGTGCGGCAGGCCGCGGCCGCGTCGGGGTGGGTGCCGCCGTCGGGGTTGCAGGTCAGCACCGCGGTTCGGGCCTCGCGGGCTTGGTCGTTCGGCTGCACGGACAGGTTCATGAAGGTCGCCTGGTGCGGCGGCGCGGCCGGAGCAGGCGCGGTCGGAGCGGGGGCGGCCGGGGCAGGGGTGGCCGGAGCCGCGTGGGCGGCCGGGGCGAGCGCGGCGCCGGCAGCGGCGGTCGCGGCGAGCAGGGTTCGGCTGATCAACCTGGGTGCGGCCATCGTGGTGCGCCTCCGTGGTCGGTTCGGGGGTGGGACGGTCTTTCTCTACCCCGAAGGAGGCGGGAACGACCGCCCCCACCCCCGAAGTCCACCTGATCGAGTGGGCGCTCCGGCGCCGGTCACCACCCGCGGTGATCACCGCGGCAGGTGGTGCACCGCGGCTTCGCCGCCGCGCGCCGCGGCCAACCCTCCACAGTGGAGCTCAGTGGTCGCGGTGGGTGGCCATGGTGGCCAGATCCGCCAGCTCCGCGGCCGGCCGCTCGGCAGGCCGGGCCGCCCGCAGATGCCCCAGCGCCTGATCCAGCAGCTGCCCGGCCTGCTCCCGGCACCACGCGCGCCCACCGGCGTCCTCGACGAGCTCGGCCAGCCGCGGCAGCTCCCCGGCATCCGGATCCCGATCCCGCCGGTACAACCGCGCCAACTCCGCACCCGACTCGGTGCTCGAGTGCAGCGCCGCCAGCACCGGCAGCGACTTCTTCCGCGCCCGCAGATCCGAATAGGACGGTTTCCCGGTCACCGCCGGATCACCCCAGATCCCCAGCAGATCATCGGTGTGCTGGAACGCCAGCCCCAGCAGCTCCCCGAACGCCCGCAGCTCACCGACCCGACCCGGCGAGGCGCCGCCGAACAACCCGCCCAGCGCGCACGCGCAGCCCAGCAGCGAACCCGTCTTGCTGCCCACCATCGCCAGGCACTCCGACAGCCCCACGTCCTGGCGCCGCTCGAAGTCCAGATCCGCGCTCTGCCCCTCGACCAGGCTCAGCACCGCCGCGCTCAGCGCCCGCACGCCCTCCTGCGACCGCGGATGCCCGCTGGCCGCCAGCACGTCCGTCGCCAGCGTCAACAACGCGTCCCCGGCCAGGATCGCCGCGTTCCGGCCGAACACCGTCCACGCGGTCGGCCGGTGCCGCCGCGTGGTGTCCTCGTCCATCACGTCGTCGTGCAGCAGCGAGAAGTTGTGCACCAGCTCGACCCCGACCGCCGCCGGCACCGCCGCCTCCGGCGACGCACCCACGGCCTCGGCCGACAGCAGCGCCAGCGCCGGCCGGAACGCCTTGCCGGAACCGCCTCCGTCGGCCGCACCGCGCTCGTCCCACCAGCCCAGGTGGTAGCCGGCGATGCGCCGCATCGACGTCGGCAACGCCTCGACCGCCTCGTGCAGCGCCGGATCGCACAGCTCGCGGCTGCGGGCCAGCACCTGCCGCGCGGGCCGCGCGGCGGAACCGCCCACCGCGGCCTCCCGAAGGCTCGTCACCACGTCCTCCCTCAGCGTCCCGTCTCGACGTTGTCGAGCACCCCGAGCGCGTCGGGAACCAGCACGGCCACCGAGTAGTACGTGCTGACCAGGTAGGACACCAGGGCGTTGTCCCCGATGCCCATGAAGCGCACGTTCAGCCCCTCCTGGTACTCGTCCGGGATCCCGGTCTGGTGCAGCCCGACGACGCCCTCGTCGCGCTCCCCGGTGCGCATCGCCAGGATCCGGGTGGTGCCGTGCTCGTCCACCGGAACCTTGTCGCACGGCAGCATCGGGATCCCGCGCCACGCCAGCACCGGAGTGCCCTCCACCTCGACGCTGTCCGGGTAGATCCCCCGCCGGTTGCACTCCCGCCCGAACGCGGCGATCGCCTTCGGATGCGCCAGCAGCAGCCGCGTCCTGCGCCGCCGCGAGACCAGCTCGTCGAGGTCCTGCGGCGTCGGCGCGCCCGAACGCGCCTGGATCCGCTGCTGCGGCGCCACGTTGTGCAGCAGCCCGAAGTCCGGGTTGTTGAGCATCTCGTGCTCCTGCCGCTCGCGGAGCGCCTCCACGGTGAGCCGGATCTGGTGCTCGGTCTGGTCCATCGGCCGGCTGTAGAAATCGGCGACCCGGGTGTGGACCTGCACCACCGACTGCGCCACGCTCAGCTCGAACTCCCGCGGCGCCGGCTCGTAGTCGACGAAGGTGTGCGCGATCGCCGGTTCCCCGCTGTGGCCCGAGGAAACGCCGATCTCCTTCTCGCCGCGCTTGTTCGCCGCCTGCCGCGGCTGCTGCGCGGCACGCCGCGCGTGCTCGCGCACCCGCTCGGCCTCGCGCAGCTCCTGGAAGCTCTGCCGGTCCAGGGTCAGCACGGTGCAGGCGGTCACCGCCGTGAGCCCGTAGCCCCACGTCGACGGCTCCCCGGTGAGCAGCTCACCCCCGAAGTGCGCCCCGTCGGCCAGCACGTCCAGCACCGGACGACCGCCGTGCGGGCCGGTGCCCAACTTGTTGACCTTGCCGTGCGCCAGCAGCACCACCTGCTCCACCGGCTGCCCGGCCTCGGCGATCACCTCGCCCGGCGCGAACTCGCGCTGCACGAAGCGGCCCGCCAGCGCCTCCAGCGCCGCCTCGTCGTCGAACTCCCGCATCCCCGGAAGTTCCCGCAGCTCCTGCGGAATCACCTCCATCCGCGAACCGGCCGTGGCGAAGGTGACCACCCCGTCACCGAGGGCGAAGCTCAACCGGCGGTTCAGCCGGTAGCTGCCCGCGGTCGTCTCCACCCACGGCAGCATCCGCAGCAGCCACCGCGAGGAGATCCCCTGCATGTGCGGCGCCGACTTGGTCGTCGTCGCCAGGTTGCGCGCCGCCGTGGTCTGCAGGCTCCGCTGCTGCTCCTCGGCGGGTTCCGCGTTCGTCCCGAGTGTCATGCCTCCGCAATTCCTCCGCCGCGGGCGGAAAAGACGTCGTTCGGTCAGCTCGCCGGGGTGCTGCGGCGGCCGCAGCACCCCGGCCGGCTCAGGACTGCACGCCCAGCTCGACGTTCTCCAGCACGCCCACCGCGTCCGGAACGAGGATCGCCGCGGAGTAGTAGGTGCTGACCAGGTACTGGATGATCGCCTGCTCGTTGATGCCCATGAACCGCACCGACAGGCCCGGCTCGTACTCGTCCGGAATCCCGGTCTGGTGCAGCCCCACCACACCGCGGTTCTGCTCCCCGGTGCGCATGAGCAGCACCGAGCTCGTCCGGTTCTCGTCGACCCCGATCTTGTCGCACGGGAAGATCGGCACCCCGCGCCACGACGGCACCTGGTGCCCGCCCACGTCCACCGCCTGCGGATACACCCCGCGGCGGCTGCACTCCTGCCCGAACGCCGAGATCGTGCGCGGGTGCGCCAGGAAGAAGCCCGGGTCCTTCCACACCGTCGCCAGCAGGTCGTCCATGTCGTCCGGACTCGGCGGGCCGCTGCGCGTGTTGATCCGCTGCTGCATGTCCGCGTTGTGCAGCAACCCGAACTGCGGGTTGTTGACCATCTCGTTCTCCTGGCGCTCCCGCAGCGCCTCGATGGTCAGCTTCAGCTGCTGCTCGGTCTGGTCCATCGGGTGGTTGTAGAGATCGGCCACCCGCGTGTGCACCTGCAGCACCGTCTGCGCCACGCTCAGCTCGTACTCGCGCGGCGACAGCTCGTAGTCCACGAACGTGCCGGCCAGCGCGGGCTCGCCGGAGTGGCCGGCGGCCACCGAGATCTCCGCCTCACCGTGCTCGTTGCGCGCACGCCCCCCGGTCGCCCCGGAGCGGATGTGCTCGCGGATCGTCTCGACCTCGCGCATCTCCTGGAACGCCTGCCGCCGCAGCGCCAGCACCGTGCACGACGTCGTCGCCTTCATCGTGTGCTGCCACGTGCCCGGCGAGTCCGTCAGCGCCTCCGCGCCGAAGTGCGCCCCGTTCGCCAGCACGTCGAGCACGCTCGTCTCCCCGTACTTCGAGGAGCCGAGCTTGTTGACCTTGCCGTGGGCCAGCAGGAACACCTGCTCCACCGGCTGGCCCGCCTCCGCGATCACGTCACCGGCGGCGTACTCCTGCTGCACGAACCGGTCGGCCAGCGCCGCCAGCGCCTGCTCGTCGGAGAACCCGCGCAGCGGCGCCAGCTCGGCCAGCTCCGGCGGGATCACCCGCACGTCCGTGCCGGTGTTGGTGAAGGTCACCCGGCCGTCGCCGACGGTGAAGCTCAACCGGCGGTTGACCCGGTAGGTGCCGCCGGTGGCCTGCACCCACGGCAGCAGGCGCAGGAGCCACCGCGAGGAGATCCCCTGCATCTGGGGCGTCGACTTGGTCGTGGTCGCCAGGTTGCGCGCCGCACTGGTGCTCAGGCTCAGCTGCGCCTGCTGCTCCGCGGAGCCCGCGGGACCGGCAGCGGTCATGACGTACCTCAGCTTTCTGCTCGTTTCGGGGTTGTCGGGCCTCATCGAGGCGTTGTCGAGGCGTTGTCGAGGGGCCTGGAGAGCGGTCCTCGGGTCGTCGGGACGGGTTCGGTGTGCGCCGGCCCCGCCCCGTCTGCGGGTGGAGCCGGTCGTTCGGGGAAATCCCGGGGTGCCCGCCGGGACTGCGTGGGATCAGGGAGGGCAGCTCCGGCGGGCACGGCCCCGGGACGCGTGTGGCTGCGCACCGACTGCGCAGGTCGGTGGCGGCGGTTTCTCAGGGGTAGCGGTTTCTCAGGGGCGCGGTGTCCCGACCCGGTCGACGGTTCGCGGGCGGAATCGGCGCGTCGGATTTCCGCGCGCCCACGGGGCCCGGAATGGTGGTTCCGTCTCGTTCGGGTCCGTTCCGTGCGGTTTTCTGGTGGTTCGGAGTGGTCGCTGATCGACTTCGCGGCGACGCTAACACCGCCCCCGAAAGGCAGATAGTCACTCGATCGTGTGGCGGATTGCGCTGGCCAGAAATCGCGCGAGACGTCACTCGGATCGCGGATTGCCGCGATCGAAGCGGTCGGTTATTCGCCCGTGATGGGAGCTTCCGCCGCCAGCTTGAGCGTGATGTTCACAACGAGTCCAGAGGTGGCGCTGCTCTTTTCGGGCGGCAGTGATCACGGGAAGTGGCTGGTGGGGACGTCCGCGCCGTATTGGCGAGACATCGGTCCCGAACCGCCTCCGGGGGCCTCGGTGTGCTGCGATTTCGATGTGGAGACCTGAAGCACACACGGGTGGAGCAGTGTGGTGGGCACGGACTCGCGCCGCGCTTCACCTGAATTGCCGCATTCTGCCGCGTGGCTCAGAAGTGCACGGGAGAAGTGTTCGTCCAATTGCGGTGCTGTCGACGTGGAAAAGCGGATAATGCGCACGCCGTGGAAGAGCCAACACGATCAGGTGATCATCTTCGGTGTCCCTTCGGGATGCTGCCGAACTCTGCCGCCCTGTGGCGGAAATCGCCCGGGCGCGCGGGGATTCTCGCGGCTGCCGGAGTCGCGTCGGCAAATGCGTCCGGCGTCGACCGGAAGCGCCCCGGGATCCGCATGGCTCCGCATGCGGCGTCCGGACTGTCCGGCAGTGCTTTCCCACCTCGAGCGCAGAGCGCTTTCCCACCTCGAACGCAGCAGGAAGGAACGGATGGGCATCTACGTGGACGGGGTCCTGTGGATCGTCGGCGCCATGGCGGCCGGCGGGCTGGTCGCCTACCTGATCCGCCGCCACGGGGTGCACGAGGGGCGCACGGACCACAACGAAGCCGTCGGCCAGGTCTTCACCATCGTCAGCGGGCTGCACGCGGTCGTGCTGGCGTTCGTGCTGGTGACGCTGTTCGACACGGTCGGCGACGTGAAGGAGGGCGCCTACAAGGAGGCCGAGGGCGTCGTGAACTCCTACTGGGCGGCCGACTCGCTGCAGCCGCCCGCCGGCGAGCAGGCGCGCCGGATCGGCGCCGACTACGCCGCGACCGTGCTCCGCGAGGAGTGGCCCAAGATGCGCGCCGGCCAGCCGGTGACCAGCGAGGGCTGGCAGCAGCTGGAGCGGCTGCGCGGGGCGCTGCAGAACGCCGGCAGCGAGGGCGACTGGCAGGACGACCGCAAGACCGAAGCGCTGAACCAGCTCTCCGAGGTGACCCACCAGCGCCAGGACCGGCTGAACAAGACCTACGACCACGGCGTCGTCTCGGTGCTGTGGGTCGTGCTCGTGCTGGGCACGATCGTCACCGTCCTGCTGCCGGCCCTGTTCGGCGGCACGCGGATGTTCGCCCACGTCGTGCTCGTGTCCATCGTGGCCGGAGCGCTGGTGCTGCTGCTGTTCGCCATCTACGAGCTGCAGAACCCCTACAGCGGCGGGGCGGGCGTGGCGCCCGACGCCTTCCGCTGGGCCCAGGCCCGACTCAGCTCGCCAGCCCCGTGAGAGGGGGACGAGCGGCCCGCGCAGCCTGCGCGCTCGCCGCGGGCTTGTTGCTGACCGCCGCGCCGGCGCCGGCAGCGGCCGCCGCGGACGGCTGCGCCACCTGGCAGGTGCGCACGCCGTGGCCGCTCGGCCCGTCCACGCTCGTGCGGCGGCACCTGCCGTCCGGCGAGGCGAGTCCGGTGCACCACTTCCGCCGCGAAGTGAGCGGACTCGGCCACTCGCGCGCGCAGGACAGCACCTACGGCATCGCGGCGGACGTCGACGGGGCGGTGCCGACCTCGGGGCACGTGGTGCGCATCGACCGGGACGGACGTCCCCGAGACCT
>Ga0164243_10009216_pt1 | contig 14409 bp, 11 predicted proteins | sample OricompcompostOP_FD_108781 | JGI IMG/M metagenome (GOLD analysis project Ga0164243, IMG submission 108781) | Organic Plus compost microbial communities from Emeryville, California, USA - Original compost - Organic plus compost (OP) | ecosystem: Engineered > Solid waste > Mixed feedstock >... | reverse complement strand
TACCGGACAGATGGTCGAATTCGTCAGCTTCGCGGTTGATGACGAGCAGTATGGCATCGAGATCACCGACGTTCGCGAGATCAAGGGGTGGAGCGGGGTGACGCATCTGCCCAAGCAGCCCGACTACGTACGCGGCGTGCTCAACCTGCGGGGCGCCATGGTCCCGATTATCGACCTGCGTTGCCGATTCGGTCGCGGCACGACAGAGGCGACGCCGTTACACGTCGTCATTATCGTGCAGATCGAACAGACCTCGGTTGGCATCCTGGCGGATCGCGTGCTCGATATCGTGTCGGTCGAATCGGAGCAAATTCAGCCGGTGCCGCAAATATCGCGCGGTCAGCAGTCCGAACTGTTCTCCGGCCTGGTCACGGTGGAGGAAGGGATGATTGCACTCATCGACCTCGGCCATCTGATTGACCGCACCGATGGCGATGCCGGATCGATTGTCGCCGCCGCAGCCGGACGTGCATGATACGGCGTCAGGGCGGTGAGTAGGACCTGCGGTGCGCAGCCTACAGCGCCTTGGCGGCTTCCAGCACCTCTTCGGCATGGCCCTCGACCTTCACCTTCGGCCATATCCGCGCCACCTTGCCGTCCGCATCGATCAATACAGTGGTGCGGATGATACCCATGAACTTGCGGCCATACATGGAGCGCTCGCCCCAGGCGCCGTAGGCCTCGATAGTCTTCTTGGTTTCGTCGGACAGCAGTGGAACCTTCAGGCTGTGCTTCTTCTTGAAGGCGCACTGGGCGTTCACCGGGTCTGCCGAGATTCCAACGACGGCGGTGTCGATCTTGGCGAACTCCTTCTTGAGCGCGGAGAAAGCCACCGACTCCTTCGTGCATCCTGGCGTGTCGGCGCGGGGATAGAAGAAAAGGACGAGTTTTTTCCCTTTGAAATCAGCGAGTGCAATCTTTTCGCCGTTATCCGCAGTTAATTTGAATGACGGGGCTTTGACGCCCTCCTGAAGCTCGCTGGCCATCTGCCTTCCTTTCGTCGCTTTCCGGAAGTCATTGTGGCGACGTACCGAAGTACTCTCAAGGGCGAAGTCAGACCGGGGACTTGATTCGGCGCCGAAAGCAGCGTTCGGCGGGAACAGCTTGGGATTATCGGGTAGAATGCCGGCGGATTGGCGCAAAGGGGACAGCCGGTCGGGGATGACGACACGCGACAAGAGCGCAACGCTTGCCGCTTTGCGCGGCCTTGAAGAGAGCCTGCATGCTCATCGCCGTGCCAAGCACGGGCGCGCGAAGCGGCTGCTCTTCCGGCTGGAGGCGTTGGCGCGTTGGGCGCGCCGTCCTTTCCCGCAGCGACAGCCGCGAGGGGTGTCACGGTCAGGCCGTGCCGCACCGCGTCTTTCGGCGCCGCGTCGTCTGTCGCCGCGCCTTCGCCTGGCCGGAATAATTGCCGCCTCCGTGTTCGGGCTGGTTCTCGTCGGGATCGGATTGTTGTGGTGGCGGCTATCGACCGGCCCGATTGCACTCGATCTTGCGACGCCCTGGATCACAGCCGCTATCGAGCAGAATTTCGGCACTCGCCATAAGGTAGAAATTGGCGGCACTGTCCTGGAGCGGGACGAGCACGGCCGCGCTGCGGTCCGTATCCGCGATATTGTTGTGCGGGAGCCCAACGGCAATGTGGTGGCGAGCGCGCCGCGTGCTGAAGTCGGACTTTCCCACGCGAGCCTGTTAACCGGCCAGCCGCGGGCGGAAAGTCTCAATCTGGTCGGCGCAGAAATCCTGGTCCGCATCGGGCAGGACGGCCAGTTCACGCTTTTGAGCGGCTCACAGCAGATCGCAGCCTCGACAGCCGGCAAGCCGGACGCATCGCATTCATCTCCAGCGGCCAATTCGCCGCCAGGTAATTCATCGTCGGGCAGTTCCTCGGTGATGGCGCAGCCGGTATCGAAGACGTTTCTTCGCGACGCGCCGCGGAATTTCAATGCGTTGCTTGCGTGGATCGACAGCCTGCGCGCGATCGGGCTCGACGGCTATGACCTCAGCGAGATCGGACTGAAGAACGGCCGTGTCATCGTCGATGATCAGCGCAACGGCCAGCAGTCGGTATTCGAAAACATTTCGCTCAGCGTGACTCGTTCAGACGCGGGCGAAGTGGTGTTCAGCATCGGTTCGGAAGCGCACGATCGGCCATGGCTTCTGCTCGCCGGCGTCAAGGCGCTGCCGGAAGGGCGGCGTGCGGTCAGCATCGAGGCGCGCAAGATCGCATTGCGGGATGTGTTGCTGGCGGCGCGCATCGGCGACGGCCAGATCGATGCCGATGTTCCCGTTTCGGCGACGTTGCGGGCCGAAATCGAGCGCGACGGTACGCCTCGCGCCGTCGGTGGCCGCATGGTTGTCGGGCCCGGCCACATTACCGACATGGCCGATGCCGGCGCTACGGTCCCCGTCGACAAGGCCGAGTTGACGCTTGAGTGGGATCCGGTCCAGCGGCGCGTTGCGATTCCATTCCAGGTGGTGTCTGGCGGCAACCGCTTCACCCTGATCGCGCAAGCGGAAGCGCCGCGCGAGCCAGGCGGGGTCTGGCCGTTCGCACTGTCGGGCGGCACGATCGTGCTCGCTCCCATAGATGACAAAGGCGAACAGATTCTGATCAACCGCATTGCCGTGCGTGGCAAGGTTGACCCTCAACATCAGCGGATCGATCTCGAGCAGGGCGATATCGGCGGCAAGGGTGTGAGTTTTGCGGTGTCGGGAAATCTCGACTACGCCGGCGCCGAGCCCCGGCTCGCGCTCGGTCTGGCCGGACAACAGATGTCGGCAAACGCTTTCAAGCAGATCTGGCCGGTCACGCTTTCCCCTCGCGTAAGGACCTGGGTGCTTGGACATATCGACGATGGTTCCGTCGAGAGCGTGGATGTCGCGATCAACGCGCCGTTGGCCACGCTGCAATCCGGCGGTCCGCCGGTACCGGATGATGGCATCTCCGTCGAGATCGTCGCCTCGGGAGCTACGATCCGGCCCGTCGAAGGATTGCCGCCGATCACCGACGCCGACCTTGTAACCCGCATCAGCGGCCGCGTCGCCACCATTGCGCTTGGCCGCGGTACCGTGGACCTGGGTACTGGCCGCAAGTTAACCGTGACGAACGGACTGTTCGAGGTACCCGATACGCAGGTCGACAAGCCGCCAGCTCACGTAAAGCTGCGCGTTGACGGGCCGGTTCCTGCGGCAGCAGAACTTCTCGCTTCGGATCGCCTGAAGGATTTTTCCGGTACGCCGATCGATCCGGCCCTGAGCCGCGGCACCGTGACCGCCCAGATCGGGCTTGGGCTTGCACTCGACCCGGACGCGGCGCCGGGAACGACCAGCTATACGATCACAACCGATGTGACGAATTTCGCGATCGACAAGTTCGTCATGTCGCACAAGCTTGAGGCGCAGACGCTGCGCATCACGGCGAACAATCAGGGCTATCAGGTCAAGGGCGATGTGAAGATTGCGGGTACGCCTGCGGCGATCGAATACCGCAAGATGCGCGATGAAGCCGACGCCCAGTTCCGGCTTCAGGCGGTCATCGACGATGCTGCCCGGGCCCGCTTCGGTGCCGATACGGCCGGCTTGCTGATGGGACCTGTCACCGTCCGGATGGCTGGCAAGATGGCCCTGAATTCGGATCAGGACAGTCGCTTCACCGTCGACGCCGATCTGACCCAGGCGAGAATCGACAATCTCGTGCCGGGCTGGACCAAGGCGGCCGGCCGGCCGACACGGGCCCTGTTCACCTACGTCGGTCGCCCGAAATCGTCACGGCTGGAAGATATTGTCGTCGAAGGATCGGGAGTATCCGTCAAGGGAAGCGTCGAGCTCGATCCAAAAGGGGAACTGGTTTCCGCGAACCTGCCCGTCTTTGCCTTGTCGGACGGCGACAAGGTCTCGCTGCGCGCCGAGCGCGCGACCGACGGCATGTTGCGTGCCGTCGTACGCGGCGAGGTGATCGATGGGCGCGGACTTATAAAATTCGCCATGGGCGGCCAGCCGCGCGATTCGAAATCGAAGAATAACGCGGATTTCGATCTCGATATCAAAATCGGCGCTGTTGCGGGCTTCAACGGGGAGGCTCTGCGTGGACTTGATGTCCGCCTCGTGCGTCGTGGTGGCGTTGTGCGCACTTTCAATCTCAACGGCAAGCTCGGTGTTGACGCGACCATTTTGGGAGACATACGCGGACGCACCAGTACCGGAGGTGGCAAGCCGCTGATCTATATCGAGAGCAGCGATGCCGGCGCCTTGTTCAGGTTTACTGACACCTACGCCAAGATGGTCGGCGGGCAAATGTGGATCGGGATGGATCCGCCGACGGCGGACCACGTTCCGCAGGACGGCGTCCTTAACGTTCGCGACTTTTCAATCCGCGGCGAAGCGGCGCTTGATCGGGTCGTCGCCGGCGCGCCGGGCGGCGCACCGAACGGCGTCGAGTTCAGCCGCATGCGCGTGGAGTTCACCCGCAGTCCCGGCCGCATGAGCTTGCGCGACGGCGTCGTGCGCGGACCCATCGTCGGCGCCACGATAGCGGGTTCGATCGACTACGCGGCCAATGATGTACGCCTGAGCGGGACGTTTGTGCCGCTCTACGGTCTCAACAATGCATTCGGACAAATTCCGATCGTCGGCCTTTTCCTCGGCGGCGACAAGGAAGGCTTGCTCGGCATTACCTATCAGGTGGTCGGTCCGCCCGGGCGCTCGGAGTTGCGCGTCAATCCGATTTCCGCGGTGGCGCCGGGACTGTTGCGAAAACTGTTCGAATTTCCGAATGCCACGATCGACCGCACGCCGAATCTGAGTTCGAACCGCGGCGATCCGATCCGGTAGCTTTTGCTGGCGCGCTACGCGGGCTTAAACCGGCTTCATCAGCACGTGACGCTTCTTGCCGAGCGAGAGTTTTATCACGCCCTCAGGCGTCAGGTCGCGAGCGGTAAGCTGCATCTTCTCGTCGGTGACAGGTTCGTCGTTGACCCGCAGTCCTCCGGACTTGACCTGCCGCCGCGCTTCGCCGGTAGAAAACACCAGCCCCGCGCGCGCCGCCGCCGACAAAACGCCGTAACCGCTCTCCAGCGTATCGCGCGGAAATTCGATGGTCGGCAACGATTCTGCGAGCGTGCCTTCTTCGAACGTTTTGCGTGCGGTCTCTTCAGCCGCGTGCGCAGCGTCCCGGCCATGAACAAGTGTCGTCGCTTCAGTGGCGAGCACTTTTTTGGCCTCGTTGATTTCTTGACCGCGCAGCGCGGCAAGTTTGGCGATTTCGTCGAGCGGCAGCACCGTGAACAGCTTGAGGAAGCGCTCGACATCGCCGTCCTCGGTGTTGCGCCAGTATTGCCAGTAATCGTAGGGACTCATCAGATCGGCGTTGAGCCAAACCGCCCCGGCCGCAGTCTTGCCCATCTTCGCGCCTGACGAGGTCGTGATCAGCGGCGAGGTGAGGGCAAATAACTGGGCATTCATCATGCGCCGGCCGAGGTCGATGCCGTTGACGATGTTGCCCCACTGATCCGAGCCGCCCATCTGCAGGACGCAGCCAGTGCGTTTGTGCAGTTCCACGAAGTCGTAGGCCTGCAGGATCATGTAGTTGAATTCCAGGAAAGAGAGTTCCTGATGGCGGTCGAGCCGCAGTTTCACCGAATCGAACGACAACATCCGGTTGACCGAAAAGTGCCGGCCGACGTCGCGCAGGAAGTCGATGTAATTGAGCGAATTCAGCCAGTCGGCGTTGTTCGCCATGATGGCCGTACCGCCATCGCTCTCGAATTTCAGGAATTTTGAGAAAATCGCCCGGATACCTTTGAGATTTTCATTGATCATCTCGTCGGTCAGAATCCGGCGGCTTTCGTCCTTGCCGGAGGGGTCGCCCACCCGGGTGGTTCCCCCGCCCATCAGGGCGATCGGGCGGTGACCGGTCTGCTGCATCCAGTGGAGCATCATGATGGGCAGCAGTGAACCGACGTGCAAGGAAGCTGCGGTACAGTCGAATCCGATATAGGCGGTAATAGGGGACTTGACGGCCAGCGCATCCAGCGCCTCCGGCTCGGAAACCTGATGAATAAATCCGCGCTCCGACAGGACACGGAGGAAATCTGATCTAAATGTCGTCATTGTCTGGCTCTTTTCGGCTGGTGTAACAGGTCTCGGGCAGGATTCAACCAAGGGCGTTTTGGGTGATGTCGGTGGTGCGTGCGGTCGGAATGATGAGCGGGACCTCGCTCGATGGCGTCGATGTCGCCCTGATTGAGACGGATGGTGAGAAAGTCACGGGCTTCGGCCCTACCGGCTATCGCCCCTATTCCGCATCAGAACGGATATTGTTGCAGACCGCTTTATCCCGGGCTGCGGCATTAACGAATCGGCGCGACCGTCCGGCCGTACTCGCCGACGCCGAGGCTCTGGTCACGCGGGCCCACGCGGATGCGTTCGAGGCTTTCCTCGACCGTCATGACCTTGACCGCGCCGGGATCGCGGTCGTCGGGTTTCATGGCCAAACCGTGTTGCACCGCCCGGCCCAGCAGCTCACGATCCAGATCGGGAACGGTCCGGCGCTGGCCAAGCGGATCGGCATTCCTGTTGTTTACGATTTCCGGGCCGCGGATGTGGCGGCTGGCGGGCAGGGTGCCCCGCTGGTTCCGGTCTATCATTGCGCGCTTGTCAGTATGGAGTCGTTCGATGGACCGACGGCGGTCGTCAACGTCGGTGGCGTGGCCAATGTGACACATTGCGTGCCGGGCCGGCCGCCCGTGGCCTGCGATACCGGCCCTGGAAACGCGCTGATCGACGATTTTGTCCGCCAGCGCTCGAACCAGCCGTTCGATCAGGGCGGCGCTTTGGCGGCTTCAGGCAAGGTCGCCGGCGGAATTGTCGCACGGGCGCTGGAAAATTCCTTTTTCGATCTGCCGCCGCCGAAATCGCTCGATCGCAACGACTTTGCGGACGTGCTGCCTCAGCTTTCGCGATTTTCCCCGGGGGACGGGGCGGCCACCCTGACCATGCTGACCGCGGCATCGATTGCGCGGGTCGTGCCCAATCTGCCGTCGGCACCAGTGCGTTTCGTCATTTCCGGCGGAGGGGCTCACAATCGCACCCTTATGACCTTGCTCCATGAATTGCTGGCGCCCGCCAAGGTGATGACGGCAGACGCGATTGGCTGGTCAGGCGATGCGCTTGAGGCCCAGGCCTTTGCCTATCTCGCGGTGCGTTCCCAACGGGGATTGCCTATCACCTTTCCGACGACGACGGGAGTCGCCAAGCCTTTGACTGGGGGCGTGGTGGCTGTGCCGTAATGCCCGCTCATCGAGAGCCTTGATCCATCCTCCAGGCGCCCTTCCGCTGCCGCATTCGGCGTGTTAACCGGACAGTATTGCGGACCTGCGCTCCTGGATCTTTTTGAATGTCCTGGGGTGCGCCACGCTGCCGGAACGATCGCCGTAATGGCCAAACGACCTTGGGAAATTTCACAATTGTTGGTGGCTGGCGTGGCTGCGGGCGCGCTGGCGCTGGTTGCGGGCTCTGCATCGGCGCAATTTGGGCAGATTTTTGGAGGCCCGCCGCGGCCGCCGGCCAATGTGCCGGGGCCATCGGCTGCTCCGCCATCTTCTGCACCACTTGGTCTGCCGGAACAAATGCCGCCAGAGGAAATGGATGAAGAAAGTCAGCCATCCCCGCCGGCTCGTATGCCGCCCGCCGGTATGGTGCGGCCGCAACCTGGCGTCGCCGTTGCGCCGGGCTCGGCGGTTCCGGGCGCTGTCCGTTCGCAGCCGCTAGCGCCGCCGCCCGGTGTTGCCGTGGCCCCGCCGGGCTCTCCCGCCACCCCGCCTGCAGGTGCGCCCGGCCAATCTATTTCCGGCCAGCCACCGGCGCAGGCGGCCGTGCCGCCGGGTCAGCGGCCATCAGGATCCGGAGGGCCTCAGCCGGCCTCGCCTCAGGATGAAGTCGTTACCGAAATGCCTTCCCAGAAGATCGCCAACCCGACAGCGGTGTTCGCGGGCCTCGATAAAATAACAGGGCGCATCATTGCGTTCGATGTCGCGCTTAACGAAAAGGTTCAATTCGGTGCGCTGCAAGTGACGCCGCGGGTTTGTTACACGCGGCCGCCGACCGAGCAGGCCAATACGGATGCGTTCGTTGAAGTCGACGAGGTCACGCTGCAGGGCGAAGTAAAGCGCCTGTTCACCGGCTGGATGTTTGCTGCGAGTCCCGGCATCAATGCAGTCGAGCATCCGATCTATGATGTCTGGCTGACGGATTGTAAGGGCGGCGCCGCTACGGTCGTGTCCGATGCGCAAGCCCAGCCTGCGCCACCACCTGCGTCCGCAGCGGCCCCTCGACGCCCGTCACAACCGCAGCCGCGCAATGCGCCGCCGGCGCCGCCGGCATTTCGCCGGTAGGGGAGAGGTTCAGCTCGGAACGGTTTTGGCCGTCCTGTGACGCTCCTCGGGGATTTGCCTGGCATTCCACCAGCGCGCCGCCCATAGACCGCTGCCGGTCAGGAGATAGGCTGTGCCCGCGCCAGCCAACCCAAGGATCGGAATAAGCGCTGCGTTGAGCGTCGCCGACGCTAACGCTCCGGCAACGCTGATGATCGCGATCGCGCGGTCGCGATGCAGTGCGAGCAAAATGAAAGCATAACTATCGGCACCGACGCGCGTCAGCGTTGCGGCCAGAATCAGCCAAAAGATCGGCAGGTTGGCGTGGAGTGCCGGGCGATCAAGATAGGGCAGTACAAATGGTACGAAAATCACTGCACCGAGCGACAGAAGCCCTGCCCAGGTCGCGGCCTCGAACAGGATCCGGCGTTGCGCTTTGTGGAACTCTGCGCTGTCGGTGCGAGCCTGTGCGGAGATGAGCGCAGGCACTTGCGGGTGTACTACCGCATAGACTGCCAGATTGTGGACGACATTCGCGATCGACCAGAACAGCGTATAGACGCCGGTCAGTTCCAGACCGAGGAAGAACGAGATCACGAAGCGGTCGAGGTGCAGGCTCGCCGCCGCGGCGAGATCTTTGATGTAGAATGGCCGGCTCGCAGGAATACCGGACAATAGCCACTTCCAGCGCAGGTGCATGTAACGCCAGAGCTTGCCGGCAAGGACGTAGCCGAAAAGCACGAGCCATAGCAGCACGAGGCCGCCAATCCAGCAGATAAGAAGAGCGTTGAGTGTGCGCGCGGACGGATCAAGCAAGCCCCAGGCAATCACAGGGAACGGCCACAGGCCGGCGCGCACGAACAGAAGGAAACTCGCAAGCAACGCGCGGCCGCGCGCGATCAGCATGTCGCTGGCGTCGTTCGCGAGATGCTCCAGAAGCAGGATGAGGCCGCTCGCCCATACGAGCGTCCACGGTACCGGCGAACCGAGCGCAAGGTTCACCAGCCACAAGAGCGGCTGTACGATCGCATGCATGACGGCGGGAAACGCGAGCCGCGTGGTCATCGCCGCAAGCGCATCAGCGCGCGACATGGTTACAATCTGGCGGACCACCCAATCGCTGGTGCCGAGGCCGAGCAGAGCGGGGGTGAGGATGGTGCCGCCGACGATCAAACCATAGACGCCGAGATCGGCGAGGCCAAGATAGCGGGCCGTATAGAGCGCCAGCAAGAATTTCGCCGCCATGTTGCCGACGCGGAACACCATCAACAGCAATGGCCGCGCAAGGCCGCGCAGACGTTCGGAGGACAACATGGAACTCACAGGGGCCCCGGTTCAAAAAACCGTCACTGGCCTGATTACTTAAGAAATCTTTACAAAGTCGTACCCGGACTAAAGAGGCCGGTCTGTCACCAGCCTCAGCGCTTCCTCGCCGGAAATCGGCCAGTCCAGCGGTAGCGCCGCATAATTTGCTTCGACCTGCAGCGCGTCGGCGAGCAGCTTCTGATAGATACGACGAGACACTTCGATGGCGCCGAACGTGCGCAAGTGTTCCGTTACGAACTGCGTGTCAAGCAAGCGAAAATGGCCGGCTCGCAGCCGCGCGACGAGGTGCACCAGCGCCACCTTCGAGGCGTCACGCTCGCGATGGAACATGCTTTCGCCGAAGAACGCCGCTCCAAGGCTGACGCCGTACAGGCCGCCCACCAGCGCGCCGCCCTCGTAGACCTCAACCGTATGACAATGGCCGATCTCGTAGAGCTTGCCGTAAAGCCTGCGGATGCGGGCATTGATCCACGTGCTAGCGCGGCCCGGAGCGGCTTCTGCGCAGCCGTCGATCACCGCGTCAAAATCGTGGTTGGCGAGCACGCTGAAACGGTCGGAGCGGACGGTGCGCGCGAGCCGCGCCGATACGTGAAATGCGTCGAGCGGAATGATGCCGCGCATCTCCGGCTCGACCCAATAAAGCGAGGGGTCATCCGCGCTTTCCGCCATGGGAAAGATTCCGCAGGCGTAGGCCTTGAGGAGGACCTGCGGCGTGATGTCGACAATGGCGGAGTCCTTGCCAGCCATGCCGACATTTTGCAGCGATTGTCAGTGTCCGTCCATCCCGCCGCCGGCGAGAAATTGCTCGAGCCAGTGGATGTGGTAGTCGCCGTTGACGATGTCCGTCTCCCGCACCAGGGTCTGGAACAGCGGCAGCGTCGTTTCGACGCCATCGACGACGAATTCGTCGAGCGCACGTTTGAGCCGCATCAGACATTCGCCGCGAGTCTTGCCGTGAACGATCAGCTTGCCGACCAGCGAATCGTAGTAGGGCGGAATAACGTAGCCCTGATAGGCAGCTGAGTCGATCCGAACGCCCATGCCGCCTGGCGGATGATAATGGACGATCTTTCCAGGCGACGGTCGGAATGACACCGGGTTTTCCGCATTGATGCGGCACTCGATGGCGTGGCCGTGGAATTTTACGTCGTCCTGGGAGATCGACAGATCAGCGCCATCGGCGACGCGAATCTGTTCGAGGATCAGGTCGATGTCGGTGATCATCTCGGTCACCGGATGTTCGACCTGAATGCGCGTGTTCATTTCGATGAAGTAAAACTCGCCGTCCTCATAAAGGAACTCGACCGTGCCGACGCCAAGATACTTGAGTTCACGCATCGCGGCCGCAACGATCTCGCCGATACGGTTGCGGGCCTGCGCGTTGAGTGCGGGCGAGGGACTTTCCTCGAGCACCTTCTGGTGGCGCCGTTGCAGCGAACAGTCTCGCTCGCCGAGATGGATGGCGCGGCCTTTGCCGTCACCGAGGACCTGGATTTCGATATGGCGCGGCTTCTGCAGATATTTCTCGATGTAGACCGCATCGTCACCGAACGCAGCTTTCGCTTCCGCGCGCGCAGTCGACAGCGCATTCGAAAGCCCGTCTTCGCTTAGCGCAACCTTCATGCCACGGCCGCCGCCGCCGGCAGCGGCCTTGATCAGCACCGGAAAGCCGATCTTGCGCGCGACCTCAAGCGCCTCGTGGTCGGATTTCACGCCGCCATCCGAGCCGGGCACGACCGGAATGCCGAGGCGGATCGCGGTGCGCTTCGCCTCGATCTTGTCGCCCATGATGCGGATGTGTTCCGGCTTCGGACCGATAAAATGGATATTGTGCTCCTCGAGAATATCGGCGAAACGCGCGTTCTCGGAAAGGAAGCCATAGCCGGGATGCACCGCGTCCGCGCCGGTGATCTCACAGGCGGCGAGCAATGACGGAATATTGAGATAGCTGTCCTTCGCCGGGGGCGGCCCGATGCACACGCTCTCGTCTGCCAGCCGCACGTGCATGGCATCGGCATCCGCGGTGGAATGCACCGCGACCGTTGGAATGCCAAGCTCCTTGCAGGCGCGCAGCACCCGCAGCGCAATTTCTCCGCGGTTGGCTATCAGGATTTTTTCGAACATCGATCCTGCCGTGCGCGTTATTCGATGACGACCAGCGGTTCCCCGTACTCGACCGGCTGCGCGTCCTCGACCAGGATCTGAGTGACGGTACCGGATCGCGGTGCGGGAATTTGATTCATCGTCTTCATTGCTTCGATGATGAGCAGCGTGTCGCCGGCCTTCACTTTGCTGCCGATGTCGACATAGGGCTTCGCGCCCGGTTCCGGTGCGCGATAGGCCGTGCCGACCATCGGGGAGGCGACGACGCCGGGATGCTGGGCGATGTCTGCCCCCGGCGCGCTGTGCGGGGCAGCCGCAGCGCGCGGCACTTCGGCAGGTGCGGCAACGGCGGTTGCGATCGGCGCCGATACTGCGGCAACGTTGCGGGCCACGCGAACGCGCAAGCCGCCCGTTTCGACCTCGATTTCGGTCAGTCCGGTTTCGTCCATCAGTTTTGCCAGTGCGCGGATCGTGTCGTCGCGGCCGGATCCATTCGACGCGGGCTTAGCCTTGACCTTTGATTTTGCAGGAGTACGCGCCATTGTTAGTTCTTCGTCTTGATCATGCCCACAAGGCCCGAGATCGCCAGCCGATATCCATCGATACCGAAACCGCAGATCACAGCTTTCGCCGCGCGCGAAATATGTGAGTGATGGCGGAATTCTTCGCGGGCATGGATGTTGGAGATATGCACCTCGATGACCGGCAGTTCTGATGCGATCACCGCATCGAGGATCGCAATCGAGGTGTGCGTAAAGGCGCCTGGATTGATGACGACTCCCGCCGCCGTCTTCGCGCGCGCCTCATGCAGCCAATCGACAAGGTCGCCCTCGTGGTTCGACTGGCGGAATTCGACATCAAAACCATGCGCCCTGGCTTCGTGACGACAGAGCTTCTCGACGTCGGTCAGCGTAGCGTGGCCGTAAACCTCAGGCTCGCGGGTGCCGAGCAGGTTCAGGTTTGGGCCGTTGAGAACGTAGATTGGGTTGGGCATGGGATCCCGCTGGGCCACCTTCGCGGCCGTGCTTTATTGGCAGGCGGACGCTTATACGGACGGAACGCGGCGAGGGGAAGCCTGCAGCACTGACATCGCTGTAAAACCATGGCTTTTTGCGAACAACCCGCGACCGCCAATCAGCTCCTCAACCGGCTGTGATTCGGCCGCCGCGGGCCCTCGCGGTCAGCATGTTGCCGTCGCGTTGCAGCGTGCGATGCGGACCTTCTCCTTCAGCGTATTGAGCCCAAGGGCTCCGACCGCCACTTCCTGACCGATCACATAGCTTGGCGTGCCGTTGAGCCCCAGTTGCTCCGCCAGTTTGAAATTCTCTTCAAGCGTAGCTTTGATTTCCGGGTTCGCGAGATCGGTTTCGAGCCTGTCCATGTCAACGCCGACATCCCGGGCAACGGCCAATGCGCGGGCCTTGTCCGCCTGGCCACGGCCGCTGAGCAGCGCCTTGCGGTAGGCGAGATATTTTTCGCCGCTCGGGTCCTGCATGCGAATGGCGACCGCCACCTGCGCAGCCTCCACTGAACCAGGCCCCAGCACCGGAAATTCCTTGTAAACGATGCGCAGCTTTTTGTCGGAATTCTCCAGCGCGTTGATATCGGCCATGGCCTGTTTGCAGTAGGGGCAATTGTAGTCGAAAAATTCGACAAGGCTCACGTCGCCTTCCTTGTTGCCGGCCACCACGTGCCGCGGCGAATTGAAAATCAGATTTTCATTGCGCTTGATAGCGTCGCGCGCTTTTTCCGCGTCGGCCAGATTCTGGCGCTTCTCGAATTCGGCCATCGCCTCCTGCAGGACTTCGGGATTGTTGACGATATAGTCGCGGATGACTTGGTGAAGCTCGGGGCGCGACATCTCCGTCATATTCCCCCCGTACCGGTTGTAGGCTTCAAGCGCCGCCACGCCGACGCAGGCACCGATCGCGGCAATCAGCAGAGGCTTCACGTTCATCGTCATATCCTTCCGGTAAAATTTTGTATCTGTTCGATAAGCGACGGCTAGCGACCGGCCTGATGCATCTGGGCGGGCGGGCGGAAACTGGCAATATCGTCCGCCTTGACCCAGCCCGGCGAGCCGACTGGAAAGCGCCCCTTGGCGCGTGCAGCGAGTTGGCGCGCCGTACGGAAATCGCCGCGCGAGTACGCTGCCTGCGCTGACGAGAGGTCGGCGTGCGCGATGTCGCCTTTGCGGCTATAGGCCATGGCGAGATTGGTGTAGGCGTCCGGAATATCCGGGTCCTTGAGAATCGCCATTTCGAGATTTCGCACCGCCTCTTCCGCAAGTTTCGGATTATTGGTCGCGATCAGCGCCTGTCCCAGCATCACGCGGATCAACGTCGGGTCGGGGGCGCGGGCAATCGCTTCGCGCAGCGGCGTGATTGCTTCCGCCGGCCGACCGGCTTCGAGCAAGGTCTGGCCCTTGAGTTCATAGAAATAAGCATTGGATGGTTGGGTCTGGATCAGCGCGTTGATCTGGCTCACCGCCTGGTTGACATCGCCATAGCGGTAGGTCGCGATGGCACGCGCATAGCGCGCCGCGAGCGAGGTGTCGGACGGCGGATAGGTACGCTGGATGGTGTCGGAACGGTCCAGGAACGCCCGC
>Ga0164243_10009215_pt1 | contig 14412 bp, 9 predicted proteins | sample OricompcompostOP_FD_108781 | JGI IMG/M metagenome (GOLD analysis project Ga0164243, IMG submission 108781) | Organic Plus compost microbial communities from Emeryville, California, USA - Original compost - Organic plus compost (OP) | ecosystem: Engineered > Solid waste > Mixed feedstock >... | reverse complement strand
TCAGGGTCCCGCCTTTGCGTAGAAGCAGCGCCTCGTACGCAATCGTCAAACCGACGAGATCGGCAATGTTCTCGCTCAGCGTGGCCGCACCATTGACGCGCTCACCGGGCAAAGCTTCGTAATCGGAATACTGGCGCACGAGCCGGTTCGTTCGTTGCTCGAACGAGCGTCTGTCTTCCGCTGTCCACCACTGCCGCATCTGGCCGAATCGATCGTACTGCCGGCCCTGGTTGTCGATCGCATGACCCATCTCATGCCCGATCAACGTACCGACCCCGCCGAAGTTGGCTTCATCATCCGCTCGAGCATCGAACAGCGGCGGCTGCAGCCTCCCCGCGGGGATGATGAGCGTGTTCGCCGTCTGGCTGTAACTCGCGTTCACGCTGAGCGGTGACATCCACCATCGCCGCGCATCGGCAGGACGTTTCAGCCTCTCGATTTGCTGTCGATAGGCAGCGTCGGACAGATCCATCAGGCTCCCGATCAGATCGTCTTTGCGCAGCGCGCCGTCAAACGCATGCCGGGACGATTCAGGAAATCCGATCTCGACATTCAGACGCTGGATCTTTTGCAGCGCCTCCGCTTTCGCGCCCTGAGAGAGCGCGTTCGATTGTTCGAGCCGGCGCATGAAGGCGGCTCTGACGTCGTTCGCGATCCGCGTGACGATGCCCTTGGACTCGGCCGGAAAATATCGTGGGAGATACAGCGCCTGCAGATCATCAGCGAGATACGTTTCCACGAGCGTGATCGCCACTTGCCTCGCGGTCTGCACCTCCTTCGATCCGAGCACTGCCTGTTGATAAAAGGACGTCGTTGAGCCGCCGATGTCCTCCGGCAGATAGGCAGCGTAGTGACGCATGAGCTGCCAGCGAAAATAGTTCTTTATGGTGTCGACGGGCGCATCTCTGAATAGAGATGTAACTGCACGCACATAGCTCGGCTCGCGCAGCGACAGCACGTCTCTGCGCGAGAGGCCTGCCGCATCGAAATACACAGTCCAGTCGAACGCAGGCGCAAGCTCCTTCGCTTCGGCCAAGGCGACCTTGCGTCTTGCGGACCGATCCTGCAGCTGCGTCGAGCTCCACTGCAGCCGTGCGATCTCGGTTTCGAACCTCAACACGTCGAGCGCCGCATTCGCTTGCGCCCGCCCCAACCGCGCAAGGGCGGTGCGGATTTCGCCCAGGTATCGCTCGCGTATCCCGACGAGTGCGGGCGCCGCGTCGAGATAGTACTCCCGACCGGGCAAGCCCAATCCAGACTGGGTCAACAGCGCGATGTTGCGGCTCGTGTTCGCATCATCCGCCCAGACGGTGATCACGAAGGGCGCCGGTGCGGGATACACGGATCCCTCTGTGAGATCACGGTGATACCGCCCGAAGCGCGCGATCAACCGCGCGAGCTCGTTCTCGCCCATGTACCGATCGATCTCCGCCAAGGCTTGCGAAAATGCGGGCGGGAGCGAGTCTGCGTTGCGAGCCTTCACAGCCGCATCGTAGAGATCGGCAATCCTCCGCGCCGAGGGCGTTGCCGGGTTTGTGCGCGCCTCGTCGATGAGCACTTCGAGACGCTGCGAGACGTTGTCGTAAGACTCGACGAACTCACCCGTCCATGGACGATTGGGCGGTATGGGCGTGCTGGCACTCCAGGAGGAATTTACCTCGGCACAGAACGCCTCGCCCCTCGAATCCGCCCGAGCGATGGGCACCGTGCAGCAAGCAATGGCAAGCGCGACGCAACACGCCACTGTCGTGCTCGGCCGATGAGTCGCCGACATGTCCCGCCTTCCCCTGGACATCGAACGAATGACGAAGCGCGCCGTGATCTAGCGAATACCGGAATCTCGTTCGCTGCGCGCATCGATCAGCAGATCATTGCGTTGGCGCTCCGCCGCGCGCTCATCGGCGGTCGTGCAACGCCGCTCCGGGAGGAACGAACCGGTCGGGACCGACGTCGTGCAAACCAGCCCCTCCTCATTCGCTTGGGCGGTCGCGGGTGCTTCGGGGGTCGTTGTGCAGCCAGCCACGATCGTCATCGACAGAACAAGCGCTCCGACTCTCATTGGAATTCTCCCGATGTCGACTCAAGTGGGCTCGTCTTGCAACGCTCAGGCGCTCGCAAGCCTATCCCGCGCCCATAACGGCGGACTACGGTCCAAGGCGACAACCACAAATATTTTCCTTGGCGAATATTTTCCTTTGATTTGTCGCCGGGCGGATCTTCAGGGCGTCCTTGAGTCGATATCCACCCCCAACAGGAGTTGAGCCATGAAAGTCATGGTGTTCATGAAAGCGACCGAAGATACCGAAAACGCCGTCCCGCCAAACCCGGAGGCGCTTCAGGCCATGCACGACTACAACGAGGCCCTGACCGCCGCCGGCATTCTGAAAGACCAGATCCTCGGCGGACTCATGCCCACCCGCTTTGCCAAGCGGGTGCATTTCTCAGGCAAGAAGCGCGCGGTGATCGACGGCCCGTTCACCGAAACGAAGGAAGTGATCGCCGGCTTCGCGCTCTGGGAGGTCAAATCGATGGAAGAAGCGGTCGAGTGGGTGCGAAAGAGCCCCAATCCCATGCAAACGGAATGTGACGTCGAGATTCGACCGTTGTACTCGCCGGAAACCTGGGACCCGGTGTGAGCGTCGAGCTGCCAGCAGCTCACTGCAGGCCGTGATCCATGTTCATCGCCTTGCGAACCTGCTCGAGCGTGAGAATCCCCTCCTCTCGCGCTCGAGCGACGCCTTTCTTCAGCACCTGCTGCACATAGGAGGGATCACCCGCGTAACGCTCGCGCCGCTCGCGGATCGGCGCGAGATGCGCATTGAGCGCGTCCGTCAGTAGCGCTTTCAGCTTGCCGCCACCGCCGTCGCCGATGCGCTGGGCGATGGCTTCGGGCGAATCGCCGGTGCAGATCGCGATGAGCCGCAGCAAGTTCGCGACCTCCGGCCGCTTCTGCGGGTCGTACGTGATGTTGCGATCCGAGTCCGTCTTCGCGCCTTTGATGAGCTTCGCGGTTTCGTCGTTGGACATCTTGAGCAGGATCGCATTGCCGCGGCTCTTGCTCATCTTCTGTCCGTCCGTGCCGAGCACGACAGGCGCTTCGCTCAAGAGCGCATCCGGCACGGGAAAGATCGGCGCGCTCGGCGAGAAGCGCTCATTGAAGCGCCGCGCGATCTTGCGAGTGAGCTCGAGATGCGGCAGCTGATCGCGCCCGACCGGCACGACGTTGCCTTTGCAGAACAGGATGTCCGCGGCCTGGTGAATCGGATACGTGTACATCAACGCATTCACCTGGCGCAGGCCCGCCGCCCGGATCTCATCCTTGACGGTCGGATTGCGGTCGAGCTCGCCGGTCGTCACGAGCGACATGAACGGCAACAGCAGCTGGTTCAGCTCGGGAATGTGGCTGTGGCTGAAAAAGAAGGTGCGTCCGTTCTCCGGATCGAGTCCGGCCGCGAGATAGTCGAGCACGAGCTCGCGCACGTTCGCACCCACGGCCTCCGACGTATCGCGATCGGTCAGCACCTGGTAATCCGCGATGACGATGAAGGTCGTCGCACCGAGATTCTGAATCCGCACGCGGTTCGCAACCGTACCGAACAGATGCCCGATGTGGAGCGAGCCCGTCGGACGATCGCCCGTGAGCACGCGATACTTCGCCGGGTTGCGCGGCAGGTCTTCCCACAGGGCCTGGCTGCGCTTCACCGATTCGCGAAACGTCGCCGACTCCTCGGCAAGATCGGCCGCATTGATCTCGAACTTCTCTTCCACAGCGCTCTCTCCCAACGATCCGGGGCTCGCTCGAACACACAAGTGGTTTGGGGCACGCGAGCGATGAAAAAGCGCCGATGCCGTTCTTATCGTGACTGTCCGCCGATGGCGGACAGAGTGCGGGCAAGGGAGCTCCCGCTTCCGCCACCTTGAGACTATGGCGGAGCGGGGGACTTGCCGCAAGCCGTCCGTCATGGTGCTCAATCGCCGCCCTCGAATCAGAACGGGAGTGAGCGATGAGAGAGCATGCAGTCGTGATCGTCGGCGCGGGCCCCGTGGGAATGATGTTGGCGGGCGAGCTGGCCCTGGCGCGCGTCGATGTCGCGATCGTCGAGCGGCGCCCGAATGCGGAGCTCGCCGGGTTGCGCGCGGGCGGCCTGCACTCGCGCACGATCGAGATTCTCGATCAGCGCGGCATCGCCGAGCGCTTCGTTTCGCAGGGGCAGAAGTATCCGGTCGTGCACTTCCACATCCCGCTGGACATGAGCGACCTGCCGACGCGCCACAATTACGTGCTCGGCCTCAGGCAAAACCACATCGAGCGCATCCTCGCCGAGTGGATGAACGAGCTGCGCATCCCGATCTATCGCGGCCATGAAGTCACCGGTTTTGCGCAGGATGATGCAGGTGTCGACATCAAGCTCGCCGACGGCAAAGCGCAGCGCGCGCAATACCTCGTCGGCTGCGACGGCGGACGCAGTCTCGTTCGCAAGACCGCCGGCATCGGCTTCCCTGGCTGGGATCCGACGACGAGCTGGCTGATCGCCGAGGTCGAGGTGTCCCAAGAGCCGAAATGGGGCTTCTACGATGACGCCGCGGGTCGCCATGCGATCGGCAAATTGGAGGGAGGCCGCGCCGGCATCGTGCTCACGGAGACGCAGCTGCGCTCTGGAAGCAACCCCACTTTGCGCGAGGTCAGCGACGCGCTCATCGGCGTGTATGGAACCGACTACGGCATTCGCAACCCGACTTGGATCTCGCGCTTCACCGATATGACGCGACAGGCTGCCTCGTATCGAGATCGGCGTGTGCTGCTGGCCGGCGACGCCGCGCACGTGCATCCGCCGATGGGCGGACAAGGGCTGAACATCGGCGTGCACGATGCGGTGAATCTCGGCTGGAAGCTCGCGCAGGTCATCAAGCGGACATCGCCTGAGTCGCTGCTCGACACGTACCACGCCGAGCGCCATCCGGCCGGTGCGCGGGTTCTGCGCAATACGATGGCGCTGAGCGTGCTTCGCCGTGGCGACGATCGCACGAAGGCGCTCGGCGATTACTTTTCACTGCTCCTCGGCATGGACGAGCCGCGCAGACGAATGGCCGCGGAAATGTCCGGGCTGGACGTTCACTACGATCTCGGCGGCTCGGACAAGCGGCACCCGTTGGTCGGGCGGCGCATGCCCGATCTCGAGCTGATCACTGCCGATGGATCGCTGCGCGTCTTTACGTTGTTGCACGAGGCTCGGCCGGCGCTCATCAACTTCGGCACACCCGGCCGCTTCGACACTGCTGCGTGGTCCGATCGAGTGCAGCACATCGACGCGAGATACGAAGGCGCATGGGAGCTGCCGGCGCTCGGTTCCGTCACTGCGCCGGATGCCGTCTTGCTCCGGCCCGACGGACATGTGGCGTGGGCGGGAGATGCAGCTCAGCCCGGGCTCGTTGACGCGCTCACCACCTGGTTCGGACCGCCGGCGCCGTGCGCGAGTGCTTAGCTGGCTGGCGACGAAGGGCCTGGTCCGCGCGCTTGGCTCGCGGATCTGCTCATCCTGCACGGCGCAGGCCACGAAGCGCGTTGGCTAATTCTGGCCATATTAGCTAAAATCCAACCGCCGCTCCCACAGGCGAGTCATCATGTCAAAACGATCCGCGAAGTCCCCGGGCCGCTCCTCGCAAACCGATCGGTCGGAGCGGAGCACCCGCGCCAGAGCTGCCGGCCGTGAGGCGGTTCATGTGCGCTCCGAAAGATTGCCCCCGCGTATCGCGAAGTCGGTGCCTGCGACCCAGGCGAAGAATCGCTTCGGTGAAATCCTGCAGACCGTCCGCGACGCCGGTCCGGTTTACATCGAGCGCCACGGGCAGGCCCAAGCCGTCGTGTTGGGCATCGACGCTTACAACAAGCTCACGTCGAACGAGCGCACGCCGGAGGAGCGCGAGCTGGATCACTGGACGCGCGAGTTCGAAGCGCTGCATGCCAAGATGCAGACAGCCGCGGCGCGCCGCGCGGTGGATGCGCTGTTCTCCGCCACCGATGATGAGCTGAACGACAAGGGTCGTTGAGCCAGTGGCCAGACGCCGCGGTCGTATCGTCGTTGCCTCTGGCACGAACGGTGCCGGCAAAAGCGTCATTGCGGGAGAATTTCTGGCAGCACGCGCGCAAGGCGCCTATTTCAATCCGGACCTCGCCGCCAAAGCGATGATGGACAAGGACGGCCTCACGCTCGCCGAGGCAAACGCCCGTGCGTGGAATATCGGGTTCGGACTCTTGAATCGCTCGATCGAGCGCAACGAGGATTTCAGCTTCGAGTCGACGCTCGGCGGCAACAGCATCACCCAGGCGCTGCTGCGCGCGGCCGCGTCGGGCCTCGACGTTTTCGTCTTCTATGTGGGCCTCGACTCGCCCGAGCGCCATATCGCGCGAGTGAATGCGCGAGTCCGCGCGGGCGGACACCCGATCGCCGCGGCGAAAATTCGCGAACGTTATCCGAAAAGCCTTGCCAATCTCATCAAGCTGCTGGGATGCGCGCACGAAGTGCGCATCTACGACAATTCCGCTGAGTCTGCCGACGGCAGCCCACGTGCACGGCTCGTGATGAGCATGTCACGTCAACGCATCGTCAGGCCCTCGATCGATGAGCTCGTGACATCGGCTCCAGAATGGGCGAAACCGGTTGTGGCCGCAGCCATCCGGATTCACGAGCGACGCACCGCTTCCAGACGGCGATGAGATTGCGTCACGAGGACGAAGGCTACGAACCCGCTACATCATCGGCGGACGCTGGCGCGGGCTGCTCCACCGCCGCCGTCGGCGCTGGCGTGGACTCTGGCGCTGCGGCTGGCGGCGCAGGCAACTCCGCCGCAACCAGCGCCGCAACGTTCACGACTGCTGGATCATCGCGAAGCTTGATATAGAGCTTCGCGTTCTCGGGACGCGGCACCGGCAGCACGCGGCCGGGAAATCCTTCCGGCACCGCGACCGCGTCGTTGAACTCCGGATGGCCCGACACCGAATCGACTAGGAACAGATTCGAGCCAGTGAGCTTGCACGGCTGCGCGGGATCTGCCGGACATTGCAACGCTTGCAGCACGGGCAAGCGCACGAGCGTCGCGAGCCGCTGCCAATCGCCCGCGACGCCTTTGTTCACCACTCGAAACTTCAACGGACCGAACGCCGACAGCCCGAATGCTTTCGCCGGATCGAACGTCGCGACGACGACGCGCGCATCGGCGAGCATGAGCCCGCGATTCGCGAGCGTGAGCGGAGTCGAGAACGCCTCGTCTTCGCTCGCGACTTCGATCGTCACGTCGCGCGCGAACGTCGCCGGCGATTTCGTGCGCACCGAGAACACGAGCTGCGCGTCCTGCGGCAATTGCTCTTCGCTCGTGAGCTCGATGTTGCCGGCGGCGGACGTCGCCGACGGCCGCACGCTCTTGCCGACGAGCTCGACGCGCGGACGCGGTGCAAGCACGGACACATCGACCGAATAGGCGCGCCCGTCGCGCAACACGACTTTCGCCTTCGCGCTCTCGCCTTGCTTCAATACGACAGGATCCTCCGTGCCCGGCGCGCTCGCGGCTTCCGGCGCCGCCTCGGCCTTCACCTCCATTCGCAGCGCATCGCTCGCGGCATTCGCGGTCGCTGCCGCCGGCGTGAATTCGAGCCCCTTGATCGTGACGCGCGCCACATCCTGCAGGCGGCTGCCCTTGAGAACGCCCTGCAGCTCGCCTTCGTGAATCGCGAAGCTCTCGAACCGCCCTGCCTCCGGATATGCGCGCAGCTCGAGCGGATGCGGCTCCGCGGCGCCGAACTGGGACACGAGCAGCGTCAACGGACCGGGCTGGGCCTGCTGGAGCGGCAGATTGATCTGCACCTCGTTCGCCTTCACCGGCGACCATTCGACTCTGAGCTCCTTGCCGCTCGGATCCTTCACCATGATGCGGTCGATGCAGGCGACGCTGCCGGCCTGCAGATGAATGGTGTTCTCGCGCCCGACGATGATCGATGCGTCATCGCCCGAGGCAGGCGTCCACGACTGCGCCTGCGAATTGACGAGCTGAAATCCCGGGCCGTCGAATTTCTCGAAGCCCCAGTAGCCGTGCAGCGAGCCTTCGAATCGATCCTCGAGGCTCGCCTTCTGCAGCGGCGAGGTGTCGATGATGAAGCCGCCCTGCGTCGCGTCCGCGGTCGCCGGCAGATCGATGACCTGGCCGTTCTTGCCCGTGATGCGCAGGAACGTGCCGTGCGCATATTCCGTCGAGAACACGAGCGGCGCGCCTTCGACCGGCAGCACGAGCGAATTGCGGCGCGAACAATAGATGTCCTTCGGGCTCACGGCATGCAGCGGCGGCGGCACCGCCGCCTCGACCGCGGGCAGCGCGGCGACGAGCACCGACTTCGGATCCTGAAACGAGGGCGGCGTATTGAGCCGCAACGTGAGCTGCCTGCCTTCGGCGGTCGCGAGCGCGGGAATGTATTGATAGCTCGCCGTCGCGAACGAGCTGAACAGCCGGCCCACGTCGCGCAGCGTCGCGATATAAGGGCTGTAATAACCGTACTCGGCCTGAGGCGTCGCGCTCGCCGCCATCACCAGATCGCTCGCCGGTCCCGTCGTGAGCGCTTCCACGATCGACATGCTGTGTCCATCGTTCAGGATCAGCGTCTCCTGTCCCTGCATCAAACACGGCGCCTGCAGCTGCGGGAGCCGGTCGAGGCATTTGTCGTCGACGCGAATGCCGAGACTGCGCGCGAGCAGCGGAGTCGTATCCTTCAGCACGCCGGGATTCGCTGCATTGAGCTCACGGATCGCGGACAAGTAGCGCTCGAGCCGCGAGCGGTCGAGCGTCGCTTGATTCAGATCCTGCGAGGCGCGCACGAAGGCGCCGGGCCGGCCGCGTACGGCATTGACGAGCGTCTTGAAATCACCGCCGGTTTCGGGCGCGAGAAACACGAGCGCCTGCTGCGCGCCCTTCGGAACCGAGACGCTGAGTCCCTTCTGGCCGCAGGCGCGCTTCCAGGTCTCGCAGCTGAAGAACCAGCTCTTCGGCGGCGGATTCGTCGGTCCGCGTAGGAATACGACGACCAGCAGATAGTGCTCGGATTGAGTCTCGGGGAAGTCGGCCTTGATCGAGAGCTTGTCGCCTTCGGCCAGGTGCGGAACCTGCGCGATCGGCAGCGTCGTATCGCCGCGAGCGACGGTCGCCTCGAGCGTGGGACCCGTCAGATCGAACGGCGCAGGACCTGCGGCATGAGCTTTCGAGATCGACAGAAACGCGAGGGCGGCGAGGAGCCGGAAATTCTTCAGGAGCATGAGCGGAATCGTAGAGGACGCGGCGCGCCCGCGCCAACGGCCGGAAGCGGAAGCCCGCTCATGACACCCGTCGTCCCGACGTAAGTCGGGACCGCATTCGGTACAAGGCCCGTCGTCCCGACGTAAGTCGGGACCGCATTCGGTAGGGTGCCGAGGGCGGTCCCGACTTGCGTCGGGACGACGGGCGACGACGGGAGGTCAGTCTTCCACCAGCACCGCGAACGGCGCGAGCTTGAACACCTCCGCCGCCTGCGCGAGCTCCCCTGCCCCCGTCACACGCTCATCTGTAAAGATATTCCGCATTCCCTCGAGCGACCCGAGCACGCGCGTATCGGCCCAAGTGTCGCCGATCGGCAACTGTCGTTCCGCCTTCATGAGCTGCGCCATCCACTTTGCGAGCACGACGACGATTCTTTTCTGTTCGTGCCTGCGAGCGAACGCGAGCACATGCTCCTTGTGCCTGCCCTCGGTCTGCAGCGGCTCGTAATCGCCGCTCGCGAAGAGCTCGGCGCATTCGCGCCGCAGATGCAAGAGCCGCGAAGTCACGAACAACTTCGCATCGCTCGAGTAAGGCGAGCCGAGCGCGGTCGCAAGACGCGCGCGCATGTCCTCCGCTGCCAGCTGCATCAACTCATCGAACAAGCGCGCGTTCGCCTCATAGCTCACCGGACGCCGGTTGTCCGGGTCGACCAGCGCAAGCGTCATCGCCTCCGTGCCTTGGTACAGATCAGGCACACCGGGCACGGTGAGCTTCAGGATCACCTGCGAGAGCGAATTGAGATGCCCGAAGTAGCTCACGATCTCCGCGAGCGTCGTGAAGTCCTTCATGAACGCATTCTGTTCGGCGGCTTCGAGCAGCCGCGCCGCGAACCCGCGGACCGCCTCCTCGTATTCCGTGTTCGGATTCATCCACGACGTTGCGCGCTTCTCTTCGCGCGTCGCCTTGACGAGATAGGCCTGCGTCCGCTCGATCAGCGACTCGGCCGATTCAGGCGGCGACCACACGCCGAGCAAGGTCTGATAGATCAGGTACTCGTCGTTGCGCGTGGGCGCGATCCCGTCGTCGAGCTGCCGGCGCTTGCTGCGGTTCAGCCGGTTCCAGCGCACGAGATGCCGTCTCCAGAGCTCGGGGATCTCGCTCAGCACCGCGATGCGCGCGCGAGTGTCCTCGCTGCGCTTCGTATCGTGCGTCGAGGTGGCGAGCAGCGAATGCGGCCACGACTTCAAGCGCTCGAGATTCTCCTGGTGCACGGCCGCGTTCGAGAAAGCGAACCGGCGCGGATCGCCGCCGACCTCGTTCAAGCTGACCAGCCGGTTGTAGCGATAGAACGCCGTGTCCTCGATACCCTTCGCCGTGACAGGCGCAGTGACCTGCTGAAACTTCATCGCAAGCTCCAGCATCGCCCGTGTCTGCGGCTCCGGCTTGTCGTGCGCGGCATCGCCCAACAGCACGTCGCGCAGAAAATCGTAGATCGTGAGCTCGGCTGACCCGCTGTTCGAGCGCGCGACGTTGATCGCCCATTGCACGATGCGCCGATCCTCCTCGCTCACGCCGCACTCGGAGATATAGGTGCGGTACACGGGAAAGCGCGCGATCGTCTCGACGATCGCATCGCGCATCGAAGCGCGCGTGAAATCGCTCGTGTGACGGTCCAGCTGCGCAATCCGATCGAGCTGGGTCGCGAGCACTTCGATCTCGGCGGCAAGCGACGTGCGCATGACGAGCTTTTTCGCCTGATACGCGAGCTCATCGAAGCTGTCGCCGACGCCCGTGAACTGCCGGTACGTCCGCGTCAGTGCGTCCTCGTGCTCGGCATTCACGAGCCAGCCGTTCGCAAGCGCCGTGAAGTCATAGCCCGTCGTGCCGTGCACGGGCCAGGCTTCCGGCAGGCGCTCGTGAATGGCGAGAATCTTCTCGGTGACGATGTACAACGGCTTCTCCGCCGGATGACCGAAACGACGCTGCAGGCGCTCGAAATATTCCAGCGGATCGAACAAGCCGTCGGAATGATCGATGCGCAGCCCATCGATCTGACCGCGCTCGATCAGCTCGAAAATGAGCGCATGCGTCTCCTCGAACACTGCGGGCTCGTTCATCCTGAGCGCGGCGAGGTCGTTCACGTCGAAGAAACGGCGGTAGTTGATCTCATCGATCGCCACGCGCCAGTTCGCGAGCCGATATGCCTGTGCATCGAGCAGCCGATCGAGCGCGTCGAACGAGCGCGGCTCGCCGACGACGCCGTTGATGCGCGCGACCGCCGCCGCGATGCGCCCGCGAATCGCGGGGCTGCGCTCGATCAAACGCACGAGGCGCCGCTTGTGCGCCTCCTTGTCGCGATAGCGCACCGCTTTCGCATCGGGCGAGTCGTCATCACGCGCCGGCAGGTTCGCGAACGCCGTGAGCAGACTTTCGAAATCCGCGCGGTCGGGATCCTCGGGCGGCAGCGCGCTTGCGGCGTCATCGAACACGCCTTCGAACAGCTTCGGATACTCGCGCGGGTCGATCGGGAAGCAATGCTCGAAATAGCGCACTCGGAAGCTGCCGCGCTCGGCATCGAATTCGACCTTGAGATCGCCGCTCTCGAGCACCGCGCCGAACGGGCCGCCGAGAATCGGCACGAGCACCCGATTGCGCAGCGAGGCTCGATTCGGATGCCAGTCGACGTCGAAGTTGCGCGCGGCCTGCGCGGCCGGGCCGTTCTCGAGCAGATCGAGCCACCATTCGTTGTCGCAGCCCATGATGCCGAGGTGGTTCGGCACGATGTCGACGATGAGCCCCATCTCGTGCTCGTGCAGCAACGCGACCAGACGCTCGAAGTCCGCTTGCGAGCCGAGCTCCGGATTGAGCACGGTGTGATCGACGACGTCATACCCGTGCATGCTGCCCGGGCGGGCCTTCAAGATCGGCGACGTGTAAAGATGACTGATGCCGAGCCGTGCGAGGTACGGCACGATTCGCGCCGCATCATTGAACGTGAACTCGCGGTTCAATTGCACCCGGTAAGTTGCGCGCGGTGGACGGCGGCCGCCGATGCGTAATGGAGTCTTGCCGGGAGCGTTCATTTGGCCACTCAACTGAGCCGATCGCGGCTCGGTTCCCGTGCCCTATGCGATCGAAAGGCGCACCTCCCACGCGGCCAGCTGTCGATCATTCGGCGCCGACGCCGTCGAATACAGCAGCTTGTTCTGGGAGTGAACAACGCGATCGCACGCTCGATCGCCCAGATTCGCCTCGAGCTCCAGCGCGCCGTCGCTCACCGGCCAGCGCACCCACACGACGCTGCCGCTGACCTTGCGCTCCGCAGTTCCCGGCTCGATCGATGCGATACGCGGCACGACGTGCTCCGCGCGAATGCGCAACAACTCCCGTGTGATTGCCATCCGGGCGCGGTGCGGCTCGTCGTTGCGTTCCTCCCAGCGCAGGCAGCTGCGCTCGAATGCAGCCAGCGAATTCGGATCCGGAATCCGCTCCCGGGCTTCCTCGGCGGCAAACGCCTTGAAGCCCGCGAACTCCGCTCGACGGCCGTTCGTGACCGCCGCCGCCAGCTCGCCTTCGTAGTCGCAGAAATACAGGAAGGGCTGGCGCGCGCCGTACTCCTCACCCATGAACAGCATCGGAACGTGCGGTGAGAGCAGCAGCAGCGCGAGCCCCGCGGTGAGCTGCTCCTCGCTCGCGAGCGTCGCGAGCCTATCGCCGAAGGCGCGATTGCCGATCTGATCATGGTTCTGCAGGAAGTCGATGAACGCCGTGACGGCCAGCTCGTGACTGCGCTCGCCGCGCGGCTCGCGCGATTCGCCATAGGGCTCGCCTTGATAAGCGAATCCTTCGGCGAGGACGCGAGCGAGCTGCTCTTGCGGATGCTGCGCGTAGCTTGCGTAGTAACCGTCGTGCTCGCCCGTCAACAGCACGTGCACGACGTGATGGAAGTCGTCGTTCCATTGCGCCTTCGACAGCCTGCCCTCGCCCGTCGGCCGCAGCCGCGCGGCGAGGTTGTCGTGATTCTCGAGAATCAAATGCACCTGCCGCTCGCGCGCAGGCCCGGCTTCGATCGCCGCCGCAAGCTCATCGACGAAATGCGTGGGACTCGCGTCCGTGATTGCATGGATCGCATCGAGCCGCAGGCCGTCGAAGCGATACTCGTTCAACCAATACAGCGCGTTCTGAATGAAGAAGTCGCGCACGTGACGGCCGGCCTCGCCTTCGAAGTTGATCGCCGCGCCCCAGGGCGTGTGATAGCGATCGGTGAAGAACGGGCTCGCGTAACGATGCAGATAATTGCCCTCGGGCCCGAAGTGGTTGTAGACGACGTCGAGCACGACGCCGATGCCCGCGGCATGCGCGGCCTGGATCAATCGCTTCAAGTCTTCAGGCCTGCCGTACGCGGGATGCGGCGCGAACGGCAACACGCCGTCGTAACCCCAGCCGCGCGAGCCTGGAAACGTCGCGAGCGGCAGCAGCTCGATCATGTTGATCCCGAGCGCCGCAAGCTCCGGCAGACGCGGAACGATCGCGGCGTACGTGCCTTCGGGCGTGAACGTGCCGACGTGCAATTCGTAGAGCACGGCGCGGTGCCATGGCAGCCCGCGCCACTCCGTCTCGTCCCACGAGAACGCGTTCGGATCGATGATCTCGTTCGGCCCCGCAAGACCCTCGGGCGCAAAGCGTGCCGCCGGATCGGGCACGTCGATCTCATCGTCGATGCGAAAACGGTATTGCGTTCCCGCGCCGACCGGCGCGGTGCGTTCGAACCAGCCGTCCTGTGCCGTGCTCAGCTCGAGCGGCTCGCCCGCTCCGAGTACGACGGCGACGCGCTTCGCATCCGGCGCCCAGAGGCGAAAGCGCGTCTCGCCGTTCGGCAGCAGCTGCGCACCGAACGGCAAGGGATGATGGAACTGGCGCATGACACGGCTAGGTATCAGCCGTCGCTCGCTGGCTCATATGCGCATGACGCGCTGCGAGATTGATGAGCACGTCCGCGCTGTCGCCCGCATGGTGCACATGCAGCGGCCGCGTGATTTGCAGCCGCCGCAGCGTTTCGCCGACGCGCTTCGGCGTGCCGAGATCGCTCCAACCGCATGGCGGCACGCGAACGACGCGCAGATGCGCCTCGCGCCC
>Ga0164243_10009213_pt1 | contig 14413 bp, 14 predicted proteins | sample OricompcompostOP_FD_108781 | JGI IMG/M metagenome (GOLD analysis project Ga0164243, IMG submission 108781) | Organic Plus compost microbial communities from Emeryville, California, USA - Original compost - Organic plus compost (OP) | ecosystem: Engineered > Solid waste > Mixed feedstock >... | reverse complement strand
GCGGCGCTGCGGCCGGACCTGGTGCTGACGCCGGTCGCCGGCTCCCAGCTCGACCTGCGCGAGGCGATCAAGGCCGCCGAGATGGTGCAGCTGTTCGCTCGCCGCGGTCAGCGCGAGCTGCCGCACCGGGCGGTGCTGACCCGCGTGCCGGCCGCGGTGAAGCCGAAGATGCTGAAGACGGTGGTGGCGCAGCTGCGCGCCGCCGACGTGCAGATCCTGCCGACGCCGCTGCTGGAGAAGGAGGCGTTCCGCGCGCTGTTCCACTTCGGCGGCTTCGAGGCGCTCGAGGCCAACGGCGTGTTCGGCGCGGCCGCCGCGCGGGAGAACACTGCCCGCTACACCCGGGACGTGCTCGACCTGCTGCAGGGCGGGGCGTCCCAGCGCGACGCGCCGCCGCCGTTGGTCCGCTCCGCCCAGGCCTGATCGCCTTCCGCTTGATCGCTCCGGCCTGATCGCCTCGGCGATGAGGTCCCGCCTGGACAACCGTTCCGGGCGCTCCCAGCATGGGAAAACAGGGTCGCTTGCGCGAACGGCGAGGCGCGGCCCAAGGGAGCACCGCCGCATGGGCAAGCACTTGCCGTCGCCGCCGAAGAACTCCGCCGGGTACGCCCCGCCGCGGTCGCCGGGGTCGGCGCGCCGCACCTCCAGCATCGACGTCTCCTGGCCGGAAGGGCGGGCCGGGAACATGCGGCTGGTCGGTCGCGCGCGCGACTTGGTGACGCCGCTCGCCGGGGCGCCGATCGTCTGCGCGGAGGACGGCTTCGTCGCCGAGGTGCGGATGGACCGAACCATCGTCGCCATCCAGGCCGCGCCCGAGCGGGTGGACCTCTCGCGGCTCGTCGGCGAGCGCGGCGGCGGGCACCTGCGGGTGCTGCTGAACGAGGTTCTGCCGCAGGAACGCCAGGGCGCGACGCCGCTCTGCCTGATCCTCGACGACATCTCCGGCGCCAGCCTGGTCGCCGGCTGGGCCTGGTCGCAGTGGGAGCCCGACTGGAGCGAACAGATGCGCGCGGCGATGAAGGAGCGCGGCGGGGTCGGGCGCACCATGGAGGGCGTCTGCATCGGCTTCGCCCCGGGCTCGAGCGCGCTGGCGCCCGACCGCAGCGTCTCCAGCGGCGCCCCGGCGCCGGACCTGCGCCGCCCGGACGATCCGCAGGGCTGGCACGAATTCACGGCCCAGGACGGCGCCGTCGGCATGCGCCGGGCGCGCCGCGTCGACGTGCGGCTGGAGAACGAGATCGTCGTCGACGCCGCCTTTCAGGACAGCTCCACCACGCCGGAAGGGGGCCGAATGGTGCTGCACGAGTACCGGCTCTCGGCCACCGCCGATCCGAAGACGCTGCGGATCACGTCGCTGGCGGCCGACCCCCGGGTGCTGCCGTTCCCGGAGTGTCCGTCGGCGGCGCACAACCTGACCCGGCTCCTCGGCACGCGGATCGACGAGCTGCGCGAGACGGTGCTGCAGGAGCTGCGCGGAACCGCCGGCTGCACCCACCTCAACGACGCCGTCCGCTCGCTGGCGGAAGCGCCGGCGCTGGTCGGCCTGCTGCAGAAGCAGGGCGGACTGGCGGGAAGCTAGGTCTCTCCGCCGCGCCGCCAAGGGGGGACCGGCCCAAGGCTCCGCCGCGCCCGGGCTGGGGAAACACCCGATGGGAATCCTTCGGCGCGGGCCTAGCCTGCGCAGCGGCGGCCGCTTGGCCGCCCGCTGTCCGTGAGGAGGCCGAGATGACCGACACGTCCGCCGTCACGCCGCACGAGGAGCCTCAGAGGAGCCGGGGGCAGGCCGGCCTTGCGCCCGACCTCGCGCTGCAGATCGCGCAGGAGGCCTACGTCTACCTCTTCCCCCTGGTCCTGATGGACGTGACGCGCCGGCAATTCATCAACCTCGACCCCAAGCTGAGTCCTATGGGCGGCCCGGCCAACGCCTTCGTGCACATCCGCGCCTTCCCGACCGCCGAGATGCGGGGGGTGGTCCGGCCGAACTTCGACACGCTCTATTCGTCGGCCTGGCTCGATCTGACTGGCGGACCGGCGGTCGTCTCCAACGACGACACCGACGGCCGCTACTTCATGCTGCCGATGCTCGACATGTGGACCGACGTCTTCGCCGTTCCCGGCAAGCGCACCTGCGGCACGGGCGCGGCCGATTACGTGCTGACGCCGCCCGGCTGGCGCGGCGAGCTGCCCGCCGGCCTCCAGCGCATCAAGGCGCCGACGCCCTTCGTCTGGATCATCGGCCGCATCCAGACCAACGGGGTGGAGGACTACGACGCGGTGCACGCCGTGCAGGACGGCTTCCGGATCACCCGGCTGGCGGAGTGGGGCGGCGTCGCCGCGCCGCCGCAGCAGCAGATCGACCCCTCGGCCGACACCCAGACCGAACCCATGCGGCAGGTCGCCGCGATGTCGCCGCGCGACTACTTCGCCTACGGCGCCGAGCTGATGAAGCTGCACCCGCCGCACGCCAGCGACTGGTCGATGATCGCGCGGATGAGGCGCATCGGCCTGGAGCCGGGCCGCAGCTTCGACCCCCGCCGGCTGAGCGCCGAGGCGCTGTCCCGGGCGGTGGAAGGCGGCCGCACGCTGATGCAGGACATGGCCCCGACGATCAGCCGGGTGACCAACGGCTGGCAGATGAACACCGAGACCATGGGCGTATACGGCAACGCCTATCTGAAGCGCGCCATCATCGCCATGGTCGGCCTGGGCGCCAATCAGCCGGAGGACGCGATCTATCCGTTCGCCGTCGCCGACGGCGAGGGCAGGCCGGTGATGGCGCAGAACCGCTACGTGCTGCACTTCGAACGCGACGAGCTGCCGCCGGTCGACGCCTTCTGGTCGCTCACCCTCTACGACGCCGAAGGCTATCAGGTCGCCAATCCGCAGAACCGCTTCGCGCTCGGCGACCGCGATCCGCTCGCCTTCAACCCCGACGGCTCGGTCGACCTCTACATCCAGAACCAGAGCCCGGGGGCGGAGCGGGAGGCGAACTGGCTGCCGGCGCCGACATCCGGGGAGCTGGGCCTGACGCTTCGGCTCTACGCGCCGAGGCCGCAGGTGGCCGCCGGCCGGTGGAACCCGCCGCCGCTCCGGCGGGTGGGCTGAGCGCCCGATCTCCCGCGCCGCGGTCGCCCGCCGAGGCGATTGCAGCGGTTGAGCGCTGACAGATGCGCGCGAGCGCGCGACTATGCCCGCCTTACGGGAGGAGCACCCATGGACGAACTGATCGCCGACGGGGCGAGGACGACCGGCCGGGCGGCGCGGGCCTGACATGGACACCGGCGGCCAGAACGTCGCCCGCGGCCGCACCTGGCCGGTGCGGGTCAAGCGGCCCAACGAGCGGCGCAGCCTGTCGCGCTCGGCCACCCGCGCGCTCGACGTGCTGGAGTACTTCGGCCAGGCGCGGCGGCCGCTGCGCGCCATGGAGATCGCCAAGGCGCTCGACCTGCACCCGTCGACCACCAACCAGCTGCTGAAGACCATGGTGGACTCCGCCCACCTGGTGTTCGACGCCCGGGCCAAGACCTATCTGCCGTCGCATCGGCTGGCCGCGTTCAGCGCCTGGCTGGTGGAGAGCTGGGGCGGCGACGAGCGGCTGCGCCGGCTGGTGCGCGAGGTCGCCGCCGCCAGCGGCGAGATCGTCACCCTGACGACGCCGAACGACCTCTTCATGCAGATCCTCGACGTCGCCGGGGTTCCGCCGACCGACCGGCCGACCGAGCGCGGCCTCAGGGTCTCGGTGTTCGGCTCGGCGGTGGGCGCGGCCTATCTGGCGACGCTGAGCGACGCGGAGATCGCGCGGCTGGCCGACCGCGGGCGGCTGCCGCCGGCGGAGATCGCCGAAGTGCTGGCCAGCGCCGCGCGCATCCGCGCCGAGGGCTTCGCCGAGGGCCCCAGCCCGGACGAGGCGATCTGGTCGCTGGCCGCGGCCCTGCCGGCGCAGGGCCTGCCTATGGTGCTCGGGCTGGCGGGTCCGACGACACAGGTCCGCCCCCGCAGCGCCGAACTGCAGGCGATCATGCGCACGGCGATCGCCCGGTGGCTGGCGGGGGAGGATCCCGCACCTTAGGGGCATTCGCTTGACGCCGCTCAGTCAGGTCAAGCGGTGGAGCATCTCTGGCGCAGATCCTCCACCGCGCAGCGGGGGAGGTGGCTCCCGCCATAGGCGGGAGACGGAGGGGGCGTTCGAGCACCCCCTCAGTTGCGGTCCTAAGCGCGGTCTTCGCCGATCACCCCATTCGTCTTCGCCTGGGCCTTGCCGCCGCCGCCGAAGATGCCGGTCGCCACGTAGCCGCCGTCGACCGCCAGGGTCTGGCCGGTGACGTAGGGCGACATGTCGGAGAGGAAGAACGCCGCCGCCTTGGCGATGTCGTCGACCGTCCCGCGCCGCTGCATCGGCAGCTGCGCCATGCTCCGGCGTTCGGCCTCGGCGTCGACCAGCGGGATGCGCGGGGTGACGATGCCGCCGGGGGCGACGCAGTTGACCCGGATCCCCTGGCTCGACCACTCGACCGCCATGGTCTTCACCAGGTTGACCAGCCCCGCCTTGGCCGCGCCGTAGGCGGCGTGGTTCGGGGCCGAGACGAGGCCGTCCACCGAGGCGACGCAGACGATCGAGCCCGGGGCCTGCCGCGCCAGCAGGTTGCGCGCCACCTCGCGGGCGGCCACGAAGAAGTAGCGCAGGTTGCGCCGGTGGTCGGCGTCCCAGGTCTCCAGGCTCATCTCGGTGAGCGGCGCCCAGCCGGCCATGCCGATGACCGTCGCCATGCCGTCCAGCGGACCGAACTCGCGCTCGATCCGGCCGACGATGCCGATCAGCGCCTCGTCGTCGGTGACGTCGACGGCGAAGGCGGCGGCTGAGCCGCCGGCCTCGCGCAGCTCGCCGGCGACGCGCTCGGCGCGCTCGGCCTGCAGATCGACGACGGCCACCGCGGCGCCGAGCCCTGCGAGCAGCTTCACCGTCGCCTCGCCCATGCCCTGGCCGCCGCCGAGCACCATGAACCGCTTGCCTTCCAGCCCGAACAACGACGTCACGCCTTCCTCCCTGATGCCGGTGGTCATTCCGCCGCCTCCGCGCGCCGCAGCGCCGTCTGCAGGCTGTCGGCGGTCCGGCCGGCGCCGCGCTTCTTCAGCTCCGGGATCACCTCGCGGCCGAGCAGCTCGATCGAGCGCATGATCGCCTCGTGCGGCAGGTAGCCGAAGTTCAGATAGCAGAGCAGCTGGTCGACGCCCGCCTCCTCGTAGCGCAGCAGCTTCCTGAGGCATTCCTCCGGCGTGCCGACGATGACCATGTCCTCGCGGTCGAACTCGGTGATGTCGAACTCGCCGCGGGCGCGCGACTGCAGCAGCGGAAAGGCCTTGGCCTGCTGCTCGGGCGTCAGGTGCGCCATCTCCCACTTCAGGTGGAACTCGGCCAGCCCCTTGTACCACCACCACATCGACTCCCAGAGCCGGTTGGTGCCGAAGTCGTCGCGCGACTCCGCGCAGTGGACGAGGGTGTAGACGCCGACCTTGTTGGTGTGGACGCTGGTCAGCGGCTTGGCGTCGAGCTGCGCCTGGCGATAGGCGGCGATGATCAGCTTCAGCTTGTCGAGCGGCTGCATGATCGAGAAGCAGAGCAGGCCGCAGCCGTTCTCCCCGGCCATCACCGCGCTGCTCTCGGTCGAGGCGGCCATCCAGGCCGGCGGGTGCGGATACTGGTACGGCTTGGGCGTGACCATCCGCTTGGGGAAGTCGAGGTATTCGGAGTGCTCTTCGTAGTACTCCTGCTCCCACATGCCGACGACCGTGCGGGCGGCGGCCTTCATCTTCTCCTTGCTGGCCGGGATGTCGACGCCGAAGGCCAACTGCTCCATCGGCGTCGAGCGGCCCATGCCCCAGATGGCGCGCCCGCCGGACAGCAGGTCCACGGTCGCCACCTTCTCGGCGACGCGCGCCGGGTGGATGAACTCGTGCGGCATCAGCGCCACGCCGAAGCCGAGCTTGATGCGTTCGGTGATCTGCGACAGCGCCCCCAGCACCACCTCGTTGCACGGCATGTGCGACCGGTTCTCGCGGAAGTGGTGCTCGACCAGCCAGACCGCCTCGAAGCCGAGCTTATCGGCCAGGACGATCTGTTCGATGTTGTTCTTGTAGGCCTGCCGCTCGGCCATCCGCTGTCCCCAGGGGTGTTCGCCCGCCCACGGCTGGGGAACGTCGAATTCGTACAGCAGACCCAGGTCCATCTTGCGCCTCATCCCATCGGAAATCGTCGCCAGACGGTAGGTGCGGACGCTCGCTCCCGACAATTGCGAAAAGTGCTCGGAGCGCAAATACGGATATACGTAAAAGCCCCGCAGATTGAGGCGCGTCCGTATATACGGAAGTGCGTGTTGTCGCCCCGGTGAATACTTGAGTTCCGGCGTCGGCTGTGACGCCCTTGTGCGGCGACAGACGAAAGGGTGACGCGATGCACGAGGAGCTGGATCGGGATTTCAGCCTGGAGGGACGGACCGCCGTGATCACCGGCGCGGCCTCGGGCATCGGCCGGGAGACGGCGCGAACGCTCGCCCAGGCCGGCGCCCGGGTGGTGCTGGCCGACCTCGACGCGCAGGGGCTGGCGGAGACGGCGGGTCTGGTGGAAGCCGTCGACGGCAAGGCGCTCGTGCGGCCGACCGACGTCGCCGACAAGGCCGCGGTCGAGGCGCTGGCCGATGCGGCGGCAGCCGAGTTCGGCGGGCTCGACGTCTGGGTCAACGCCGCCGGCATCCTGAAGAACACGCCGATCCTGGAGATGGCCGAGGCCGACGTCGATCGGCTGCTGGCGGTCAATCAGAAGGGCGTCTTCTTCGGCGTCGCCGCGGCCGGCCGGGTGATGCGCGGGCGGGGCGGCGGCTCGATCATCAATCTCTCCTCGACCGGCGCGGACACCACGCCGCCGGGGGTTTCGGTCTATGCGATGACCAAGGCGGCGGTGAACTCGCTGACCCGCTCGGCGGCGCGGGAGTTCGGCCCCGACCAGGTGCGGGTCAACGCCGTCGCGCCCGGCTGGATCGACACGCCGATGGTCACCTACCGGTTCCGCAACGCCGCCGGGGAGATCGATCCGGCGGCGCGCGAGGCGGTGGTGCGCAGCTGCCAGCAGGCCTCGCCGATGGGCCGCACCGGTCTGCCGCGGGACATCGCCCTGGCTATCCTCTATCTGGCGTCCGAGGCCAGCCGGTTCGTCACCGGCCAGGTGCTGCGCCCGAACGGCGGAGCGGCGATGCCATGAGCGCGCGTCTGCAGGACAAGGTCGCGCTGGTCACCGGCGGGGCGCAGGGCATCGGCGAGGCCTGCGTGCGCAAGCTGGCCGCGCACGGCGCAAAGGTGGTGATCTCCGATATCCAGGTGGAGCGCGGCGAGGCGCTGGCCGCCGAGCTCGGCGAGCCGCACGTCTTCCTCAGGCTCGACGCGCGCGAGCTGGAGGCGTGGGAGGCCGCGGTGGCGGCGGTGCTGGCCCGCTTCGGCCGCCTCGACATCCTGGTCAACAACGCCGGCGGCGGCGCCGGCGGCGGCATCGAGGGCGAGTCGCTGGACGACCATCGCCGGGTGCTCGACCTCAACGTCACTGGTGTCTGGGCCGGCATGCGCTCGGTCGTGAAGCCGATGGCGGCGCAAGGCAGCGGCTCGATCATCAACATCTCGTCGATCGACGGGCTGGTCGGGGTCGCCGGACTGCCGACCTACGTCGCCTCGAAGTTCGCCGTCACCGGCATGACCCGTTCGCTGGCCCTGGAACTGGGCGAGCGGGGCATACGGGTCAACAGCGTCCACCCGGGGATCATCGAGACGCCGATGGTGCAGAAGACGCCGGCCAGCAGCGCCGAGCGGCTGCGGCGCGCGGTGGCCCGCCAGCCGATCGCCCGCATGGGCCGGCCGGAGGAGATCGCCAACGCGGTGCTGTTCTTCGCCTCGGACGAAAGCTCCTACTGCACGGGCGCGTCGCTGGTGGTCGACGGCGGACACCTGGCGGGGCCCTACCGCGACCCGCTCTGACGTGAGCGACCAAAGCCGGGCTTCGGCGTTATGGAGGGTCCACGCGGGGGAACGCAGCGAGGAGCACCCCTCCATGGCCCAGGTTCCGGCCAAGGTCTCGTTACTTGCCGTCGCGGCGGCGTGTGCGGCGCTCGTCGCCGTCGGCTGCGCGCCGCAGACGGCTCCGCATGCGCAGGGGACGCCGGCGGCGGCGACCGAACGCTCGTCGGCGCCCTCGCAGGCATCGCCGTCGCCTCCGGCGGCGCACGACGACGTCTCGCCGCCGCCGCCCGTCAGCGTCCAGCCGGGCGGCGAGCCCGAGGCGCATCCGCACGCCCCGGAATCGCTGCCGAACAAGCCCGAGACCATCCCCGAGGAAATGCCGGGCGCCACACCGCCGAACTAGGGCCGCGTTTCCGGCGGGGCGGCTATTGCGCGCTCCTGAAGCCGCCCGCCCAGGCCAGGGCCGCCTCGGTCTCGCCGGGCTCGAAGGTGCCTATCTCCGCAGCGGCTCGGCGAGCATGGCGAGGAGGGTGCGGTTGAAGGCCTCGGGCTCCTCGTACATCACCCAGTGGCCGCTGTTCGGGATCACCCGGAAGTCGAGGTCCGGCAGCACGGTCCGCAGCGCCGCCTCCTGGGCGGGCGGATCCGGGTGCGGCCCGTCGAACTCGCCCCAGATCGCGTCGACCTGCACGGCGACGTCGGGCAGCACCTGCAGCAGCTTGTCGGGCAGCACGAGTCCCTGGGGCTTCAGCCGGCCGCGGGGCCCGTCGCGCTCCAGCAGGTGCAGCGCCAGCTCGTCGACGCTCGACGGGCGCCGCAGCATGATGGCCAGCAGATTGGTGCGCAGCGCCGCGCGGCGCGCCTCGCCCTCGAGGCCCCGCGCCCGCGCAGTCTCGATCTGACCCATCGGCGTGTCGAGGCCGCCAGTGTCGACCAGGATCAGCCGGCGCACCAGCTCGGGATGCCGGGCGGCGAAATGGGCCGAGATCACCCCGCCCAGCGAGAAGCCGACGACGTCGAGCGGCAGCGCCTCGGGGGCGATCAGCTGGCGCAGTCCCTCGGCCAGCACCGCGCAGATCGCCGGATGCTCCGCCGCCGGGGGTGGGGCGGACTCGCCGTTGCCGGGCAGGTCCAGCGCCCAGACGGTGCGCTCGGCCGCCAGCGCGTCGATGCTGCGGATGAAGTGCGCCCATGAGCCGTGCGAGCCGTGCGCCAGCAACAGCGGCGGGCCGGAGCCCCAGGCGCGCCAGACCAGCACGCCGTCGCCGCAGGGCGTCTCGTAACGCCGGGCGCGACGCTCGAAGCCGGCGATCAGCTCGGCGGGGTCGGACTCGGCGGGAGGGATCGCGTCGCGGCTCATGAGGCCGGAACGGTGTCGTTCGCCGCGCAGGGTGTCAACGCGGCCGCGGCGGCTGACCGGGCGCGACCGCCTCCTCGTCCTGCAGCACGTCCTGGCGGTAGAGCATGGTCACGGCGGTGTAGAGCACCAAGGCGGCGGGGGTCGCGAAGAGGATGCCGAGCGGACCGAACAGGCCGCCCATGGCGACGACCGCGAAGATCCCGAGCACCACGGGCAGCGAGGCGACGCTGCGCTGCACCAGCGGCATGATAAGGTTCGCCTCCAGCTGCGAGACGCCGATGTAGAGCGCCAGCGTCAGGGCGAACTCTTCGGGGCCGGTGACGGCGGCGACCAGCAGGCCGGGAACCGCCGACAGGATCGGGCCGACGATCGGCACGAACTCCGAGACTCCGGCGAGCAAGCCGAGGGCGATCGGCGAGGGGATGCCGATCAGCCACAGGCCGAGCGCCACCAGGCCGCCGACCAGCACCATCGAGATCAACTGGGCCAGCAGCCAGCCCTTCAGCGCCCGGCCGCAGGCGTTCATCACTTCGCGCAGCCGCGGCCGCATCGAGATCGGGGCCATGGCCAGCACCCCTTCGCGGCTCTCGCTGGGCCTCAGCGCGAGATAGATGCCGGCCACGACCACCAGCACCAGGGTGGTCACGCCGGACAGGAAGCCGGTGGCGAACTTCGGCGCGCTCATCAGGGCGCGTCCCGCCTGACCGGTGAGGTTGGTCAGCAGTTCGAGCACCTGGTCGGTGACCGGCATGCTGGCGAGCTGCGCTTGCAGCGCGGCCCACGCCGCCGGGATGCGGGCGATTAGGGTGGCGACCTGGTGCGAAATGGTCTGGCCGAACAGAGTGCTTATGCCGCCCACCGCCGCCACCACCAGCAGCACCGCGACCAGCGTGGCCAGACCGTCGTTCATCCGTGTGCGGCGGACCAGCGGGTCGGCGATGGCGCGCAGGATCGCGGCGAACACCACCGAGCCGAAGATCAGCAGCCACAGGTTCGACAGGCGAATCACCAGCAGGGCGGCGAAGTAGGCGCTGACCAGCGCGATGGCCCCGACCAGGATGCGCAGCATGACTCCGCGGGCGAGGAGGGGCTCGCGCGTCGGCGATCCCCCTGCGACCTCAGGTTCCGACGGGGGAGGCGGGGGAGCGCTGGGCGAAGGCATGCCTCCACTGTGCGCCAAGATCGGCTTTGGCCCAAGTCGGGCGGACGCCTGAGGACGCGTCGGGGAACCTCCTTGGGAAGGGGGCGGTTGAGCCGGCATGCGCAAGCGCCGAGCCGTCGTCCTCAGTCTGACCTTCCTGGGCCTGGCGGCCTTCGGGACATACGCCGCCTGGGCGTTCTACGCCGCGGCGGAGGTGGGCTACGGCTGGACCGGCCTGCGCTCGGCGTGGCCCTACCTGTTTGCGGGAGCCCTGACCGTCGGGGTCGTCATCGCCGCCTTCGTGTGGCTGGCCTTCTTCTCGGAGCGCCGCGGCTACGACGACCGCGCCGGGCTGGATCACCACTAGCCTAGCGACGCGGCGCCTGGTCGAGCCACTGCAGCACCACCTGGCGCTCGACGATCAGCCAGCCGCCGTTCCGGCGGCGGCAGCGGTCGCGGTACTGCACCCCGGCGATCACCTCGTCGCGGGCGTCGCCCGGCGCGACCTTGTGATGGGCGACGCCGTAGCTCCAGACCTCCGCTGCGTCGCCGTCGAGCTTCACGTACTGGTTGGCGATCAGGTGCTGGGTGGCGTGGAAGCTTTCGGCCACCGCATAGGTCTTCGGCAGCGACGTATCGATCGGCTCGGGCCCGTCGCGGCCGATCGCGACGGCGTCGTCGGCGAAGGCGCTGCGGGCGAGCTGGTAGTCGCGTAGGTCCAGACCCAGGCCGTAGATCTTCGCCAGCTGGCAGACGGCGTGATGGTCGAGGAGCTCCTCGATGGTCTTCGGGGGCACAGCAGGGCCGGCCCAGGCCTGCGCGGTCTCGTTCATCGGGGACGTTCTCCTGCTCACCTTGGATTGGGCTGGTCGTCGTGGATCTTGTCGATCGCCTTGATCAGCTCCGGCGAGAGCGTGACGTCCAGGCTGCGCAGGTTGCTCGCCAGCTGCTCGGCGCGGCTCGCCGCCATCAGCACCGAGGTGGTGAACGGCCGCTGCCGCACGAAGGCCAGCGCCATGTCCGCCGCGTCCAGGCCGCGGCTGCGGGCCAGGTCCACATAGGCGGCGACCGCGGCGAGCTTCTTCGGCGTGAAGCGGGACTGGGCGAAGCCGGTCATCACCGCCGAGCGGCTGCCGGCGATCGTCTGGGCCTGCGCGTACTTGCCGGTCAGGAGGCCGCCGACCAGGGGCGAATAGGCGATCAGGCCGACCTGCTCGCGCATGGCGACCTCGGCGAGGCCGAGCTCGAACTGGCGGTCCAGCAGGCTGTAGCCGTTCTGGATGCTGGCGATCCGCGGCAGGCCCTGCGACTCGGCGGCGGCCAGATAGCGCATCACCCCCCAGGGGCTTTCGTTGCAGACGCCGACCTGGCGGACCTTGCCGGCGGCGACCAGCTCGCCCAGCGCCGCCAGGGTCTCCTCGATCGGAACCAGGTTCGGCGCGTCGGGAAGGTTCGAGAAGCGCACGCGGCCCTGGGTGGTGATCGGCCGCTCGGCCCAGTGCACCTGGTAGAGGTCGATGTAGTCGGTCCCGAGCCGCTTCAGGCTGGCGTCGGCGGCGGCCAGGATGTTGGCTCGGTCGAGCCGGCGGTCCGGGCCGCGGATGTGGTTCATGTCGCCGGCGGCGTTCCCCGGGCCGGCGACCTTGGTGGCCACCACGACCTTGTCGCGCACGCCGCGGGCGGCGATCCAGCGGCCGAGGATCTCCTCCGAGCGGCCCTGGGTCTCAGCGAGCACCGGTGCGGGGTAGTTCTCCGCCGTGTCGAACAGGTTCACGCCGGCGTCGAAAGCCATGTCGAGCTGGCGGAAGGCGTCGTCCTCCGGCGTCTGGGCGCCGTAGGTCATCACCCCCAGGCCCATGGCGCTGACGCGGATGTCGCTGCGGCCGAGCGGTCGGTAGTCCATGAGGCGTCTACTCCGCGGGCATGTCGGCGAAGGCCGGGACGCCGCGTACGCGGTGCACGCCGCTGACCCGGCTGAGGATCTCGCCGGCCCTGTCGCGCGGGTTGAAGAACTGGCTGTACCAGGTCCGCGCCTGCTGGAACGGCCCGTCCGTCGGCAACTGCATGATCCGGACGGCGGCGCGCTTGTTGCGCCAGATCTCGGCGTCCTCGACGCCGAGGCCCTTGATCATGTTCTGGTTGAAGGTGACGAGCGCCTGGTCGGCCTGCGCGTCGCTGAGGCCCGCCGGACGCTTGATCATGGCGCATTGCCACAGGCGGGCCGAGCCGTCGTCGATCGGCGTGGTGGCGATCAGCTGGGCGGCGCTGGCCTCGATGAAGCGCGCGGCGTTGAGCCCGGGTCCGACGTAGGCGTTGAGCGTCGTCAGGCGCCATTCGTTGCGGGCGTCGACCTTGAAGGTGTCCCCGACGCCCTGGCTCTGGCCCACCATGCTTTCGCGCTGGCGGTAGCAGTGGCCGTCGACCTCGTTCTCGTAGAACCGCACCTCGCCGCCGCCGTGAAGGTGAAGCAGGTGGGCGTAGTCGGAGTTGTTGTCGAACACCTCGACCGGGTGGCAGGGCAGGTCGGCCAGATGGTCGAGCCCGGTCCAGCGCATCCAGGCCGGATCGTCCCACTCGGGAAAGTCCGGCAGGTCGAAGTCCGGGGGCAGGCCCTCCGGATCGTTCCAGCAAAAGACGATGCCGTAGCGCTCCTGCACCGGCCAGCTTCTCACCTTGGCCTGTTCGGGGATCGGCCCGTCGAAATAGGGGATGTCGTTGCAGCGGCCGTCGGCGCCGAAACGCCAGCCGTGAAACGGGCAGCGGATGCTGTCGCCCTCCAGGTGATGGCCGGAGACGACGGTGTGCGAGGTGGTGTTCCGTCCCAGGTGCGTGCCCATGTGCGGGCAGAAGGCCTCGAGCATGACCACCTGGCCGCTCTCGCCGCGGAACAGCACCACTTCCTCGCCGAAGTAGCGGGCGTTGTGGGGCTTGCGGCCGATCTGCGAACTGTCTGCGACCACGAACCAGCCGCGCGGGAAGGGGTGCTCGCCGAGCCCGTAGTCCGCGGTCTTCGCCATCGGATCCTCCCTATGTCGTTGAGGGGAGCGTAAGGCCGGGCGGCCGGCTGCAGCCAAGACAAAGTGTGGCGTCGAGCCATGCCGACTTGTTATACCTGGGCGACAGATGGACCTGCGACGGCTTCGCTATTTCCTGCGCATCGCGGACGAAGGCTCGATGAGCCGGGCGGCCAGCGTGCTGGGGATCGCCCAGCCGGCGCTGAGCCGGCAGATGCGCCTTCTGGAGGAGGCGCTCGGCGTGGTGCTGTTCCGCCGCACCCCGCGCGGCGTGGTCCTGACCGAGGAAGGCGAGCAGCTGCGCGTCGCCATGACCGGGCCGCTGCGGCAGCTCGAACTGGCCATGCAGAACGTCGGCTCGCCGTTCGCCCAGCTGGAGGGCGGCGTGGTCCTGGGCATGCCGGCGACGACCGCCTGCGTCCTGGCCGAGCCCTTGCTGAGAGAGCTCGCCGCCGCCTTCCCTAAGGTGAAGCTAAGGGCTGTGGACCGGGAGTCCGGCCAGCTGATCGAGGGGATGCTGAAGGGAGAGGTCGACCTCGCTCTGATTCATGGGCCGGCGCCGGACGAGCGGCTGTTCGAGAGCGACCTCTTGAGCGAGGAGCTGGTGCTGGTCGGCGATGCGGCGTCCGGCCTTTCGCCCGACCGTCCGCTGCGGTTCACCCGTGTGGCCGAGCTGCCGCTGGTGCTGCCGGGGGTCCAGCCGGGGCTGCGCAGCCTGGTGGAGAAGACGGCGCTGCGCGTCCAGGCGGCGCTCGACGTCCGCTTCGAGGCCGACGCGCTGCAGGTCGCCAAGGACCTCGTCGAGGCCGGGCTGGCCTACAGCGTCCTGCCCGCCTCGGCGATCAACCGGGAGGTCGCCGCCGGTCGGCTGCGCTACGCGCCGATATGCGATCCTGTGAT
>Ga0164243_10009209_pt1 | contig 14415 bp, 12 predicted proteins | sample OricompcompostOP_FD_108781 | JGI IMG/M metagenome (GOLD analysis project Ga0164243, IMG submission 108781) | Organic Plus compost microbial communities from Emeryville, California, USA - Original compost - Organic plus compost (OP) | ecosystem: Engineered > Solid waste > Mixed feedstock >... | reverse complement strand
TTCCCGGGCATCAAGGTGGTCGCCCAGCAGCCCGCCGACTTCGACCGCACCAAGGGCCTCGACGTCATGTCGAACCTGCTCCAGGCGCACCCGGACGTCCAGGGCGTCATCGCCGCCAACGACGAGATGGCCCTCGGCGCCATCAAGGCGCTGGGGTCGAAGGCCGGGAAGTCGGTGTCCGTGGTCGGCTTCGACGGGACGCCGGACGGGCTGAAGGCGGTGGAGGGCGGCTCGCTGTACGCGTCCGTCGCCCAGCAGCCGAGCCAGCTCGGGAAGATCGCCGTGGACAACGCCCTCAAGGCCCTCGACGGCGACAAGGTCCAGCAGACGGTGAAGGTGCCGGTGAAGGTGGTCACGAAGGACAACGTGGCCGGCTTCAAGGGCTGACATCGGCCGAACGTCCCACGGGTGGGCGGTCGTTGCCGGAGCATGGATCCGGTGGCGGCCGCCCGTCCCGGCGTCATCACGGGGACCGGAATCAGGGGAGCAACCTCATGTACGACTACGACCTGCTGGTCGTGGGGTCGGCCAACGCCGACCTGGTGATCGGTGTCGAGCGCCGGCCGGGCGCCGGCGAGACCGTGCTCGGCTCCGATCTGGCCGTCCACCCGGGCGGCAAGGGCGCCAACCAGGCCGTCGCGGCGGCCCGGCTCGGCGCCCGTACGGCCCTTCTCGCGCGGGTCGGCGACGACGCGTACGGCCGGCTGCTGCTGGACTCGCAGCACGCGGCCGGCGTGGACACGGTCGGCGTGCTGGTCGGCGGGGCGCCGACCGGGGTCGCGCTGATCACCGTGGACCCGTCCGGGGACAACAGCATCGTGGTCTCCCCCGGCGCCAACGGGCGGCTCGCCCCGGCCGACGTACGGGCCGCCGCCAGCCTGTTCCAGGCGTCGCGGGTCGTCTCGACGCAGCTGGAGATCCCGCTGGAGACGGTCGCGGAGGTGGTGCGCAGTCTGGCGGACGGCAGCCGTTTCGTGCTCAACCCGTCGCCGCCCCGGCCGCTGCCGGCCGACGTCCTCGCGGCCTGCGACCCGCTCATCGTCAACGAGCACGAGGCGCGGGTCATCCTCGGTGACACGGCGGTCGGCGACTCGCCCGAGGACTGGGCGCGCATCCTGCTCGCCAAGGGGCCCCGCTCGGTGGTCGTGACGCTCGGCGCCGAGGGCGCGCTGGTGGCCTCCGCCGAGGGCGTCGTACGGGTGCCGGCGGTGACGGTGCGGGCGGTGGACACGACCGGTGCGGGCGACGCGTTCACGGCGGCGCTGGCCTGGCGGCTGGGCACCGGCGCCACGCTCGCCGAGGCGGCGGCGTACGCGGCCCGGGTCGGTGCGGTGGCGGTGACCCGGGAGGGCGCCCAGGTGTCGTTCCCGACGGCGGCGGAGGTCGAGGCGCTGTGAAGCGGGCCGGAATCCTGAACCGGGGGCTGTCCGGGGCGCTGGCCGAGCTGGGGCACGGCGACGGCGTCCTCGTGTGTGACGTGGGGATGCCGATCCAGGCGGGGCCGCGGGTCGTGGACCTGGCGTTCCGGGCCGGGGTGCCGTCGTTCGCCGAGGTGCTGGACGGGCTGCTGGCCGAACTGGTGGTGGAGGGCGCGACGGCGGCGACGGAGGTCCGGGACGCGAACCCGGAGGCGGCCGCGCTGCTCGCGCAGACCTGCCCCGCCCTGGAGCTGGTGCCGCACGAGCGGCTCAAGGAGCTGTCGGCGGGCGCACGGCTGGTGGTGCGCACGGGTGAGGCCCGGCCGTACGCGAACGTGCTGCTGCGCTGCGGCGTCTTCTTCTGAGCCCGGCCGGTCGGCCGGAAAGACGTTTCGAGGGGCCCGGTCCGTCGACCGGGCCCCTCGCGTCCCCTCCCGTCAGAACCCCCGCGATCCCCCCAGATCCCCCTCCAAAGGTCCTGACGCGAAGTACGACCCGCGAGGTGCGGGGAGGGTTGCACGGTTCTTCCATGATTTTTTCCGCCGGGCCGACGGCTTCCCCCGGCATGCCGTTCCACCTGGGCGGACGTAGCGTTTGGCGTATGCAGGAGCTGGACGAGAACCCCCTCGTGTCCCTCCAGGACGACGTGCTCGACGAGCTCGGTGACGAGGCGGTCGGGGACATCGCGCGACTGCTGGGCACGGACGAGACCGGGGCGCGGCAGGTGATCTGCACGACCGTGGCGGCGCTGTCCGGGGAGGCGGAGACGGTCGCCACCCCGCCCGGTGCCCCGCTGACCGGTGTGGCCACCGTGGGCGGTCCCGCGACCGGCGGTCTGATGGCCGGCCTGCTCGCCGAGGAGGCGGGCCCGCTGACCACCGCCGTGGCCGCGCGGACCGGGCTGCCCCGGCCGGCCGTCGCCCGGACGGTGGGCGCGCTGGTCCCGGCGGTCCTGACGGCGCTGGACCGGCGGGCGGCCGGGCGGTGAGGCCGCGGCCCGACGACGCCGCCGCCGGAGAGCCGGCGCCGGCGCCCCGGGCGAGTGTGTGCCTCGGACCGCGTGGCGGGTGAAGCGGCCCGGGGTCTCCGCCCGGGCCGCGGCCTCGGCGTCGGTGGCGTCCGGCCGCCCGGGTGTCACGGAGCCGGCCCCGGCCGATCGGGCCCCGGGTCAGCGGCGTGATCCGGTCGGCGGTCTCGAAGGCGCGCACCCGGCTGCCTGCGCCGGCCGGGCGATTTGTGCGGCGCCGACGCCCAGAGGGGCCGCACGCCTCAGACCACGTGCCGGATGCCCCGTCCCCACCGCAGGCGCCGACCGACCAGGCCGTCACCGAGCCGGACCGAACGCCGGGCCGGCAGCGGTGCCGGCGCCCAGGGCGGGGGTGCGCCATCAGACCGTGTGCCGGATGAACCGCTGCGCCGTCTCCGCCAGCACCTCGTGGCCGTCGCGGGCCCACAGGGCGTCGTTGAACAGTTCCACCTCGATGGGCCCGGTGTAGCCGGCCGCCTCCACGAGTTGCCGCCAGCGGCGCAGGTCGACCGAGCCGTCGCCGAGCTGGCCCCGGCCGTTCAGGACTCCGGCGGGCAGCGGGGTGATCCAGTCGGCGAGCTGGAAGGCGTGGATCCGGCCGCCCGCGCCCGCCCGGGCGATCTGCGCGGGCGCGTGCTCGTCCCACCAGACGTGGTACGTGTCCACGGTGACGCCGACCTGCCGGGCCGGGAAGCGTTCCGCGAGGTCCAGGGCCTGGGAGAGGGTCGACACGACACAGCGGTCGGCGGCGAACATCGGGTGCAGCGGTTCCACGGCCAGCTTCACGCCGTGCGCCTCGGCGTACGGCCCGAGCTCGGCCAGGGCGTCGGCGATCCGCTCCCGCGCGCCCGGCAGGTCGCGGGAGCCGGCGGGCAGGCCGCCGGAGACCAGCACCAGGACGTCCGTGCCGAGGGTGACCGCCTCCTCGACGGCCCGCCGGTTGTCGTCCAGGGCCCGAGCCCGCCCGACCGGGCCGGTCGCGGTGAGGAAGCCGCCCCGGCAGAGCGTGGTGACCGTCAGGCCGGCGTCCCTGACCAGCTTGGCGGCCGCCTCCACGCCGTACTCCTGGACCGGTTCGCGCCACAGGCCGACCGCCGGGACGCCGAGGTCGCGGCAGGCGGCGACCAGCTCGGGGAGCGGGAGCTGCTTGACGGTCATCTGGTTGACGCTGAAGCGGGCGAGGTCGCTCACGGGGTCACTCCGTACAGGGACAGCAGGGTCCTCATGCGTGCCTCGGCCCGCTTCGGGTCGGGGAACAGGCCGAGGCGGTCGGCGAGTTCGTAGGCGCGGGCGAGGTGGGGCAGGGAACGGGCGGACTGGAGGCCGCCGACCATCGTGAAGTGGGACTGGTGGCCGGCCAGCCAGGCCAGGAACACCACACCGGTCTTGTAGAAGCGGGTGGGGGCCTGGAAGAGGTGGCGGGCGAGTTCGACGGTCGGGTCGAGGAGGGCGCGGAAGCCGTCCCGGTCGCCGGTGTCGAGGACGCGGAGGGCCTGCGCGGCGAGCGGTCCGAGCGGGTCGAGGACGCCGAGCAGGGCGTGGCTGAACCCGTGGTCGTCGCCCGCGATCAGCTCGGGGTAGTGGAAGTCGTCGCCGGTGTAGCAGCGCACGCCCTCCGGGAGGCGGCGGCGCAGCTCCACCTCGCGCCGGGCGTCCAGGAGGGAGACCTTGATGCCGTCGACCTTGCCGGGGTGGGCGGCGATCACGTGCAGCAGGGTGCCGGTGGCCGCGTCGAGGTCCGTCGAGCCCCAGTAGCCCTCCAGGGCCGGGTCGAACATGGGGCCGAGCCAGTGCAGGATGACCGGGTCGGCGGCCTGGCGGAGCAGGTGGCCGTAGACGTCCAGGTAGTCCTCGGGGCCGCGGGCGGTGGCGGCGAGGGCGCGGGAGGCCATCAGGATCGCCTGGGCGCCGGACTCCTCGACGAGCGCGAGCTGTTCCTCGTAGGCGGCGCGGACCTCGGTGAGGGTCACGGGGCCGCCTGTGAGCTGGTCGGTGCCCACCCCGCAGGCGATACGGCCGCCGGCCGCCCGGGCCTCGGCGGCTCCGCGCCGGATGAGTTCGGCCGCGCCCGCCCAGTCCAGGCCCATCCCGCGCTGCGCGGTGTCCATGGCCTCGGCGACGCCGAGTCCGTGGGACCACAGGTGCCGGCGGAAGGCGAGGGTGGCGTCCCAGTCGACGGCGGCCGGGGAGCCGGGGCTCGTGTCGGCGTACGGGTCGGCGACGACGTGGGCGGCGGCGAGGACCGTACGGGAGGCGGAGGGGGCGCCCGGGGTGAGGGCGAGGGGCTCGGTGCAAGGCTCGTAGGCGCGCAGGACGCCGTGCGCGCCCGGGAGGTGGAGGGTCACAGCGTGATCTCCGGTACGTCGAGGCGGCGGCCCTCGGCCGAGGACCTCAGGCCCAGTTCGGCGAGCTGGACCCCGCGGGCTCCGGCGAGCAGGTCCCAGCGGTAGGGGGCGCCGGCGTACACGTGCTTGAGGAACAGTTCCCACTGGGTCTTGAAGCCGTTGTCGAACTCCTCGTTGCCGGGGACCTCCTGCCACTGGTCGCGGAAGGAGTGGGCGGCCGGGACGTCCGGGTCCCAGACCGGCTTGGGGGTGGTGCCGCGGTGCTGGACGCGGCAGCCGCGCAGTCCGGCGACGGCCGAGCCCTCGGTGCCGTCGACCTGGAACTCGACGAGTTCGTCCCGGTGGACGCGCACGGCCCAGCTGGAGTTGATCTGGGCGACGGCACCGCCCTCGAGTTCGAAGATGCCGTAGGCGGCGTCGTCGGCGGTGGCGTCGTACGGCTCGCCGTTCTCGTCCCAGCGCCGCGGGACGTGGGTGACGGCGAGGGCCTGGACGCTCGTGACCCGGCCGAACAGTTCGTGCAGCACGTACTCCCAGTGCGGGAACATGTCGACGACGATGCCGCCGCCGTCCTCGGCGCGGTAGTTCCAGGACGGGCGCTGGGCCCGCTGCCAGTCGCCCTCGAAGACCCAGTAGCCGAACTCGCCGCGCACGGACAGGATCCGGCCGAGGAAGCCGCCGTCGATCAGGCGCCTGAGCTTGCGCAGGCCCGGCAGGAACAGCTTGTCCTGGACGACGCCGTGCCGGACGCCGGCGGCGGTCGCGAGCCGGGCCAGTTCCAGGGCGCCCGCGAGCCCGGTGGCCGTCGGCTTCTCGGTGTAGACGTGCTTGCCCGCGGCGATCGCCTTGCGCAGGGCGTCCTCGCGGGCGGAGGTCACCTGGGCGTCGAAGCAGATGTCGACGGTGGGGTCGGCGAGGACCGCGTCGAGGTCGGTGGAGACGTGCGCCGGGTCCAGTCCGTGCTGCTCGGCGAGGGCCTTCAGGGCGTGCTCGCGGCGGCCGACCAGGACCGGTTCCGGCCACAGCACGGTGCCGTCGCCCAGGTCGAGGCCGCCCTGTTCGCGCAGGGCCAGGATCGAGCGGACCAGGTGCTGGCGGTGGCCCATGCGCCCGGTCACCCCGTTCATGGCGATACGCACCGTCCTGCGTGTCACGTCGTTCCCTCCGTAGGTGCCGTGCGCGGCGTTCGTGGGCGTTCGCCGCGAGGGTGCGCGCACCGCGTACGCCCTCCTGCGCGCAGCGTCATGGCAAGCGCTTTCTGGGAGGGTGAAGCTAGCTTGCGCCAGGGGTGGAGACAAGACCGTGACGGGGTTGAGTTGTTCGAGGGGACGAACAACGGGGGTCGTTGGCCTTAAGGTCTGCTCGACATACACGGAACCGCGGCCGCGATCGGCCTGTCTACGAGGGGGCGGCCCGGACACGGGCGGCCCATGGGGGGTTCCACGACATGCGCGACCGGAGGACGACGAGATGACGGTGACCCTGGCGGACGTGGCGGCCCGCGCCCAGGTCTCGCCCGCGACGGTGTCGCGCGTACTGAACGGCAACTATCCCGTCGCCGCCTCCACCCGCGAACGTGTGCTGCGCGCCGTGGACGAGCTGGACTACGTGCTGAACGGCCCCGCCAGCTCGCTGGCCGCCGCCACCTCCGACCTGGTCGGCATCCTCGTCAACGACATCGCCGACCCGTTCTTCGGGATCATGGCGAGCGCGATCCAGTCGGAGATCGGTGGCCCCGGCGGCCGGGCGGGCGGCGAGCGGCTCGCGGTCGTCTGCAACACGGGCGGGTCGCCGGAGCGCGAACTGACGTACCTCACCCTGCTCCAGCGGCAGCGGGCGGCCGCGGTGGTGCTGACCGGCGGCGCCGTGGAGAGCGCGCCGCACGCGGAGGCCGTCGCGGCGAAGCTGCGCAAGCTGTCGGACGCCGGGACCCGGGTGGTGCTGTGCGGGCGGCCGCCCGCCCCGGACACCGGCGCGATCGCGCTGGCCTTCGACAACCGCGGGGGCGCCCGTGAGCTGACCGAGCATCTGATCGGGCTCGGGCACCGGCGGCTCGGGTACATCGCGGGACCGCAGGAGCGCACGACCACCCGGCACCGGCTGGAGGGCCACCGGGCCGCGCTGGAGACGCACGGCATACCGGTGGACGACCGCCTGATCGTGCACGGCCGCTACGACCGGCAGTCCGGCTACGAGGCGACGCTGGAACTGCTGCGCCGCGACCCGTCCCTGACGGCCGTGGTCGCCGCGAACGACTCCGTCGCGCTGGGCGCCTGCGCGGCCCTGCGCGAGGCCGGCCTGCGCATCCCGGACGACGTCTCGGTGGCCGGCTTCGACGACCTGCCGTTCGGCGTCGACGCGGTGCCCTCCCTCACGACGGTCCGCCTCCCGCTCTCCGACGCGGGCGCCCGCGCGGGCCGTATCGCCATGGGCCGCGAGGAGCCGCCGCCGGGCGACCTGGCGACGGTCCGCGGGGAGCTGATGGTGCGGGGGTCCTCCGGGGTGCCGCGGGGCTGAGGCCCCGGCCCTGACACGCACGGGCGCGGCGCGTGCCCGGCCGGATGTGTGGACCTCGTTTCCCTGGCAAGGTGAGGTACATGAAGCTGGCGTTCTCCACCCTCGGCGTCCCCGGTCTCCCCCTTCCCGACGTGCTGCGGCTCGCGAGCGCGCACGGCTACCACGGCGTGGAGCTGCGCGCCCACCCCGAGGAGCCGGTGCATCCGGGCCTCGGCCCCGGTGAACGGGCCGACGTGGCAGCCGAGTTCAAGGCGGCCGGCGTGGAGCCGCTGGCCGTCGCCGGGTACACGCGGATCGCGGCGCCCGGGGACGACGGGCCGGTCATCGAGGAGGTGCGCACCCTCGTCGACCTCGCCCACGACATCGGCGCGCCCTACGTGCGGATCTTCCCCGGCGCCGACCCGGAGCAGACCTCCGAGGCCACGGACGCGATCGCCGCGCGGCGGCTCGGCACGGCGGCGGAGTACGCGGCGGACAGCGGGGTGCGCGTCCTGCTGGAGACCCACGACTCGCACCGGGCGGCCGCCGACGCGATGCGGGTGCTGGGCCTGGTCGGGCACCGCAACGTGGGCGCGGTGTGGGACGTCATGCACACCTGGCTGGCCGGTGAGCAGCCCGCCGAGAGCTACGCGGCCCTCGCGCCCCATCTGGGGTACGTGCAGGTCAAGGACATCGCGACCGCCGACGACACGGCTCCGCTGCCGCTCGGCGCCGGCGTGCTGCCGCTCGCCGAGTGCGTGGAGGTCCTGTCCCGGCACGGCTGGGACGGCTGGCTGTGCTGGGAGTACGAGAAGCGGTGGCACGAGGACGCCGCCCCGCTGGAGGGCCTGCTCGACACCGGCCGCGACCACCTGTCCCGGCTGCTGAACGAGTCCGCGTAGGCGGTGCGGGGCCCCGGTCCTGACGCGACGGCCGGGTAATTCGGTGGCCAGGATCCGAGGGGCGCTATAACGTACCCCCTCGTGCCTGAGCCCGCCCCCCGCCCCGCCCTGCCGTCATGAGCCTCACGCGTGCCCTGATCGACGTGGGGCCGTTGCGCGCCTCCCCCGTCTTCCGGCGGCTGCTGATCGGGCGGACGGTGTCCATGCTCGGCGGCTTCATGACCATGGTGACCGTCCTCTACCAGGTCTGGGACATGACGCACAGCGCCGTGTGGAGCGGCGCGGTCGGTCTCGCGCAGGTGGTGCCCATGGTCGTCGTGGGGCTGCTCGCGGGCTCGTGGGTGGACCGGGGCGACCGGCGCCGGATCTATCTGACGGCCACCGTCGGCCAGGCGGTCTGCGCGCTGCTGCTCGCGGTGCAGGGCTTCACCGGTCACGTCCCGGTGATCGGGGTCCTCGTGCTCGTGGCGGCCGGTTCCTGCTTCGCCGCGATCGGCGGCCCGGCGGCGGGCGTGTTCGTGCCGCGGCTGCTGCCGAAGGAGCAGGTGGCGGCGGGCCTCGCCCTCAACCAGGTGGCCGGCCAGTCGATGATGCTGCTGGGCCCGGCGGTGGGCGGTCTGTTCCTCGGCTGGCTCGGCGTCGGCGCCTGCTATCTGATCGACGCCCTGACCTTCCTGTTCGCCTTCTACGGCGCCTTCGGGCTGCCCGCGCTGCCGCCCGAGGGCGAGCCGTCGCGGGCCGGGGTGCACGGCGTCCTGGACGGGCTGCGCTTCCTGGCCGGGCACCGCGTGGTGCGTGGCGCGCTGATCACCGACCTGGCCGCCACGGTGCTGGCGATGCCGGTCAGCCTCTTCCCGCTCGTCAACGAGGAGCGCTTCGGCGGCGATCCGCGCACGCTCGGCCTGTTCATGTCGGCCCTGGCGGTCGGCGGTGTCACGGCGACGGCGCTGTCGGGACCGGTCACCCGGCTGGGCCGCCCTGGCCTCGTGATGCTGTGCGGGGCCGGCACCTGGGGGGTGGCGCTGACCCTGTTCGGCCTGGTGGGCGACCCGTGGACGGGGCTCGGGCTGCTGGCGGTGGCGGGCGGCGCCGACTCCCTGTCGGTGGTCTCCCGCGTCACGATCGTCCAGACCCGGACCCCGGACGCCCTGCTGGGCCGGGTCACGGCGGCCGAGCAGGTCGTCGGCCAGGGCGGCCCGCACCTCGGCAATCTGCGCGGCGGACTGGTCGCCGGCTGGACGTCGGGGGCGACCGCCCTCGTCCTCGGCGGCCTGCTGTGCGTGCTGGCGGTGACGTACGTCGGAACGAGCACGCCGGAACTGCGGGACGGGGTCCGCTCCGAGGACTGAGGGCGGCCCCGTCCGCCCCACCCGCCACCGGTGTCCCGACTTCGCGGACGGGGCCCGTTCCCGGGAACCCAGCCCCCTCCCCCCTCGTCCAAAGGGCAGGCTGCCGGAAGAGTCACCGTGGCGCGGTGTCGGCCTCGCTGCTGGCTGCGATCGCTGACCACCCTCTCCAGCCGTGCCACGGCCGGCAGCACGCCGTCATCGGCGCGCCCCCCTCCAACTGCGCCGATGGCGGCCCCTCTGCGGTTACGGTCCATTCCCTTGACTGGCAGAAACTTCCCGGATATTGGTGACTCCTCGGAAGTTTCCTTCACAGCGCCACCTCCGGAAGGAGCGCACGTGCCCGACACCAGCACGGGAAGCACCGCATCGCCTTCGAGACGCCTGGTCCTGGCGGCCACCGCCGGCATCACCGGCGCCCTGGCCCTCGGCGGCACCGCGCACGCCGCCGCGCCGCACGACGACCGGCGGCTGCGCGCCCTCATCGACCGGATGACGCTGCCCGAGAAGGTCGGGCAGCTCTTCGTCATGCGGGTCTACGGCCACTCCGCGACCGACCCGGACCAGGCGGACGTCGACGCCAACCTCCAGGAGATCGGCGTGCGCACGGCCGCCGAGCTGCTCGCCAAGTACCGGGTCGGCGGCATCATCTACTTCACCTGGGCGCACAACACCCGCGACCCGCACCAGATCGCCGCCCTGTCGAACGGCATCCAGAAGGCGTCGCTCGCCCAGCCGCGCGGTCTGCCCGTGCTCATCTCCACCGACCAGGAGCACGGCATCGTGTGCCGGGTCGGGGAGCCGGCCACGCTCTTCCCGGGTGCCATGGCCGTCGGCGCCGGCGGTTCCCGCTCCGACGCCCGCACCCTCGGCCGGCTCGCCGGTGAGGAGCTGCGGGCGCTGGGCATCCGGCAGAACTACTCCCCCGTCGCCGACGTCAACGTCAACCCGGCGAACCCGGTCATCGGCGTGCGCTCCTTCGGCTCCGAGCCGGACGCGGTGGCCGGCCTGGTCGCCGCCGAGGTCGCCGGGTACCAGCAGGCGCGTCAGGTCGCGGCGACCGCCAAGCACTTCCCCGGCCACGGCGACACCGCCGTCGACAGCCACACCGGCTTCCCGGTCATCACCCACAGCCGCGAGGAGTGGGAGAGGCTGGACGCGCCGCCGTTCCGGGCCGCCGTCCGCGCCGGCATCGACTCGATCATGACCGCGCACCTCATGGTCCCGGCCCTCGACGACTCCGGGGACCCGGCGACGCTCTCCCACCCGATCCTCACCGGCATCCTGCGCGGGGAACTCGGCTACGACGGGCTGGTGGTGACGGACTCGCTGGGCATGGAGGGCGTCCGCACCAAGTACGGCGACGACCGGGTCCCGGTGCTCGCGCTCAAGGCGGGCGTGGACCAGCTGCTGAACCCGCCGGACCTGGACGTGGCGTGGAACGCGGTCCTGAACGCCGTGCGGGACGGCGAGCTGACCGAGGCCCGGCTCGACGAATCGATCCTGCGCATCCTGCGCCTGAAGGCGAAGCTCGGGCTGTTCGACGACCCGTACGTCAGCCAGGCGGGCGTGGACCGCTCGGTGGGCACGCCGGCCCATCTCAAGGCCGCCGACCGCATCGCCGAGCGCACCACGACCCTGCTGGTCAACGAGGGGTCGCTGCTGCCGCTGTCGCGCCGGTCCCACCGCAAGGTGCTGGTGGTCGGCGCCGACCCGGCCTCCCCGTCCGGCACGACGGGCCCGCCGACCGGAGTGCTCGCCGCGGCCCTGACCGAGCTGGGCTTCACGGCGACCGCCCTGTCGACCGGCACGGCACCGTCCGCGGCGGCCGTCGCGCAGGCCGTGGCGGCGGCCCGCGAGGCGGACGCGGTGGTGGTCGGCACGTACAACGTCACGGCGTCCAGTACGCAGAAGACACTCGTCGAACAGCTGCTCGCCACCGGGAAGCCGGTGGTCGCGGTCGCCGTCCGCAACCCCTACGACGTGGCCCATCTGCCGGGTGTGAAGGCGTTCCTGGCGGCCTACTCCTGGACGGACGTCGAGCTGCGGGCCGCGGCCCGGGTGATCGCCGGGCGGGTGGCCCCGCAGGGCAGGCTGCCGGTGCCGGTGCAGCGCGCGGACGACCCGGCCCAGGTGCTGTTCCCGGTCGGCCACGGGCTGTCGTACCGCGGGCATTGACCTCCTGACGCATCGGACGTAGCGCCCGTACGTCACACAACGGGCGCTCTCGTCACCGACCGGCGCAAAGGACCCCGTATGTCTGGCGTGTTCCCGTGGCCGCGGGTCACGCTGGACCGGGGGTACCGGGGGGTGCGATGCGTGGAGGACGAGGTGGGGCGGCCGTGTGCGCGGTTCTCGCCGTCCTGCTGACGGGGTGCCAGGGACCGGCGGGGCCCCCGGAGGAAGGCCCGGCGGGCACGAGCGCGACCGCGCCGGCGCCCGGCGGGCACGGGGCGGTGTTCCTCGCGGTGGACGAGTGCAGTTCGTTCGGCCGGACCAGCTTCACCGAGGTGCCGTGCGCGAGCGAGCGGGCGGCCGCGCGGGTCGTGGCCCGGCACGACGGCACGGTGCGCGACGGCCCGCCGTGCCCGGGGACCACCGACTTCGTCCTGCACATCAGCGCCCAGGACCGGACCTCCGACGAGGACGGCGACGGCGCCGTCCCGCAGGGCTACGCCTGCATGCGCAACCTCACGCCGCCGCACCCCGGGGACCCCGGCGGCGGGGGCGGGCCCCGCACGATCGCCGGCGACTGCGTCTACGGCTCGGGCGACGGGCAGGTCCGGGAGACGGCCTGCGACGGCTCGGGCGAGCACGAGCCGGGCTACAAGGTGACGCGCACCGTGGACCGGCGGTCCCAGTGCCCCTCGTCGACCGCCCTCTACGTGAAGGTGGGCGGCGAGAAGCCGGTCGGCTGCGCCCGGCGGATGTGACGGCGGCCCGCGCCACCGGTCAGCACAGGATCCAGCCCTTGCTCACCGAGCCGGCGCCCACCTTGCCCTTCACCCACACACAGCGGTTCCCGGCGTGGACGGTGACCGGTCCGGCCCGTCGCGTGTACCGGCCCTGGTCCGTGACCGGGTTGGCCCGGTAGGCCCGCACGCTGACCATCATGCGCTGCTTGCGCCCGGGGCTCTTCGGCATCGTGATCGCGCAGATGTAACCGTTCCTCTTGTACACGTACAGCGTCCCGGTGGAGAACGGGTACGTCCTGACCTTGCGCCCCTCGCAGCGGCTCGGCGCGGCGTGCGCCTGTGCCGGAACGGCGATCGCGAGCAGCCCGGACGCGGTCACGAGCGCCAGGCAGACGGCCAGTCGTCGGCGTATACCGCCCTTGTCCACTGTGAAGTCCTCCCCGTACACCGGCGATGAGCGTACTGGTGTACGGACGCCTGGCGTATGCCGGATGGTTGCACGGCCGTCACGCCGGCGCGGGGGCAGCGATCACCGGGCGGCGCCGACCGGCTCCTCCGGCTCGGCCTGCCCGAGGAAGGTCCGCCACAGCTCGGCGTACCGTCCGCCGCGCGCCAGCAGTTCCTCGTGCGTGCCGTCCTCGGCGACCCGGCCGTGGTCCATGAGCACCACCCGGTCGGCCCGCGCGGCCGTCGTCAGCCGGTGGGCCACCACCAGGGTCGTACGGCGGCCGGCGAGCCGGTCGGTCGCCTGGTTGACCTGCGCCTCCGTGGCGAGGTCGAGGGCGGCCGTCGCCTCGTCGAGCAGCAGCACGTCCGGGTCGACCAGTTCGGCGCGGGCCAGCGCGATGAGCTGGCGCTGCCCGGCGGAGAGGTTGCGGCCGCGCTCGGCGACCTCGTGGAGGTAGCCGCCGTCCAGGGTCGCGATCATCTCGTGCGCGCCCACCGCCCGTGCCGCGGCCTCGACCTCGGCGTCGGTGGCGTCGGGCCGCCCGTAGGCGATGGCGTCGCGGACGGTCCCGGGGAAGAGGTAGGCCTCCTGCGGCACGACCCCGAGCCGGTGCCGGTACGACGTCAGGTCCAGGTCCCGTACGTCGGTGCCGTCGACGGTGACGCGGCCCTCGCTCGGGTCGTAGAACCGGGCGACCAGCTTCACCAGGGTCGACTTGCCGGCACCGGTCTCCCCGACGAACGCGACGGTCTGCCCCGCGGGGATGCGCAGGTCGATGCCGGTCAGCGCCTCCTCGTCGTCGCCGTAGGCGAAGCGCACGCCCTCGAAGGCGATCTCGCCCCGCAGCTCCCGCACCTCGCGCGGCTCCTCGGCGGCCCGCGTCGACGTCGGCTCGCGCAGCAGCTCCTGGATGCGGCCGAGCGAGACCGTGGCCTGCTGGTAGCCGTCGAAGACCTGGGAGAGCTGCTGGACCGGCGCGAAGAACAGGTCGATGTAGAGCAGGTACGCCACCAGCGCGCCGGTCGTCAGCGTGGCCGCGTCGATCCGCACCCCGCCCACGATCAGCACGGAAGCGGCCGCCGCCGACGACAGGAACTGCACGAACGGGAAGTAGATCGAGATCAGCCACTGGCCCCGGATGCGGGCCTGACGGTAGCTGTCGCTGCGCTCGGCGAACCGGGCGCCGCCGTCGCGCTCGCGCCGGAACGCCTGCACGATCCGCAGACCGGACACCGACTCCTGGAGGTCGGCGTTGACCACCGACACCCGCTCACGGGCCAGCTCGTACGCCTTCACGCTCGCCTTGCGGAAGAAGTACGTCGCGATGATCAGCGGCGGCAGCGTCGCGAAGACCACGAACGCCAGCTGCACGTCGAGCACCAGCAGGGCGCCCATGATGCCGAAGAAGGTGACGACGGAGACGAACGCGGTGACCAGGCCGGTCTGGAGGAACGTGGACAGCGCGTCCACGTCCGTCGTCATCCGGGTCATGATCCGGCCGGTCAGCTCGCGCTCGTA